>ERZ761602.5659-NODE-5659-length-14597-cov-6.538509_pt1 | contig 14597 bp, 13 predicted proteins | sample MGYA00512165_ERZ761602 | MGnify/ENA primary metagenome ERZ761602 (study PRJEB28899, sample SAMN02445085) | bioreactor sludge metagenome | biome: EBPR sludge; isolation source: Thorneside wastewater treatment plant | place: Australia: Brisbane, Thorneside...
GCCCGTGGGTCGCATTAACACCGACGAACTCGCTGAGCACGACGTCGAACTTGAGGCCGAGCCGGTCGAGCCGCTCGCGGAGTATGCGGTCGGCGGCCTGGGCCTTCTGGTAAGCGTCCGGCCAGGCATAAACAAGAGTGCCGACGGCCTTCCAACCATGAGAGTATGCGATCGAAACCTTGTAAAACTCGGTGTTCGGGCTGCCCTTGATACCGAAAACCCGCACGCGGTCGGGACCGTCGTCTTCGAGCTGAATGGACGAGAAATCGGCGACAACGTCCGGCGTGATGTAGGCCTTCGGGTCACCCATTTCGTAGAGAAGCTGCTCTTTAACACTCTGAACGTTCACACGGCCACCCGTGCCTTCGTGTTTGGTGACGATGAACTCGCCGCTCGGACCGGCCTCGACTATCGGAAAGCCGACGCGGGCCATGTCCGGTATCGTCTCCCACTCGAACTGGCAGTTGCCGCCCGATGCCTGAGCTCCGCATTCGATGATGTGGCCGGCGATCGTTCCGGCCGAGATCAGGTCCCACTGGTCGAACTTCCAGCCGAACTCGTGCATCAGCGGAGCAAGCGTAAGGCCTGTATCGGTCAGCCGGCCGCCGACAACGACCCTTGCACCGCGGTCGAGAGCCTCGACCAAGCCGCCGGCACCGAGATAGACATTCGCCGCCTGAACCTTGTCGCGAACGGCCGAGAGCGGCTCGCCGGTGTCCATGTTGGTGATCTCAATGCCGCGTTCGGCGAATTCATCAAGCCGCGGAAGAATGTCATCGCCCGTGATCACGCCGATCTTGAGCTTGCCGCCGAGCCCGAGCTCGCGGGCCGTTTCGCGGATCGCCTCGGCACAGCCCTCGACGTTGACGCCGCCGGCGTTCGAGAGCACCTTGATGTCCTTCTCGACGCAATCGGGCAGAATCTCGCGCATCAGCGATACGAAGTCGCGGGCATAACCGGCATTCGGGTCGCGCTGCCGCTGCTTCTGGACGATCGACATCGTTACCTCGGCGAGGTAATCGAGCATCAGGTAGTCGATCGGTCCGCCACGCACCTGATCAACCGGTGCAGTAAGCATATCGCCCCAAAAACCCTGTCCGCTAGCAACTCTGACCTTTTCTTTCATAAGCGTTTGTTAGGAAAGTATAAGCGGAAACGCGGGCTTTGGCGAAGTTGGGAGTACGCCTCTGGGCCGGTCAGCACCGGCAAAGGAAAAAGCGTCCACAAGGACGCTTTCGAGAACAGAAGGATGCCCACGGCTTTAGTAAACGACCTTCTTCGTGCGGCTGACGACCTTTCGGCCGGTTCGCCAGGATTTGTTGGTGACCCATTTGCCGCCGCGATAGGTCTTATAAGCAACCCAACGCGTCCCGTTCCAGATCTGGAGGCCGACGTACTTGCCGCCGCGGTAAACGCGACGTGTAACGCCAACCTTGCGTTTCCGCTTGACAGAGGTTTGAGCCTGAGCGGCAAACGAATCGCCGCCTCCAGTGACCGAGGAGACGGCTCCGCTGACGAAGGCCGCCGAAAGGATGAGTGCGAAAGCGAAGAATACGGAGATCAGTTTTTTCATCGTTTATTCATTACTCCTTGTTCGATGTTTCTAGCAATTCAGTGTCATGTTCGACCTGACCTAATCAGCGCTTCTGACGTTCGCCCTGATGTAGGTAACAATATCTTCGGTCGAGGTTCCAGGCAGAAAGACCTCCGAGATACCTTTTTCTTTAAGGACCGGAATGTCCTCGGCCGGGACGATCCCGCCGACAAGGACGAGCGTGTCATCCATTCCGTTTTCACGGAGAAGATCGACGATCCGAGGGCAAAGCGTTTTGTGGGCTCCGCTAAGAATAGAAATGCCGACTGCATCAACGTCCTCCTGCAAGGCTGCCGAAGCGATCATTTCGGGCGTCTGACGCAGGCCGGTGTAAATGACCTCCATTCCGGCATCGCGGAGAGCACGGGCGATGACCTTCGCACCGCGGTCGTGGCCGTCGAGGCCCGGTTTGGCTACCAAAACCCTTATTTTTCGTTCGCTCATAAAAGCGTAAGTATATTACCCGCAAATGTTTCGGGCAAGCGAGGGTCATACGGGCAGTCGGGTTTCGGTGACCGATTCTTCGGCATCGATGTTCGGCGAACCGAAAATGCAGCGGAGTTTTGCAAGCATTCCTTTGCGGCTTCGCATCGCTTGCCACGTCTCGACCCAGCCGTGCGTGTTGATCCAAAGCGGGTTGTAGCTTTTGATCGGTTTGATGATGCCGTATCTCGGTTCCTCTGTCTCAGGGACGAAGGATCCAAAAAGCTTGTCCCAGATGATAAGTACGCCGGCGTAGTTCTTGTCGAGATACGGATTGTTTATACCGTGGTGAACCCGGTGATGCGATGGCGTGTTGAGCACATGCTCAAGCGGGCCAAGGTTTCGAATGAATTTCGTGTGTATCCAGAACTGGTAGATCAGGTTGAACCCGTGCATCAGAGCGAACATCCACGGTGCAAATCCGAGCAACATTATTGGGGCGTAAAATACCCAGTGCAAGATTCCCGAAAACCAGCTTTGCCGCACCGCGACGCTCAAGTTGTAGTGTTCGCTCGAATGGTGGACAACATGGAAGTTCCAAAAGAGCCGCATTTCGTGACTGATGCGATGGAACCAGTAATATGCGAAGTCATCGACGAAAAAGAGGATCGCCCATGTCCACCAAGCCTCAGCCGGGAATTTATAGGGTGCGAGTTCGTACGCGGCGTTATAAATGACCGCTACAAAAATACCAAAGAGTGCTCCAAAAGCAACACTCATGAACCCGACGAAAATGTTAGTCCACGCATCGCGAGTTTCGTAGGCGTTGGCGTGCCGGCGATGCGAATACCAAGCCTCGATCCCAATAAGAAGGGCAAAGATCGGGATCGCAATTACCGTCGGCTTAAGCATCTCTTTGTATTCTATTACTTTCGCAGGAAAAGTGGGAAGCGAATCTGCCGACACACGTTAAGGTCCGGGTTCGGTGCCGCTTCGATGCGTGAATATGTAACCCCGCTCGTGATATTATTTAGCTTTATGCCGGACCTGAAGATCGTCCATTATCCCGACCCCGTTCTCCTCACGGTCGCAAAGCCCGTGAGCGAGGAGCGTTTCGGCCGGGACCTGGAAGAACTGGTCGATAAGATGTTCGCCACGATGTATCAGGCTCGGGGAGTCGGGCTTGCCGCTCCTCAAGTTGGTATTTCAGAGCGGATATTCGTGATGGACATACCGAACGAAGATGGCCCAGCACAAAAGCATGCGTTCATAAACCCGGAAATAATTCACGTTGAAGGCGAGCAGATTGGAGATGAGGGCTGCCTGTCCTTTCCGGGGCTTTATCAGCAAGTGAAGCGCGACACGCGGGTTATAGTTCGCGCACATGACGTCACCGGACAGGAGTTCGAACTGGACGTCAGCGACCTTGCGGCCCGCTGCGTCCTTCACGAAACTGATCATTGCGACGGCATCGTCTTCCTCAACAGAATGAGCCCGCTCAAACGCCAACTCGCTAAGCGGAAGATAAAACGGCTTCAAAATACGGGAAAGTGGGAATAGATCAGTAAATTGGAGATACCTTATGCAGACACAGAGAGTTTTGGACGAATTTAAGAACGAACCTTTTACAGATTTTTCAAAGCCTGAAAATGCCGAAGCAATGCTGGCCGCTATCGAAAAAGTGCGCAGTGAATTAGGGCGTGAATACACCTGTCTCGTAAATGGCAAGCGTGTTTCGGTCGGTGGAAAGTTCAAGAGTTTCAATCCGGCGAAGAAAGACGAGGTTGTTGGAGTTTTTTCTGAGGTCGATGATGACCTTTCGATTGTCGATAAGGCGATTGATGCGGCAACAGAGGCGTTCAGGACTTGGCGCTTTGTTCCGGCGGCCGAGCGGGCCGAATATCTTTTCCGGATCGCGGACATTATGCGGCAACGGAAGCACGAGCTTTCAGCATGGATGGTGTTTGAGGTGTCGAAGACGTGGGCCGAGGCGGACGGAGATACGGCAGAGGCGATCGACTTTATGGAATTCTACGGCCGCGAGATGCTTCGCTGGTCGCAGGAACAACCGGTTACAAAGATCCCCGGCGAGGACAACAGTCTTGAGTACATCCCGCTCGGTGTAGGTGCGATCATTCCGCCATGGAACTTCCCGCTGGCGATCATGTCCGGAATGGCGATGGCCGCGGTCGTCGCGGGGAATACCGTGGTGCTCAAGCCGTCGTCTGATTCGCCGACGATCGCCGCGAAGTTCATAGAGATCGTTGAAGAGGTCGGACTTCCTCCAGGCGTTGTCAATTTTCTTACCGGAGGCCCGCCGACCGGTGAAGCAATGGTCACAAGCCCGAAAACTCGCTTTATTTCGTTCACCGGTTCGAAGGGCGTCGGACTTCATATCAACGAAGAAGCTGCAAAAACACGACCGGGGCAGATCTGGATCAAACGAGTTGTGGCAGAAATGGGAGGCAAGGACGCTATTGTTGTCGCCGATGACGCGGACCTCGATTCCGCTGCGGTTGGCATAGTCCAAGCGGCATATGGCTTCCAGGGGCAAAAATGTTCGGCGTGTTCGCGCCTGATCGTTGACGAAAAGGTTCACGACGAATTGCTTGAAAAGGTCGTTACCTTGACGGAACAGCTCAACGTCGGCCAGCCGACGGAAGGCGACACCAATGTAGCTGCTGTCATAAACAAGCGGGCATTCGACAATACGCTCAATTACATCCAAAAGGGCGTTGAGGAAGGTGGCGAGGTCGTCACCGGAGGTACAGGCGATGATTCGCAGGGCTATTTCATCCTTCCGACCATTATCGACAATGTCCAGCCCGGCGACACCATCGAACAGGAAGAGATCTTTGCTCCGGTGCTCGCTGTAATTAAGGCTCGCGATTATGACCATGCCCTGGAGATCGCAAATGGCACCGAATTTGGGTTGACCGGAGCGGTCTATTCCGCATCAGAGGAACGGCTCGAACGTGCTCGCCGTGAATTCCACGTCGGCAATCTCTACTTGAACCGCAAATGCACGGGAGCACTTGTCGGTGTTCATCCGTTTGGCGGGTTCAATATGAGCGGTACGGATTCTAAAGCAGGTGGCCGCGAGTATTTGCTACAGTTCATGCAGGGTAAAACGATATCCAGGAAGGTGTAATGAGAAGGTCCATACAGAACTTGTTCGTTGTTCTTGCTACTGCGGGCGTATTATTTGTTGGTTCGGGCAACGTTTTTGCGCAAAAACAGGCTCCGGCTCAGGCAAAGCCCGCGGTCAAGCCTATCATTTTCGCGGTCCTCAACGACGGCCAGTTGCTGGAGCCGATCGCTCACGTAGAGAACGGAAAGCTCTCCGAGCCGGTTAATGGCAGCGACGAAACGTCGTTGATCGAAAAATTTAACGCCACCTACTTCGGCCCGAAGGCGTCATATCGCCTTATCTTTGGTGGAGCGAACGGTGGTACCGTGACCGTCAACAGTGCGGACGCAGGGGTGGAGTGCGGGCCAAATTTAGCTCGGGTGACGACATCGTCAACAAAAGCCGAGCTCAAGGGCAAGCTGATGGCACTCGCGACGAACGCTCCGGCAGGAAAGGGAACTTTCGGCGTCCGTCGCCGTCCGACATGGCCGGAGCGGAACGAAGTCGACTCCCTTGTCCGTGCCGAGTTTGCCAAGAATAACGTCGAGGTTAAGAAGCTCGATTACCACAACCTGACCGCCCTCGATGTAAATGGCGATAAGAAGGCGGAACTTGTTGGAAGTTTCTGGGCCGAAAGTGACCCAAAGACGCGTACATTATTGTTCTTCATCGCGGAACGAGGATCCGATGGCAACCTTTCGATAGTCCATTCGGACCTCCGAACAATCAAAGAGGACGAAGTAATGAATGGCGAGATCACGTCTCTCGATGAAGGCGTTTATCATGAACTTCTTCTCGACATATTCGATTTCGACCGAGACGGCACTGCCGAGATCTTCACCTACGTTCAGGCGTTCGAAGGCGCAAGTTTCAATGTTTACAAACGCATGGGTGGAAAGTGGAGCAAGGTGTATGAGTTTTCGAATTACCATTGCGGGTTTTAGATCGCTGGGGCTAATGGGTTTGGGCGGCCGTAGTTCTGTGTACGGCCGCATTTTAGTTTGATGAAAATAGTTTTTATGGGAACACCTCACGCGGCAGTCCCGAGCCTTGAGCGGCTGGTCGCCGATGGTCACGAAGTAGTCGCGGTTTATACCCAACCTGACAGGCCGGCAGGCCGCGGCCAAAAGCTTACAGCATCGCCAGTGAAGGACGCCGCTTTGTCGTTAGGCATTCGGGTTATTCAACCGGAAAAGATCAGAACCGCCGAGGCCCTATCAGAATACAAGTCGTTTGAAGCGGAAGCTGCGGTTGTTGTCGCCTATGGCCGGATTTTGCCCGAAGCGTTTCTCGATGCATTTCCGAGGGGTTGTATCAATGTACATTTCTCGCTCCTGCCAAAGTATCGCGGGGCGGCTCCGGTCAATTGGGCGATAGTAAATGGTGAAAATGTCACGGGGGTGACAACGATGCAAATGGACGCGGGGCTTGATACCGGCGATATCCTGCTTCAGCAAGAAACACCGATCGCTCCTGGCGAGAGTGCCATCGAACTGATGGAACGCTTGACTCTCCTCGGCTCGGAGGTACTCTCAATGACCATGAAGGAACTTGTCGAGATCGTTCCACGCAAACAAGACGACGCAAAAATGTCGCTCGCTCCAATTCTAAAAAAAGAGGATGGACGATTCGATTGGACAGAGGCCGCTGTGTCGATCGAGCGGCGTGTCCGCGGATTTCAGCCATTTCCGACAACATTCACGAATTTTCAAGGCAAAAAGATTACGCTTTGGAAAGCTGAAGTTGCTGAGGTCCAAATCACCAACTCGGCACCGGGGACTGTTATTAAAGCTAAGGGTGACGGGCTTGTTATCGCATGCGGCGTAGGTGCCTTGCGGATATTGGAGATTCAAACAGAAGGTCGTCGTAGATTGTGTATCAGAGATTTCCTAAACGGCGTGAAGCTTGAGGAAGGGGATTTATTCGAATAGTCGTTCGCCGAAACTATGTTCGAGATAATCACATTTTATGAGTTCAAAAGAATGTCGGACGTCGGCAGCCTTGCTGATATCCAAGATAAGGTACGCGAAGTGATGCACCGATGTTCATTAAAGGGAACCGTAATTTTGGCAGAAGAAGGCTATAATTCTACGGTCTGTGGACAACCTGATGACGTCCGGAGCTTTGTTGATTACGCTGAAGAGATCTTTAACACTAGGCTTACTTATAAATCCTCATTTCATGATTCGATGCCCTTCAGAAGGGTTGATGTGAAGATCAAGCCTGAGATCGTGACACTTAAACAGAGTGTAGATATCGAAAAAGGAAAGGGAACTCACCTAAATGCAAAGGAATGGAACCGGATCATCTCCGATCCCGAAACTATCGTTTTGGACACCCGCAATGACTACGAGTATCAAAGCGGAACATTCAGGCGGGCCGTCAATCCGGGAACTGAAAAGTTCAGCGATCTTCCGGCATTCGTCGAAAGTAATTTAGATCCGGAACGTAATAGGCGAATTGCAGTGTTCTGCACCGGCGGTATTCGATGCGAAAAGTTCGCTCCGTATCTGATCGAAAAGGGATTTCGAGAGGTTTTTCAGCTTGAAGGGGGAATATTGAAATATCTCGAATCCGTAGATTCGGATGATTCACTTTGGGAGGGCGAGTGTTTTGTCTTCGATGAAAGGGTCACGGTCGATCATGACCTGAAGAAAGGGTATTTGCCTGACCTCTCCCAGTCAAATTCGGAGATGGCGACATGAAGATCTCCCCTGCTAGAACAAGGGCCTTCGACATCTTGGCACGCATCGAAAAAGAACACGCATATTCTTCGATCCTACTTCACACAGGAACGGAGAATTTATCAGATGCAGATAGGGGGCTATGTTATGAGCTTGTTCTCGGACCGTTAAGGCGACAGATCTACCTGGATCAGGTCATCAAGCACTTTGCCGGGACCAAGAAAGTAGATCTTGAGGTGCGAATTTCCCTCCGGCTTGGGATCTTTCAGATCCTATTCCTAGATCGAATCCCGCCCCACGCGGTCATCAACGAGAGCGTAAACCTGGTGCAACGTGCCGGCAAGAGTTCGGCGAAAGGATTCGTCAACGCGATTCTTAGAAATACGAAATCCGCATGCCTGGAACTCAGTTTCGACGATCCGGCGGAAAAACTCTCGGTTGAAACGTCCCATCCACGATGGCTTGTCGATAAATGGATCTCGGACTTCGGGTTCGAGGCAGCCTCGGAGATTTGCATAGCGAATAATCAACCTGTTCACCCGGCTTTCCGTTTGACTGCAAGATATTATTCGCAGTTTGGATCCGGCGAATCATCCTTGGAGAGTATGTGCAAGTTTTTGGGAGCAGACGTTGGCTACATCAAGGCATCCGAATCTATCAGCGGATGCTTCTACGCAATAGGTAGAGCGACGGAACTTCGGAAGGCTGCCAGAAATGGTCTTATCTATTTTCAGGACGCGGGGTCGCAGCTAGTCGCAGATGTGGTCGAATTTCCTAAGAACGGTAGGTTCCTTGATCTCTGCGCATCCCCCGGCGGTAAAGTAACAAAGATAGCTGCGGATCCGAGGTATTTGGGGGCTATAATCATTTCAGCGGATTACAACCCGGCTCGGGTAACAAACCTTAAGGCTAACTGTGAGCTACAGGGAATGCAAAGAATAAGCGTTATGCAGATCGATGCAGTGAAGGATCTCCCGTTTGTAGAGAGGGCTTTTGACGCTGTATTGGTGGATGCTCCCTGTACAGGAACGGGAACTATTAGGCACAATCCCGAGATCCGGTATCGTGTTGATGGTGAAGCAATATCGATGAAAAAGCGTAAACAACGCAAAATGCTAGAGTGTGCATCAAAAGCGGTGAAGATCGGTGGTTCTCTAATCTATTCAACTTGTTCGCTTGAGCGTGAAGAAAATGAGGAAGTAGTAACCTCATTCTTGGCCGAGAATCAGCAATTTACGCTTGATAGGCCGCGAGTGCCTGATCGTTTTATTCGGGGAACCCATTTTTTTAGGACATTCCCATCCGATTTTGAAGGCGATGGTTTTTTTGCAGTGGTTTTCCGGCGTAACGAGGCTTAGTTTTATTGGTCTGATCACTTAAAAATGTTAACATTCTGCTTTAAGTTTTCTGGATCTCTATGAACGCATTAAAGTTCGGAATGACATCGCTCGGTCGTCTGTTGTTTCTAGCAGGAATGTTAGGAGCGTTTCTGTTTGGAATGGCAGCGGTAGTTTACATGTCACTCTCGGGAGAAGAAGTAAAAGTACCGGAGCTTGTCGGTCGGGATTTTGTTGAAAGTGAGAAAGAGCTTGCAGCTCTCGGTCTCAAGATCAAAAAGCGGGCGGATCGGCCGAGCACAGAAAAGATCAATACGATTCTCGACCAGCTTCCGCGACCTGGTGAAACCGTAAAAACCGGACAAATGATTCTGGTTGTAGTTAGCAAGGCCGGGCTCACTCAAGATGAACGTCCAGACTCGCTCAAGAAAGATATAGAAGAGGACGATACGAAGAAGATCGAGGAAATGATCTCGGACAAGCCTAAACGGCAGCGGACGAATTCCAACACGAACGCGAACAGTAATGCTAACGCGTCTCGCAAGGTCGCCGATACTGCAAGGGATGTCGGGTCGAACACCTCAACTTCTTCTAACACTGCCGTGATGGACACCCCGACACGAAGTGACGATTCGAACAGGCGCGAGTCAACTCCGGCAAACAGTGCAGAGCGGCCGAACCGCAACACGGCCCCGACCTTTACGCCGAGGCCGCAGTCATCACCTTCGGGGGCAAGACCGGCGGGTGATACACGCCCGCGTACTGCCGATCGACCGTAATTATTATCGATGTACAGCATCGCACCATCCATACTTTCAGCGAATTTTGTTCGACTTGAAGAAGAGATTGCCGCGGTCGAAAGCGGCGGTGCGACCATCCTACATGTTGACGTGATGGACGGGCGGTTTGTTCCGAATATTACGATCGGCCTGCCAGTGGTCAAATCGATTCGAAAAGCAACGTCGATGACGATAGATACGCATCTTATGATCGTTGAGCCGGGGGATTACGCCGTTCAGTTCGTTGATGCCGGAGCCGATATGGTTTCGGTGCACATCGAGGCCGATCAGCACATTCACCGAACGCTGCAGAGCATTAGAGATGCAGGGGCAAAAGCCGGCGTGGTAATTAACCCGGGCACCCCTCTTAACTCTGTTTCGGAGGCGATCTACCACGCTGATTACGTGCTGATCATGTCGGTAAATCCCGGTTTCGGTGGACAAAAGTTCATTCCGAGGTCGCTCGATCGGCTTCGTGAGCTTCGGCAGATGATCACTGATCGCGGACTGGATGTTACGATCGAAATAGATGGAGGCATCGATATGAGTAACATTAACGTTGTGGCTGATGCCGGTGCCGATATCATGGTAGCAGGGTCGGCGGTCTTCGGTATGGGTGATCCGGCAGAAGCCGTCAGGGCTTTAAGTAATAAGGGAGCCGTTTGGGTTTGAGCCGGGACGGCAAAGTTTGGGTTTTGTTTGTTATGAAGCGATTGATTTATTTGGTCTCATTTATTGCGGTCTTCGCGACGGGCGTTTTTCTTGTACACGATGTTGTTGGCCAGACACGGCCTGGAGATGGCTCGCCTTCTCAGCGGCTGCAGGTGATGCGGGAAAAGCTTGAGGCCATCCGCCGCTCTGCCAACGGCTCGCTCACCGGGCTTCGCCAAGAGGGTAAGGATACGAAAGAAGCACGCGAAAATGCCGATTCTCCCGTTGCTAGGCTTCGGTCAGTCGAACGTGAAGCGTCTAGTCTCCAAAGCGACGTAATATCGCTTCGGAACAAGATTGACCGTAGCGAGAAGTACGAGGCATCTGAGATAGACCAGCTTGAGGCCGCGGTGGCGGAACTGCAAACCAGAGCAGATCTGGTCTTTACAGAGACAGCAGCCTCCAGGGCAAATCCGCAGTCAACTGTGGGCCAACCCAGAGAAGTCAAAAAGAAGAAGAAGTTTCTCGGAATCTTCGGGGGCGGCGGAAATGATGAATACGATGAACTTCTCGGAACGGTCTCACCGGGACGTGACCGCGAGTTGTTCGTTTCGGCCACCCGTGAGGTCAGGAAGAAAAACTTCGATGTCGGACGCTTGCTTTTTCAGACGATCATTACAACGTACCCCGATTCGCCCTATCTTCCAATGGCAAAGCTCGCAATCGCAGATGCTTTCTTTCTTGAAGGTACTACGAGTGCACTGATCCAGGCGATTGCAGCCTATCAGGATTGGCTAACGTTCTTTCCCACGCATCCGCTCGCTGATCGTGTCGTACTCAAGATCGCTGAATCTGAAATGCGGCAAATTGGACTCCCGGATCGTGACGCAACACGGGCAAAGCGAGCTGAGGTTCGCCTTAAGGCCCTTTTGGCGAGCTACCCGAACTCGATCCTGAAACCCGAGGCCGAAAAAAGGCTCGTCGAAGTTCAGAACAACCTCGGTTCGCACAATTTAGGCATTGCAAACTACTATTACACACTTTCGGTCGATCAGAAGAAGGGGGGGCTCAAAGGTGCTCAATCGCGCTACCGGGAGATCATCGATAAGTTTCCGAATTTCGCTTACATGGACGAGGTCCTCTATAAACTTGGTGTTACTTACATGGTAGAGGAAGAAACCGATCAAGCCGCCAGATATTTCCAACAGATCGTTGCCGACTATCCTAATAGTGAGTTCGCAGCACGATCGAAAGAGCAGCTTGAACTTATAGGGGCATCGATTCCCGAACCAAATCCGGAGAGGTTGAGTGTTTTACCGGCCCCAAAGGATGGGTTTTTTACTAATTTTCGGAATCAGCTTTTTGGGATTTATCCGATGACCATAGACCGGAATGGGGTCTTGATGACAAAGGACTTCGATAAAGAGAAGTTCGAGCTCATCGACCAGATAATCGAAAACCAGGGAGACATTCAAACGAATCAAATTCCTCAGTCGTTTACGACGGTGATCTCTGATCGGAGGACCGCCAGCATTACAACTCCTCAGCCTTAGACTCTGGCGCGGTTAGTTTAACATCAAAACCCTCTGGACGGGGCTGAATCATCGAAAACGGCCCCGTTTTATATTCGTTCCCATATTTTGCCATGAAACTGAATCGTTTCAAGACGCAACTCATTTTTTCCATCACTAGCTTTGTGTTCCTTTTATTGGCTGGTTTTCAAACCGGATCAGCCACACAGACTGACGATTGGAATGCGACGATAGCCAGGTTGGAGAGCCGAGTTGCGACCTCCGCAGGAATAGGTGATGTTCCGAACACGGAATCCTATGCCAAACTGCTCGAAGGCCAGCGACATACATGGGCTGCCAAGCGAACAAGAAGTGCGGCCCGTGCCACGGCTTCTATTCGCTCGGCAAGAACTGCATTGGTTGCTGCAATTGATGCCGACCCGAAGCTAGCAGAGGCTTACACAATGCTCGCTGAAATAGAAATTTTGCGTCGGCTTGGAGAAACGGAGGTAGTTAATGCTATCCGTTTAGCTAAGATGGCATTGAGATTCGATGATAAGAACTTTGGAGCACGGCGTATCCTCGGCCGTCTTTACTCATTCGGAGCGAATCTTGCTCGCGGGCAATTGAACCGGCCGAATGCGGAACTTGCCGTTGTCGAATGGAAAAGGGTCACGGAACTCGATCCGCGGAATGCCGAGGCTTGGGCATTCTTGAGTGTGTTGTATGAAAGGCTCGGGGAAAAAGAAAAAAGGTTAGATGCTCTACGGAAATGGGTGTCTTCAAGTGGAGCAATAGAGAGCCAATACTACCAATTCATCGTCGGGGTTAACGAAGACCTGGCACCGGAGCGTGCATCGGTTCGTTTAGCCTTCGACCTGATTTCTCTTGGCAGGGTCAATGAGGCCCTGGAGGTCATTGCCCCGGTCGTTTCCGACCAACCGAACAACACTGTCGCAGTAAGTATCTTGAGAGATATAGCCGAACAGGCCGACGAAAGTAAGTTCGAACAGGCCGCGGAACCATTAGCCCAGACAGTGGCAACTGATCCCGAGAACGTGGAACTCGCCAATACGCTTGCGCGGCTTTACCGAAGGCGGGGAATGCTGCCGCGTGCCGAGTCAGTCTTCACGCGTGCGCTTTCTCAGATAGGGAAAAACGAAACGAGGGTGCGTGCACGGATCCTTACCGGCCTGGGGGATCATTTTGCCGGCATAGGTAAGTATTCCGAGGCGATCGCCGCCTACGCGGATGCGCTGGCACTGTTTGGAGCCAACATCGGCCCCGGTGATCAGGAGATCGCTCGCGAAGCTGCCCGGAAGATGATGCTTACGGCCCGTGTCACAGGTGAGCCTGGCCGCATCGCCGGAGCGTTCGACAAGGCGTCGAAGAGTTTGGGCAGCGGCGACGTGTCAGTAGTGCTTGAGCGAGCGGCATATCTTCGCGAAACCGGGAAGCGAGTTGAGGCCCTTGCATTTGTTAGAGCAGCCGGAGAGCGTGGTGGCCGGACGTTCGAGCTTTTTCGAACCGAGATAAACCTGCTGGTTGAAACGGGAAAAACCCAGGAAGCAATCGCTCTGATCCGGAATGCGACCCGTTCTGACTCTTCCGCGGCTACTTCGGGTCAAAACGGCTCTAACACGCAATTTTTGGACAAGTTCACCTCCACACTGCTAACCACCGGTGCTTATATTTCCGCAAAAATGGGCTCGCAGGCATTGGCATCAGCTGAAGAAGTTGCGTCTTTTGCCAGAGGGAACGAGCGGCGTCAGCTTGCAGCCATCAGCAGGGCTACCGCCCTGAAACTCAATGGCGATCGTAATGCTGCATTGGATGTTTTACGAGGAATTCTTAACGAATCGTCTGCGAATCCTATTGCTCTCAATAACCTCGGTTACTATCTCCTGGACGAAATGGAAACAGTCGAAGAGGGCACAGCTCTGATCAAAAGGGCTGTAGCGATAGATCCGCGAAATGCTTCATATCTGGACAGCTTCGGAAAGGCGATGTTGATCAAAGGAAATCTTCAGGACGCGGAAATGTACTTGCTCGAGGCGGTTGCGATCGAGCCGGGTTCGATGGCCATTTGGGAGCGTCTCGGCGAGCTTTATCGGCAAAAAGGGCAGCTTGCCGAGTCCCGCCGGGCATTCGAGAGAGCCCGTCAGTTAGCCTGGCATCCGGAAGACAAGGACAGGTTGGCCGCCGGCCTAAGGTAAGGTTATTTTCGGCAAAAGAATCCCAAAATTCCGCGAAATCAACTCCTAAGCTACCCCGAGATCCGCTGCCCGAACGGTAGCAGGCACCTCTACAACATCAGATCACACTTACTTGAATATCTTCCGGGCGGCAAAAATATCTTTACAGCGTGCAAAATTAAGAATATTGCGTGCAAAATTATATTTTTAACGTGCAAATCTAAATATTTAGCGTGTAAAAATAAGTTTCCAGCGTGCGAAAATAAGTTTCCAGCGTGCAAAAATAAGTTTCC
>ERZ761602.5660-NODE-5660-length-14597-cov-4.986178_pt1 | contig 14597 bp, 12 predicted proteins | sample MGYA00512165_ERZ761602 | MGnify/ENA primary metagenome ERZ761602 (study PRJEB28899, sample SAMN02445085) | bioreactor sludge metagenome | biome: EBPR sludge; isolation source: Thorneside wastewater treatment plant | place: Australia: Brisbane, Thorneside...
GGTGGGTACCGTGCAGCGCGTGCTGGTCGAGCGTCCGGCCCGCAAGGACCCGCGCCAGCTCGCGGGGCGCACCGGCAACAACCGCTGGGTCAATTTCGACGGCCCTCCGCACCTGGTGGGCCGCTTCGTGGACCTCACCATCACCGAGGCGCTGCCCAACTCGCTGCGGGGCCGCCTGGCTGGCTGCGCCGCGGCCGCGTGATGCCCGGCAACCAGGGTCCGGCGGTGGATTCCCACGAGCTGCTGCTCGAGCCGGCCGACAACCAGAGCCTGGCGAACCTGGGTGGCCAGTTCGACGACAACCTGCGCCAGATCGAGCGCCGCCTCGGCATCCAGATCAACCACCGGGGCAACCGGTTCCGGCTGTCCGGCCCGCCGGCCGGGGTTCGCGCCGCCGCCGGCGTGCTCCGGGACCTCTACGTCATCGCCGGCCGCGAAGCGGTGGACACCCAGCGCGTGCACATCGCCCTACAGGAAGCACTCATGGAACAACCGGTCCAGCCCGGCAGCGAGGCCACCGACGGTGGCGTCGTGATGAAGGCACGGCGCCTGCACATCAGGCCCCGGGGCGCCAACCAGCGGTCCTACATGGACGCCATCCAGGGCCACGACCTCTGCTTCGGCATCGGCCCCGCCGGCACCGGCAAGACCTACCTTGCGGTGGCCTGCGCCGTGGCCGCCCTCGAGGAGGAGCGGGTACGCCGCATCGTGCTCGTGCGGCCCGCCGTCGAGGCCGGGGAGCGGCTGGGCTTCCTGCCTGGCGACATGTCCCAGAAGGTCGATCCTTACCTCCGCCCCATGTACGACGCCCTCTACGAGATGCTGGGCTTCGAGCGGGTGGCGCGCCTCATCGAGCGCAACATCATCGAGGTGGCGCCGCTCGCCTTCATGCGCGGCCGGTCTCTCAACGAGAGCTTCGTGATCCTGGACGAGGCCCAGAACACCACCATCGAGCAGATGAAGATGTTCCTGACCCGTCTCGGCTTCGGCAGCCGGGCGGTGGTCACGGGAGACATCACCCAGATCGACCTGCCCCGGCACCAGGTGTCGGGCCTGAAGCACGCCAGCGAGGTGCTGGCGGGCGTCGAGGGCGTGAGCTTCACCCGCTTCACCGCCGGTGACGTGGTGCGCCACGCCCTGGTGCAGCGGATCGTGGAGGCGTACCAGCGCTTCGAGGGGGGTCCGGCGACCGTAGAAGCGCCTGTAGGAGCGGCTTCAGCCGCGATCGCGCCTGAAGGCGCTCCTACGGGAAAGGCCCCCCGCTGATCGACCTCGACCTGCAGGTCGCCGACGACCTCGCTGCCGGCGTTCCGGACGGGGTCGCCTTCGACACCTGGGTGACGGCGGCGCTGGGGCCCGGCGCCAGTGGCGCCCTGGCGATAAGGCTGGTCGGCCTGGCCGAGGGCGCCGCCCTCAATTCGACGTGGCGGAAGAAGTCCGGCCCCACCAACGTGCTGGCCTTTCCCGGGCCCGAGGACCTCCCGCCGGGGGTCCCCCGAGAATACGGTGACCTCGTGATTTGCCTGCCCGTGGTCCTTCAGGAGGCGGCGGAGCAGGGCAAGCCGCCCCTCCACCACCTGGCCCACCTGGTCGTGCACGGCACGCTCCACCTGCTCGGCCATACCCACGATGGGGAGGCTGACGCGGCGCGGATGGAGGCGCTGGAGACCCGGGTGCTGGCGGGGCTGGGGATCCCGGATCCTTACGAACTCCGGGACTGAGTCCGCGCCCGCCGCCGGGCCGCGACGAGTGGAATTCCGAGGGCCAGCAGCATCGCCGGGTCGACGGCTGAACTGCCGCCGTCGAGCGCCCGGCCAGTGCCGGTGACCGTGAGCGTCACGGAGGGCCTGTCCGGGTCATTGGACGGCACATCGAAGCTGTCGTTGTAGGTCGCCGCGGCATCCGGGGTGAAGGTCAAGGCGATGGAGCAGGTACTCGCCGGCGCCACCGACTGCCCGGAGCAGGTATCGGTCTCCTTGACGAACGCGGGGTCCAGCGGATTCGCGCCGGCCACGGTGCCGATCTGCAGGGGTGCAGTGCCTGCGTTGGTCACCGTAAAGGTCTGCCGGAACGCCGATCCCAGGTCCACCCGCCCGAAGTCGATACGCAGGTCGCCACTGGGGCTCACTGAGTCGGATACCGCGATATCTGCCACCGTGGCCTGCGTACCATTGCCGCTCACGGCCACGGTGATGGCAGCTTCATCCGGGTCGTTCGACGGGATGTTGAAGCTGTCGTTTGCAGCACCCGCAGCGACCGGGGCGAAGGCCACGGTCAGCGTGCACGCGGTGGCCGGCGTCAGCGTCTGGCCGGAGCAGGTGTTGGCCGTGATGCTGAAGGGGACCGCCAGCGGGTTCGAGCCGGCCACAGTGCCGATCACCAGGTCGGCCGTACCGTCGTTCGTCACTGTCACCGTCTGGCTGGCGGGAGAGCCGACCTGGACGTTGCCATAGGGGACCTGCAGGTCCGTGCCTGGTGCGATGGAGTCGGTAACGGTGATATCAGCCACCAGCGCGATGGCGCCGGTGCCGCTCACGGCCACGGTGACGGAGGCCTCGTCCGGGTCGTTGGACGGGATGTTGAAGCTGTCATTGGCGGACCCCGCGGCGAGCGGGGAGAACGTAATGCCGATGACGCAGTTGGCGGCCGGCGCGATGGTCTGGCCCGAGCACGTGTCCGTGATGATGCCGAAGGGTGCCGCCAGCGGGTCGGTGCCGGCGATCGTGCCGATCACCAGGTTCGCGGTGCCTGCGTTGGTCACCGTGACCTGCTGGCCACCGGGGGCGCCGCCCACGGTGGCGTCCCCGAAGGGCACGCTGAGGTCATCCGCCGGAGCAACAGAATCCGTGACCGCCACGTCGGCAACGGCAGCCGGCGTCCCGCTGCCGCTGACGCTGACCGTCACGCTGGGCTGGTCCGGATCGCTCGACGGGATATCCACCGCGTCACTAGCTGCGCCGAGGGCGGTGGGCTGGAACCGTACCTGGAAGCTGCAGCTGGCCGAGGGCGCGAGGACCGCATCGGAGCAGGTGTCTGTGCCGATGCTGAACGGCACCGCGAGGGGATTCGTGCCCCCGACCTGGCCGATCGCGAGACTGGCGTTGCCAATGTTGGTGACGCTGACGGTCTGGGTCACCGGCGCCGGCAGGTTGATTTCGACGTCGCCGAAGGGCATCTGGTTGTCGCCGATCGGTGCGACCGAGTCTGTGACGACGATGTTGCCCACCGGCACGGGTACGCCGGTGCCGGACACGGAGACGGTCACGGTGGGCCGGCCCGGGTCATTGGACGGGATGTCGAACGTGTCCTGGGCAGCGCCAAGGGCCGCCGGCGAGAAGTCGATGGTCAGCGTACAGCTGGCCGCCGGCGCCAGGGTCTGGGCCGAGCAGTTGTCCGTGACCAGTGCATAGGGCAGCGCGAGGGGATCGGCGAGGGCGACTCCGCCGAGGAGCAGGTCCTGGGTACCGGTATTGGCGACCGTCACCGTCTTCACCGTGGCCGTCGTGCCCACGTTGACGTCCCCGAAGGGCACCAGCAGGTCATCCACCGGCGCCTCGCTGTCGGTGACCGTGATGACTGGCCCGTTGGCCGTGATCGTGATGTTGGCCTGGGTATAGGTGTTCGGGATGTACTCGGCCGTGTTGGCGTCAAACCAGCCCGTGAAAGTGCCGCCGTCGTCGTTGATGAGGATATCGGCGGCGCCGGCGGCGATCGCCTGGAAGGTCAGCTCGGCCACGTTGTATACGCCCGGGTTGGCGGCCGTGGCCGAGGGCGTCTCCACGTCGAACACCGTCGGGTTGGCTGCATCTGGACTGTTCTTGACGAAGACGTTCCAGGGCGAGAGGGCCGTGCCACCGACGTAGGCCACGGTGGCACCGTTGAAGGAGAGCCCCATCGTCGCCGCGAAGGTATTGGGGACATCCGCGGTGATGGTCACCGTGAAGGTGTCACCGACATTCGGCGTCAGCGTGCTGGGCACGATCGTGACCGTCGCGGCCAGTGCGAGCGGGGCTCCCAGCAGGGACACGAGGGCAAGGAACAACCGTGAGCAACGAGTACGCATGCTGGACTCCCCACATGGCAGGCAGCCCTGCCGCCGGCGGAATTCTACGGCAGGAAAAGAAGAGGCGCGCCCGGTTACCAGGACCGGGCGCGCCCAGGGTATCAGGCAGGATCAGGCGTTGGCGCGACGACGCATCCAGCCGAGCAGGCCGAGGGCGGAACCCATCAGCCAGACGCCAGCGGGAATCGGCACCGGCGCGTACGTCACGTGACCCTCGAGCATGTAGGCGGTCGTACCGCTGTTCGACCAGGTCAGGATGCGCACCTTGCCCGGGTTGCCACCGACGCCATCCGGATAGAGCTGGGACGGGCCGTTGCCCTGGGTGTTGGCCGTGTCCAGCACGCCGTCCAGCGCGAAGGCATCGATGCCGTTCTCGAAGCCGAGACCGGCGCCGGCGATGCCGGCGTTTGGCGTCACGGTGCCCGATACCAGGGCGTGGTTGCCCGTGTTCCTGAACCCGGGCGCATAGACCGCGGCGCCGTTGTAGATCTGCGTGCCGGGGGCAAACAAACCCTGGGCCTCGGCGCCGGTGGGCGAGCCACCCGACTGGGCACTCTGGCAGTTCACGCCGAAGAACACCGGAATCGGGCAGTTGCCGACGCCACCGTAGATCGACTCGGGACCCTGGTCCGAGAGCAGGCCGTTGGCAGCCGTGGACGTCTTGATGGCCCAGTTCGTGGGGTTGGAGAAGAAGTCCAGCCCGAAGAAGCCCCCGCCCAGGTTGAACGTGGCATTGGTCATCGTCTGGGTGCCCCAGCCGCTGGGCGGCGCGAAGCCACTGGTCGAGGACCAGCTGCCGTTCAGCGTGATGGTGCCGCTGGTGATGGCCGAAGAACTCGGGGGCGAGATCAGCGTGACCGTGCCCGTGAGACTGGGCGGCGCGATGGGTGCGTTGCCGTTGAAGGGCCCGGGGCTGACGGGATTGAGGTTGGGCGCAAAGGCCCCGGAAGCCTCATAGACAGTATCGAAGACGACGTTGAACTGGAGCACGCTCTGGGCATTGGCACCGGCCGCAGCAAGGCCGAGCACCAGCCCGATCAGTAGCTTCTTCACAGAAAACCTCCGTAACTTTTCTAGAGAAAGTAGTTATTTGGAGGTGATATTCCGACTATCCTGATCTCCGGCGCTCCCCAGACTGGTTTCTATCCTCAGCGAGAGAGCCGATGGCTGGAGTTATCCCCCACGACGATGTTGTCTTGATCATCGGGCCGTACGCACGACCAGATGGACAAACGGTAACCCAAGTCACTGCGTAGCAGGAAGGCCTGCTTTACATAACCGAATCCTATCACGGTCGCGAACCGACACTCACCCGTTCCCGTCATCCAGCCCGCGCAGCCGGGCCCGGGCGTCCGCCAGGCCGGTGAAGGTCACCCCGGCGGTCGCTGCGCCGTCCACGGCCCGGCGAAATTCCCGACGGGCCGCGGCTGGATCCCCGGCCCCGGCATGGGCCATGCCGAGGTAGTAGTAAAGCTGGGGGCTGGGTGCCTGGCTCGCTGCCACGGCCCGCTTCAGGTAAGTGACCGCATCCGGATACTGGCCGTTCCGGCAGAGCGCCCAGCCGAGGACGCCGAGCTGAAAGGGGTGGGTGGCGGTCGTAAAGGGCCTGGTGAGCTCGAGGGCCCTGGCGTAGCTCGCCCCATCCTTCCGGATGTCCAGCAGCAAGCCCGCAAGGTTGCTCGCCACGAACTCGTTCTCGCCCCCCGCCGCCAGCACCTCCTCGTAGACCCTGATCGCGGCCTCGTAGTCGCTGCGGGCCGCCAGGGCGGCGCCGAGGGCGAGTCCGAGCTGGGGATCTCCGGGAACCTGCCGGTGGCCTTCGGCAAGCAGCCGCAGGTGCTCCGGGTCCGCCACCGGGAACATGGCTGCATAGGCAACCCAGCCGGCCGGCAGCCCCGGCCGGCTGGCAACCACCTGGTCGAAGAGGGGCCGCGCCCGGTCCACCTTGCCAGCGTCCCGGTAGGCGATTCCCAGCAGCAGGCGCCCGGTGACGTGGTCAGGATGTTCCTTCACGTGCCGTTCCAGGTAGGCCTCGGCCTCGCCGGCCCGCCCCGACCTGACGAGAAGCTGCACCAGGCTCGCCAGGGGCGCGTCCGCCGTGGGGGTCTTCGCCAGCGCGGCCCGGTAGGACGCCACAGCCCGCTGGTCCTCGTTCTGCAACTGCAGTGCCACGCCGAGCTGGTAATCCGCAGCGCCTGTGTCCTCGCCCAGGGCGAGGATCCGACGTGCCTCGCCCTCGGCGCCCGCGAAGTCGCCCTGGCCGAGCAGTGCGCTCACGAGACCAAAGGAAGCGCCCGGGCTCGCTGGATCCTGCGCGGTTGCCTGGCGCAGGATCTCGCTGGCCTCGACCAGGTTACCCCGCTTGCCAACCACTGCCGCGAGTTCGCTTGCCGCCGCGCTGTTGCCGGGAGCCACGTCCAGCAGGCGGCGGTAGCTGTCCTCGGCCAGCGCGCTGTCGCCCAGTCGCACGTAGGTCCTGGCGAGCATCAGCAGGACCCGGGGAGAGCCGGGTTGGCGGGCGAGGGCCGCGCGGAGGTCCGCGACCGCATTGCCGAACTGCCCATCCTCGAAGCTGTAGGCAGCCCGCACCACCAGTGCATCGGGATTGGTCGGCGCGTCCTGGAGGATGGCCTGCACCAGCTTCCTGGCACCGGCCGGGTCCGACGCGACAGCGAGCGCCACGAGCCGGTTCCTGGCGGCCAGCCCGTCTTCCGTCAGCGGGCCGGCAGCGGCGATGAGCTCGTAGAGGCGGCGCGCGTCCTCCGGCTGCTGTCCTGCCTCGTAATAGCCGGCCAGCGAGAACTTGAGGGCCATGGAGTCGGGGCTCTTCGCCACTGCTTCCCGGAGAAGTGCCTCGGCCTCCTGCCGGCGGCCGGCCTGGACCAGCAGGCCGGCCAGCTGGATCCGCCACTCGGCGTTGCCGGGCTCGCGGGCCACCAGGGCGCGGATGCGTGCCTCCGCATCGGTGGCCCGCCCCTGGCCGGCGTAGAGCCGGGCGAGCGCCAGCTCGTAGGCTGGCGTGGCCGGGTAGTCGGCAGCCATGCGCGTCAACTCCTGCTCGGCCGCGGCGACGTTATCGGCCGACATCAGCAGGGTCACGCGGACCCGCCGCAGGCCCTCCACGTCCTGCCCGGCCGCCGCGCGGATGGCCCGGTCAGCCGTCGCGAGCGCGTCGTCCATACGGCCCGCGCCGGCGTAGATGCTGGCGACAAAGGCCACGGCATCGCGGCGGCCAGGCTCGAGGCGCAGGACTTCACCGGCCTCGGCGAGAGCCTTGTCGGCCTCGCCCGCGATGTAGTGCGCCCGGGCATTGAGCAGACGCACTGAGGCGCTCTCCGGGGCGATGGCCATGGCGGCGTCGGCCTGGGCGCGGGCTTCGGCTACCTGGTTACCCAGGACGTAGTAGTTGCCCAGCTTGACCCGGGCATCGAGGAATTGCGGGTCGGCATCCACTGCCAGCTGGAGGCTGCCAAGGGCGGCCTTGTAGTCTTCGCTCCGCTCCTCGACGAGCGCCATGAGCCAGGCTGCCTCCGCATTGCGGGGCTGCACCAGTTGCACGTTGCGCAGGTCAACCCGGGCGCGGCCCACGTCGCCAGCCTCGTAGTGCTGGCGGGCGCTCTCCAGGAAGTTGGCGGCTTTTTCGTCGGGCGGAGTGCAGCCGGCCACTGAAAGGACCGTGCAGCAGAACCAGAGCCCGGCCTGCAACGGGAGCCGCATTGCCATCGCTCCGGTCAGTACCCAGGTCCCGGTCCCTGCCACGCGGGCGTGCGTGGCAGGAACCAGGTCGGGGAAGTGGGGGACCGTTGACTTACGGCGCGGCACCCGGCCCCGGCGGCGAGCCAAGGCGAGTGCGGAACAGCGTCGTGTCCTGGGCGTTCACGGCACCGTTGCAGTTGATGTCGGCCGCGTTGAAGACAGGTGCGACGCTGGGTTGGCCCAGCTGCTGCCGGTACAACGTGGTGTCCTGGGCGTTGGTGGCCCCGTTGTTGTTCAGGTCCCCGTCGCAGCGGTTGCCGAAGCCATCGCCGTTCGAGTCGCACTGGGCAGCTGCCCCGCTGTTGTTGGCTACCAGACGGCAGTTGTCGCAAGCGTCGCCGCGGGCATCGCCGTCGGTGTCAGCCTGGTTGAAATTAGCCACTGCCGGGCAGTTGTCGAGGCCGTCGGGAATGCTGTCGACGTCGGCGTCGACGATGGGTGGCACGATCTTGCCCTGGACCATGTAGGCGGTCTGGCCGGTGGTCGACGTGATGAGGATCCGGACGATGCCCGGATAGCCGTTGACGCCATCGGGGTACGGCTGGGAGCTGCCGTTGCCCTGGGAATTGGCCACATCGAGCACCGACTGGAATGCGAAAGCATCCATGCCGTTGTCGAAGCCGAGGCCGCTGCTCGGGTTGGAGTTGGTGTACGTGCCGCTGACCAGGGGGTAGTGGCCGGCATTGGCAAGGGTCGGAAACGACGGTAGCTGGGTGCCTGTGTTGAAGATATTGGTTCCCGCGGCGAACAGGCCGAATACTCCCGCTCCTGCGCCATTGCCAGCCGGCTGAGCGCTCACGCAGCCGAAGAAGAACGGACAAGTGCCGCCTGGATAGGGTGCCGCAGGGCCGTGGTCCGACAGGTAGCCATTGGCGGCTGTCGCAATGAAGTTGGGCCAGTCGTTGGGGTTGGTGACGAAGTCGATGGCAAAGTAGCTGTTGCCACCCGCCTTCAGCAGGTTGAATCTGGCGGCATTGAACGTGTGCACTGCCCAGCCGTTCGACGGCGAATTGCCACTCTCGGTGGAAAAGCTGCCGTTCAGGGTAATGGTATTGATGGCGGTGAGCTGGGTTCCGCTCGGCACCGCGCTCAGGGTCACGTGGCCCTTGAGGTTGGGCGGCGCTATCGGCGCGTTGCTGTTGAAGGGACCTGGCGCTACGGGCTGGAGGTTCGGCGTGAAGTTGCCGGACGCCTCGTAGACGGTATCGAAGACCACTTCGGCTTCGAGAACACTCTGGGCGTTCGCCGCGGCTGCTGACAGGCCGAGCGTAAGCCCAATGACTAGCTTCCTCATGGTGGAGACCTCCGGAATCTTGAGTAGGGTTGCTTTCTATTCAGTAGATGTGCAGTTCCCCGGTGGTCTGTTCTCAGAGCTCCCCAGACTGTCTTCTATCCTCAGCGAGAGAGCGGACTCGTGGTCAATGCGCCCGGGCCTGGACCCGGCGCCCGGCAAAGGCCGGTGCGCGAGGGCAAATATAACTGAAAATCCTCCGGGCAAAGTCGCATGAACCTGCGAAGCAGTGCGTTATGTGCAGTCATCGGCGCATCCTCTACAATCCCAGCCGGCGCCGGAACCTCCCGGTGGCCCGGCTCAACCACGAGGCCCCACATGAATCGCACAGAACAACAGACTCGCAAGATGGCCACCCAGCAGGGGTTCATTGCCGCCCTGGACCAGAGCGGTGGCAGCACCCCCAAGGCGCTCAACCTTTACGGCCTGAAGGACGACGCCTGGTCCAGCGAGGACCAGATGTTCGCCCTGGTGCACGCGATGCGCACGCGCATCATCGTGACGCCCGCCTTCAACGGCGACCGCATCCTGGCGGCCATCCTGTTCGAGGGCACCATGGACCGGGACATCCAGGGGATGTCGACGGCCGACTACCTCTGGAACGTGAAGCGGGTCGTGCCGATCCTGAAGGTGGACAAGGGCCTGGCCGAGGAGGCCGACGGCGTCCAGATGATGAAGCCGATGCCCCAGCTGGACGCCCTGCTGAAGAAGGCCGTGAGCAAGCGGATCTTCGGGACCAAGATGCGTTCGGTGATCAAGCAGGCCAATGCCGGTGGCATCGACCGGGTGGTCGCCCAGCAGTTCGAGGTTGGCCGGCAGATCGTCGCCGCCGGGCTCGTGCCCATCATCGAGCCGGAGGTGGACATCAAGTGCCCGGACAAGGCGAAGGCCGAGGCGCTGCTGAAGGCCTCGATCATGCAGCACCTCGGCAAGCTGAAGGCAAATGAGCGCGTGATGCTGAAGCTCACGCTGCCCGAGCAGGACAACCTCTACGCCGACTGCATTGCCCACCAGAACGTGCTGCGGGTCGTGGCACTGTCGGGTGGCTACAGCCGTGACGAGTCGAACCGGCGCCTGGCGCGACAGAAGGGCATGATCGCGAGCTTCTCCCGGGCCCTGGTCGAGGGCCTCACTGCCCAGCAGACCGACGCCGAGTTCGACGAGGCGATGGATGCCTCCATCCAGGCGATCTTCGAGGCTTCCCGGACCTGAGTCCGGACGTGGCCGGCTAGTCCGGCTGCGTCACCGGCATCAGTACCTCGTTCCGCCGGAAGGGGCCGGGGATGAAGGGTGCGTCGTACTGGGCCGAGATGGGGTTGCCAGCGGCCTTGAGGCCCCGGCTGGCGATGTCTGCCATCAGGCGCGCCTCCTCGGCCCGGTAGCTTTCCGCCGAGGCCCGCCCGGAGTAGCGACGCACGGCAACCAGCAGGGCTGGTGTCGCGACGATGCGCACCGCGGGGTCCAGCGGTTCGGGAACGGTCTCCGCGGTGTAGCGGGCGGGTACCAGGAAGGCCACCCGGTAGCTGCCGGCGTCACCCTGCTGGATCACTGGCGCCGTCATCGCGATCTTCTCGCCGTCGTCCGACCGGGACTGTACGACCGGCACCGTCATGGCGATTTCCGTCCGGCCGCGGTTGTTTCCCGAGATGTAGCCGAACAGGCGGCCGAAGGCGACGTCGGCGGCGTCCTCGAAGCCCGCACCCGCCACCAGGGTCTCGGCGGCGAGCAGGGGTGGGTACTCCCGCAGTTCGAAGCTGCCCGATTTCTCGATCAGTCTGAACGCGGGTTCCTCCGTGGCAGTCGCCGGAACGAGCGGCAGGAGCAGCAGGGCTGCCGTCAGCGTGGCAAGGATCAGGCCTGATGGGCTCATGGTTCAGGGTTCGGCTTCTGGCCAGGCCCGGATTCGAACCTGGCGACAGGCCACCTACGGCAGTGCACAATTGAGGCATGTCCCCAACGCCAGAGGAAGACCTGCGATGAGCCTGCTGATCGGATCGAGCCTCGCCCTCCTGCTTGCCGCCGCCGACGTTCCACCGGCAGCCCTCGCGGCCGTCGGGGCCAGCTACGAGGGGCCGGTGGCGCAGGCGTTCGAGGCCCACTGTGCGGACTGCCACGGCAAGCTCCCGGCCAGCCTCGCCGAGCCCGCGCGCACCGCCGCCACGAAGAAGAGCCGGCGGGCCCACAAGAAGCTCGACATGGACAAGGGCTTCCCGTTCGCCAGCAAGTGGGAGCTGTCGAAGCTGATGACCGAAATCCGCAAGTCCGTGGCAGATGGCGACATGCCACCGGCCAAGTACCAGAAGCAGAAGGGCACCCCGATGCCGGATGCCGATCGCAAGGTCGTCGTCGACTGGGCGACGACCGCGGAGGCGCAGCTGGGGCGGCCTCCGCGCTGACGCGGGTGCCGGCTTACCGGGCTCCCTCGGCCGGCAGGTAACCCAGCTGCCCCATCATCCCGAGGGCGTCCTCGTTGCCCCACCGGGCCCGGAGCTGGCCATCCCGCACCAGGTAGATGTCAGTGCCCATCACACTGAAAGTCTTGCCCGTGGGGGGGCGGTCGAAGTAGGGACCGGTGGAGGTGCCGGTCACCGTGGAACGCACGATCACGTAGTCGCCCGCGCAAAGGAGCATCTCGTTCTTCACCTTCCGGTCCGGGAAGGCCCCCTTGAGCAGCTTCAGGTAGCTGCGGATGGCCTCCCGTCCCTGTGGCGCCCCGGGCGGCGCCGAGTGGTTCACGTAGTCCGCGGCCACCAGCTCGTCCACCAGTTCCATCCGGCCGCCGTTCACGACCAGCTCGAGTTCCTTGAGGTAGGTGATGCGGTTCTGTTCGTGGCCGCGGCAGCTCGGGTCCATGGCTTCAGGGGTGGCCAGGGAATCGGCGGCGGCGGGACCCGCCGCTGCCCAGGCGATGGCCAGCAGGACGGCCGCCAGTCTGGTATGCCGCATAACGGAAGCTCCATCGAGGAACGGTCCCGCGATGGTACGCCCGGAGCCGGCTCACTGGCGCGCTGGATCCCCCAGGTGCCTGCGGGCGACGGCCAGGAGGTCCTGACGTGACAACTTGCCCTGCAGCCGTTGCAAGGTCCCGCCGTCTCGCCCCAGCAGGTAGGTCGTCGGGACGACCTCGTTCCATGCCGGGTCGACGACGCTGACCATCGAGTCTGCGTCGCCCCCGGCCCGGGTCACGGTGCGAAACCCCGGGAAGTGCTGCTGGCGGACCCTCTCGACCTCGGCTGCGTCAGCGGGATCGTCGATGGCGAGTCCGAGCAGGACCAGTCCCTCGTCACGGAGTTCCGCCTCGACCGCCAGGAGATCCGGAATCTCCTTCAGGCAGGGTGCACACCACGTCGCCCAGACGTTCAGGATGACCACCTGTCCCCGCAGCGCGCCCAGCACGCCGGGGAGTTCTGCTGGGGACACGGCATCGATCACCTGGGCGGGCGTTCCGGTCCAGGACATCGCCAGTGCGGCGACGGCCAGGGCGTGCGTCGCCACTCCGGGCCTGCTCCTGGTCATGGCGCGGGGGCGGGTGCGAGCCCGAACAGCGGGTCGTCGACGGCCAGGTGGCGGCTGACGATGGTATCGCCCTGCTGCCAGGCGAGCTGGACGCCCTGGCCGCGCACGGCCAGCACCGGGTAGCCACCGCTGTCATCCCCGGCAGTGACCCTCGCGGGCGGCGAGAACGCGCCGCCCCGGTCCAGGGACCGGCTGACGTAGACCTGGCGGGGCCCGTCGCCCGCCTTGGCATGCCAGGCGGCGATCAACACGCCGTTGGAAACTGCCAGCACCGGCGCATCCGACACGGCGGCGGCCGGATGCAAGGGCAGGGCGGGCTGGAAGCTCCGGCCGCCGTCCAGGGACCGGGACACACGGGCTCCGGGCGGCGTTGCGCCCCCATCGAACGCCGCGGCGTAGACGGCGGCGCCGTCGACGGCAAGGGCGGTCGCCTTCAGGGGGCATCCCTCGATGCGCCAGGGGGCACCGCCCCAGGCGGTTCGTGGCTGGAAGCTGCGGCCGCGGTCACTGGAAATCGCCACGACGCTGTCCCGGTCACCCGCCGGGCTGACCCGGCGCGAGCCGAGGTAGATCCGGCCTGCCGCGGTCGTGGCGGTCAGCTGGCAGCACGGGCACGTATCAGCGGGCAGGACCTCGAAATCCCGGCTCCAGGTCGCACCATCGTCGGTGGAGACGGCCGAGAACACCTTGCCGTTGGGCTGCTCCGTGGTCATGTCGCGGGTGTCGATCCAGTAGGCAAATGCGCCGCCCCGCTCGTCCAGCGTCATGGTGCCGAAGCACTCCGCATTGGCGAGGCCACTGACCAGGTGGCTGTTGTCGGATTCGGGCACGGCACCGAGCACATGCGGCGGATCGAAAGTGCGACCGCCATCCCGGGAACGGCTGGCCATCGGCAGCACGATGGGCTTGCCGGTGCGTGGTTCCACCGCGTTGCCAGGGAAAAAGACGTGGACAGTGCCGGACGCTGACACCCCGATCCGCGGCTTGCTGACCGGAAACCCCCACACGGCGCCGTCCCGCGCGTTGACACGACCGGGCGCTGAGAAGCTGGCGCCGCCATCCACCGAGCGGGCCAGCCAGATATCGGCCTCTGCCTGGTGGGTGTGGCCTTCCGCGCTGGCAGCGCCAGCGGCGGCGATCTGCTCGCCCCGGGTGGTCCGCTCCAGCCAGAGCACGAATATCGTGCCGTCGGGGGCTACCGCGATCTCCGGTGCCATCGCCTTGTGCCCGGCGGGGCTCACGTTCACCGGACCGGCGGCGGCGTCGGCCAGGCCGGGAACGAGGGTGAGCAGCGCCAGCACTGCCGAGGCGGTAATCCTGCTCATGGGAAGGCACCTTCCAGATGACCCAGCGCCGAGTCTGCCAGAGGCCGGCGGCACGGTGGGCCTCGGTCGGACCCGGGCCATCCTTATGTAATATAGCGAGGCAGGGCGCGGATCCTGGCCGACGCCCGGACCGGGAGGGGCGCCCCGGAACCGGCTAGAATGGACCCATGACCGATGACGACTCCGACGACCGACCAGGCGGGACCTGGTACGGCCGACTGCGGCGGGTGCTGAAGGGCGACGCCGCCACCCGCAACGACCTGCTGGAATGGCTGCGGGAATCCCACGCGAAGACGGTGCTCGATGCGGACGAGCTGGCCATGCTCGAGGGCGTCCTAGCCGTTTCCGAGACCCAGGTCCGGGACGTCATGGTGCCCCGCTCCCAGATGGCGATGCTTGAGCGTGACGCACCGCGGGATGAAACCCTCAAGGCCATCGTCGAGAGCGGCCACTCCCGGTTCCCGGTGATCGGTGAGGACCGGGAGGAGGTCGTCGGCATCCTGCTGGCCAAGGACGTCCTCCGGCACTTCGTTCACACCCCTGACCAGCCCCTGGACATCGCGGGCTACATCCGCCCTGCCACCTTCATTCACGAGAGCAAGCGTCTCAATACCCTCCTCAAGGAGTTCCGGGGCAGTCGTAACCA
>ERZ761602.5662-NODE-5662-length-14595-cov-4.783287_pt1 | contig 14595 bp, 11 predicted proteins | sample MGYA00512165_ERZ761602 | MGnify/ENA primary metagenome ERZ761602 (study PRJEB28899, sample SAMN02445085) | bioreactor sludge metagenome | biome: EBPR sludge; isolation source: Thorneside wastewater treatment plant | place: Australia: Brisbane, Thorneside...
CGAGATCGTCGGGTCGCACGCGCGCGAGCGCGCCGCGGTGCTTGCCGATGGGGGTGCGGAGGGCGTCGAGGACGACGACGTCGTGAAGACTCATGTGCGGCGTGGTAGCAGCCCCCTCGGAGAATCTCCAAGGTCCCCGCGGCTGTAGCTCACAACGCCGCCCGAGGGCTCACGAGCGTCGTACGAACGCGACCTCCACCCCGAACGCCGCGCCGATCTTGTTCAACGTGTCGAGGGTCGGGTTTCCCGTGCCTGCTTCGATCTGCGCGAGCGCACCGGTCGAGATCCCCGCGACGCGCTCCGCGAACTCGGCCTGGGTGAGCCCGGTGATGCGCCGCATCTGGCGGACCGCCTCCGCGAGATCGATCGCGCTCGTCGGGGTCGCGTCGTAGAACGCGCGCCGCTCGGCTTGGCGCTCCTCCGCACTGAGCTTTCGCATCCGACCCATCAGCGTGCCGCCTTCAATCCCGCGGCGACGGCGTCGATGCGCGGACCGCAGTGGGCGACGATTTCCTCGTCCACGTCGAGCGCACGCATCGCGTCGCGTGCGTCGGCGAGTTGGTGCCCGAGCTCGTGCAACGTCGCGATCACGAGATCGCGATCGGCCCACCGGGCGAGGACGTCCGCCACGCCGGTCCAATCGGGTGGGTCACCGGGATGCTCGAAGCGCCAGCGCGTCGTGCGCTTCACGAGGTCGGGGTCGAGGTACATCGGCCCGAAATCGTAGAGGGGGCTGAGTGTGATCGTGCCGTCGGCGCGCTTGAGGACCGAGGTGTTGCGGCCGTGGTTGTCGGGGTTGTCGAAGGCGAGATCGAGCGCGTCGCGGCGCGCGAGCTCCAGCACGCACTCGGCGGGATCGTCGACCACGCTCGCGACGCGCTCGCACACGTCCTCCCAGGCGAGCGCTGCGCCGGGCTCGACGACGTCGAGCAGCGCGTACATCGACTCGAGCCCGAAACGCTCGACATGGCATTCGGAGCCGATCGTCGGCTGAGATTCCTGCCGAGTGGCGCCGTAGGGCGACCGAGCTACCGAACCACCGCCAGCGACGCACGCGCGGTCGAAGCGCGGCACGAAGAGCGTGCCACGGTCGTGGATGAGCGCCTCGCCGCAGCGGACGCCGTGCCGGCGAGCGAGCTCGAGGTAGGCGGGCTCGTGCGCGAGGATGCGCGCGTCGGCGCTCGTGCGGCCGCGTGGGAACTTCACGAGGTAGTGCTTGGCCGCCCGTGCGTCGGGGAGCGCACCGTCGGCGTGCAGACGGCCATCGTGGTCCTCGGTGAGCAGGAGCTTCGGGGCGGCGCCGCCGGTGTCCGACGAGCCGTGCATCGGGATCCCTTCGCGCTCGGCCCAGTCTCGAAACGTGTCGCCTCGCGCGATCACGACCTCGCGATCGACGCCGGGGCTGGGGGGCGCGACATCCTCGACCGCGACCCGAGCGTTGCCGACCGGGCTGCGAGCCCCGTGGCGAAGCAGGGACCAGTCGTGGGTCGGCAGGCCGGCTGCGCGCAGGCGCGCCCCGAGGCTTCGCCGTGCTTCGCCTTGAGGGAGCAGGTCGCCGAAGAAGGCAGGGAACGAAGGCAGGTGCCGCGGTCCGTAGCCGACGGGAAACCGACACGACGCAGCCCGTCGGTCGCGCGCGAGCAGGTGGGCAGTCGCGTAGTCGATCTCGTACTCGAGCCAGGTCGGATCGGTCCGATTCGACCCTTCGCCGACCCGGCCGACCGAGAACGCACGATGCCACGCGCCGCCGTGGAAGAGCTCGAACGTCAGCTCATCGCTATTTCGCATCGTGATGATCAATAAAGCCGATCTGGAGGCCGAAGTCGAATCTATTGAGCATTGACGTATGATTTTGGTCGGCGCCCAGCGAACGACGAGCCCAAAACGACGAAGGGCCGAGCCCGGAGGCCCGACCCTTCGATCGTGCGTTCGCGACGTCGATCAGCGCGCCATGCGGCGGCACTCGGCCACGTACTGGCCTTGGCCCTGCTCGATGCACGAGCGGTAGGCGGCCTGAGCACCTTCCGGATCGCGGAGCGCCTGACGTGCCGCGCCGAGCGTGATCCAGACCTTCGAGCTCGTCGGCAGGAGCACCGAGGCACGCTGCGCGAGCTCGGCCGCGACCGCGTTCTGACCGCGGGTGAGCTGAATCCAACCGAGCTCTTCGAGGGCCTCCGCGCCGTTCGGGTTGGCGGCGAGCGCCTCTTCGAGCTTTGCGATCTTCGCGCGCGGGTTCCGGGTGTTGCGCGCCTCTTCGAGCAACGCTTCGTACGCACCCGGCGCTGCGGCGGGGGCGGGCGTGGGCTCCGCGACCTCTTCGGCGGGCGCCGCTTCGGCGACCTCGGTCGCCGCTTCGGTGGGCGCGACCTCTTCGGTGGGCGCGACCTCTTCGGACGGCGCGGCCTCTTCGGTCGGCGCGACGTCCGTCGCCTCCGCAGTCGCCTCGGTCGGCGCCGCTTCGGTGGGCTCGGCCGTCTCGGCTTCCATCGTGCCGACGTTCGACATGTCGGGCATCGCGGGCGCGGACGGGGTGTTGGTGAGCTCGACCGGGGTCGGCATCAACACGTTGTGGTAGAGCCAGTACCCGCCGATCACGAGCACGCCCGCCGCCACGAATCCGAGCGTCATGCGACGCCACTTCGTGTCGCCCTGGACCACCTTGTCGAGCTCGAGATCGTCCCACGTCTCGTGCTCGATCTCGGCCTCGTAGGCCTTCGCGGTGAAGAACTCCTCCGCCACCGCAGCGTGCTCACCGGAGGTGGTGATCGCCTTGATGGTCTGGCTCGAGGAGGTCCGCGCTTCCTTGATCTTCGCCTTCGGGTCGTGCTTCTTCGGCGGCTCGGACTTGCTCGCCTCCGCCTTGCCCTTCTGCGGCGGCTCGGACTTGCGAGACTCGTTCTTCGAGTCGGCCTTCTTGGGCGGCTCCGAGGCCTTCGCCTTCGGCGCCTCCGAGGCCTTCGACTTCGGCGGCTCCGACGCGCGCTCTTCCTCGTCCGCGTCCACCGCGACGCCCACCGTCGGCGGCGCCGTCTCGATCGCGGTCGCCTCGGCCTCCAGCGCGTCGGCGGCGGCGATCAGATCCTTCGCCTCGTTCTGCAACGCGATCGACGCGCGCTCGAGCGCACCGACTCCGTCGCCGAGGCTCTGCGCTTCGGCTTCGAGCGCGTCGGCCTCCTTCGCGAAGGCCTCTGCGGCGTCGCGCTTGGCCTGCGCGGCGTCGCGCGCCTTGTTCGCGGCGTCGTCGTCCTTCTGCGCCTCGGCCTTCTTCAGCTCCGCCTCGGCCTTCTTCACCTCGGCCTCGGCGCGCTTGACGTCGAAGCGCTTGGCTTCGGCTTCCGCGCTCTTGGCTTCGGCTTCGGCGCGCAGCGCCTCGGATTCGGCCTTCTTCACGTCCGAGTCCGCGCGCTTGGCCTCCGCATCGGCGCGTCGCTGCTGCGCCTTCGCGCGCTTCGCGGCGGCCTCTTCGAGGCGTTGCTTTCGCTCCGCCTCGCGCTCCGCTTCGACCCGGTGTTGGCCCGATTCGTCGTCGCGCGTGGTCACCGTCGCGAGCGCTGCCTCCGCCGCCGCCGCTTTCTGCGCGGGGAACTGGATGACGTTGCTCTCCGGGATGCTCTCGCGGGTCTTGGAACGCTTGCGCCGCCGATTGCCCTTCTTCGCCATGCTCGCCTCGCTCGCCGCCGTGCTGCTCGCTTCGTCCTCGTCCGAGGGTTCGTCCTCGGGGTCGGCCGACGCCGCTTCGTTTTCCGATGTCGAACCTGCGGGGTCCGAAACCTCCGGGTCCGAAACCGCGGGGGCCAACTCCGCCGTGACGGCCGCGCCCACACGCGCATCCGTCGCTTTCGGGGATTGTGCCGAAGAACCCGCGTCCTTCGCGGGGACTTCGCTCACCTCGCGAGCCGCGTTCGACGGCTCGCTCGAGTCGGAGTGGCCGCGCGTCGCGGGTTCCGTCTCCGAGGCTGGGGGCTCGGATGCGTCCGAGCTCGGTTCCTTGGATTCTCGTGTCCTTGGTTCTGGTGGAGCCCCCGCGTCAAGGGGAGGCCCCTCCGGCGGGGGTACCCCGCTCGAACGTCCAGATGGGCCAGCACGTTCCGTGCCCTCTGGAAATAAGGATGACGAACCCTCGGATTCGCTGGAGTTGCCGTCGTCCGGTGCGGCACGGCTCGGCACGGTCGAGGCGCGCGAGAGGCTCGAGGCGTCAGCATTCGCACGCCCAGGAGCGGGGAGGAGAGCTTCTTCTTCGAACGACTCCTCGTCCTCGCGGGCACGGCCCGAGTCGACGATGAGGCCCTCGAAGTAGAGCTTCGTGATGCTCTCCAGGGTCGCGAGGTCGTCGGTGCTGCGATCGTCGACGACCTGCATGAGCGAGCGCTGACCATCGAACAAACGCAGGAGATCGTTGAGCTCGTCGGGGATCTCGGCGAGGCGCTCGACCAGCGAGGCGTCGTCGACCTCGAAGATCCGATCGAGGGGAGGGAGCTGCTCGAGCATGCGACCCCACTCGTCGACCCGGCGCATGCCCTCCATGAGCAGGCCTTGGGTGGAGGTCTGGATGGTGCGCTCACCGATGCGAACGGGGCGGAACTCGAGATCGAAGTGGCCGTCGTTCCAGACGAGGAAGCGGTAGACGGCGTGCTCGCCGCGCAGCGCCCCGAGCTCGGCGTGGGCGAGCGAGCCTTCGTCGAAGAAGACCGCGCCGCGCTTGTCGCCGTGGCTCAGGTGGAGCACGCCGGACTTGCGGCTGATGTCGATCGTCTGGAGCAGATCGACGAGGCCCATCTCGGAGAGCGAGCCGGAGAAGCGCGTCTTGGTGAGGCTGCGTCGCTCGAGCCCTTGGCGCTCGAAGCGCTGCAGGACGAGGTTCACGCGGGTGATGATCTCTTTGATGTAGATGGGTTTGGCGAGGTAGTCCTCGACCCCCAGCTCGAGACCGCGGACCTTGCTCTCCACGCTGCCGTCGCTCGACAGGAACATCAGCGGGACGTCCGCCAGGTCCTTTCGCTCACGGAGGCGCTCGACGAAGCCGAAGCCGTCGAGCTCTCCCAGCACGGTGTCGGAGAGGATCAGATCCGGGCGCGCGAGCTCGACGAACTCGAGGGCCTCTTCCGCGCTCGCGCACGAGGTCACCGAGTAGCCGGCTTTGCGCAGGCTGACCTCCAGCACGCGGAGGCTGCGCGAATCGGCGTCGACGAGGAGCAGGTTTCGTTTGGCCACGTGAGCGGGAGAGTGCCGCCGCGGGGTGAGCCTTGGCAACGTTCGCGATTTCTTCACGCGTTCGCGCGGCCCGACAGTCTCGCGGAATCGTGCAGGATTCGCAGCGTCTGTGGCGTGCGACGGAACGCGAAAGGCCCGTCGATCGCTCGACGGGCCCGACGAAACGTCGAAGGGTTCGGAGCCGCTCAGTACGCGAGCCCGCCGCCTTGCTGCTTCTCCGGGCCTTCGCCCATGCGGTCCACGATGCCGCCCGCGACCGCCTGGTACTCGAACGCGTCGTGGATGATGAAGGCGTCGCCGTCGTCTGCGCGGATCGTGATGTCGACCGTGCCGGGCTCCTCCACCTGCGGCGCCATCACGACCATCGTCTCCGGGTCGATCAGCGTGACCTGCGGGCTGCGGATCGTGCCGAAGAACACCGTGTAGCCGATGTCGGTGCGGAAGTTCCGCCCCTCGATCTTGATCGGACGACCTTGGGTCGCGCCGTTCGGCGGGTCGATGTTGAGGAAGGCGATCTCGCCGCCGCCGTCGTCGCACGCGACGAGGCCGAGGGAGAGACAGACGGAGAGGGCGACGGAGGCGGAGAGCCGAAGCATGACGGCGGGACGATAGATGGAGCGGGCGCGCCGGGTCAACGCGTGCGTTTCGGTTCGTGTCCCGGCGCGTCGGCGAAGGGGAATCACTGCTCGACGGGGCGCCGCTCGATCAGTCGGTCGCGCCGCGCCGCGCGACCAGCGCCGCGAGCACCACCGCGAAGAGCGACGTCAGCACGAGGAACGGACCCGCGAGGCCGCCCCAGCTCGCGTCCCAGGTCGGGAGCCAAGCCTCGACGATCGCGAAGGCGGCCACGCCGATCGCGGCGCCGGCGACGAGGCCACGGCCGCTCTTCCAGCCGTAGAGCAGCCCGACGAGCACGAGCGGGACGAGCGAGAGGACGAGCGGGGCGAGCGCGCCGACCGCTCCCACGAACGAGAGCGGCATCGCGACCGCGCCGAGCGACGAGAAGCCGAGGCTCGACAGCTCGATCGCGCCGAGGCCACCCGCGACCACGAACGCGCCGCCGGCCAGGCTCAGCGCGCTCACCGCGAGACGACGACGCAGACCGAAGATCATCAAGCCCGCGAGCCCGAGCGCGGTGAGGCCGCGCGTGGTGCCGAGCTCCTTGGTCGCAGCGCGCAGCGCGTCGTTCGCCTGAATCAGACCCGCGCCGTAGCGGCTGCGGTCCTTCTTCGACTTCGCGCTCTCTTTGAGGATGCGCTCGATCGCGGCCGGATCGCGCACGCCTGCCGAACGGAGCAGCGCCGCGACACCCGCGACGTGTGGCGCCGCCATCGAGGTGCCCTGGAACGCGAGGTAGTCGCTGCGGGCCGGGGCGCGCGGGAGGATCGTGTTCTGAAGCACGCCGTCGGGCAGGCCGTCGTTGTTTTGGTCGACGCGCAGATCGCCGCCCGGCGCGACCACGTCGAGCGCGCTGCCATACGACGAATAGAAGCTCAGCGTCTCGTCGAAGCGCACCGCGCCGACCGCGATCGTGAAGCGGTTGGCGGCCGGGTACTGCACGCGCCCGCGGCCCGTGTTGCCGGCGGCGGCCACCACGACGACGCCCTTGCGGTGCGCGTAGGCGATCGCGCTCGCGATGGCTTGCGAGTTGATGCCGCCGCCGAGGCTCATGTTGATGACGTCGGCGCCGTTGTCCGCAGCCCAGCGGATGCCCGCCGCGACGCTGCCCCAGCTTCCACCGCCACGCGCGTCGAGCACGCGGATCGGCATGATGCGCGCGAGGGGCGCGACGCCCGCGACGCCGACGCCGTTGTTCGTCGACTGCGCGATGGTCCCCGCGACGTGGGTGCCGTGACCGTGCTCGTCGTCGGGGGTGTCGTCGCCGTCCACGAAGTCCCAGCCGGGCACGAAGCGCGGCTCCGCGAGGTCGGGGACCTGCTTGAAGCGGCCGTCGACGTCTCGGTACGCGACGCCGGTGTCGATCACCGCGACCACCACGCCTTCGCCGCGGTTGCGGGTCCATGCCTTCGGCATCTGGATCTGATCGAGGTGCCACTGGTGCCTGTAGAACGGATCGTTCGGCGCGAAGGTGCCGTCGCGGCTCGCCTCGGGCTCGCTCGCCGTGTCAGCTCCGAAGCGCCCGTCGTCCAGGCGTTCGGGATCGAGGCGGTAGGCCTCCGCGGACTCCGGGAGCGACCAGCGGCGCTCGAGCTCCACGCTCTGCACGTCGTCGTGGGCGAGCGCGGCGTGCAGATCCTCGAGCTCGCTCGTGGGCACGTCGTGCAGGCGGAAGAGCTGCGCGCCTTCGTGGAGCAGCTCGCCGAGCGCGGCGTCGCCAGTGGGCCACGCGTGCGGCGCGATCGCTTCGTGGATGCGCGCTTCGAGCGAGTCGCGATCGGACGCGGAGAGATCGTCGTCGAGGTCGACGAGGACCGCGCCGGTGAGCGGGTCGTGCGCGATCGGATCGGACGGCGTGCGCGGCGCGGCCTCTTCTTGCCGTACGCGGACCGACTGGACGAACGAACCGACGATCGCGACGAGGGCGGCGAGCAGAGCGAGACGACGCATGAGCTACAGGATAGGGCCGCGCGAGGCGGGGGCCAAACGTGGGCCGCGATCGTGTTGCTGGCGCGCGGTCGAGCGAGCTCCACGGTGGCCTCAGCCGAGGACCTCGGCCGTTCGCTTCGCCACCGCGTCGACGAACACCCGCACGTTCGGTGCGAGGTGGAGGCGGCTCGGGTAGACGATGTGCACCGGCTCGATGAGCGAGGGCCCGTCGGGGAAGAGCTCGCGGAGCCTTCGCGCGCTCACCTCGGGTGCGAACACGAACGAGGGCAGGCGCGCGACGCCGAGGCCCGCGAGCGCCGCCTCGCAGGTGGTCTCGAGATCGTTGAGCACGAGCCGAGGCGAGACCTTCACGCGTCGACCTTCGAGCGTCCACGTCTCGCGCGCGTGCATGCCGATGCAGGCCACGTTCGCGAGGTCGCTCGCGCGGCCGACCGGGTGGCGGCGGAGAAACGCAGGGCTCGCGACGTAGCCGAGCCGACCTTCGCCGATTCGCCGCGCGACCAGCGACGAGTCGTCGAGCTCGCCGACGCGCACCGCGACGTCGAAGCCTTCGTTCACGAGGTCGACTCGACGATCGGCGAGCACGATCTCGAGCTCCAGCTCCGGATGACGCCGCAACAAGCTCGTCAGCACGGGCATCACGTAGCGACGCCCGAAGATGACGGGGACCGAGACGCGCAGGCGCCCCCGCGGCTCGGTGGTGAGCCCGCGCATCTCGTCGTTGGCTTCGGCGATCTGGCCCGCGAGCGAAGCGCAGCGCGCGTGGTAGCGAGCCCCGGCGTCGGTGAGGCGAACGCGGCGCGTGGTCCGCTCGAGCAGTCGGACCCCGAGCGCGTGCTCCAGCTTCGCGATCCGATCGCTGACGGACTGTTTGCTCGTGCCGCGCGCCTTCGCGGCGGCCGTGAACCCGCCGCGTTCGACGACGTCGACGAAGAGGAGGATGTCCGAAGGGTCCACGTCGGGGCTCGCGCGCATGGATACGATCGTCCGTTCTGAACGGACAGTGAGTCAATGTTTCGATGGATTGTCGGACGGCCCTCGGATGCCTCACATCACGTTCACGCCGCGGCGTCGACGAGACGCCGATCCGCCTCCGCGGCCGACGCCCATCCACACGCAGGAGAGAGACATGATTCGCCCCGAAGACGAGCTCGCGATCCGCAACCTGGTCGTTCGTTACTGCCTCGCCACCGACGACGCCGACGTCGACGGCTTCATGGCCTGCTGGGTCTCGCCGGAAGAGTTCGGCGGCTACGACAGCGGCGCGTTCGGCAACTTGCAGACGTGGGAGGCGCTGCGGGAGTTCGAGCAACACCACGTCGGCCCGGGAGGCTCGGCGAACGGCAAGCGCCACCAAGTGACCAACGTGCTCGTGGTCGGGATCTCCGCGGACGAAGCGCGCGTGACGCACGACATGATCGTGCTCGAGGTGGCGCAGGAGCCGCGTGTGATCGCGACGGGGCGCTACGACGACAGCGTCGTGGTGCGCACCGCGGACGGCTGGCGCTTCAAGTCCCGCAAGCTCCACGTGGACCCCGGGTTCTTCGAGCTGATGAAGAAGTGGCAGCAGGGACAGGCGCAACAGGGGACGTGAGCTTCGAGGCTCGCGCGGCGATCGCGATCGACGCGCCGATCGCGATCGTCTGGGCCGCGGTCACCGACGTCGCGCACTGGCGCGAGTGGAGCACGTGGCTCGCTGCGACGGTGGCGTGGTGGCGCTCGCGTCGAAGCCCGCGCTTCGGCTCACGCCGCCGGGCGGTGGGGGCTACGCGCTCTCGCCCGAGGTGATCGCGCTCGACCCTCCGTGAGGATTCGTGGGCGGAGCCGGGTCGGTCTCGATTCGCTCTCGACTCGCTCTCGACTCGCTCTCGGCTCGCTCTCGGCCCTGGACAACGCGGTCGCAGCGATGTATTCAAATGATCGTTTGATCATTGGAGCATCGATGGACGCCCGTCACTTCAAGGATGCCGCCTACGCCCACCTCGCCGAGGTCGGCAAGGCGATCGCGAGCCCGGCGCGGCTCGAGATCCTCGAGCTGCTCGCGCAGGCGCCGCGCACCGTCGAGGTGTTGGCGGGCGAGGTCGCGCAGTCGATCGCGAACACCTCGCATCACCTGCAGGTGCTCAAGCGCGCGCAGCTCGTGACCAGCCGACGGGAGGGGCAGCACGTCGCGTATGCTCTCGCGGGGGAGGACGTCGCGGGGTTGCTGACGCAGCTCCACGCGGTGGCGGCGGCGCACGTGGCTGCGCTCGAGGCGCTCACGCGCGACTACTTCGAGGATCCCGCGGGGCTCGAGCCGCTCGACGTCACGACCTTGCTCGCGCGGCTTCGCGCGGACGAGGTGGTGCTCGTCGACGTCCGGCCGGAGCACGAGTTCGCGGCGGGGCACGTGCCGGGCGCGATCTCGCTCCCGCTCACGGCGCTGAAGCAGCGCGTGGCGGAGCTGCCGCGCGATCGGACGGTGGTCGCGTACTGTCGCGGCCCCTACTGCACGTTCTCGGCGGAGGCGACGCGGCGGCTTCGCGCGCTCGGCTTCGACGCGCGGCGTACGCACGCGAGCGTGCACTCGCTGACCCGCGCGCTTCGGAAGCGCCCCGCGCGCCTGGAGACGAGCGTGGACGTGGACGCGGGTAGCGGAACATCGCCGAGCCCAACGCCCGTGAGCGCGACGTCGTCGGAGACGGCATCGAAGCGAGCGGCGGCGCAGCGGCCGTCTGCGAGCACGAAGCGAAACGCAGGGGTGGCGAAGGCCGCCTCGAAGCGCCGCACGAAGATCGCGGCGCCCGTCGAGACGGGCCCGCGTCGCCCGACCAAGGAGCGATCATGAACCCCGTCCGCCTCGGTCTGCGCGAGAACGTCGCGCAGTTCTCGCTCCTCGTGATCGTCAACGCCTTCGTCGGCGCGATGGTCGGGATGGAGCGCAGCATCCTGCCCACGCTCGCGGAGCAGGAGTTTCACCTCGTCGCGCGCACCGCGGTCCTCTCGTTCATCGTCGTCTTCGGCGTCACCAAGGCGCTGACCAACTACTTCGCCGGTCGGTGGTCGGATCGTTTCGGGCGAAAGCACGTGCTCGTCGCGGGTTGGTTCGTCGCCGCGCCGGTGCCCTTCCTGCTGATGTGGGCGCCGACCTGGGGGTGGATCCTCGGCGCGAACGTGCTGCTCGGGATCAGCCAGGGGCTCACGTGGTCGACCACCGTGATCATGAAGATCGACCTCGCGGGTCCGAAGAACCGTGGGCTCGCGATGGGGCTCAACGAGTTCGCGGGCTACTTCGCGGTCGCGCTCTCCGCGCTCGGCACCGGCTTCGTGGCGGCCGAGCACGGGTTGCGTCCGTACCCCTTCTACCTCGGAGTCGGCTTCGTCGTCGTCGGCACGCTGCTCTCGGTGCTGCTCGTGAGCGAGACGCGCCACCACGTCGCGCACGAGTCTTCGCTCGCGGGCGACGGCGCGAAGCTCAGCCCGCGCGAGGTCTTGCTTCGCACGAGCCTCACCGATCGCGAGCTCTCGTCGGTGAGCCAGGCGGGGCTCGTCAACAACCTCAACGACGGCATGGCGTGGGGCCTCTTCCCGCTCGTGTTCACCGCCGCGCACCTCTCGCTCGCCGACATCGGCACGCTCGCCGCGATCTACCCCGCGGTCTGGGGCCTCGCGCAGCTCTTCACCGGCGCGTGGTCGGATCGCGTGGGCCGCAAATGGCTCATCGTCTTCGGCATGTGGACCCAGGCGGCGGGCATCGTGGTCACCGCGCTCGGCGACACCTACGCGCTCTTCGCGTTCGGTGCGGTGCTGCTCGGGCTCGGCACCGCGATGGTCTATCCCACGCTGCTCGCGGCGATCGGCGACGTCGCGCATCCGAGCTGGCGCGCGTCCGCGGTCGGCGTGTACCGGCTCTGGCGCGACCTCGGCTACGCGGTCGGCGCGCTGCTCGCGGGGCTCGTGGCGGACGCGTTCGGGCTCTCCGCGGCGACCCTCACCATCGCGGCGCTCACGTTCGTCTCGGGCGCGGTGGTCGCGCTGCGGATGCGCGAGACCTTGCGGAAGGAATCGGCGAGCGCGCCCACGTCGGAGGTTCCGACGTGCGTCGAGCCGAGCGCGCTGAGTCCGGACGCGATCGTGATCGACGTGCGTTCGGCGGAGGAGTACGCGGCGGGGCACGTCGACGGCGCGCTCCACATCCCGCTCGACGAGCTCGCCACACGCGCGGCCGAGCTGCCCAAGGACGCGTCGCTCGTGACCGCGTGCGGCAAGGGCGGCGGTCGTTCGGATCAGGGTGCGGACATCTTGCGGACCCTCGGCTACTCCGCGCGCGCACTCTGCGGCGGCACGCAGGCGTGGCTACGCGAGAAGGAGACCTCCCATGCGTGATCTGCTCGCGCACGTCGGCGACACGCCGCTCGTACCGCTCACTCGGATCGACCGTGGGTTACCGGTGCCGGTGCTGGTCAAGTGCGAGCACCTCAACCCCGGCGGCTCGATCAAGGATCGGATCGCGCTCGCCATCGTCGACGACGCGGAAGCGCGCGGTCGATTGCGTCCCGGCATGACCTTGATCGAGGCGACGGCCGGAAACACCGGCGTGGGGCTCGCGCTGGTGGCCGCGGCGCGCGGGTACCGATTGGTGTGCGTGATGCCGGAGAAGATGTCGGAGGACAAACGCACGTCGCTGCGTGCGATGGGGGCGCGCGTGATCGTGACCCCCAACGCGCCCCCGACGAGCGAGGAGAACTTTCAGAACGTCGCGCGTCGGCTCGCGGAGGAGAATGGCTGGTTCCTCACGGATCAATTCGAGAACCCGGCGAACGTGCGGGCGCACGAAGAGACGACCGCACGCGAGCTGCTCGCTCAGGTCGACGGGCCGGTCGGCGCGTTCGTCGCGGGAGCGGGCACCGGAGGCACGATCACCGGGGTCGGAAGACGGCTCAAACGAGCATTTCCCGACGTGAGGATCGTGCTCGCGGATCCCGTCGGGTCGGGGCTCGCGGACTACGTGGAGACCGGAACGCTCGGGCCGGACGCGCGCTACGAGGTCGAAGGCATCGGCGCGAGCAAGGTGCCCGGCAACCTCGACCGCACGGTGATCGACGCGGCCGAGCGGGTGTCGGACGCCGAGAGCTTCGCGATGGTGAAGCGACTGGTGCGCGAGGAAGGGCTCTTCGTCGGAGGCTCCGCGGGCGCGAACGCGGTGGCGGCGCTGCGGGTGGCCGCGCGGGGAGGCTTGAAGGGGCCGGTGATCACCGTGATGTGCGATTCGTGGGATCGCTACCGCGCCAAGCCGTGGATGCAGGGCTGGGAGGAGGCATGAGCCGACCGGTCCATCGGCGCATGGCGGACACGGAGCCGACGCCGCCGCTCCGTTCTTTCGCGGACGCGCGTCGGAGCGCGTGGTGAGCGAGCCGACGACCTTCGATCCCTCGCGCTACGCGAGCTGGCGCGACACGCGGCTCGGCGCGATCACCGAGCGGGTCGAGCGTGAGCGCGTGTTGGAGGGGCTTCGCGCGTTCGGCGGCGACGTGGTGTCCGCGCGGAGCTTCGACGGCGTGCGAGTGCTCGACGTCGGGACGGGGGACGGAACGTACGCGCTCGCGGCGGCCGCGCTCGGCGCGACCGTTACCGGGGTGGATGCCGATCCGGCGATGCTGTGCGCGGCCGAGGCGCGTGCGGCTCGGGAGGCGCGCGCGGTCTCCTTCGTACCCGGACGGGTGGAGGCCTTGCCCTTCGCGGACGCGAGCTTCGACGTGGTCGTCGCGGTGACGGTGCTCTGCTTCGTCGAGGATCGCGCGACGGCCTTCGCGGAGCTCGCGCGCGTGCTGCGTCCGGGCGGGCGGCTCGTGCTCGGCGAGCTCGGGCGGCGGAGCGTCTGGGCGGTGTGGCGGCGCGTGCGCGGGTGGCTCGGGAGCGCGACGTGGCGGGCGGCGCGCTTCTGGACGCGCGCGGAGCTCCGCCGCGAGCTGACGCGCGCGGGCTTCGGCGTGGTGTCGATTCGAGGCGCGGTGCACTACCCGCCGAGCGCTCGGTGGGCGCGGGCGCTGGCGCCGCTCGAAGCGCGGCTCACGGCGGTTGGCGCTCCCGGCGCGGCGTTCCTCGTGGCGGTCGCGGACAAACCACACGCGTCGCGAGAGGGCGTGTCGCCGACGCGGCGTGCGTAGAGGCCGAATGCGCCCCACGTCGATCGCGCTCGGCGTCGCGTCGCGATCACGGCAAACCTCGAAGCGAAACCGGAGAGCTCGTGTCCGACCCCATCTACCTCGACCACAACGCCACCACGCCGCTCGCCCCCGAGGTGGTCGACGCGATGCTCCCGTACCTGCGCGAGCACTTCGGAAACCCGTCGAGCGGTCACGTCTTCGGGAGCCGAGCGCAGCGCGCGGTGGACGAAGCGCGGGCGCGGGTCGCCGCGGCGATCGGTGCGTCGTCCGACGAGATCGTCTTCACCTCGGGCGGCACGGAGGCCAACAACCTCGCCATCCGCGGGGTGATGGAGCACGCGACGCGACCTGCGATCGTCACCTCGACGATCGAGCATCCCGCGACCGCGAAGCCGTGCGCGTGGCTCGAAGCGCGAGGCGCATCGGTGACGCGGGTTCCGGTGGATGGTGACGGTCGGGTGCGGATCGACCACGCGGCGCGCGCGATCGGCGCCGAGGTCGCGCTCGTCACGGTGATGCACGCCAACAACGAGACGGGGGTGATCCAACCCCTCGCGGAGCTCGCGTCGCTCGCGCGCGCGGCGGGCGCGCTCGTCCACACCGACGCCGCGCAGTCGCTCGGGAAGGTTCCGCTGGACGTGAGGGCGCTCGACGTCGATCTGCTCTCGAT
>ERZ761602.5664-NODE-5664-length-14593-cov-250.313110_pt1 | contig 14593 bp, 8 predicted proteins | sample MGYA00512165_ERZ761602 | MGnify/ENA primary metagenome ERZ761602 (study PRJEB28899, sample SAMN02445085) | bioreactor sludge metagenome | biome: EBPR sludge; isolation source: Thorneside wastewater treatment plant | place: Australia: Brisbane, Thorneside...
CGTAATTGGCCTGCTCCGGACCGATCGTCGCGCCGAAATGGAACGGCGTTTCGCTTCCCGCCCGGCAGGCGTACTCCCACTCGGCCTCGGTCGGCAGTTCCGCGATGACGCCGGGCGCCAGCGAAGCCACACGTTGCAGGAATCCACTGGCGCAACTGACGTCATCCCAGGACACGCCCTCGACCGGGTTGCGTGCGTCTTCCTGGAAAGCGCTCGGATTTTCCCCGCCCATCACCGCCATCCACAGCGCCTGCGTGCAGGCGGTGTCGGCGAGCCAGAAGCCGGTGGTCAAGCGCACGCGGTGCCTCGGCCCTTCGTCTTCCGTTCGTTCGGGCTCGTCGGCCGGCGAGCCCATGCGGAACTCGCCAGGTTCGATCCAGCGGAAGCGCTGCACGACGCCAGCCAGGTCGACGTCGATCCACAGCCCGAGTGCATCGTCACCCCAGCCCATGTTTAATCTCGCCTTGCCGCTCCCACCCGTGGCTGCTTCGGCGTCCGCCGAAGCAGCCACGCTGCCTTCCCGTCCCGGGAAGGCAGCCATACCCGGCGGGGCCTCCGGGCCCTCCGGATTCAAGTCCTGCTGCAGGTGCTCCGCGCCCGCAACCTGCTCCTGGCTGGTGGACCTCAGGGCAAAGCGAAACCCTACGACGAGGGTGTGCGATTCAAAGCGGCCCGGCCCCACGAGGCGGGCGGCGGAGCGAAGCCACCTGGCCTCGAAGCACCACGAGCCGCCGCGCACGGCTCGGTCCGGGTAGTAACCCTCGTCGGGGCCACGCGGGTTCTCCTGGTCGTTTCCGTCGTAAGGCCGCGTCCCGTCAACGCACCACTCCCAGACGTTGCCGTGCATCTCGTACAGACCCCAGCGGTTCGGCGCAAAGGACTTCACCGGCATCGTCTTCTGCCGGGACTCACCTTTCTCGCCTCCGGCATAGGGCTCGCTACCGAGGTAGTTGGCCTGCTCCGTCGTGATCGTTGCGCCGAAATTGAATGGCGTGTCGCTGCCCGCCCGGCACGCGTACTCCCACTCGGCCTCGGTCGGCAATTCGACAACGACGCCGGCAAGCAGGGCAGCCACACGCCGCAGGAAAGCGCCCACCTCATCCCACGACACGGTCTCGACCGGGTTGCGTGCATCGTCCTGAAAACGGCTCGGGTTCTTCCCGCCCATCACCGCCGCCCACAGCGCCTGCGTGCAGGCGGTGTCGGCGAGCCAGAAGCCTGCGGTCAAGCGCACGCGGTGGCGCGGTCCTTCGTCGTCACCGCGCTCGGCTTCATCGTCCGGCGATCCCATCAGGAACTCCCCCGGTTCGATCCAACGAAAGCGCTGGACGACGCCCTTGAGGTCGACGTCGAGGTGCAGACCGTGCCCGTCGCGCGCCAGCTCCTTCGCCCACTGCGGGCGGTGCAGACGCGCCAAACGATAGTGGCGGCGACCACTGTCGATGGCGATCGCGGAGAGCTGCGTTGCGTGCGCGATCGGCAGCGTCAGCGGCGCCGCGCGCGCTTCGATCCAGCGCTGCCGCCAGCCGGCTGCGCTGCGCAGGCCGCAGACGACACCGCCCTCGAGGGTCAGCGCCGGCCAGCGGCCCGGAGGCGCTTCGCCGCGATCGGGCAGCAGAACGAAGCGATCGTCCTGCTGCCGCAGCCACCATGTGCGCGCGACCGCGCCGGCGCCGGCGCGCTGGCGGGCGGCGGCGACATCGGCCGGCCGCAGGCCGACGGGGATGTCGTCGACGCCGGCGAGCGCCCAGATCGGCGCCAGCAGCGACGAGTTCGCTGCCAGCCACGCGCGGTCGCCACCGTGGCGATCGAAGAGATCGCCGGCGTAGCCGGCGGCGTCGCCGACCGCCTGCTCGGCGGCGGCGCCGAAACGCGCGAACCAGTCGCGCGCCTCGCCGAGCCGGGCGACGAATTCGTCGCTGGCCGCTTCCGGCCTGGCATGCGCTTGCCAGATCAGCAGTTCGGCACTTTCGGTCGCGCGACCGCGCCAGGCGTGCGCATCGAGAGTCCGGCGCAGGATTTCCTGCTGCGCGGCGGCGGCGAGTCCGGAAAAGCGGTCGCGGTAGTCGGCGACGCCGGCCGGGGCGAGTTCGCAGAAGCGGCTGCCGGCGGCAACCACCGGCGCGTACGACCAGACGATCGCCTCGAGACCCGGCTCGGCGGCGGTGTCGGCGTCAAGGCGGCGCAGCGCGCGCAGCAATCCGGGTTCGACGCGGACGCAGCAGGCCAGCCGCGTCAGCAGCGCCGGCAGCAGCGGGTGCCGCGCCGCCGCGCCGATCGGCGAGTCGGCAACCGGCGTGGCAGCAGGGACAGTGGCTGGCGAGACCGGCGCCGCAGCCGCCGTGCCGGCGTGGCGCGCGCGCAACGCGCGCAGGCCGTGCGCGCCGTCGAGGCAGTGCAGCTCGCTGTGACGCAGCGCTTCTGCCGGCACCAGCGCCGGCGACATCGGCAGCCAGGCGACCGGCAGCGCGCCATGCTCGGCGAGGCGGCGGCTGAACTCCTGCCACGCCGCGGCGCGCGCCGGATCGCCGGCGAGCAGGCCGAGGTCGCCGAGGATCAGCACCCGCGTCGCCGGCGGCGGCAAGGGAATCGGCCCGGCCGCGGCGGCCGGCGACGCGCGCCCCGGCGCAGCGACCGCGCGCGCGACGAACGGCGAATCGTCGACGAGCCACAGCCGCAGACCGCCCGCGCCGTGCCGCCGGCGCACCTCGCCGAGCAGCTCGCGGTAGTCGGCGTCGTAGGGAACGAGGCGCTGCGCGAGATCGACGACGACATCCATCTCGCCCCCCCAGCGGCGCAGCAGCCGCCGCGGCAGGCGCTGCGGCGAGCGCGCGCGCGCGAGTTCGCCGACCAGCGCCGGCACGTCGAGCGGTCCGCGTCGCGGCGACGCCAGCGCCCGCTGCAACGCGGGCCACAGCCGTGTGCGGCCGACCAGCGGCGCGTGCGGCGCGCTGCCCGATCGCCGCGGCTGGCAGTCCAGGCGCGTCAGCGGCGGCAACGGCTCGCTGCTCGGCGGCGTCGCCGCGGCCTCGACGCGGTACTCGACGAGCGCGAAATGCGCCGCCGAGACGGGTGGGCGACGGCCAGCGGCAATGGCCCGCGCCCCGGCCTCGCTGCCGCCGCTGGCGGCGGCGGCTTGCTGCCGCTCGTCGGCCGGCAGATCGATCCGTTCGGCGCGCTGCGGCTGCGGATGCAGGTCGAGCAGGCGGGCGAGTGGCGCAAGCTCGGCGGTGATCGCCTCGTCGCTGCCGGCCGCCTGCGCGCCGTGGACGGCGACCGCCGCGCGCAACAGGTCGGCGCGGCCGGCGAAGCCGCGACGGCTCATTCAGCCCTGCTCCGCCGGCGGCTCGCCGAGGCCGGCGATCGGCAATCGCGTCTGCAACACGCCGGAATGGCCGGCAACGACGCCCTGCTTCAGGTAGCCGTACGCCGAGAGGCGGCCGAGCCACTGCCGCTGCGCGCTGCTCTGCCCCGGAAAGAGTTCGTGCAGCGCATAGAGCAGGTCGAGGTATTCGGCGAGGCCGGGCGGTGGCAGGTTGAGGTCGCTGACTTGCTGCCGGTCGCTGACCAGTTGCTCGGCCGCCAGCTCGAGGATCACCGCCGCGATCAGCTCGGCGCGCGGCGGGCTGGCGGTCGGCAGTTCGGCGAAATGTGCCGCGCCGCGCCTGACGAGCCAGTCGCGGTAGCTCATTCCGGGGTCCGGCTGCTGCGTCAGGACGATGCAGCGGCGCAGGAACGCCGCCGGCAGCTCGCGTTCCTCGTTGGTGGTGATGACGATCAGCGGCGGTTGCGCATTCGGTCCGCCGATCGGCTGCGCCAGCGGTTCGACGTGGAAGCTGCGCTGCGCGAGGACTTCGAGCAGGCTGTTCGGCAGGTCGCTGTCCGCCTTGTCGATCTCGTCGATCAGGACGACGTGTCCGGCCGGCGTCGCCGGATCGATGCTGCGCTCGTCGGCGGCAAGGAAAGGCTGCGCCGACTCCCAGCCGAAGGCCTTCCACAGCACGCCGGGCCGCCAGTAGCGGGTCAGGTCGGCGAGCTTCTTTTCGGTGCTCCCGCCGGCCTGCGCGTCGGCCAGCCGGCGAACGGCGTCGAAGCGCGCCAGCAGCTCGGGCGGCTCGAAGCGTGGATGGATCGTTTCGGCGTGCAGGCGCCAGCCGAGCGCGTCGGCCGCGGCGCGCGCGAGCTGCGTCTTGCCGGTGCCCGGCTCGCCGCGCACGAGCAGCGGCCGGCGTGCCGCGTAGGCCAGCGTCAGCGCGTCGATTTCGGCCGCCGACCACTGGTGCCAGGCGCGCGCCTGGCCGGGAGATTCGCCGAGTTCCTGGACAGCACCGGGCCGCAGGGCGGCAAAGGGAGATTTGGGGACGGCGGTTGCGGTCATCGGTTTGCCTGTCGGTCAGTTGGGCAGAGTGGGCAAGTACTGCTTCGCAGCTTCCCACATCGGAGCCAGCGCCTTGATGATGGCCTGGCCATTGGTCACTGCGTTGGCGGTCTTCTGGAGACCATCGAGGCAGCCCTTGATGCGCCCAGGGTCCTCCGCTGCGCGGGCTCCGCTCTGCAGCAGCTCGCGCAGCTTGTTGAGTTCGCTCGACATCAATCGCCGCTGCTCCGCTTCGTGCGGAGCGGTGCAGCCGTCGATCGCTTGCTGCACAGCAGCCGCCAATACCTGCAGCAACTCGGCGCCGTGCAGCCCGATGACGATATCGCGGCCGGCGGCTTGCGCCCCCGGGGCGTTGGCCTGCGCGAGCGTGCCGACGGGGGCGTTGAAATTCATCGTCAGGCTGGTCACCGCCGGCGCAGCGGCAGGTGCCGATTCTCTTTCGGGCATCTCTTTCTCCTTGCTCCCCGCCTTTTGCGGCGAGATGTCGAAAACCGGGCCAAACGCATGCAGCAGGGTATCCTGCATTTGTCTCGCCCAGGGCGGCATCGCGTCGTCGCCCAGCCGCTGGAAGAAGATGCGCAGATCGAAGCGCTGGCGCAGCTCCTTGAGAAGTGCCGCTCGCCGTTCCGGACTCTCGAAACGGCCTGCCGCATCCGTGCTCACCACCAGCGCCGCACCGAGTTGCCTGGCGCGACGTCGAATGAAGGCGCCCAGGTAGTCGGGGTCATAGTCCCGACCGGTCTGGAATTCGCGCCGCTCGATCGTCGCCAGCAGCTCGGCCGCGGAGAGTGCCGCGCCTTCTTCGCCCGGTACTCCGAATTCGGGAACCGGATGGACGAGGCGGAAGACGTTCTCGGGCTGCGGGCTCCCGGCCGAGAAACACAGCCCAAAGCCCAGCCGCACCGCGGCCTCGATGCATGCCACCAGATGATCGGAACTCGCCACGGGGTCGTGATCGCGATGCGCAGCGGCATCGACCTTGGTCCTGACGTAGCGCTCGGCGGCGACGAGCGCGCAACGGACGATGGCGCTGCAGACGATGCCGTCGGCCTCGGAGACCGACGCTGCGGGGGAAAGGCCTTTCGCGACTCGGGCTTCGAAGAACTCGCGGGCGCCCAGCAGAACCTCAAGTGGAGGACCATCGCACGCCACGGCGAAGACGCGCTCGGCGCTGAGCGGCACTGCCCCATCGAGATCGCCGAACAGGTCAGCGTGCGTGAATGCCTGCTGTGTGCGCAAGGTCGCCCAGTTGTCCTGCAGGTAGCTCCAGAGCAGCTTCTGCAGTTCGGTCAGCAGCGGCGGAGCAACGGTGGCGCCAGCGGCGGGCTTCGCTGCCGCCGGCGACGGTGGCGGCGACGGTGGCTCGACGATGGGCTCGGCGGGCGCTGGCGCAGGCTGCCGCTGCAGCGCCCGGAGAACCTTCACCTTCAGATCGTCGGCGGTGGTGAACAGCGCCGCCCGCGGGATGTTGCTCGCCCCGGACGACAGGCGCGCGCGGAAAGCTTCGATCAGCGCGGGATCATTCTCCCTCGTGTACAGATCGGTCCGCGAGACCGGGATGGCAGCGACTTCCCGGACGAAGACGAAACAACGCAGGCCCGCCGCCAGCGCCGCGTCGAATTCGAGTTCGGTGATCGACTTGCCCTGCCCGGGCGGAACGAATCCATAGCGCAGGCCGACGATGCCGATGTAGATCATGCACGTCGCGACGTCGCCGACACAGCTTTGCCAGAGTGGTCGCGGATCGGCCTCGTAGCTCTCGACGACCGTGTACTCGCCGCTGAGGACCTCCCTGACCGCGCGCCGCTCGTCCTCCAGGTCGGAAAGCGTCGAAGGCAGATAAAGTCGCATGCCGTGTTGCTCCGCTTGTAGACCTTCCCCGCACCCGCCTGCGGGTGCCTGCGGTCGTGCTCGTTTCCTGCGCGGTCACGGCTCGCAGATGCCGGGGAATGCCGCCGCTGGCACACACGCCCGCCACGCGAGTCGGGGCAGACCGGCGACCCGCTGCTCCCCCCGGAAAGCATTTCCCGCGCGGATCGGCCGGCAGCCGATTCGGTCGCCGAGACCATGGGCAATCATACCTTGGAGATGGACTGCGAGACACCGATGCACATCGACCCGACGCTCGCCGAGGCGAAGGGCTACGTCGCCGGCATGCAGACGCCGATCAATCCGTCGCGTTCTGCTCTTGTGTTGCAGCACAACACCTTTCGGAAGGACCGAATCGTGAGCAGCCACTTCACCATCCGCATGCAGCTGAAGCGGATGACGCAAGGGCAGCCGCTTCCCTGCGCCACCGCGAAACGCTCAGCGCTTGCCGGGCACGAAGATCTGGTCGAAGATGCCGCCGTCGGAGAAGTGGAGCTTCTGCGCGTTGCGCCAGCCACCGAAGACCTTGTCGACGGTGATCAGCCGGGTCCTGACGAACTGCTTCGCGTACTTCGCCGCGACCTGCGCATCCGTCGGGCGGTAGAAGTGCCTGGCGGCCAGCTCCTGCCCTTCCGGTGAATAGAGGTACTCGAGATACGCCTGCGCCACCTGGCGCGTGCCACGCTTGTCGACCACCTTGTCGACGACCGTCACTGGCGGCTCGGCGAGGATCGACAGAGAAGGCGTGACGATCTCCAGCTTGTCCGCCCCGGCCTCCCTGAGCGACAGATGGGCTTCGTTCTCCCAGGCGAGCAGCACGTCGCCGATGCCGCGTTCGACGAAGGTCGTCGTCGAGCCGCGCGCACCGGAATCGAGCACCTTCACATTGCGATAGATCTGGCCGACGAACTCGCGCGCCTTGGCTTCGTTGCCGCCCGGCTGCTCGACTGCGAAGGCCCAAGCTGCCAGGTAGTTCCAGCGCGCACCGCCCGAGGTCTTCGGGTTCGGCGTGACGATCGCGACGCCCGGCTTGACCAGGTCGTTCCAGTCCCTGATTCCCTTGGGATTGCCCTTGCGCACCAGAAAGACGATCGTCGAGGTGTAGGGCGAGGAGTTGTGCGGCAGACGCTTCTGCCACTCCTTCGGTATCAGACCCGCGTCGGCGATGGCATCGATGTCGTAGGCCAGGGCCAACGTCACGACATCGGCCTGCAGGCCGTCGATCACGCCGCGGGCCTGCTTGCCGGAACCGCCGTGCGACTGCCTGACGGTGATGGCAGAGCCGGTCTTCGCCTTCCAGTGCCTGGCAAACGCGTCGTCGAACTCCTTGTAGAACTCGCGCGTCGGATCGTACGACACGTTCAACAGGGAGACGTCGGCCGCGAGAGCGTGGCCAACCAGCAGGGCGGCAGCCAACAGGCCGGCCAGGAGACATCTGAATTTCATCGGGATTCCATTGCGATGGGCGGGCCCGCAGTCTACGGAGCCAGCATGCTCCCGTGAAGGAATCTTTGTTCATGAGCTTATTCCATGGCGTCCGGAATCCGTGTTGCGGCCCGCGGGGCGGTTCGCAGGGGCTCACCGGACCCTGCGGCGACCGGTGCCACGGGGCATCATGGCTGAGGGTCGCACACGCTCACCATCACAGTTGGTAACTGCGGCCGCTACAGTGGAGGCATGCGCTCGCCCGCAGCGTCGTCGGCGGCTTGCCGTGCGGCTCAGCGGGCCTGCCGTCCAACCCAGTCGATCCACCGATCCGCCGCCGCATCGCGCTGCGGCTGTTCGGCAGCAGGCAGGTAGCGCCCGAACTCGACCCACAGCGACTGCCAGTCGCTGCCGCCAGCCAGCCGGGGGAAAACCCGGCGCAGGACGAGGAAGGCGCGCGACCGGGTCATCAGTCCACGGGCCTTGAGCAAGGGCACGACGCGCGGCAGGACCGCCGGTCCGAGATCGGTCAGACCGTCGGTGGACAGCGTATCGGGCTCGCGCAGGATGTCAGGATAGTCGTCGATGGTCTGCAGCAGCGCATCGACGGCGCGTGCGTCGCCGATGCGGGCGAGCCCCTGCGCAGCGCGCGCGCGCACCTCTTCGTCGGCATCGCCGAGCAGTTCCACGAACACCTCGGCAGCGGCGGGGTCGGCGATCTCGGCCAGCCCCTGGACGATGCGGGCGCGCAACTCGCCGCCCGCCGGCGGCAGTGCGGCGAGCAGCGCCGCGGTGCTCGCCCGGCCGCGGCGTACCAGTTCGGCGAGCGCCAGCGCCCGTTCGTTGAAGTGGTCCGCCGCCAGGGCGGCGACCAGTTCGCCCGCGCTGCGCCCGTCAGGGGGCCGCGGCGACATGGCTGAAAGTCAGGATCACGCGCCGATTGGCCCAGCGGTTGGCCTCGCGACTCTGGTCGGCGCCGACCGCGGCGTCGCCGCCCTCGTCGCCGGTACCGGCGTCACTGGTGGCGGCCGTCGACGCGCCGTGGCCGATGATGATGCCGTTGATCCGCGCGGCGGCGATCCCCTTCGCCAGCAGCGCCGCCTCGACGGCGTGCGCGCGACGCAGCGACAGGTCGCGGTTGTACTGGCTGGCGCCGCCGACTTGGTCGGCGAAGCCCTCGAGCGCCAGTTCGACGTCGGGGTTGCGCGTCAGGTAGGGCAGGAAGGTATCGATCTTCGCCTCCTCGGTGGCACTGAGGACGTCGTCGTTGAAATCGAAATAGAAGCTCACCGGCTCGTGCACGTAGAAGTCGCGATGGCGCTCGAGCGCTTCGGCGAAGGTTGCCGAGGTCCCGGCATCGACGTGCAGGTGCTCGTTCGTGACGTGCCCGGCATCGACCGTGAAGCCCCAGTTGACCGCGCCGTAGGTCAGCATCGTATCCTCGCCGACCGCCGCGCTCTCGAAGGTCCAGGTGATGACGGCGGTCGGGTTGCTGGTGCCGGGGAAATCGTAGAGCGACGCCGTGCGGATGTCGGCCCGATCATCCGAGCGCTTGTAACCCGGCACCTGGCCGAGCGGATTCGCGCCGATGCCGCCACCGCGCGACGCCGGCTGCTGCGTCGTGCCGCCGAAGCCGACGGTTCCCGGCGCCGCCGCCCCCCAGGGATAGCGCGGCGACAGTGCCGATCCCGCCGGCACCCCCGGACTGGCGGCATTCGGCCGATGCAGCACGTCGGTCTTGAAGCCGCCCTCGATGCCGCGCAGCGGATCGGCCTCGGTGCGCAGTCCCGGATCGCCGAGCGCGCCGCGCGGCGCCTGCGCCGCCGGCATCGACGCCGCATTGACGTCGGCGCCGCTGGCATCGATCGTGCTGTTGACCTGCCAGATGCCGATGACGCTCGAGTTGGGCTCGCCGATTCCCGGGACGAAGCGCAGGTAGCCGTCGAGCCCGCTCTTGGTCGGCGATGCGGCAAGCGCACCCTCGCGCGTCTGCAGGTCGATCTCGAACAGGCTGGCGCTGCCGGGGATCATGTAGGTGCCGGCAAAGCTGCACTGGATCGGCGCCGGCCCAGTGCGCGCGCTCAGCCGAAGCGCGCTGCCGTCGGGCGAACCGCCCGACTGCTGGACGACGTGTGCCAGTTCGTGGGCGGTCAGCTCGTCACGCCCCGGGCGGCGGCCTGCAGCATAGAAGATGTCGCTGCCGTGGGTGAAGGCATTGGCGTGCAGGTCGCGATTCAGCCGTGCCGCCTGCGCGTCGGTATGCACCCGCACATGACCGAAGTCGGCGCCGAAGCGCTGCTCCATGAAGCTGCGCGTCGCACCGTCGAGCGCTCGCCCCTGGCGGCCGAGCAGCGCTGCCGGCCCCTGTGCCGGTGCGGCAGGCAAGGCGCCGCTGCGCGGCCGGTCGTCTGCCGTCGCTGGCTCGCCGCTCGTCGCGGCGACGATCTGCCGCGCCGCTTGCTCCGCCTCGAGCTCGTGATGGTCACCCGGCGCCGCGAGCGGTGTCGTCGCCGCCGGTCGCGCTTGCGGCAGGAAGGCGGGAACAGCGCTTCCTGCCGCCGCTGCCGTCGTCTGCGGGGCGCCCGGACCGGCCGCCGTACTCCGCGCTCCGGCAAGGAAACGGGGTATGCCGCTGCGTGCCCGGCCACCGCCAGCGGCAGCGCCGATGGCCGCCCCAACGCCCGCCGCTGCACGGGCTCGCGACTTGAAAGTCATGCTGCCTCCTCGCTCACCAATTGGCGGCGCCGTCGCCGCTCTGCCCGCAGCACGCCGGGCGCCGATGTCGCCGGCGTCCTGCGGCTGTTGGTTCATCGCGCGGCCCCGCCCGCGTTGCCCAAATTTTCAGCGGCTGGCGGAATCCCTTGCCGCCAGGCGCTTCGCGGCAGTTTTCCACCGCCTGCACAGGCCTTGCCCACAGCTTGTCCGCAATTGCTGGGGACAAGCTGCGCCCGGCCACGGTTTGTCCACAGCGACGGCAGATCCCGCGGTTCACAGCAGCGATTTGCCCTGCGCCAGGACCTGGTCGCAGATCTGCTTCGTCACCTGCTTCTTGAAGCCGCCACCGGCGAGATCGAAGCGGCCGCCATCGCTACTGTTGAGAATGCCCCGACTGCCGCTGTCGTAATCCGGGTCGGTCCGTGGCGACTGGCCGGGAAGCCTGGCGGTCAGCGAGTCCTTGACCGAAGCCACGCCCTTGCCACCGAGGTAATTGTTGCGGATGCAGAACTCGAGCAGTCCGGCGACGTTGCCGACGCTGCCCGAAGTCAGCGACTGCCCGGGCAACAGGCCACCGAGCCCGCCGACGCCGCCGATGCCGCCGGGCAAGCCACTCTGCTGCCCCTGTTTGAGGACGTCGCCAAGCTGTGCCTGGGCGACCTCGAAAGGCAACAGGGCGGCGATCAGGATGCCGCCAATCCGCGTGCGATACGCTTTCGTCTTCATGCTCATGCTCCGTCATGCGGGTGGGAAGGATTCTCCGCTCCCGGCGCTTGCCGCTGCGCCGGAGCCACCGTCGTCCGCTGCCGCGGGAAGCGCCCGCTGGGGACCACAGGATGTTGCATTATCCCCCTCGCAGGCGCTGAACGGCGGCCCGGCGATCGCCAACAGTGCGGCACGAACGCGCGCGAAGGCAACCGGCGCCGGGGCGCGCTCGATGCGCACCGAATGGCGCCGCGCGCCGAGAGCGGCATCGATCTCGTCGCGAAAGCCGTCGCGGCCGGCGACGACGATCCGCCCGGGCAGTTCGAGGAAGCCGCTGGCGAGCAGCGTCCGCGCCAGCTCCTGCTGCTCAGCGGGCGACAGTCGGCGCAGCGCTGCGTCCGGCCACGGCGCGCTCCACTCCTCGCCGAGCGGACAATCGCGCCGTTCCAGATAGGCGAAGACGTCGCCGGCGGGCGTCACGCGGATGCGCTGGTTGCCGCGGCTCGAGATCGCCTGGACGCGCCGGAACTCGAGGCTGAGCGGCGGGTCGGCGGCAGCGCTGGGGTTCATCCGATGCGCCACTCGGACTGCGCGATGTCGGGCGCCGTCATGCGCCCGAGCGCCTCCCAGAGGGTGACGTAGTGACGTGGCAGCACATCGATGCCGTTCGACATCTGGCTCGAGGTCCTGACGCCCCAGACCGCCGGCCCCGCTACCCCGGCGGCGGTGACCAGGCCGGAATAGAGGGTCTGCTGCGCGCCGAGGGCGCCGGTCGTATTGTTCTGGTACTCGTCGGGCAGGCCGAGCATGTGGCCGAACTCATGCTCGCCGACCGAATAGCGGTTGGCGGCGTAGGTCGTCTCGAAAGTGTGGTCGACCGAGATGTCCGCACGACGGTTGGCGGCATCGCCGGCGCTGCCGACGGCGCCGTGGCCCAGAACACCAATCGGTTGTGGCACGCCGAGGCCGGCGAGAAAACTGCGTACCGCGGCGGCACGCCGGTCCGAGAGGCCCTGGTTGTGCGTCGTTTCCCCGTCGCGACTGGCGAAGCCATCGACCTTGAGCGGAATCAACGGGTCCGCAGGGTTCTTCTGCCGTGCCGCGTTGGCGAACGCGGTCAGCGCCGGACGCACGGCCGGTTCGATGCGGTCCGAATCGTTGGCGAAGAGCACCGGCGACGCTGCTGCCGCCGCCAGCGCCGTCTCCAGCCGCTGCCGCTCGGTGGTGGCGACGCTGCCGCTGTTGAAGTTCGGCTCCTCGCGGACGTCGGACTGGTAGAGGTCGGCGGTCGCCGGCCGTTCCGGATGCGCCGGGTCGGGGTCGCTGGTGGCCGACTTGTAGTCGATTCCCGGTCCCGGGCTCTTGTGCACCGTCGTCACGTAATGCGCCGCCGCATCGTCATCGACTTCCACCGGCGTCACCAGCGGGATCGCCCGGAAGTCCCAGCACGGCTTGCTCGAGCGCAGGACGTGCTGCGCGCTCCAGCGCGCGCTGACGCGGCCGATGAAGTCGCGCTTGAAGTCGGCCTTCTCGCTGTCGCTCCAGAAGAAGCGACTCAGATCCTCACCGGCCAGAGCCCGCCGCAAGACGTCGAACACCCCCGGCGCATTGTCGGCGGCGACGAAATTGAACTTCATCTTCACCGTCACCGGCATCAGGCCGACGAGCGGGAAGTAGTCGGCGTCGAACATGCCGAAGGTGGTCGAGGGGATGTAGCGTTCGAGGTGCATGTGGCGCAGCGCGAAGGCGTCGCGGCGAGCGCCCTCCGCGGGCGTCAGGCAGGCGCCGAACAGCGAATCGAACAGCGGCGTCGGTGGTGCCGCAACGCCCGCCGGCAACCCCGCGCCGGCGTCGGTCGGGCCGCCGCCGGCGGCTGCGGCCGTAGCCGCCGGCGACGTACCATCGGCAGCAACACCGGCGTCCGGTGCGCGGGCAACGCTGCGCGCGGCATCGCCGCTCGCCACATGCGCCAGTTCATGCGCGATCAGCCGCCGCCCCGAGTCGGATCCCGGCTCGTAGCGGCCGGCGGCGAAAGCGATGTCGTTGCCGAAGCTGAAGGCGCGCGCCGACAGCGAGCGCGCAAGCCGTGCCGCCCGCGGCCCGCTGTGCACGCGCACGGCGCCGAAATCGCGCGCGAAGCGCGGTTCGAAGAAGGCGCGCGTGGCGCCGTCGAGTGGCTGCCCGGCATCCAGTCCGGGCAACGGCACCGCCGGCGGGCCGCTGCCCGCGGCCGAGCGCTGCACGCCCGTGGCGCAACTGCTGCAGGGCGCCAGCGGCGTGCAGCCGGCACATCCAGCCGGCGCCATCACCGCCTCGGCGATCGCCTCTGCCTGCCGCTCGCCGGCGTCGCCCGGCTGCGACAGCGGCACGCCACGCGCGGCGAGAAATCGCGGCAGACCCGGCGCCGCCGGCAGCGCCGACCGCTGCAGCGCCGGCGACGCGCTGGCCGGCGCCGTCGTCGCCGGCACGTTGCGGCGAGCAGCCTGGCCGCCACTTCGCTCGCAAGTCCGGTTCATCTATCGTGCCCTCATCTCGCTCACCATCTGCGCCACCATCTCGTCGAAAAGCGCCGGCCCCAGCAGCTCATTGCGCAAACGATCGATGTGCGCGCGAAACACCGCCTCGGCCGCCGGCCAGCGGCGGTGGCGGGCGATCGCGAGACCGGTCGCCAGCGTCCGGTAGGCTTCGCGAAAAGCCTTGCCGGCGCTCTGGATGCCGGCCATGAAGACGACCATGCTGACCAGTCCGAGGAGGTTGCCCTGTTCGGCATAGCCTTTCGCCGCCCGCAGGCAGGCGGCGACTGCATCGGCTCCGTGCTGCTGCGCGGCGCTCGACCGCGCCCTGCCGAGATCGATCAGGATGGCGAGATCCGGCTGCGGATGCGCCTGGCAGAGCTCTGCGGCCTCGCCGAACAGCGCCTGCGCCGCGCCGTGCTCAGCGCGCGCCGCGAGCAGGCTGGCCAGCGCCACGTCCATCTGGATCACCTCGGGCCAGACTGCGGCGCCCCGGAGCAGAGCGCGCGCCTGTTGCAGGTAACGCACGGCCCGTGGCACGTCGGCCAGGCTGATGAAGACGAAGGCGAGCGACTGGCTGGCCTGGATGCGCTCTTCGACGAGTTCCTCCGGCAGGCGCGCCAGCGCCTGCGTCAGCGCCGCGCGCGCGGCGGCCACCTCGTTCGCCTCGATGTGGTACTCGCCGAGTGCCAGCTGCCTGAGCGCACCGGACGCCTCACCCGGCGGCGCCAGCGGGATGGCCTGCAGCGCCCGGCAGGCCTCATCCAGACGCTGCTGCCGCAGCAGGACGCGGACGCGGCCGATCGCGCAGCAGGCGGCGAGTTCGCCGGCAGGGGCGTCGCCGGCGTCGCTCGCCTGCTGCAGCAGGGCGAGCGCGGCAGCGAGATCGAGCCGCCGCATGCGGACGATCGCGCGCCGCAGCAGGACGCGGCCGCGGGCATCGGCGTCGGCCACCTGATCCGCCAGCAGCGCGGCCTCGTCGAGCCAG
>ERZ761602.5665-NODE-5665-length-14592-cov-4.825411_pt1 | contig 14592 bp, 11 predicted proteins | sample MGYA00512165_ERZ761602 | MGnify/ENA primary metagenome ERZ761602 (study PRJEB28899, sample SAMN02445085) | bioreactor sludge metagenome | biome: EBPR sludge; isolation source: Thorneside wastewater treatment plant | place: Australia: Brisbane, Thorneside...
CAAGGATTCCGATCGTCGGCGAGTAACCACCGGCTGCCTCCCAGATGCGTGCGGCCAGCTTCATTTCCTGTTCAAAGGTGTTGATCTCGACCTCCATCACTTCGCGCAGCCTTTCCGGCTCAGCACCGTCGACCAGCAGTTGCAGGCCCTTGCGAATGAACTCGTCCTTCAATTGACTGACGATCGCATCCAGTGCCAGCAAACCCTCGCGCCGCGAAACCTGGCTCCAGCTCGATACCTGCTGAATCAACTGGGGATGATTGACCACTGGGGGATACCAGATCCACTTCACCATGCGCATGCCGCGCAGAAAGGTGGCGTAGGGGCTCTGCAACATGACCGCACCCAGCGTGCCACCAACAACGATCAGCAGGGCGGTTGGCTGTGCCAGTGATCCGAGATGCCCGCCTTCGAGGATTTGACCGCCGACGATCGCCAGGAGACCGACCAGCAACCCGATGATGCTCGTTCTATCCATGCCGCCCGATCTTCGGCACCTGCCTGTCGGTGCATTCGAACAAGCGGGCACGCAGTCTCATCACTGCCTGACTGTGCAACTGGCAGACACGCGATTCGGAGACACCGATGACCTCGCCGATTTCACGCAAATTCAGGTCCTGCTCGTAATAAAGTGCCATCATCAGCCGTTCGCGCTCCGGCAACGACTCGATGGCCTGTACCAGTCTTTGCCGCAGATTCTCGTCCTCAAACAGCCTGGCAGGGTCTGCTGCTTCATCCACCAGATGACGTTCGAGAAAATCTTCGCCGCGCTCGGTGACCATGTCCTCGAGATAGACGAGTTGATGCCCGCGAACCTCCTGCAACATCTCCTGGTAGTCGGCAAGAACCATGCCCAAAGAATCGGCAAGCTCGGTTTCCGTTGGTGCGCGACCACATTCCTGCTCCAGTTGCGCGATGGCAGCTTCGATACGCCGACAGTTCCGTCGCACGCTGCGCGGTAACCAGTCGTTGTCGCGCAGCCCGTCAAGCATTGCCCCGCGCACGCGCTGCGCCGCATAGACCTCAAATTGAGCACCAATCCCCGCCTCAAAACGGCCGATTGCGTCCAGCAGGCCAAGCATGCCGTTCTGTACCAGATCGTCGACCTGCACGCTCGCCGGCAGACGAGCGACCAAGTGACAGGCGATGCGCTTGACCAGCGGAGCGAAGCGCTGGATCAGCTGATCTTTGTTGAGCTGACCAGCAGCGTTATACATGCGTCGTGGAGGAGCTATCAGGCGTAGATAGCCGTCGGATTCATTCGTTGGCTCAAGTTTAGCAGCAGTTGGACAAAATGTTGGAGGCCTCCAGAATCAGTGTGGTCCACCGGCCAGTTCAACAAGTCGTCAGCGACCTGCTGATAGGCTCTGGCAGCCGGTGACTCGGGAAACAACGCGGTGACCGGTTGGCACAGCCGTGCCGCCTGACGCAGATATTCATCGAACGGAACATGCCCCGCGTAATCGAGACGCGCCAGCCCGCGGTTATCACTCACGCGCGCCATGTTGTCATGGATGGCCCGTGCCTCGCCGCCACCGTGCGCCTTGTTCACGAGGATGCGGAACTGCTTGCGCGCGTACCCCAGACTCACTTTCTTGATCAGGATGTAGGCCTCGGTAATCGCCTGCACATCCGGCGAGACGACGATTACCGTTTCCTGCGCCGCGAGGCCCAGCGGGGAAAAACCCAGTGGATGGTCGAGCGAGGCATCGACCAGTACAACGTCAGGCTGGGGGACAATCTCCGCTAGGCAGGTGAGCAGAACGCGTTGCTCGGCAGCGCTCAACCGGGCCAGATGTCTGACCACCGTGGCCGCCGGCAGAATCCGGATACGCGGCGCGACCGCCACCAGCACCTCGGAAATCGGCTTCTCCCGGGTAATTGCCTGCTGCAGATCATGTGCGGCAAAGGCTCCGTGGTAGGCGGCGATGCCATCCTCAGCATGTTCGTCGACCACCAGCACTTCCCTGTCGACGCGAGCCAGCGCCGCAGCGAGATTGGCCACCGACGCACTCTTGCCGACACCGATGCTGCCTGCGGCAAAGGTGATGATCCGCAACTGTGGGCGCCCCAGCAGGCGGCGCAATCCGGCCGCCTGATCGCCACGAAAATCAGCCACGTTGGCCTCCTGCGGCGAGCACGCCGGCAGCGGCGCTGGCCATCATCAAACCGGGCTCAACACCCGCCAGACGATGTGGCGAGAGTTCAGGCAGGTCCCTGAAGGCGCGATGCAACAGGTAGGCGCGATTCGGCAAATGAAGATCTTCGGGCACCCGCTGCCCATTCGAAACATAGTACAGGCGCAATCCATGCCGAATGATCACGTCAAGCGAAGAAGCCAGACTCGCTGCCTCATCGACCTTGGTCAGCACGCAGCCAGCGACCTCCAGACCACCATAGGCACGCACGACATCGTCCAGGTTATCGCCGCGACCGGTCGCTGACAGCAGCAGCAGGGACTTGACATGGCTGTCGCCAAACATTGCCACCTGCTCACTGACCAAGCGATCTCGCTGGCTCATCCCCATGGTGTCGATCAACACCATGTGCGTATGCTGCAGGTCGCGCAGCGTCGCCCGCAGGTCCCTCGCATCACGCGCCAGGTGCACCGGCACACCCAGGATGCGGCCATAGATCCGCAACTGTTCGTGCGCCCCGATGCGGTAACCATCGGTCGTCACCAGGGCCAGCTTTCTCGCTCCATGCCGGAGGACGCAGCGGGCCGCCAGCTTGGCCGTGGTGGTCGTCTTGCCGACGCCGGTCGGCCCCACCAGAGCATAGATACCACCCTGATCGACGATGTCGGTCTCGCTGTCGATGGTCATCATGTCGCGCTCGGCGCGGCTCCTGACCCACGTCAATGCCTGTCCGACGTCCAGATGGCGCGGCAGGTCGGCGAGCAGTTCACGCGCAAACTGCGGCGAAAAGCCGGCATCGAGCATTTGGCGCAGCATCTCCGTCTTCACCGGCTCGGCCCGCGCCGATTCACCCCAGGCGAAACCCGCGAGCTGCTGCTCGACGATCCTGCGCAGGCAGCGAATCTCCTCCATCACCACGGCAGGAACCACTTCCGCCTCGCCTTTCGCCGTGTTCCCGTCCGGCCGTCGGGAAACTTCACATTGCGGCATCGAACGTGCCGCAAGCGGCGGTAGCGGACGAGTCGGGCGGACATCGGGCTGCCCACTGTCGGGTCCTGCCGGCCGTCCCCCTGCGCTCTCGGCACCCGCGACCGACTCTGGCGACGGACCAACAGCCGATGCGCCGACGTGTTCCAAGCCGTACGTCCGGCTCGCTTCGCGCGGTGGCGGCACGATCATCTCCATGTCCCGAGCGGCGACCGCCATGATCTCGACGCCTCCGGGAATTCCGCGATTGGATAGAATGATCGCGTCCGGTCCGAGCGTCTCCCTGACCTTGCGCAAAGCGTCGCGCGCTGTCGCCGCAATGAATTTCCTGACATTCATGCTCTCTGCCCGATAATGGAAGTCACTTTGATGATGCGGTTCTCGGGCACCTCGGCGTGTGCCAGAACCTTCAACTGCGGAACGCTGCGGCGCAGAAAGCGCGACAGCAAGGTGCGCAGGGCGCCCGAAACCAGCAAGACCACCGGCAAACCTGCCTCTTCCTGCCGCTGTGCCGCGGCAACCGTCTCCCGCACCAGGGTGTCCGCCAGACCCGGTTCGATCCCGACGCTGTCGCCGCCACCGCCAACCGCCTGTTGCAGCAGACGCTCAAGCTGGGGATCGAGCGAGATTACCGGCATTTCGACGCCCCCGGGGAAGAGCTCCTGGACGATCGACCGGCCGAGTGCGATGCGCACCTGCGCCGACAACACCTCCGCATCCTGCGAGCGTGGCGCGCCGTCCGCCAGAGTTTCGATGATGGTTCGCTTGTCGCGCAACGATACGCCCTCTTCCAGCAGATTGCGCAAGACCTTCTGCACCGTTCCGAGCGACAGTGCCTTGGGCACCACATCCTCAACCAGTTTCGGGATTTCCTTCGCCAGGTGATCGAGCAGGGCCTGCACCTCCTGCCGGCCAAGCAGTTCGGCCGCATGCGAGAGGATCAGATGATTGAGGTGGGTCGCAACCACGGTGCTCGGGTCAACCACCGTGTAGCCAAACGCTTGCGCCTGCTCGCGTGCGGCCGCATTGATCCACACCGCAGGGAGGCCGAACGCCGGATCCTTCGTTGCGGTGCCCGACACCTGCCCTGCCACCCGTCCCGGATTGATCGCCAACAGGCTACCCGGAAAGGCTTCTCCCTCGCCGATCTCGACGCCTTTGAGGAGAATCTTATAGGCGTTGGGTTTCAGCTCAAGGTTGTCGCGTATGTGCACCGGCGAGACGAGAAATCCCACATCCTGCGCGAATTTCTTGCGAATACCGCGGATGCGGCGCAATAATTCGCCGTCCTGCGCCTTATCGACCAAGGGAATCAAGCGATAACCGACCTCCAGACCAAGCACGTCGAGTGGCGTCACATCGGCCCAGCTAGCCTCCTGCACATCGCGCGTCACCGCCGGCGCAACGGCGACAGGCTGCGGCCGCGCCGTCGTCTGATGCTTGTCCAGCCGCCAAGCAGCAACCGCCAGGCCACCAGCCAGTAACAGGAAAACGAAATTCGGCATTCCCGGAATCAGCCCGAGCAAGCCGATGATCCCCGCCGTCAGCCAGAGCAACTTCGGGTTGCTGAAAAGTTGTGCAGCGAACTGCTGCGAAACATCCTGCTCGTCGCCGACTCGCGTCACCACCATACCAGCGGCGATCGATACGATCAGTGCCGGAATCTGGGCCACCAGACCATCACCAATCGTCAGTAGAGTGTAGGTTCGCGCAGCCGTTCCGATGTCGAGGCCGTGCTGGAAGACGCCGACGAAAAGACCACCGACAACGTTGATCAGCATGATCAGGATGCCGGCCACCGCATCGCCGCGAACAAACTTCGAAGCACCGTCCATCGAGCCGAAGAAGTCCGCCTCCTGAGCGATTGTCGAGCGCCGCTTGCGCGCCTCGTCCTCACCGATCAGGCCTGCGTTGAGATCGGCGTCGATTGCCATCTGCTTGCCGGGCATGGCATCAAGTGTAAACCGCGCGGCCACCTCGGCAACCCGTCCGGCACCCTTGGTAATGACCACGAAATTGATGATCACCAGGATCGTGAAAACCACCAGTCCGACTCCGTAGTTACCGCCGACCAGAAAGTGCCCGAAGGCTTCGATGACCTGCCCGGCAGCGGCCGGACCGGTATGCCCTTCGAGCAGGACTACCCGTGTCGAGGCAACGTTCAGGGACAGTCGGAGCAGGGTCGTAACCAACAGCACCGTCGGGAACACCGAGAAATCAAGTGGCTTCATCACGCTCATGGCGACCAGCATGACGATCACCGAGATGGCGATATTAAAAGTAAAGAACAGGTCGAGCAGGAAAGGCGGTAGCGGCAACACCATCATTGCCAGGATCAGCAGAATCAGCAACGGCCCGGCCAGTTGCCGCTGGCCAAAGCGCACGAAGAGGTCCTGCAGCGCGATGCTGGGATCAGCCATGCAGTGCCTCCGGGACAAGCGCCGACGGCACCGCGATCTCACGTGGCGGCAGCGGATACTCGCCACCACTCTTGCGCCAGGTGTTCAACTGATAGATGTAGGCCAGCACCTCGGCGACGGCCGCGTAAAGCGTCGAAGGGATTTCCTGATCGAGATTGACATGGCGATAGAGCGCGCGCGCCAGAGGCGCCGCCTCGACCATGGGAATCGCGCCGGCAGCGCCCAACTCGCGTATCTTCAGAGCGATCTCGCCAACGCCCTTGGCCAGAACCTTCGGTGCCGCCATGCCTTTGGTATAGGCCAGGGCCACTGCGTAATGCGTCGGGTTGGTGATTATCACGTCAGCCGTGGGCACCGCGGCCATCATTCGCTTGCGCGCTGCGTCACGTTGTAGTTGGCGGATACGACCCTTGATTTCTGGATTGCCCTCAAGCTCCTTGCCTTCCTGCTTCACTTCCTGACGACTCATCTTCAGCTTGTCGTGGTACTGCCAGAGCTGGAAAGGCACATCGACCGCAAAGCTCCCCAGCATCGACGAAACGATCACGAAAAAGCTGAAATTGAGCAGATGACCGGCACTCGATAGACCACCGGGCACCGATTGGGCAAACATGGCGAGCAGTTCACCGCGCTCGTTCCACAGGACCCATGCAGCAATGCCGCCAAGCAAGAAGGCCTTGGCCACCGCCTTGAGCAGTTCGACCAGCCCGGCCCAGGAAACCAGACGGGCGATTCCGGCGAGAGGATCGAGACGACTCGGATCAGGCTGCAGAGCCTTGGTCGAGAAATTCCAGCTGCCCAGAAAGAAGGGCGAGAGCAGGGCGGCAAGGACCAGTGCGCCAAACAGCGGGGCGAAAATCAACATGGCGTCGGCTGAAATGTCGGCCAGACGAAGCAGGATCAGCGACGGATCGCGTGTCAGTTCGGGCTCGACCACCAATCCACGCCGAAACAACGCCGACACCCGATCTACCATCCAGGGTCCCAGCAGCATGAACGCGACAGCGGCAACGATCATGACCAGGAACGCGCCGACCTCCCGCGAGCGCGGCACCTGCCCCTCCTCGCGTGCCTGTTCCAGGCGTCGCGCTGACGCAGGCTCGGTTCGTTCGAGGTCAGTTTCCTCTGCCATTTCGAGTTTCCAGGTTACTCAAGCCTATTATAAAAAAATAGTTGTTAGAATAAAGAGCTATGTCCGTTTATTTAGATTGATTCTCGAATAGTTGCACAGGAACAACAATTGTCGTAGCGCTACAAATAAAAAGGGGGCCATAGCCCCCCTGTACAACGGCCCTGCTTGTGCGGACGCCTAAACCATGAATTCGAGCGCCCGTGCCGGCGGACTGCGCAGATCGCGCTCGGCATGCGCCGCGAGATCGGTCAGCAATTCCTTCATGTCCAGAATCAAGACGATCTGACCGTTGGACAAGGTCGTTACGCCAGCCACTCCCCGCGGACGAAAGTCGTCGAGCGCCTTGATCACTGCGTCATCGCGTCCGGCAAAGTCATCAACCGCGAGGATGAAGCTCCGCTCGGCGGTCTGCATCAGGACACCGAACTCGGGCTGCCGAAGCTGCGGCCAGCCGAGCAGACGCGAGAGCGCGATCACGGGCAGAATCTCGCCGCGCACGACCAATGTCTCCTTGCCCCCCACCTCCTGCATCCTGGCGTGGTCGATCGGCAGGATCTCGCGCACCAGCGACAGCGGCAAGGCAAAGGGTTGTTCGCCCAGCCGCACCAGCAGAACGGGGAGAATGGCCAGCGTCAGGGGTAGCGAGATGACGAACACCGATCCCTTGCCCGGTTCCGAACGGATCTCGATCGAACCATTGAGCTTCTGGATGTTGGTCTTCACGACATCCATTCCGACACCGCGGCCGGACACCGCCGAAGCCCGGGACATCGTCGAAAATCCCGGAAGAAAGATCAGATTCAGGCTCTGCCGGTCATCCAGCGTATTCGCTTCTTCTTCGCTGATGATGTGTTTCTCTATCGCCTTGGCACGGATACGTTCGGGACTCATCCCCCGCCCGTCGTCGGCAATCATCAATACGATGTGATCACCCTCCTGACGCGCTTCGAGGCGAACCACGCTTTTCGCCGGCTTGCCGGCCGCCAGACGCTCCTGCGCCGGCTCGACACCATGGTCTACGGCATTCCTGATCAGATGAATCAGTGGATCGGCCAGGTCCTCGATCATCGTCTTGTCGACCTCGGTTTCCTCGCCAACCAGCGCCAATTCGACATCCTTCCCGAGCTGCCTGGCCAGATCACGGGCGATACGCGGGTACTTCTGGAACAAGCGGCCAATCGGCTGCATGCGCGTCTTCATCACCGAATTCTGCAGATCGGAAACCAGCAGGTCGAGCTGGCTGACCGCCTGGTCGAGTGCCTGCAGGGTCTCCGAATCAGTTCGACCGCCAAGAATGTCGGCCCGCAGACTGGTCAACCGGTTCTTGGTCAGCCCGATCTCGCCAGACAGGTTGAGCACCTGATCGAGCCGTGCGGTGTCCACCCGGATCGTCGTTTCGCGGGTGGCAGCTCGTTCCTCGCCACGTCGTCCAGACGGCACACCACTGACCGCCGCGCCCGGTTTGTCGGTGATGCGACGCCCTTCCGGCGGGAAATGCGGTTGCAGCGCGGCGAGGTCGACCTCGCCAACCGTGGTGTTCTTGCTCGGCGTTCCGGTCGGTGCGGCGACCGCCAGCGAACCGGCACTCTGACCAGTCACGGCGGCGTGCAGCGCCTGCCAATCCGGACCGGCCGCGGGTAACGTCGCAGAGTCTTTGGCCAGCGTGGCCTGGCCACCGGCCGCACATGTTGCCCCCGGCTTGGCGCCGTCGCCACCGACCAGTGCGGTTTGCAGATCGGCAATGATCTCGGCAGCTGCCGGGCCTGGTTGGAGACCTTGCCCGATCTCGTCAAACATGTGACGAACTCCCTGGGTGGCAGCCATGATGGTATCCATCAGGTCGGGACTCAGTTTTCTTTCACCGTTTCTCAGCTTGTCGAAAAGATTTTCAGTCAGATGGCAAAGCTTGACCAGCTCCCCGGCGTTGAGAAAGCCTGCCCCACCCTTGATTGTGTGAAAGCCACGGAAGATGTCGTTGAGCAGGCGCCGATCGTCGGGACTCCGCTCAAGATCAACGAGCTTGTTGTCGACATCCGACAGGAGATCGCCAGCCTCCTGCAGAAAATCCTGCAGCAGGTCTTCCATCCCGGAAAAATCGCTCATCCTGAACCTCCTAGAATCCCAGACTGCCCAGCAACTCGTCGACCTGCTGCTGCGAGGCAACGACATCGTTGCGCCCGGCAGCATTGATTACCGGCCCGTTGAGCAGGCTCATCACCGAATCGGTTCGCCGTTCGCCAGGCAGGGTTTCGATAAGCACGCCCATCAACTGGGACTCCAGGTCCTGCGCCACCTGGATGATCCGCTTGATCACCTGACCGGTGAGATCCTGGAAATCCTGCGCCATCATGATCTCGAGCAGTTGCGCCTTGGTCGCCCCGGTATTCTCTGGCACAGCCTGCTTGAGGAAGGAACGCGTCTCCTCGGCCAAGTTCTTGAACTCGTCCACTCCCATCCGATTGGCGAAAAGCGCATCCCACTTCGCCGCCAGCGCTGCCGAACCAGCCTCGAGTTGCTCCTGCAGGGGATTGGCAATATCCGTCGCATTGAGCACCCGACAGGCAGCCTGCTCGGTCAGGGTAGCCACGTAGTTGAGCCGATCCTTGGCATCCGGGATCGCGCTGACGGTACTTTCGAGCAGTTCGTGGTAACCCAGCTGACCGAGCGTGTCGTGCAACTGCCTGGTCATCTGGCCAACGCGGTGGAACACCCGATCCTGAACCTGCCACGCTTCACCACCCGCCACAGGATCGGCAACAGGCCGCCCGTTACTGGCTTGGGCAGCAATGACGGAGTCGAACAGGGCCTGCAACTCGGCGCTATCATCGGCACCGTCGCCTTCACGCAATTGTTGCAGGAGCGACGGCTTGGCCGTTTGTCCTGCAACTGGCACTTCTGCCGCTGCCACCACCGGTGGACGAGAGGATGAGATTCCCGAGGCAATGCTGTCGAACAGTGCTTCAAGTTCCTTCGAGTCACCAGACCTATCCGCATCGCTCATCTCAGCCACCCATCTTGTCGAAAATCTTCTGCAGCTTCTCGGCCAGCGTCGCTGCCGTGAAAGGTTTGACGATATAGCCACTGGCCCCGGCCTGCGCCGCGGCAATGATGTTCTCCTTCTTGGCCTCGGCCGTGATCATCATCACCGGCAGGTGTTTGAGTGTCGGCGAACTGCGAATCGCCTGCAGCAACTGCAGGCCATCCATGTTCGGCATGTTCCAATCGGTGACGACGAACTCGAACGCTCCGTTCTGCAGTTTCTGCAAGGCAACCGCCCCATCCTCGGCTTCATCGACGTTGGCGAACCCCAGTTCCTTGAGCAGATTTCTGACGATGCGGCGCATCGTCGAGAAATCGTCCACCACCAAAATCCTCATCTTTGGATCAGCCATGTCTTGCTCCTGTTTTCTCTCAGCGCTCAAGCAGCGGACGCAGGGTGTCGGCCAGCACCTCGGCGTCAAACTTGGCGACGTAGGCATCCACCCCGACTGTCTTGCCCATGGCATGATTCGCCTGCGATGAAAGCGATGAGTGCATGACCACCGGTATACCGGCGAAGCGAGCATCGCTCTTGATGCTTCGGGTCAGGACGTAGCCATCCATTTCCGGCATTTCCGCATCAACCAGAATCAGTCGGATCTCCTCGCGCAGCGGCATGCCGGTCTGACCGGCACGCGTCGCAATCGCCTGCAAGCGGCTCCAGGCCTCTGCGCCATTGGTGGCGTGCTTGTGCTTGACGCCCAGCTTGTCCAGGACCTCGGTGATCTTGCGTCGGGCGACAACCGAGTCATCGGCAAAGAAGATGCTCAAATCATGGTCAATGTTGGCTGGGGGAATATCGACGATCACCGCCTCGCCAAAGGCGTTGGCCAGAATCTGTTCGACGTCGAGAATGGACACCAGCTTGCCGTCTTCGAGTTCGGTAACCGCCGTGATCAGACCCTGATTGGTGGACAGCACACTTTCCGGCGCCTTCACCTTCTCCCAGTCGACCCGGATGATCCGGTCAACCTCGTGCACCAAAAAACCTAGCGTCCGCTTGGAGTATTCCGCCACCATCATGGTCTTCCCATACTCGCCGTGCTGCTCCTTGTGCTCCAGGAAGGAAATCAGCGATAGCACCGGGATGACATTGCCGCGCAGGGAGATCAGTCCTTCGACCCCGCGTGGCATGTTCGGCGTCTTGGTGATGGGTGGCGTCCGCCCGACCTCGCGCACCTTGAACACATTGATCCCGAAAGTCTCGCGCGTCCCCAGGGAGAACAGCAGAATCTCCATCTTGTTGGACCCGGCAAGCCGGGTTCGCGCATCGACACCCTCGAGGAGGTTCTTCCTTTCTGCCAGGTCCATCGTATCGCTCCAGAGAGATAGTCGGGTCAACCCGACTGCACAACGGCAAGAACACCGCCCTGCAGCCTTCGCGTCAGCGTTTCGGACAGGCGCTGCGGCTCAAACTTGGGCACATACTCATCAACCCCCACCGACTTGCCAAGCTGCTGGTTGGACATGCCGGACAGCGAGGAATGCATGATTACCGGCACACCGGCAAAGCGTGGGTCTGACTTGATCTTCTTGGTCAGAATGTAGCCATCCATTTCCGGCATCTCGATATCGGTCAATACGAGACTGATCAGATCGATGACCCGCTGCCCGGAGGCGACCGCATAAGTCGCCATTTTCTCCAGTTCCACCCAGGCTTCGAGACCGTTGATCGCCGCGACGTACTTCACACCCATCGCCTCCAGCGTCCGCTGGATCTGCCTGCGTGCCACCGCCGAGTCGTCGGCAAAAAAGACCGTCAATCCCGGATTCTCGAGCGGCTTGATGTTCCGGTAGACGATTTCGTCATCGTAGTTCGTCGTCTCCGACAGGATCTTCTCGACATCCATCATCATCACCAGGCGACCGTCAGGCAATTCGGTTACGGCAGTCACCAGCCCCCCCATCTCGGCCAGCAGCATGGCAGGCGGCACTCTCATCTGACTCCAGTCAAGGCGCAGGATGGTATCCACGCCCTCGACCAGAAAACCCTGCGTATGACCAGCGTACTCCGTGATGATCATGATCGAACGTAGTGTCTGCGTATCCACCCCGGCATAGCGCGCCAGATCGACGACCGGCACCAGCGCTCCGCGCAGGCTGACCATGCCTTCGACCGATGGCGGCATTTCGGGCGCCGAAGTGATCGGTGGGGTACGCATCACCTCCCGCACCTTGAAGACATTGATGCCAAAAGTTTCACGCCGGCCTGTGCGGGAGTCGGTCCCGAGCGAAAACAGAAGGATCTCCAGCTTGTTGGTGCCAGCCAGCTTGGTCCGGGCATCGATGTTCTTCAGTAGCTCCGACATTTCACTCTTCCTCGTACAAAGACCGGCCCTCGTCCTGCCGCCGACATCTTAATCCAATCAGCAAGCCCACACCACGCCTCCCTGGCGAGCCGACCAAGCCGCGGCCGGATCAAACCTCGGTCCTGTAACCAACCCGGAACCCCCCCCAATGACGCCCCTTAACATAGATTGGCGCCGAAATATCGTGCATCAGCTCACCGGTGTCGCGCCGGTAGGTCTGCAAGAGAAACGCGTGTTCGTGCGATCCGCAGCGCTTGCCGACCGGATCATCGAAGATTCGTTTCGTCCGGTTCCTGACGAAGTCGAGCTTCTCGTCACCGGTCAAGGCTTGCGCGAAGACCCGGTTGTGCGTGGGAACGTAGCTGTTGCGGTCGATACAGATCGCATACACCAGCCACCGATGTTGGGCCAGCAACTGCTCCTGCAGCGGGCCCACGGCCTGATCCGTGAAATCATCGAAGCGGGTCTTGAACTTCTGCGGGTGGGTGTTCGGAATCGGCTGGTAGCGGTCGTCGAACAGATCCTCCAGCCGGATCGCACCCGACTCAATCGCCTTGTCGAACACCTCGGCGACCGAACGAGCCGCCTGTGTCACAATGTCCGGCATCCGCGCGTGGGTGGCGACAGCCTGCTCGCCCGACGCCCCCAGTCTGAAGACACTCCCGACCTCCTTGAGGTTCTCGGCAAGACATTCCACATGATCCACCGCCAACAGTGTCTCTGCAGTCACCGCGTTGTTGGCTTCGGCCATCTCCCGGATGCTGCGTATGTGCTCGGCAATGCTCAGCCCGGTGCGCGTCTGCTCCCCCACCGCGGCGGCGATCGCCTCGACCTTCTCCATCGTCTGCCGCGCCCCGTTGTTGATACCCTCGAGCGCCTCAGCCGCCTGCCGTGCGAGGTCGGCACCCTTGCGCGCCTGACCACTGCCCGCCTCGATACTGGCGATCGCGGACTGCGTCTCGCTCTGAATGGCAGCGATCATCCGGCTGATTTCCCCAGTCGCCTGCGATGTCCTCTCCGCCAACTTGCGCACCTCATCTGCCACCACCGCAAAACCACGCCCCTGGTCACCCGCCCGCGCTGCCTCGATGGCAGCGTTGAGCGCCAGCAGATTGGTCTGATCGGCGATTTCGCGAATCGTCTGCACGATACCGCTGATCGCCCTCGACCGCTCGCCGAGCGCGCATACCACCTCCGCCGACTGGGTCACCGAAGCGGCGATCTGTTCCATTTCCGCCGAAGCACTGCGGACAATCGCCATGCCGTCGGTGGACAAGCGGTTCGCCTTCTCCGCGATGCCCGCCGTCTCGGTCGCCTTCTGACTCACCTGATTCATGTTTTCCGTCAGGTTGGCCATCTCGTCAGCGGTTGCCAGGGCAGCGCCCCGCTGCTGATTGGAACCTGCAGCGACGCGCTGGGCATCTCCGATCAATTGCCGCGAGGCGCTACCGACTTCAAGCGCGTTGAAAAGCAGTTTGCCGACAATGGTTGCGAAACTTTCCATCAGTCGATTGAAATCCACCGCAACCATCGCCAGTTCATCGCGCCCGACGACGGCGGCACGCCTCGTCAGGTCGCCATCACCATAGGTCTGTGCAATCACCTGGCGCAGCCCCGTCAGGCGGCCCACCAGATTTCGCTCAACCAGTAACGCGATCGTTACCGAAACAACCAGCAGGACGCCCGCCACTCCAAGCCAGGCATACATTCCGCCGCCGAATACGATCTGGGCCAGCCAGCCACACAGCGCCGCGGTCAGCAACTGCAGCAGCAGCGCACCACGAATTCTCCAGGCAACTCCCGTCATCATCGTCTCCTCATCCCCATCGTCCATCCTAGTATTAACGGAGGAAAGGACGGCAGCTTTAGCGCTCTCGGCGCATCACACGACAAATCAGGTGGTTGCCGTCGATAAGGCGCTTCATCCGCCGCCCGCCCAGCGCTGGCGACCAATGACCGCTGAAGTGCTACCCGTCCAGCGGCTCGTAAATGCTCACGCTCGCGCTACGACCACGTACCACCACACGATCCAGGAGCCGGCAGGGCCAGTCGGCAATCGCCAGCCTGGTGGACTCACCGATGATCACCCCGGCTGCGTACTGCGCCGACAGGCCCTGCAGGCGTGATGCCAGATTCACCGCGTCACCCAGTACAGTGTAGGCTCGGCGGTGACGCGAACCGAGATCACCGACCACCATGCTGCCGGTATTGATCCCGATGCCGATGTGCAGCGCGGGCCAGCCATGCCCGGCCAGGCGGCGATTGAGTTCGGGCAGCACAGCCTGCATCGCCAGGGCAGCGGCAACCGCGTTGCGTGCGTGCAGGGGGTCGGCCAGCGGTGCTCCCCAAAAGGCAACGACGGCGTCGCCGATATACTTGTCCAGCGTCCCGCGATACTGCCGAATGATATCGGTCATGATCGACAGATAGTCGTTGATCAGTTCAGCCAAGGCTGCGGCCGGCATCTGCTCGGCGATACTGGTAAAATCACGCACGTCGGAGAAAAGTACGGTCAACCTGTCTCTTATACACATCTCCGAGCCCACGAGACAGGCAGAAATCTCGTA
>ERZ761602.5667-NODE-5667-length-14581-cov-9.829891_pt1 | contig 14581 bp, 14 predicted proteins | sample MGYA00512165_ERZ761602 | MGnify/ENA primary metagenome ERZ761602 (study PRJEB28899, sample SAMN02445085) | bioreactor sludge metagenome | biome: EBPR sludge; isolation source: Thorneside wastewater treatment plant | place: Australia: Brisbane, Thorneside...
GAGGGGGCCGGCGAGGCCCCACCCCCCCCCGCCGAAGTCGGCAATAGCCATTTGGCTCTCCCGGTTGAGGGGGATCCAAATGGCAAAAGGCAATACCTGACACCGCTTCTGCTGCTGGCCGTGGCGCCCTCGCTGGGCGCTGCCCCCACGGAGATCGTCACGGGGCTCGCCTGCGCCGCCGCTCTATGGGTCGGCCGCCGCTCCCTGGGATCGGCGCTGGCCCCGATGCTGGGGCTCACCCTCGCCTTCGCGCTCGCCGCGACCGGCCCGCTCGCCGGCCTGCCGCGCGAGATCCTCGCCATGCCATGGTCGCTGGCGCCGCTGCTGCTGGTGCCGGCGCTGGCCTCCGCCCGCCCAGCCCTCGTCGAGCGCGCCGGCCTCGCGGTCGCCGCCGGCATCGCCCTCTTCGCCGTCGGTCAGCGCCTGCTCGACCTGCCGCCGGTGGGCCTCACCGGGCACCACCTCAGCCTGGGCTACGGCCTCCTCCCCCCGCTGGCGGTGGCGCTGCACCGGCGGCGAACGGGCCACGCCCTCGCCCTGCTGGCCGGGGTGCTCGCCAGCGGAGGCCAGGGGCCGCTGCTCTCGGCGGCGATCGTGCTGCTCGGCGCCCGCCTGCTCCCGCCCGGCCTCGCCCTGACCCTGGGGGCCGCCGCCGCGCTGGCCGTGATCGGCGTCGGAGAGGCGATCGGCAACGAGGAGCTACAGACCCGCGCGATGCTCTGGCGCAGCGGGGCCGAGCTTGCCCTGCAGCACCCCTTCGGCACCGGCGGCAACTTCCGACCGCTGCTGGCCCTGGTCCAGGCCCGCCTCGACCCCGACTTCCACTTCCCGCTGCACGCCCACGACGGCTACCTCCAGCTCGCCCTGCGCGCTGGCTTCGGGGGGCTGCTGGCGCTGGCCTGGCTGCTCTCGCGCCTGTGGACCGCGGCGGACCGGGCCGGACGGGCAGCGCTGGCGGGCCTGCTGGTCGGCGCCTTGACCCAGGACCTCTTCGGTGATCTGCTGGTGGCGCGCGCGATGGCCTTCTGGCTGGCCTGGAGCGCGCTAAGCCCGGAACCGCTCGCCCCCTCCGATGTCGGCTCCTCGAAACCGGAGTGAAGATGCTCGCCCTGCTGCTGACCCTGCTGTTGACCCTGCCGACCGCCCGGGCCGAGACCCTGGAGCAGTCCTGGTCCGTCCTCCCGCCCCAGGAGCTGCTGCACCAGGGCATCGAGCGGCGCCTGCTGGGCGACCGGCAAGGATCCCGGCAACGCTTCGAGGCCCTGCTGGAGCGCGACGAGCTGCCGGCGCTGGCGACCTACCACCTCGCGGTGAACGACGAGATCGAGGAGAGGTACCTGGAGGCCCTGCAGGGCTACGAGGCGGTCATCGCCGGCTGGCCCTCGGACCCGCTGGTGAAGGACGCCCGCTTCCGGCGGGCGGTGGTGCTGGAGGACCTGGGCCTGGCCAAGGACGCCGCGCGGCAGGTGAAGCAGCTCGAGCGCAGCGAGGACTTCGACGAGGCCGACCGGCTGGCGATGGCCCTGGTGCGGGGCTCGGCGGAGCTGCAGGCGGGCAAGCGGCGCGGGGGCAAGCGCATCGAGCAGGCGCTGGCGGCGCTGGAGGGCCAGGAGGCGCTCTCCTGGGCGAGGGCGAGGGCGCGGATGGCGCTGGCGGAGGAGGAGCTGCGGCAGGCCGCGCGGGTCGAGATCGTCAACGACAAGCGGGCCCGCAAGCGGCTGGTGGAGCGGGTCGCGCGGCTGGAGGCGGCGATGGCGGAGGTGACGCAGATCGCCCGCCTCGGGGAGCCCGAGTACGCGCTCAACGGCCTGATGGCGCTGGGGGACGCCTTCATGCAGCTGTACGACGACCTGCTGGCCTCGGCCGATCCGCCGGGCCTCAGCGCCGAGCAGCTCCGCATCTTCCGCGAGGAGCTGGTGCAGTCCTCGGACGTCGTGCGGGTGCGGGCCTGGCGGCTGTACGACGAGGGCGTGGTGCTGGCGGCGCGGGTGCAGTGGCAGGGGCAGGTGGCGCAGGAGCTGCTGGAGAGGCGGCAGGCGGCGGCGGCGGCGGCGCCCTGAGGGGAGAGAATGGGAATTGAAACGACCAGACCCCTTTGGGACACGCTGAGGGCGGGGCTGATCGCGCTGGTGCTGCTGGTGCATGGGAGCAAGATCCTGCCCTGGCCGGATGTGGGGCGCTCGGACCTGGCGTACGGGGTGGCTCAGGACAACCTCGCCCAGGGGGCGGCGCTGCTGACCCGGCTGGGGCGGCCGACGACGGTGGAGGAGCTGGCGCAGGACGTGTTGGCGGTGGGGCGGGCCTCGGGGGCGGCGCAGCGCTGGCTGTACGGGCCCTTCCAGCCGCTGCTGAAGCGCACCGGGACGGGGCAGTCCTGGGGGCTCTTCGCCTACCCGGACCCCTACGCGGGCCGGCTGGTGGTCTCGTCGAGGGTCGAGGGAGGGGGCTGGGAGGAGCGCTACCGGGCCCCCGGGCGAGGCGATCCCTGGCTGGTCTCACTGCTGGAGTACCGGCGGATCCGCGGGCTGTACGACGACAACGGCGACCGCCCCAAGCCGGGTGGCTTCTACAACCCCTTCTGCGACTGGGTGGCGGTCGAGCTGCTGGCCCGCGAGCCGGAGCTCGAGGCGGTGGAGATCCGGCTGGACCTGGTGACGAACCTGCGGCCGGGCTCCGACAAGGCGCCGGTGCCCGACAAGCGCCGCCATGTACGCACCCGCGCGCGGGCGGACGTGGCCGCGCTGCTGGCCCTGCGCGAGGCGCCATGATCCGCGGCTGGGTCGCGTACTGGGCGCGGACCGAGGCCCCGACCTCGCTGGCCCTGGTGCGGCTGCTGATCGGCCTGGTGATCCTCTTCGATCTGCTGGTGCTGGCCGGAAACGGGCTGGTGCTGCCGCTGTTCGCCCCCCGCGAGGCCGGCGGGATCTCCGTCATCCTCAACCGCGACCCGGTGCCCGAGCTCTACCGCTGGCTGCCTGCGACCGCGGCCACCGCCCGCCTCGCCTTCGGGCTCGCGCTGGGCCTCGCCCTCGCCTTCACGGTCGGTCTGTTCACCCGCCTCTCCGGCCTGCTGCTGGTGCTGCTGCTGGCCCAGCTCGCCCTGATGGTGCCCCCCGCCGACCGCGGCGTGGACATGCTGCTGCGCAACGCGGTCCTGCTGCTGAGCCTGAGCCCCTGCGGCCAGGCCCTCTCGCTGGATGCCTGGCGCCGCACGGGCAGCCCCTGGGGCGACGGCAGACCCGCCCCCGCCTGGGCCCGCAGCCTGCTGGTCGTGCAGCTCACCCTGCTCTACAGCGGGGCGGGGATGCTGAAGCTGGCCAGCTCCTGGCTGCCGCCGGACTGGAGCGCCCTGTGGGTGGCCCTGCGCGACCCGGCCTACGCCCGCGGCGACTGGCCCTGGCTGGACCGCCTCTTCCCGCTGACCCAGGCCGCCACGGCCATCACCTGGCTCTGGGAGTGGGGCGCCCCGCTGATCCTGCTGGCCTTCTGGTACCGCCAGACCGCCGAGCGCCCCGGCCGCCTGCGCGCCGCCTTCAACCGCGCCCGGGTGCTTGAGCTGTACCTGGGGCTCGGCGCCCTCTTCCACCTCGGCACCCACCTGGGCCTGAACCTGGGGATCTTCCCCTTCGCGGTGCTGGCCCTGTACCCGGCGGCGGTGGCGCCATCCTTCTGGGAGAGGCTCAGGCCGCCTCTCGCCGCTCGACCATCCCCTTGAAGCTGCCGTTGGTGCCGCGGGTGCGCGACTTGAGGAAGGCGATCTTCTCCTCCTTGCTGGGGCGCCGCCCGCCGATGTCGACGAGGTGCTCGGCCAGGAAGTCGTAGTCCTTGGCCATCAGCTTCCAGAAGATCTGCTGGTTGTTGACCACCCCATCGAAGACGATCGAGTCCTGCTCGACCAGGTGCGGCAGCAGGCGCTCGAAGTGGGCCGGCGTGTCGGCCCAGTGCAGGCCCGGCAGGCGGTGGTGGATCAGGTGGTAGCCGGCGTTGTAGCAGCGGTGGTTGTAGCGGGTGTTCAGCAGGCAGGTGCTGTTGCGGAAGTCGTTGGCCGGGTCGGAGGCGTCGACGAAGGCGTGCTCGGTCCAGTTGCCAGCCATCATGAAGAAGCGCAGCATCAGGTAGGGCAGGACCAGGACGACCAGCGCGGCGGCCGGGTTGACCCAGAGCAGCAGGCCGTAGAGCCCGTATACGACCGTCTCGCCCAAGACCATCCGGAGCACGGCGTCCTTGCGGCCCCGCCGCCAGAGCCAGGAGCTGAGGTGCAGGTAGCCGAAGAAGGTGAACCGGGCCCAGTAGTGCGCGAAGTGCCAGGGGTTGTCGCGCTCGTAGGCGGCCGTGCTGGAGAGGTCGTCGTGCCCGTTGCCCTCGGAGTGGTGCATGTAGACGTGGTGGGCGCGGTAGGCGAAGGGGGTCATGCCCCACAGGGGCGGCAGCAGGTGGGTCAGCACCCGGTCGAGCGGGCGCAGCGGCTTGCGGAAGAGGGGCCGGTGCGTGACCGCGTGCAGCCCCAGCATGACCGGGCCCCCGAAGCGGGCGAAGACGAAGGCGAGGTAGGGGAAGGCCAGCAGCCCGACCGCCCAGGCCGGCAGGAAGAAGAGGCCGACCGCCATCGGCACGACCTGCAGCAGCAGGCGGGTCAGCAGCCGGGTGAAGATCACGTCCCGCGGATCGGCGATCAGCGGCAGGAAGACCCGGTCGGAGAGGCGATCGAGCAGCGTCGGCGTCGCCGGCTGACGGGGATCGGTGAGGACGGGCAGGGCGGCGGCGTGCATCCGCCCGCCTATCGCATTCTAGCATCTGTCAGCGAATTTCAGCGCCTCAGGATCAGGCGCACGAGGTGTGCGTGCAGATCATCGCCGGGCAGCAGCGGCTTGAGCCGGCGCAGATCGGGGCGGAGCGCGGCGTAGTCGACCAGGGCGCTGCGGATCACCTCGCCGTCGAGCTGCTCGGGGTCGCCGAAGGTGGCGACCCCGACCGGGTCGACCGGAGACTCGCCATCGACGACGGTGCCGACGAGCACCGCCTCCTCGTAGTCGTCGAAGACGAGCACGACCTGGTCGTCGTTGTCGAGGTCGACCGTGACCAGCGAGGCGTCCATCCGGGTGAGCAGGTACCAGGGCATCTTCAGCCTCCTCGCTCCACCCGCAGCAGCTCCACCTGGATCTGCCGCAGGAAGCGGTTGCCACCCTCGTCGGGGCGGAAGCGGCAGCCGACGCCCTCGCCCTGGCGGGCCTCCATCACGACCACCTCGCCCGCCGCGCCACGCAGCAGCTCGACCTTGGCGATCTGGTCGAAGGCCAGCCGCTTCCCCACGCCCTCCTCGACCCGCAGCACCTCGCTCGCCGTCAGGGCGCAGGCCGTGCTGCCGCTCATGTCGGCGCTCTCGTCGTGCCAGGCGGCCGGCAGCTCGCCAGGGGCCAGCAGGCCGGCCTCGCGCATCGGCAGCAGGCGCCACTCCTGGACCTCGCTGCCCGAGAGCAGCTCGAAGGGGCTGGTCGAGCCGGCGGTGCTCAGCATGTTCCAGGTCGACATGGCGATGCCGACCAGGCCGAGGGAGAAGAGCAGCAGCAGCAGCATGCCGTAGGCCGCGAGGCCGCACCCGGCGCCGCCCTGCGCTTCCAGCTGCTCCTGCGGCTCCATCGCACCTCCCTCGCGGCCAGCGAGATAACTGCCCGCATGGATCCTGCCTCCCTGCTGTTCGTCGGCCTCGAGCTCAGCCGCCTGTCGGGGGGCGAGACCGGCGCCGCCACGCTGGGCGACTCCCTGGAGGCGATCGAGGCCGGCGGGCTGGCCCTCTCGCCCTTCGAGGGGCCGGTCCTGCAGCCGGTGATCGGCTGGAGGTCCCGCCGCCTCGCCCTCAGCCTGGCGCCGGGCCTGGCGGGCAGCAGCAGCACGGCTCGCTCCACCGACGGGCGAGAGGCGCGGGTCAGCACGCTGAGCTGGAAGGGCGAGGCGCGGGCCTGGGTCCTGGCCGGCCCGGCCCTGGTCGGCCTCGACCTGGGCCTCTCGGGCGCAACGGCCTCCTCCCAGGGCGAGGCGGTCGCCTCTGCCCCGCTGCTGCTGGAGCTGGCCCCCACGGCCGGCGTGCGCGGCGCGCTGAGCGAGCAGCTCGACCTCGTGCCGCGCCTGCGGCTGCCCGTGCGGGTGAGCGAGGGCGCCACCACCTGGGGCCTGGGCGGCGCCCTGATGATCGAGTGGCACCCATGAGGCTGGCCCTGATCGACCTCGATCGCACGCTGATCTCCGTCAACTCGGCCTCGGGCTGGATCCGTCGCGAGCTGCGCATGGGCTTCCTGAGCCCCAAGCAGGCCCTGGTCGGCGCCTGGTGGATCGGGGGCTACCAGCTCGGCTTCGCCCGAATGGAGTCGGCCATCGAGCAGGCCGTCGCCAGCCTGAAGGGCGAGCAGGAGGCCGTCATCCGCGACCGCACCCACGCCTTCTGGCGCGAGGAGGTCGCCTCCACCGTCCGACCCGGCGCCCGGCGGGCGATCGCGGCGCACCAGGCCGCCGGCGACAAGGTCGTCCTGCTGACCAGCAGCAGCACCTATATGAGCGAGATCTGCGCCGCCGAGCTGGGCCTGGACGGCTGGCTCTGCAACCGCTTCGAGGTCAACGAGGGCCTCTTCACCGGTCGGGTGCACGGCCAGCTCTGCTTCGGCGCCGGCAAGGTCCACCACGCCCAGAAGCTGGCCCTGGAGCTGGGGCTGTCCCTGGCCGACGCGGTCTTCTACACCGACAGCTACAGCGATCTCCCCGGCCTCGAAGCCGTCGGCGAGCCCGTGGTGGTGGCCCCCGATCCCCGTCTGAAGCGCGAGGCCCGCAAGCGGGGCTGGCGGGTTGAGACATGGGACTAGCTAGTGCCTGGCACTAGCTAGTCACACCCTCCCGGAGGGCCTCGAGCCAGGCGGGCAGGGCCGGATCGTCGCCGCGGCGCTGCCGACGGATGGCGGTGGCGACGACGGGCGGGCTGGTGCCGAAGAGCTGGGCGATGCGGGTGTTCGAGCTGCCGGCGGCCTCGCGCAGCCAGGCCATGGCCAGCCAGCGCTCGGGCCGCCGCTGGCCGCGCTGCGGGAGGCAGAGCTCCTCGACGGAGACGCCGGTCACCTTCGCGACCTGGGCCAGGGCCTCCTCCTCGCCCAGGGGCTTCCAGTCCCGGACGGGCTCCTCACCCCCGCCGATCCGGGTCGAGCTGCTGCGGGCCTCCATCACCGCTGCGAAGCCCTCGGGCGCCTGCTCCCGGCCCATCATCACCTCGGCGAGGTGCGCGCGGTAGCCGGCGGGGCCGCCGAGCTCGGCCAGCAGCGCGCCCGCCTCCAGCCACTCCGGGGGAGGGTGGGTGCCGGCGTAGGTGGGGTGGCTGCTCCACAGGTAGCGGTCGGGATGTGTGACGAGGCGGGCCTTGACCGGGTTGAGGTGCAGGTAGGCGGGGAGGAAGCGCCACCAGGCCTCGTCCTCGACCAGCCGGTTGCCGAAGCGGGTGCGGAAGAGGGGCCCGACGAGGCCGCGGCGGCGGTTGGCGCGGCCCGAGAACTCCGACTGCAGCCAGGCCACCGCCACGCTGAGCGTGCCGCGGTGCGAGCGCAGCAGCAGGTGGTAGTGGTTGGGCATCAGGCAGAAGGCGACCACGCCGACGCCGAAACGAGGCGACAGCTCGCTGAGCAGGTCGATGAACTCCAGGCACTCCACGTCGGTCACGAAGAGGTCGACGTCCGAGCGCGAGCGGTTGAAGACGTGCTGGTGGGCGCCGGGGTAGTCGAGGCGGGGGGGGCGCGGCATGGGGGCTCCGGGGTAGGTGCCCGATGGTATCACTAGCTAGTGCCAGGCACTAGCTAGTCTCACCCCGGAGCGTCCACGGTGCCCTACGTCCTCCATCGCGCCATGGGCGCCCTCGCCGACCCCACCGCGCCGCCGGATCTGCTGGTGGAGCTGCCGCACGCCGCCTGGCGCCGGGCGCACTTCGAGGCGGTGCGGGCGCGGCTCAAGGGCAGCTTCCCCGAGGGGCTGATCGACTTCTTCTTCGTCAACACCGATGTCGGGGCCGAGGCGGTCGCCATGGCCCTGGCCAGCGCGCTGGTCGAGGTGGACCCGCGGCGCAGCGCCATGGTGCTGGCCTGCCGGGTGCCGCGCACCTTCGTCGACTGCAACCGCGTCCTGGGCGAGCAGGCCGCCGGGATGACCCCCGGGCTGGCGCCCTACGTGCACGACCCGGCTGACCAGGATCTGCTGACCGGGCTGCACCGCGGCTACGTGGAGGCCGCCGACCTCTGGGTCGAGCGGGTCTGCGGAGCCGGCGGCGTGGCCATCAGCCTGCACAGCTACGCCCCGCGCACCGTGCCGATCGAGCAGATCACCGAGCGCATCGTCGAGGATCTGCACCGCGTCTATGCCCCCGAGCTGGCCGACTCCTGGCCGCTGCGGCCCCAGGTCGACCTGATCAGCACCGACGAGCAGGGCAAGCGACTGCTGGCCGACGCCCTGGTGGAGCCCTGCCTGCGGGGCTACGCCGCGCTCGGCCTGGAGGTGACCGAGGGCCGCACCTACCCGCTGCACCCGGCGACCCAGGCGGCGCGTTTCGCCGCGAGGCACCCCGGCCGGACGCTCTGCCTGGAGCTGCGGCGGGACCTGCTGGTGCGGGAGTGGCGGCCGTTCGAGGAGATGGAGGTCGACCCGCGGGCGGTCGAGCGGCTGGCGGGGCCGTTGGTGGAGGCGGTGCGACTGGGGGGTGCCAGGCGCTAGTACCTGCGACCCCAAGTCCCTACCGAGTAGGGTCCTGCCCACCTTCATCTGAGGTGCCGGGACCTGGGGCCTCCGGTACCAGCGCCTCTTCTGGAGGGGGGCTCGCGCCCCCCTTGCTCGCCTTGCGGCGGGCACCCCCGCGGCGGGTGCCGCGCACCCGCAGTACGCGCGACTCCCGCGATTGCTCATATTCGGTAGGTTCTTCGGGTCGCGCGTACTAGCCAGTCCGTCGCGTGGGGCACCGAACCCCGCCCTTCCGTACCTGGCCCTCGGTGAACCTGCCTCCTGCGAACCTCGGGCGGGGTCCTGCCAGACCCTGCCGACGAGAATTCAACACCTTGGACGCCAGCCCCCACGCGGCTCCTCTCCCAAAGCCCACCTGAGGTACGCAGGAAGGGGTTTCACCAGGGTGCAGGTACGCAAGCCGGGGGTTCAACCCGGCCGCCGCCAAGACAGGTAGGCGGTGGCGTGGGGGTCATGGACTCACTAGCCAGTGCCAGGCACTAGCTAGTCATACCGACCACCCGCCACGCGACCCCCTCCCACGGCAGCGTCCGCCCCTCCAGCCGCCGCACGGCCGCCTCCAAGGCCTCGGTGTCGCCCAGGCGCGCGCGCATCCGGGAGAGCCAGGAGCCCGGCGCAGGAGAGAGCCAGCGCCGCAGCAGCTCCTGCCGGACGAGCAGCTCCTGCCGTTGCGGGAGAGGCTCGACCTGCACGGCCAATCCCAGCCCTTCCAGCTCCGCCTTGACCCCCTCCACCGAGCGCGCCGTGAGCGGATCCTCGGGGTCGGTGTAGACGGCCTCCTCGGCCGCAGCCCAGGCCTCCTCGCCAAGCCACCTGCTCAAGCGAGGCGTATCCCGCGCAAAGCTCTCAACCAGCACCACCCGCCCCCCGGGTGCGAGGCGATCCAACCAATCCACTGGCCGGTTCAACCCCAGGATCCACTCAAAACGCAGCTCCGCCCCCACCTCCTCCACGCAGATCGGCCGCCCCATCGCCGGCAGACGCTCCGCCAGCGCCCGCACCGGATCCTCGGGCCCGGCCAGCACCCAGACCCCGCCCTCGGGCGCCCGCCGCAGGGCCTCCCAGGCGACCAGCCCGGCGTTGCCCCCAAGGTCGAGCACCCGATGGTGCCGCTGCACCGGCGCGGCCGCGAACAGGGCCTCTCGCAGCGCCGAGAGCCTCGCCCCCGCCTGCCCCGCCGTGCGCTGGGCCCACTGTTCAACCCGAGAGTCGACCGGCCCGAAGGTGAAGACCTCGCTCTCCTCGGAGACAGCCACGGCGAGCTGCTCCTCGCGCTGGCGGGCGAGGCGTGGACCGACCTGCCCCTCCCAGCCCTGGTCGGAGGGCTGGTAGAACAGTCGGCCCTGCAGGCTGCCGGGCAGGTACTGCTGGGCGACCCAGTGATCGCGGAAGGCGTGGGGGTACTGGTAGCCCTCGCCGTGCCCGAAGGCGGCGCCGTCGCGGCTCTTGTCGCGCAGGTGCAGGGGGACCTCGCCGGCCTGCTCGCCCTCGACGGCGGCCAGGGCGTCGAAGAAGCCCATGGTGCTGTTGCTCTTGGCGGTGCCGGCCAGGTACAGGGTCGCCTGGGCCAGGGGGTAGCGCCCCTCGGGCATGCCGATGCGGTCATAGGCGGCCGCGCAGGCCATCACGACCCCGACGGCCCCGGGATCGGCCAGGCCGATGTCCTCGCTGGCCAGGATGATCAGCCGGCGCAGGATGAAGCGCGGGTCCTCGCCCGCGGCGACCATCCGGGCCAACCAGTACAGTGCGGCGTCGGGGTCGCTGCCCCGCACGGACTTGATGAAGGCGCTGATCGTGTCGAAGTGGGCGTCGCCTTCCTTGTCGTACAGCACCGCACGGCGCTGGATGCTCTCCTCGGCGATCGGAAGATCGATGCGGATCCGCCCGTCCGCGCCGGGTGGCGTCGTCTGGACGGCCAGCTCCAGGGCGTTGAGCAGGGCCCGCGCGTCACCCCCGGCCACGTCGACGAGGTGCTCCAGGGCGTCGGGATCGAGGTCCACGCTCAACCTGCCGTAGCCGCGATCGGGGTCGAGCAGGGCCTGCCGCGTGATGCCGCGCAGGTCCTCGGGGCCGAGCGCGCGGAGCTGGAAGAGGCGGGAGCGGCTGACGAGGGCCTTGTTGACCTCGAAGAAGGGGTTCTCGGTGGTGGCGCCGATCAGGATGACCACCCCGCTCTCGACCCAGGGCAGCAGCGCGTCCTGCTGGGCCTTGTTGAAGCGGTGGACCTCGTCGACGAAGAGGATGGTGCGCCGGCCGTGGCTGTCGCGCAGGTCGCGGGCGGCGGCGATGGCCTCGCGCAGATCGGCGACCCCGGCCAGGACCGCGTTGAGGGCGGTGAAGCGGGCCTTGGTGCTGCCGGCGATGACCCGGGCCAGGGTGGTCTTGCCGGTGCCCGGCGGCCCGTGCAGGATGATGCTGCTGAGCTGGTCGGCCTCGATCGCCCGGCGGAGCAGCCGGCCGGGGCCGACGATGTGCTCCTGGCCGATGTACTCGTCGAGTGTGCGCGGCCGCATCCGGTCGGCGAGCGGGGCTGGCGGCGGCGGCGGCGCCAGGGGCTGCTGGACGGCCACGGCGCTCAGCGGCTGCTGCGGGAGCGGGCCCCGTGCAGGAAGATGAAGCCGGCCCCGCGCAGGGCGGTCTCCAGGCTGACCTCGGGCCGGGTGTGGGTCCAGCCCATGGCCACGGCGAAGAAGCTGGCCAGGATCAGGTCGGCGAGGGCCTGCGGCGGCACCCCGGGGATCAGCTCCTGGCGATCGCTGGCCAGCTCGAAGCGCCGGGCGAGCTCTTCGCGGATGCCGTAGGCGTCCTCGCGGTTGACGAGGCTCTCGGCGGTGCGCCGCAGGGCCACGGCCCCGACCTCGACGAAGAGGGGGGCGTCGGTGCTCCAGGAGCTGGCCATCGCCTCGGCCGTGCAGTCGACGACCTCCTCGATGCTGGCGGACTCGGGGAGCCCGGCGACGGCCTCGACGAAGTTGGCCTCGGACTCGCCCAGCAGCTCGGCCAGCACGGCTTCTTTGGTGGGGAAGTGGAAGTAGAAGGCGGCCCGCGAGACGCCCGCCTGGGTGGCGATGTCCTCGATGCGGCAGCCTTGGACCCCGTCGCGGCGGAAGACGTCGAGGGCGGCCAGGAAGAGGCGGCGGCGCGTCTCCAGGCGCTGCTGCTCCCGCTGGCTGAGGGACTTCTCCACGGAGTCGGACATGGACCGCTGATAAGCCGACAGTCCGTGACTTGCACCGAGGCGAGCATGGCTCTACGCTGCCGGACGCGAGGAGCGAAGTGGCCACGCGTCCGCCCAACCGTGTCGAAGACTGGATCCTGGAGGGCTACCCTGCCCAGGACGGCCGGCTGGTGCGCATGCCCCTGCACACGCTGCCCTTCCGCATCGGCCGCGCCCCCGAGGCCGAGCTGAGCCTGCGCCAGCCCGAGGTCAGCTCCACCCACGCCGAGATCGTCGCCACGACCCAGGGCCTGCTGCTGCGGGACCTCGGCAGCCGCAACGGCACCTTCCTCAACCACATCCGGGTGCAGGGCGAGGCCCTGCTCCACGACGGGGACGTGCTGCACGTCGCGACGGCGGAGTTCCGGCTGGTGCTGCGCCCGGAGCTGAGCCTGCTGGAGCCGACCATCACCCGGTCGCACGTCGTCGAGGATCTGCCCCGCCGCTTCTTCCCCAACCCCAAGGCCTTCCAGGAGCTGCTCAGCGGTGAGCGCTTCCACCTGCATTACCAGCCGATCGTGCAGCTGGGCTCGGGCCGCCCGATCGCCGCCTGGGAGGCGCTGGGCCGCCCGGCGATGAGCGGCCTTCCGGACAACCCGACCGAGCTCTTCCGGATGGCCGAGGACCTGGACGCCGCCCCGGCCCTCTCCCGAGCGATGCGCACCGCCGCCGTGCGCCAGGCCCGCGGCCTCCCCGGCGAGCGCATCGTGCTCTTCGTCAACACCCACCCCTCCGAGATGGACGACCCCCTCCTGCTGCCCTCGCTGGCCGAAGCCCGCCGCATCGCCCCCGATGTGCAGCTCGTGCTGGAGATCCACGAGGGGGCCGTCACCGAGCTCGGCCGGATGCGGGAGATCGCCGCCGACCTGGCCTCGCTGGAGGTGCAGCTCGCCTACGACGACTTCGGCTCCGGCCAGGCCCGCCTGCTGGAGCTGGTCGAGGCCCCGCCGGCCTTCCTGAAGTTCGACCGCTCGATGATCGCCGGCCTGCCCTCCGCCAGCATCGGCCGGCGCCAGCTCGTGCGGGCCCTGGTGGCGATGGTGCGAGGCTTCCGCATCATCACCCTGGCCGAGGGCGTCGAGACCGAGGAGGAGGCCAAGGTCTGCGCCGAGCTGGGCTTCGAGCTGGGCCAGGGCTGGGTCTTCGGCAAGCCGGCGGCTGCCAGAGCCTGAGGCCGACAGGCGCGGGAGCCTAGCTCTCGTAGCGGACCTTCACGGTGGTGATCAGCTCCATGATGGCGCGCTTGACGACCTCGGTGTCCTCGTGCCGAACGATGACGGTGCCCTCGCCCTCGTAGCCGCTGGCGCGCTGCCAGCCGATCTTGGGCAGGCGGGCGTCGATGACCAGGGCGCCCATCCGGCGCTGGGCCTCGTCCAGGCCCTCGACCGCGGCGATGCGGCCCTGGCCGGCGCCGCGCAGGAAGGCCACGCCGACGGCGTAGCGGCGCTGCCAGGGTCCGTCCCAGGCCCCGTCGACGACCGCGCGGGCCCAGGCCCGGTACATGTCGACCGGGCGGCCCTGGACGTCGGTGTGGGCGAAGCCGGTGACGTCGACGATGCGGGCCCCGGGCGGGCGGGCGGCGATCTCGCCGATGGCGACGCTGCCGTCGGGGCGACGGAACCACTCCATATGGGTCATGCCGTCCTGCAGGCCGAAGGCGTGCACGGCCTGGTGTCCGATGTTGACGACGGGCTGGTACTCGGGACCGGAGATGTCCCGCGGCAGCACCACGGCCCACTGGATCCAGGGGTTCTCCATGACCTCCAGCGGGCTCGGGTAGTAGCGGGTGATCGAGTGGAAGCGCACCTGCCCGCCGACGGTCAGGGTCTCGAAGCTGTACTCGGCGCCGGTCAGGAACTCCTCGGCCAGCACGGGGCGCCCGGGGCCGGGCTGGGCTTCGCCCAGGACGCGGTGCAGCTCCTGGGGAGAGGAGACCCGGTAGGTGGCGCGGCAGCCGGCCCCGGCCGGCGGCTTGAGGACGAGGGGGTAGCCGACGCTCTCGGCGAAGGCCCAGGCGGCCTCGGGGCCGTGCAGCAGGGCGTGCCGCGCGCAAGGCAGGCCCGCCGCGCGGAGGCGCTCCTTCATATGGGCCTTGTCGCGGAAGGCGACGGTCGTCTCGACGCTGGGGCCCTCCAGGCCGAGCGCCTGCCTCGCCTGGGCGAGCTGGACCTGGGCGTCTTCGAGGATGCCGAGCAGGCGGTGGATCGGCCCGTGGCGGGAAGCCAGCCGCCGGGCGGCGTCGACGATCTGCTGGGGGTCGAAGGGGTCGGCGATCACCTCGGCGTCGGCGAAGAGGCGGGCGGCGTCCCCCTTGGGCGCCTCGCGGAAGATGCCGAGCAGGCGCACATCGTCGAGCGAGGCGATGCCAGCCGAGAAGCGCAGGGTCGTCTCGAGCGGGAAGGGGGCGACGTAGATCACGTTGCGGGGCATGGGTCCTCCGGGCGCACCCGCATTAGCCGATGCACGATATGCTCGCCCGACCGAGGAGCGGATGGCCGACACGGACGACAACGAGCGCCCTCTGAGCCTGAACGACATCGGTCAGGTCAAGGGCGGTCGTGTGCGCGATCCCTACGGGCCCGACCCTGGGGACCCGGTGGCTGCGCC
>ERZ761602.5668-NODE-5668-length-14580-cov-11.981962_pt1 | contig 14580 bp, 15 predicted proteins | sample MGYA00512165_ERZ761602 | MGnify/ENA primary metagenome ERZ761602 (study PRJEB28899, sample SAMN02445085) | bioreactor sludge metagenome | biome: EBPR sludge; isolation source: Thorneside wastewater treatment plant | place: Australia: Brisbane, Thorneside...
TCGTCGGCGCCGTCGGCGAACGGCTCGGCGCGCACGCCGCTCAGGCATCCGCGCAAGCGTCGCTGCAGCGAGCCAAGCGACTGCCATTCGAGCCGGTAGACCGGATAGCCGGTCGGGTGGGCCTGCGGGATCGTGCTGCCGGCCAGACGTCGGCCGGCCAGCGTGTCGTGGCAGTCGGTGCAGGCCAGGTCCAGCTGGCCGAGTCGCTGTCGCCACAGCCGCTCGCCCGAGGCAACGAATGGCGCGAGCCGCGGGTCGCCATCGGGCGGGGCGATCGGCCTCCCTCGGGAACGCCAGGCAAGGAAGGCCTCCAGCGCGAGCAGGGTGTCACCGGCCCAGCCGGGGGCCGGTTGGCGCAGTCGTTCGACGTGGCACTGCCGGATGCGGCCGGACAGCGTGACGGGCCGCTGCGTCGCGACATCGAATGCCGGGTAGCGCGCGGCCACGCCGTCCAGCCCAGCCACGTCGTGACACGCGACACAGTCCCTCGCGAACCGGCGTTCGCCATCGCGCACCCACAGGAAAGCCGGGTTCTGCGTGTCGTCGCGCTGCATGGCCTGGATGGCGGGCGACATGAACTCGTAGCCCGAGAATCGATCGTCGCCGCGGGCCGGCATGGCCTGGCCGCGGCGCTGGGCACCGGCGGCGGTGCCGCTGCCGCGATCCCCTGCGACGGGCCGTCCGGTCTCGTCGGAGGCGGGCTGTGCGGGTGTCGCGCTGCAGCTGGCGGCGATGACCAGTCCGCCGAGCGACGAGACCGCTCTTGCGAGGGGCTTCACGTTGCCGTGATGTGGACCCGTTCCTCGTGCTCGAAGCCGCGGTCGCCGAGCCAGCGCAGGGTCACGGTGCCGCTGACCGTCAATCGCAGCCAGAACGCGAGATAGGGATTCGCGGCGACCGCCGCATGCAGATCGGCTGCGAAGAACAGTTCGCCCTCGAATCGCGCCTCGACCCGGCGGACGAGGTCGCGAGCCAGCATGCGGCCGTCGCTGTCGCGCCGGTAGCCGGTCTCCATCCGGTGGGCGATCGTCGCGCGCAACTCGACGAATGCCCCGCGTGGCGCCGACTTCGGCGCGTGGACCAGCGCACGGATGCTCATTGGTTCAACCCTCGACACAGGCCGCCAGCGTCACGATAACCTCGACGCCCTGCTGCCACCAGCGGCTGTCGGCCTCTTCGGCCAGGGCCCAGATGGTCTGCGAGGTGGCCAGGCGGATCCGCGTGGCCACCTGCGCGCGCCCGCAGGCCGGCGACAGCGTGAAGACCGCGACCTCCGGCTGTGGGTTGCGCTCGGTGAGCAGCACGATCCGGCGCACATGGTCGGCAGTGGTCATCGGACTGTCGACAGTGACGCCGATCGGCACGGCATTGCCGTTCTCGACGAGCGGCGAGATCTCGAGTTGCACGCGGCCGGGTCGTGGCGTCGTGCCGCCGGTCAGCGCGTCGCGAGCAGCGAGCCAGGCGGGCTGCGCGCCGGCGGGGAGCGGCCTCAACGTCAGCCAGCCGGCGGTGGCGCCAGCGAGGACGAGGGTGCGACGTTGCCGATTCACCGCGGCAGCTCGCGGGCGGCTGCCCGCAGGGCCCGCGCGGCCCGGCGCCCGTCGGTGCCCGCATCGGTGCCGCCGCTCATCGCAGGGTGCGCAGGAAGGCGACCACGTCCTCGACCTGCTGGGCATCGAGGATCGGTCGCCCCTGCCAGGCGGGTGCGACGCGGGTCAGGCCGGCGGATGGATCGGGCAGCCGGTGGTACGCCGGCATCACGGTCGAAGGCTCCACGCGACGGGCGTCGACGACGCGCAGCCGCAGCTGCGCCTCGGTCCACCGGGCACCGGCTCCGTCCAGGCTGCCCGCCACGGTCCCCGGTGTGGGCTCTTCAGGGAACGAACCGCCATGGCACAGCAGGCACATGCCCAGCTGGCGGCTGACGACGATCGCGCGGCCGCGCTGCGCGTCACCGGGGCTGGCGGTCAGTGGGACGGGAACCCCGTCTCCGACGACGATCGCCGAGGCCAGTGCGACCGACACCCCGATCAAGGCTGCGTCCCCCAGTGCCTCCGGGCGGTCACGGCTTCGGCCGGGTTCGCCGCACTCATGCCTTCAGGCTGTGACGCGCCAGCGGCAGCGTGCGGATGCGCCTGCCCGTGGCCGCGAAGATCGCATTGAGCACCGCCGGGGCCGCCACGGCGATCGTCGGCTCTCCGACGCCGCCCCAGAACCCTCCGCTGGGCACGATCACGGTCTCGACCTTGGGCATCTCGGCCAGGCGCATCATCGGGTAACGGTCGAAGTTCGTCTGCTCGATCGCGCCGTCCTTCACCGTGCACTCGCCGTACAAGGCCGCGGTCAGCCCGTAGACGAAGCTGCCCTCGACCTGCGCTTCGACCTGCTGCGGGTTGACCACGTGTCCCGGGTCGGTCGCCGCGACGATGCGGTGGATCTTCAGCTCACCCGCCGGGCTGACCGACACCTCGGCAACCGCGGCGACGTAGCTCCCGAAGCCGTGCGTCTGCGCCAGCCCGCGGTAGACCTTCCGGCCGCCGATGTCCGGAGCCGGCTTGCCCCAACCCGCGCGAGCCGCCGCGGCCTCGAGCACGGCGAGGTGCCTCGGGTGGTTCTTCATCAACTCGCGGCGCAGGTCGAGCGGATCGCGCCCCGATGCATGTGCGATCTCGTCGAGGAAGCACTCGAGGTAGATGGCGTTCTGGTTCAGGTTCACGCCGCGCCAGAAGCCCGGCGGGACGTGGGGGTTGCGCATCGCGTGGTCGATCAGCAGGTTCGGCACGGTGTAGCCGATCGAAGCCTCGCCGCCGCCGGCGTTCAGCCCCTGGAAGACCACCGGGTCGCGTCCCTCGCGCACGTTCTGCGGGAAGAGCCCCGCGAGGATGCTCTGTCCCGAGATGCGCATGTGCAGGGCCTGGAGCCGGCCTTGGGTGTCCAGGCCTGCGCTCAGCTTGCATTGCGTCACCGGGTGATACAGGCCGTGCGTCATGTCCTCCTCGCGCGACCACATCAGCTTGACCGGCACGCCGGGCACCTCGCGCGCGATGGCCACCGCCTGGCGCACCCAGTCGTGCACCGCACCCCGGCGCCCGAAGCCCCCGCCGAGGTGGAGCTTGTAGACCTCGCAGCGCGATGCCGGCAGGCCAGCGGCCTCTGCGGCGGCGGCCAGTGCGGCCTCGCCGTTCTGTGTCGGCGTCCAGACCTCACAGCGCTCGGGGATCCCGGCGGCCGACAGCGAGATCCGCGCCGTCGCATTCATCGGCTCCATCGTGGCGTGGTTCTGGTGCGGGTAGGCGTAGACCGCCTCGATGCGCCGCGCGGCGCTGGCCAGCGCGCCACGCGCATCACCCTGGCTGTTGCCGACCACCGCCTGCTGCGCGCCCAGCCCGTCGCGCAGCATCGCGTCGATGTCGGCTTGCTGGACCTTCGCGTCGGCTCCCTCGTCCCAGTCCACCGGTAGCGCGGTGACGGCGCGGTGCGCGCGCCACCAGGTGTCGGCCACGACCGCGACCGCGTGGTCGCCCACGCGCAAGACCTTGCGCACCCCTGGCATGCCCGTCACGCGCGCGGCGTCGAAGCTCCGGACCTTGCCGCCGAAGACCGGGCAGGCGCGGATCGCGGCGTGCAGCATGCCCGGCAGCTGCAGGTCCGCGCCATAGACCTGCCGCCCGGTCGTCTTGTCCACCGTGTCCAGCCGCGCGAGGCGCCGGCCGGCGATGGTCCAGGTCTTCGGGTCCTTCAGCGGCACGTCGGTCGGCGGGCGAAGCCTGGCCGCATCGGCCGCCACCTGGCCGTAACTCAGGCGCCGCCTGCTCGGGGCGTGCGTGATCACGCCGGCGGCGACGCGGCACTCGGAAGCCGCCACGCCCCAGCGCTCGGCGGCGGCCTGCACGAGCATCAGGCGTGCGGCGGCCCCGCCCTTGCGAACGTAGTCCTGCGACTCCCGGATGCCGCGGCTGCCGCCCGTCGAGAAGTTGCCCCAGACCCGCTGGCGAGCCAGGTTCTGCCCCGGCGTCGGGTACTCCGTCGACACCCGCGACCAGTCGCACTCCAGTTCCTCGGCAACCAGCTGGGCGAGCCCGGTCAGCGTGCCCTGGCCCATCTCGCTGCGCGCGATGCGGATGATCACGCGCTCGTCGGGTTGCACCACGACCCAGGCGTTGACCTCGGCGGCGTGGCCTTGCGAGGCGGCGCCGGTCGGGAAACCGAGGACCAGCGACCCTGCGGCGGCGCTGCAGCCGAGCCACGCGCGACGCGTCAGCTGCAGTTCCATCAGGCACTCCTTCGGGGCACGTGGACGATCTCGACCTCGGCGGCAGGCGCGATGCCCGCGGCCCGACGGATGCCGGCCTTGACGCGGTTGTAGGTGCCGCAGCGGCAGATGTTGGTGATGGCCGCGTCGATGTCCGCGTCGCTCGGCCGCGGCTTGTCCTGCAGCAGCGCGGCGGCAGCCATCAGCATGCCGCTCTGGCAGTAGCCGCACTGCGGCACGTCCAGTGCGACCCAGGCCTTCTGCAGCGCGTGGTTGCCATCGGGAGACAGCCCCTCGATGGTGACGATCTTGTGCTGCGCACCGACTGCCGACGCCGGCATCGCGCAGCTGCGCACCGCAACACCATCGATGTGCACCGTGCAGCTGCCGCACTGGCCGATGCCGCATCCGTACTTCGTGCCCGTCAGCCCGAGGTGCTCGCGCAGCACCCACAGCAGGGGCGTGTCCGGTTCGGCCTGGTGTTCGCGGGCTCGGCCATTGACGTTCAGCGTGGGCACGGCGCTCTCCGGGATCGGCTGGCGAAGCGGCGATCATGCAAGCTCTCCCCAGACGCACCCCCGCGAGCGGGCCGAAGACCCGTGTCGGGGCGCGGTCTATCGCGCCCCGCCTGCAGCGACCGGAGACACCGGGGCACGTGGCGCAGGCGGGCCGCGCAAGGCACACTCCGTCCCGTGAACGCTGCCGTCCCGCCCGCCGACGACCCTGCTGCCGCCTTGCCGCCGGACGACGAACTGCGTCGCGTGCTGCACGACGAGGTGCACACCCGACCGTCGGCGCGTATCCACCTGCCGGCGCTGGTGGTTTCGCTGGCCGTGCTGAACGAGAGCGCGGACCGCGCGGCCGAGCTGTCGCACCTGCAGCGGCTGCCGGGGCACCGGGGCCTGACGCTGGCCGACCTGAGCCGCAACTACCTCGTGCTCGAGCTGCCTGGCGGCGTCCTGCACTGGGAACGCCACACCGAGTTCACGCGCTACATGCTTGTCCAGCCGTTGCCACCCGGCGCCGGAGCGGGTTCCAGCGAGCCCGAGCTGCTGTCGGCGCTGGCCATCGAGCCGGGCTGGATCGCCGGCATTCCGGGACGTACGCTGGCGGCGATCAAGCTCGCGCTCTTGCACGCCTCGCTCGACGACCCCCAAGCGGCCCTCGAGCAGGGCCGCCGCTGGTTCGGCGAACGCCCGGTCGTCGCGTCGCTGATGGGGGGCGGCCACTCGTGCGTGGTCACCGATCTTCAACTGCGCGCCAGCGGCTACGAGCGGATGCTGGTGCTCGCGCCGCCGCAGACCTCGGCCACGCGTGCCGGACGCATCAGCCAGCGCCTGCTGGAGTTCGAGATCTACCGGCTGATGGCCCTGCGCGGCCTCCCGGTGGCCAAGGCCCTGGGACCCATGCTCGCCGAGGCCGAGGCGGAGCTGGCGCGCATCACGGCGCAGCTCGAGGACAAGGCGCTGTCCGACCAGGCGTTGCTGGACCGGCTCACGGCCCTGGCGGTGCGCGTCGAACGGGCGACCGCCGAGAACGGCTACCGCTTCTCGGCCACCGAGGCCTACCACGCGATCGTGCGACAGCGCATCGCCGAGTTGCGCGAGAAAGCGATCCCCGGCACGCAGACGGTGGGCGAGTTCATGCAGCGGCGCCTGTCGCCGGCGATCGCCACGGTGGCGGCCACCGCCCAGCGACTGGCGTCGCTGTCGCAGCGGATCGAGCGCACCGGCGCGCTGCTGCGCACGCGCGTGGACATCGCCACAGAGGCTCAGAACCAGGAACTGCTGGCCCGCCTGACCCGCGGACAGGAGCTGCAGCTGAAGCTGCAGAGTACCGTCGAGGGGCTTTCGATCGCGGCGATCAGCTACTACGTCGTGAGCCTCCTGTTCTACGGGGCCAAGGCCGCGCATGCGGCAGGCGTGCCGGTGTACCCGGAGCTCGCCGCCGGTTTGTCGATTCCCCTGGTGCTGTGGGGCGTCTGGCGAACCGTTCGGCGCATTCACGCATCGCTGCAGCACAGCGGATGAGGCGCGGTCTCTCACGCGGACGCGGCGGCTGCGACGGCGCGTCCACCACCGCATGCTGAGCCTGCAATTCGGCCCGTTTGCCTTGCCGCTGAACCCGCTGCTCATGCTGGCGGGCTGGTGGCTTGCCGCCTGGCTCGCCGACCGGATGAGCGGGCCCCTCGGCGAGCCGACGCGGCGCATGGCCGGCCGCGGACTCGTGATGGGTGCCGTCGTCGGGCTGATCGCCTCGCGCGGTGCGTTCGTCGCGCTCGCCTGGGAGGCCTACGCCAGCGAGCCGCTGACGATGCTGAACCTGCGTGACGGGGGCTGGATGCCGTGGGCCGGGCTGGCCGCGGGCCTGGGGGTTCTCGGCGGGTTCGCCTGGCGGTACCCGGCCACTCGACGAGCCCTGGCGGTGGGGGCCACCGCCGGCGTCGCGGCGTGGTCCCTGGCGTCGACGGTGCTCGGCGTGCACGAGCGGCCAGCGTTGCCGGCACTCGTGCTGCCGTCGGTCGACGGCAGCACGCAGACGCTGGCATCCGACGGCCGGCCCATGGTCGTCAACCTGTGGGCCACGTGGTGTGCGCCGTGCCGCACCGAGATGCCGATCCTCGCGCACGCGCAGCTACAGCATCCGCAGCTGCGTTTCGTCTTCGTGAACCACGGCGAGGCCGCGGCGACGGCCGCATCCTGGCTGGCGTCGCAGCCCTACGAACTGCAGAACGTCCTTCTCGACACGCGCCAGCAGCTTGCGCCGGCGGTGGGCACCAGCGGCCTGCCGACGACGCTGTTCGTCGACGGCCAGGGCCGGATCGTGGAGCGTCACTTCGGCCCGCTGAGCGCGCCGTCGCTGGCCGCCGCGCTGTCCCGCCTGCGCTAGCGGGCGCAGCCTCGCGGCACCGGCGCGCCGGGCGTCACTTCAGCGATTCGATCAGGTCGACGTATTCCTTCATCGCCGCGTCGGGGGTCTTGCCCGTCTGCTCGGCCCAGGCGTCGTACTTCGCACGACCGACCATGTCCAGCATGCCCGGCCGCTTGCCCTGCACGTCGCCTTCGGTGGCCTGCTTGTACAAGGCGTAGATCTTCAGCAGCGTCGCGTTGTCGGGACGCTCGGGCAGGGTCTTGCTCTCCTTGACGGCCTTGTCGAACGCGGTCTTCAGCTTGGTGGCCATGGTGGTCAGCTCCGGTCGGGGGCAGGGGACGGGCCGCCTCGTGCGCGGCCTTGGTGCAAACTATGTTACCCAGCATCGTGCGCCCGCCACGGTGTGCGACGACTCAGGAGATTCCCCCGATGTCCCTGCCGGCCGAGCGCATGTCGCGTGTCGATACTGCCTGGCTGCGCATGGACAACGACGTCAACCTGATGATGATCGTCGGGGTCTGGCTGCTCGAGCCGTCCATCGGGATCGACGCCCTGCGCGCGCGTGTCGCCGACAAGCTGCTGCAGTACGACCGCTTCCGGCAGAAGGTCGTGCACGATGTCGTCGGGCCGTCCTGGGTCGAGGACGAGGCCTTCGACATCACGCGGCACGTCCGCCGTGTGGAGCTGTCGCCGCAGCCGGGACAGACCTCGCGCGAGGCGCTTCAGCAGCTGTGCGGCGAGCTGGCCGCGACGCCGCTGGATCCGCGTCATCCGCTGTGGCAGTTCCAGCTGGTCGAGCACTACGAGGGTGGCAGCGCGGTGATCGCCCGCCTGCACCACTGCATCGGCGACGGCATCGCCCTGGTCTCGGTGATGTTGAGCATCACCGACGGCGGCGCGAACCCGCCGCGCCGCCGCCGCACGGCCATCGATCCGGAGTCCGAGCGCGACTGGTTCGCCGACGCCGTGCTGCGGCCGCTGACCGAAGTGACCGTGCGCGCGATCGACCGATCGGGTGAAGGTGTCGCGCGGGCTCTCGATGCGTTGGCGCACCCGGAGTCGTTGCGTGGTGGGCGTGACGCAGCTCGCCTGGGCCTGCAGGTGTTGCAGGACGTCGCGGCGCTCGCCCTGATGCCGGACGACTCCCGCACGTCGCTGAAGGGGCGTCCGGCGGGCATCAAGCGGGTTGCATGGAGCGATCCGCTGCCGCTCGACGAAGTCAAGGCCGTCGGCAAGGGCCTGGGCTGCTCGATCAACGACGTCCTGCTGTCCTGTGCGGCCGGAGCGCTCGGGCACGTGCTGCGCGAGCGCGGCGACGACCCGAGCGGCAAGGCGATCCGCGCGATGGTCCCGGTCAACCTGCGCCCACCCGACGAGGCATGGCAGCTCGGCAACCGTTTCGGCTTGGCGCCGCTGGTGCTGCCGGTCGGCATCGACGACCCGGTCGCGCGCGTCTACGACGTCCAGCGCCGCATGGGCGCGATGAAGGGCAGCTACCAGCCGCTGCTCGCCTATGCGCTCCTGTCGGTCAGCGGGCTCTTCGTCAAGCCGGTGCAGGACAGCCTGCTCGGCCTGTTCGCGCGCAAGACGACGGCGGTCATGACCAACGTGCCCGGGCCGCGCGAGCCGCTGCGCTTCTGCGGCTCGACGCTGAAGCAGGTGATGGTCTGGGTTCCCACGGCAGGAGACATCGGAGTGGGCCTGTCGATCCTGTCCTACGGTGGCGGCGTGCAGTTCGGCCTGATCACCGACGAGCGCTTGTGCCCCGAGCCGCAGCGCGTCGTCGACCGTTTCGCGCCCGAGTTCGAGACGCTCCTGCTGGCCACGCTGATGCTGCCCTGGGCGCCGTGAGCCGCCGTGCGAAGGATCGCCTCCGATGAGCCTCGACATCCCGATCGCCGTGGCCTACGAGTTCGAGGTCCGGGCGCCCTACGCCGAGGTCTTCGGCGTCCTCGCGGACGTGCCGGCCTCGGCGAGCCACTTCCCCCAGGTCGAGCGCCTCGTCGAGCTGGCGCGTGGCGCTTACCGCTGGGACATGCAGCCGGTCGGCCCGCCCCCGTACAGCCTGCAGACGGTCTATGCCTGCCGCTACGTCTCGAGCAAGTCCCGCGGCACAGTGGCCTGGACGCCATTGGAGGGGATCGGGAACGCGACCGTTGCCGGCAGCTGGACCTTGGTGCGCGGCAAGCGCTCGACCGCGCTGACGCTGGACATCGACGCGAGACTGCACACGCCCTTCCCGGCGCTGCTGCGCGTGGTCGTCGAGCCGGTGCTGCGGGCGGAGTTCGAGCGCCTGGTCGAGCTCTATGTCGACAACCTGATCGAGCGCTTCGGCGGCGAGGTCTGAGCCCGCGTTTGCATGCCCGGCATCGGCGGCGAGGCACAGGGCCGTGCTCGACGTCTGGGGGCCGCCGGGTGCGACGGGGCTGGACCGTGCCGCGGGCCGGCGCGGCCGGCGTAGCATCGACATCCGGCCTGTCACCTCCGTTCATGCCATGAGCATCACCGTCCGGCCCGATGCCGCCTTCGTCCCCGATGCCGGCGGCGTCTGTCGCGCGACCGCGCTGACCCGCGGGCCCTGGGATCCGTCGCACCAGCACGCGGGCCCGCCGATCGCGCTGGCCTGCCGGGCGATAGAGCAGGCCGCCGCGCCGCATGGCCTGACGCATGTCGGCCGCCTGACCGCCAACCTGCTGCGACCGGTGCCGATCGGCCCGCTGCGCATCGAGGTGACGCCCGACTACGTCGGCCGCAGCGCGGCGCATTTCTCGGCACGGGTGATCGCAGGCGATCGGGACTGCGCGCGGCTGACCGCCCTGATGCTGCGCGAGCACGACGTGCCGGTGCCTGCAGGGACGCCCGGCCACCCGCTTCCCGCGCCGCCGGTGTCCTGGCAGGAGTCCGCCACCGTGGCCATGCCATTCGCTCGCCCTGACCAGCACGGTTACGCCGATCTGGTCGAGAACCGCAGTCCCGAGCCGCGGATCTTCGCCGGGCCCTGCCGCGTGTGGTTTCGTTTGCGCCATCCGCTGGTCCGGGGCGAGGCGCCATCGGCGTACCAGCGCGTCATGGTGGCGGCTGACTCCGGCAACGGCGTCAGTGCGGCGCTCGACATCCAGCGCTACACCTTCGTCAACAGCGATCTGACGGTGAACCTGCTGCGTCGCCCGCAGGGCGAGTGGATCTGCCTGGACGCGCGCACGGAACTCGGCGGCAATGGCTGCGGACTCGCCGAGTCCGCGCTGTACGACGAAGCCGGCCTGATCGGGCGCGCGACGCAGAGCCTGGTCGTGCGCGAGCGCAGCGCGGCCTGATCGCATCGCGGGGGCGGTCCGGCGTTTGCCGCCCAGGGTGGGCGCGGCGTCAGGGCGCGGCGCCAGAGCCCCGGGTGCCCGGACGGCCGACCCGACGTGGTCGCTTCCACCATCGCCAGGCCAGCAGCGCCGCAAGCACGGCCGCGTGCAGCGCGACCTCTCCGTAGAGTTGCTTGCCCGCCCGCATCCAGGAGAAGTGCAGGATCGCCAGGACAGCGATGACATAGACCGTTCGATGCAGGGCGCGCCAGCGCGCAGCCCCGAGCGCCCGGATCGCCCGGTCGGACGAGCTCAGGGCGAGCGGCAGCATCGCGAGCAGCGCGAGCGTGCCCACCAGGATGAACGGGCGCTGTCCGATGTCCTTCAGGATCGCCGCGCCGTCCAGGCCCATGTCGAACCACGCGTAGGCGAGTGCGTGGCAGGCCGCGTAGAAGAAGCTGAACAGGCCCAGCATGCGCCGCAGCCGGGCCAGCGCATGCCAGCCGGTGGCTTGCCGCAGCGGCGTGACGGCGAGCGTCAGCAGCAGGCCGCGCAGCGTCCAGTCACCCAGCGACCTGATGAGGGTCTCGGCCGGGTTGGGGCCGAGCGTGCCGCGCAGCGCGCCATCCAGCAGCACGACGAAGGGCACCAGGCACAAGCCGAAGACCAACGGCTTGGTGACACGGTGCCGCAGCAGATCGTCCGCTCGGCGTGGCATCGCGGTCTCGGCCGTACCGGATGGCCGTCGCGTCGCTTCGCTCAGAAGAAGCGGCGCAGGTCCATGCCGGCGTACAGCTGGCCGACCTGCGGCTCATAGCCGTTGAACAGCAGCGTCGGTCGGCGGCGCTCGAAGAGACCGCCCTCGCCGATGCGGCGTTCAGTGGCTTGGCTCCAGCGCGGATGATCGACCCCGGGGTTGACGTTGGAATAGAAGCCGTACTCGCGGGGCGCGGCGAGCTCCCAACTCGTGCGCGGCTGTTGCTCGACGAAGCTGATCCGTACCAGTGACTTGCCCGACTTGAAGCCGTACTTCCACGGGACCACCAAGCGCACGGGCGCACCGTTCTGGTTGGGCAGGAGTTCGCCGTAGAGGCCGAAGGCGAGCATCGTCAGCGGGTGCATGGCCTCGTCCAGTCGCAGGCCCTCGACGTACGGCCAATCGAGAACCGAAGAGCGCAGGCCGGGCATCTGCGCGCGGTCAGCCAGCGTGACGAAGCGGACGAAGCGCGCATTGCCGGTCGGCTCCACGCGGCGGATCAGTTCGGCGAGCGACCAGCCGAGCCACGGGATCACCATCGACCAGCCCTCGACGCAGCGCAAGCGGTAGATGCGCTCCTCGATGGGCGCGAGGCGCAGCAGGGCGTCGATGTCGAGCGTCAGCGGCTTGCGCACCTCGCCGTCGATCTGCACCGTCCACGGCCGGGTCTTCAAGGTGTGGGCGTTCCGAGCCGGATCGGCCTTGTCGGTGCCGAACTCGTAGAAGTTGTTGTAGCGGCTCACCTCGTCGTACGACGTGAGCTTCTCCACCGTCGTGGCACCCGGCACGGTGCTGCGCTGCGCGCTCAACCTCGGCAACCGGCCCGGCCCGGCGGTGTTGCTGGCCAGGGCGTCTCGCGAGGCCCAGGGGGCGACCAGCGAGCCGAACGCGCCGCAGGCGGCGAGCCGGAGCCAGTGCCGCCGCCGCTCGTATGCCTGACGCGGCGTGATCTCGCTGGTGGGCGGCTCGAAGCCGCGATCAACTCGAAGAGGCATGGTGGCGATCCCGTCGGTCGTCTGAAGGGCGCCCGCACATGCGGGCGCCCGGCGGCAGCCTTGACCGGGCATTCTGCGCGACGACCGCCAGGACGAACGAAAGAGCCGGTCATTGACCGGCTCCGGATCAGGGTGTCGAAGGGGACCTGCAGCCGCGAGGATCTCAGCGAAGGCCGGCCGCGTAGTCGGCAACTGCCTTGATTTCCTGGTCGCTCATCTTCGCTGCGATCGCCGTCATCTGCCCGTTGTTCGCACGGGCTCCCGAACGGAACGCCAGCAGCTGCGCTTCGGCGTACTCGGCGTGCTGGCCGGCCAGGCGCGGATACTGCGCCGGGATGCCGGCGCCCGTGGGCCCATGGCAGCCTGCGCAGGCCGGGATGGCCTTCTCCGCGATGCCCCCGCGCCAGATGCGTTCACCCAGGCGGATGGTCGCCTTGTTCTTCGCGGCGCCTCCGGCAGCCGACTTGCTGGCGTAGAACGCGGCGACGTGGCGCATGTCGTCGTCGCTGAGCATGCCGGCAAAGCCCACCATGACCGCGTTCTTGCGCTTGCCGCTCTTGAACTCGCGCAGTTGCTTGGCCAGGTACTCCGGATGCTGACCGGCAATGATGGGGTTGGCAGGGGCCCCCCGCGTGCCGTCGAAGGTATGGCACGCCGCGCAGACCTGGGTCGCGATCGCCTGGCCCTTCGCGAGGTCGGGCTTGAACGAACCCTGCGTCGGGGCGGCCGCCAGGGCCGGCACGGACAGGGCAAGCGTCGCGGCCAGCGTCAGCGACGAGGCCAAGGTCGAAACGAAGGACGACTTCATGTCGGTAATGCCGGCGGCAGCGCAGGGAAGGGCCAAAACCCGTTGATTTTACAATGGCTCATGACCGCACTCCCTTCGCGGCCAACGGGCGGTGCGCCGCGGCCTGCTGCCGACGAGGCTGAACGTGTCGCGCTGGCCTGGTTGCACGGCGCACGCTTCCTGACCACCGCGAGTCGGCTGGAGCAGCTGCCGGCCGGTGAATTGCCGGAGATCGCCTTCGTCGGGCGCAGCAATGCCGGCAAGTCCAGCGCGATCAATGCCCTTGCTCGTCACCGGGGCCTGGCATTCGCCTCCCGCACGCCCGGGCGCACCCAGCACATCAACCTGTTCACGCTGGGACCGAAGGACTTGCCGGATGCGCTGCTCGCTGATCTGCCGGGATACGGTTACGCCGCCGTCGAGCGCGGCGCGAAGCTGCGTTGGCAGGAGGTCATGGCCGCTTATCTCGCGGTGCGGCGCAGCCTGGCTGGTGTCGTGCTGATGGTCGATTCGCGGCTCGGCCTGACGCCGCTGGATCGCCGCTTGCTGGAATGGGTGCAGCCGCGCGTCGTGTCGGGCGAGGTGCGGCTGCTCGTGCTGCTGACCAAGGCCGACAAGCTCAACCGCAGCGAAGGCCGCGCTGCGGTCGACGCCGTGCACCGTGAACTCGCCCCGATGGCGTCCGAGGACGCGGACATCGGCGTGACCCTCTTCTCGGCGCTGTCGGGGCTCGGGGTCGGCGACGTCGCCTGCGCCCTGCGTGCGTGGGTCTGCGGGATCGACGCCGTGGTGCCAGCCCGGGTCGACGCAGAGGGCACCCGCAAGGCCTGAGCAAGGGAGCGAGCTGCGCGTCGGGCGGCGTTGGGCCAGGCGAACCGCTGCCGCGCCAACTGGGGAAATGGAAAGGGCCACCCGAAGGTGGCCCGATCGCGGTTGGGACCGCCCCGGCCAGCGCGCCCGGGACGGGTGACGGAGCGCGTGGCCGTGCCGTTGCACGGCCACGGCCGCGCGCTGCGATCACATGTCCATGCCCATGCCGCCCATGCCGCCCATGCCACCGCCGGCAGGCATCGGGGTCTCTTCCTTCGGCGCCTCGGCCACCATGCACTCGGTCGTCAGCATCAGGCCGGCCACCGACGCGGCGTTCTGGAGCGCGGTCCGCGTGACCTTCGTCGGGTCCAGGATGCCCATCTCGATCATGTCGCCGTACTCGCCGGTCGCGGCGTTGTAGCCGTAGTTGCCCTTGCCATCGAGCACCTTGTTGATCACCACGCTCGGCTCGTCTCCCGCGTTGGCGACGATTTCGCGCAGCGGCTGCTCGACGGCGCGCATGACGATCTTGATGCCGGCATCCTGATCGTGGTTGGCGCCCTTGAACGAGGCGGGGATTGCCTGACGGGCGCGCAGCAGCGCGACGCCGCCGCCGGCCACGATGCCTTCCTCGACCGCGGCACGCGTGGCGTGGAGGGCGTCTTCGACGCGGGCCTTCTTCTCCTTCATCTCGACCTCGGTCGCGGCACCGACCTTGATCACCGCGACGCCGCCGGCGAGCTTGGCCACCCGCTCCTGGAGCTTCTCGCGGTCGTAGTCGGAGGTGGCTTCCTCGATCTGCACGCGGATCTGCT
>ERZ761602.5670-NODE-5670-length-14576-cov-4.691275_pt1 | contig 14576 bp, 14 predicted proteins | sample MGYA00512165_ERZ761602 | MGnify/ENA primary metagenome ERZ761602 (study PRJEB28899, sample SAMN02445085) | bioreactor sludge metagenome | biome: EBPR sludge; isolation source: Thorneside wastewater treatment plant | place: Australia: Brisbane, Thorneside...
GGGCCGGCCGAAGGCGATCCGGAAGAACCTCGAGGCGGTCTTTCCCGCCATTCCCTACTGCATCGACCTGATCGGCGGCCCCCGGTTGGAGACCAACGCCGCCGTCATGACCGCGTTCCGGCCGCGCGCGTGAGCGGGCGGCGGCACGCGCGCCTCACAGCTCGGTGTACTTGTCGGACCGCCCGCGCGCCTTTTCGACCGGATACTTGAGGGCGTTGGCCGTCATCTTCGCCTCGATGGCCGCGGCGACGTCGAGGCCGGTGATATTGGCAAATTCAAGCGCGTAGATGACGACGTCGGCGAGCTCCTCCGCGATCCGGCCGCGCCGGGCGGGATCGCGGGCGATCGCCTGCGACTGCTCACCGGAGGCCCAGAGGAAATGCTCCATCAGCTCGCCTGCCTCGGCAGCGAGGGCCATGCTGAGGTTCTTCGGCGAGTGGAACTGCTCCCAATCGCGCTCGCGGACAAAGGCGAGCACGCGCCCCTTGAGTTCGGAAACCGTGGTCGAGGAGTCGGCGAGCGCAGCCATGGCCGGAGGGTGTCGGGCGGCGCAGCGTCACGCAATCTTCACCGGCACAAAATCGTTCTTGCTTGGCACGGGTCATGCAACGGAGATGCTGACCGCAGATTCGCTTCATGACCGCCCGTCGTCATCACTCGTCCGCCGCCCGTTCCTGCCGCCAGCAGGAGCAGCAGCGCGGCGTCGCGATGCGACCGGTCATGATTTCCGTTTGGAATAAAAAAACCGGCGCGGGCACCCAGAACTAAACCTTCCGATTCGTCGGATACGTTTAGCCCCCTGAGAGCCCGGCGGTCACCAAACCACCGAGGGGACGTATCCGTTTTCGTTTTCCTCCCATGCATCCGATCATCAACTCCCTCCCGGCTTCCCGTCGTACGCAGTCCGCGGCCTCGTGCTCTCCGCAGCACTACCGCGAGCCGACGTACGACCTGCAGGAAATGCCGGCGGCGATGAAACTCACCGTCTTCATCCCCGGGGTGGCCGCCACCGGCGTGGAGATCGAAGGGCGCGGCGCCGACCTGACCGTGACGGCGCGGAAGGCGCGATTTGTCCGGGTCAACTTTGACGCCCTCCACCTGGAGGGTGCGCAACACGACTATCAGCTCCGGCTCCGGCTGGGCACCGGTTTCGACTTCGCGGCCATGCAGGCCGAGATCGCCGACGGTGTCCTCACCGTGACGCTGCCGAAGCGGGCAGTCGTGGCGCCCCACCGGCGCAAGGCAGCCTGAGGCGGAACGGTTCAGTGGGGGTGGAGCCGCCTGCTCCCAGGCGGCTGTCGTACGGCGGACCCGCCCGCGGCGGCTTGAGGACAATCCGTTCCACCCTTCCGTGCAGCGTTCTCGTCGTTAACCTGAAAACCGACCGCAAGGGCTGGCTCAGGTGCAGGCCGATCTGTCCTCCGTCCGAGGAACGCGTGTGGCGGCGGGCCCCCGGGGCTTCGCCGGACATTGCTCCCGGCCGCGGACGGGATCGGCGACCTGCACCGACGAAAAGGCCGCGTCCCTCACGGGACGCGGCCTTTTTCGTGGCGGCCCGCCATGGGGCCGACGTGCCGGCTACTTCGCGGTCGCGGCGTCGGTGCCAGCCAGGTGCACGGGCCGGTAGCCGCCGATGGACTTGAAGTAGAGGAGGATCAACAGGTAGATCGCGGCCATGGCGGCCGGGATGTAGGAGTCGGCCTTGAGCGTCTTGCGGTCGCCCGCCTGGTCCGCCGCCACCAGGTCCTTCTGGACCGGAGTGGCCTTGCCCGCCTTGGCGGCCTCCTTGGCCTCCGAAAGCTTCTTGCCGTCGATCGCGTTGACCTCGCGGAAGAACAGGAACTTCGACGGCTCGGCGGACTTGGCCTCCGCATACGCGGCGGGATTGCTCTGCTGGAGCGTCTCGGCGGCGAAACGATCCTTGCCGTAGCCGAGGCCGGGGCCGCCGATGAGTCCCGCGGAAAGCATGCCGATGCCGCCCATGATGGAAATCGCGACGGCTCCGGTCTGCGGATAGCGGTCCGAAACCACCGCGAGCATGGTGGGCCAGAAGAAGGTCTTGCCGATGGCGTAGACGGTGAGCGCAAGGAACGCGACTCCGACCGTCTGCGCGGCGCTGGTCAGCTGGAGGCCGATGCAGGCGAGCACGGCGCACACGAAGAGCAAGGCGACGGGCGAGAGGCCCAGCTTGGTCTCGATGAAGTGGGCGCAGAAGCGCAGGCCGAACATCACCGCGGACGTCCAGATCAGCAGCCATTTGCCCTGCTCCGACGTGAAGAGATTGCCGGTGATGTTGGCGATCCAGCCGTCGGTTCCGAGTTCGACCGCACCGACCAGCGCGTGGGTGATGAAGAGGACGAACAGCAGGATCGAGCCGAGGGAGAATTTCGTCATGATCCCGACGACGACCAGCAGTGCGCCGGCGACCACGTAACCCACGGCGGGCGGGAAGCTCGCCATGCCGAGCAGCCCCGCGAGCGGGCCCGAGACGAAGAGCGACAGCAGGTAGCAGGCGACTGCGGCGCCGAGCAGGCCCACCGGCTTGAGCATCTCGCCGAAGATGGCGCCCTTCTGCGCCGCCTCGGACTTGGGCATCTTCTGGCCCATGAACATGAGGCCGTAGACGACCGTCGGGACGAGGTACAGCGCCAGTTGAATCTTCCAACCCACCTGCATCTTGTCGTCGAGGACCCAGCTCACCACCGCGCCGGCCAGGATGCCGACGGGCCAGCTCGCGTGCAGGATGTTGAGGTAATGCGTGCGATTGTTGGGAAAGAGCGTCGCGACGAGCGGATTGGAGACCGCCTCGAGCGTACCGTTGGCGAAGGCGAAGATGAACATGCCGATCGTCAGCATCTGGTACGCGTTGGCCGGCGTGGACGCACCGAAGGTGACGAACGCCGAGAGCACGTGGCAGGCGAAGGCGGCGATCACCAGTTTGCCGTAACCGATCTTATCGCAGACCACGCCGCCAATGATGATGCCGAAGCAGAACCCCGTGAAGCCAGCGCCACCGATGGCGCCCAGCTGGGTGGCGGTGAAGCCGAATTCACCGGCCCAGTTGTCGAAAATGCCACCGCGAATGCCGAAGCCCATGCCGGCCGCGAAGATGGCCATGAAGCCCGCCCACAACAGCCGCTTGGCGTTGGGGACGATGCCGTCGTTGCTGACTGAGGTACTGCTCATAGGAGGGGAGTGAGGAGGTTACAAACTGCTGAACGGGTAGAGCCGGCACGATCCCGCCGTCCGGAACAGGGGAGCCCAGCCGATACGGGGGACAAGGACGCGGGGTTGAAGCAAGCGCGGTGAAGTTGAGCGGCGCCCGGTCGCTCGGCAAGGGCGCTTTTTTCCTCAATCCCGTGCAGCGGATGCCGATATCTCCCTTACCCCGCCGACTTCCGTATGAAGCTGCCCCTGCATCTCCTCCGCCTCCAGCCGGCACCGCAGGCACGTGACAGCGAAACCCTGCACGTGGTCACGCGCGCCGAAGCGACCTCCGCGCCGAAACCGATCTTCCGCGCTCCCGCCCTGCCGACCCTGCATCAGATGAATCGGGACCTGCCGTTCACGGTCAATGCCCGTCCGCGGCTGCGCGAACGAACCTGAATCGCCGCCGAAATTTCCTCTTCAGCGGAGGCACTTTTCCGTCGATCCAAGGTCAGCGTCTTCCTCGCCTGCCATGCCGTTTCCGGTTCCCGATTTCCATCCCCGCCCCGACGCCACGCCACCCGCGATGGTGCGTACGGCGACGCGCGAGGATGTGCTCTGGGACCGCCCGGTTTTCAAGGCGCCGCCGCTGCGGTGGGATCCGAAGGTGCTCGACGCCGTACGCGTCGCCCTGGAACTTCCGCGCAACGACCTGCGCTCGTCCTGACCGCGGGTCATGCGACGCCGCGCTTTCCCAGCCGACGCGCGCCCAACCCCCGGGTCTCCTGAGAGCCCGAGCGGGGCGACATCCGAGGCCGCACCCGCCCCGGCGGACCCGCGGCTCCTCGACCGGGCGCGGCGCGAAGTTCTCCAGCTCGCCTACTGGGAGCTCCAGGACGCGACCCTCGCCGCCGCCGCGGTCATCGTCGCCTTCGCCGCCGGTGTCGGGTGGCTGGAAACAAGCTTCCGGCCCTGGCCCTGGTTCGCCGCCATGCTCGCGGCGACCGCCTTCCGTTTTCAGCTCACCCGCCGCTTCGGCCGGGTCGCCGCAGGCCCCTACGATTATCATCGCTGGGCCCGGCTGCACGTCGCGGTGGTGCTCGCCACCGGTCTCGGTTGGGGCGTTTCCGTGTGGCTTTTTCCGACGTTCGCTCAGCCCGGCACCCCGGCGCTCGTCCACGGCCTGATCCTGGCCGGCCTCGCCGCGGGAGCGACGCGCGTATTGCTCCCGGTCCGCGGCGCCAGCACCGCCTACCTTCTGCTGGTCCTCGCGCCGCTGGCCCTTCGTCTCGCTGCCGCGGGCGACCTCGCGGGGCTCGCCGGCGCCGCCAGCATCGGAGCGTTTGTCGCCTACCTCGCCCGCGCCGCCATCCGTCATCAGGAGACACTCCCGCCTGGAACGCGAGGCACTCGCGGCCGCGATCGACTCCGGCCGCGGCGAGCGTTCCGCGCGGGAATCGGCCCTGCAGGAAGCGCGCGAACGCGCGGAGGTCGCGAGCCGGGCCAAGGGTGATTTCCTCGCCGCCCTCAGCCACGAGATCCGCACGCCGATGAACGGTGTCCTGGGCATGCTGCGGATCGTCCGCGAAACCAACCTGACGCCGGAACAGCGCGACTACCTCAAGACGGCGTCCGACTCCGCCGAGACCCTGCTGCTCCTCCTGAACGACGTGCTCGACTTCGCCCGGATCGATGCCGGGCGGCTCGAGCTGCAGGCCGTACCTTTTCCTCCCGGCGCAGCGGTGCAGACCATCGCCGACCTGCTTCATGCGCGCGCCCGCGACAAGGGACTGCAGTTGCGCGTGCAGATCGACGAGCACCTGCCGGCCGCCGTCGTGGGCGACGCGGTCCGGCTCCGGCAGATCCTCGTCGCGCTCGTCGGCAACGCGATCAAGTTCACCGAGCGCGGTCAGGTCGAACTCAGCGCCGTGTGCGCCGAACGCAGCCCCGGACAGGCCGTGCTGCATTTCACGGTGACCGACACCGGCATCGGCATCGACTCGGCAATGCTGGAGCGGCTCTTCAAGCCCTTCAGCCAGGCGGACACGTCGCTCGGTCGCCGTTACGGCGGTGCGGGGCTCGGCCTCGCGATTTCCACGCGGCTCGCCCAGGCGATGGGCGGACTGTTGCAGGTGCAGAGCATCGTCAATCGCGGGACCACGTTCCGCCTCATCCTGCCCTGCGCCCTGCCCGATACGAGTCCGCTGCCGGAACCCGCCGCGGAACCGGCGCGCGAACCGCCCGGTCCGCGCCAGGGGCGCGTGCTGGTGGTCGAGGACGACACCGTCAATTGCCAGGTGATGGAGCTCTTCCTCAGGAAAATGCAGGTGGCGGTGACGTTCGCCCCTGATGGCGAGACGGCGCTGCAAAGGGCCACGTCGGAGACCTTCGACGTCATCCTGATGGACTGCCACCTCCCGGGCATCGACGGACTCGAGACCACGCGGCAGTTGCGCCGACGCCTCGCCGGAGGCCGGCCCGTGCGAATCGTCGCCCTCACCGCCAACGCGGGTCGCACCATCCGAGACGAATGCCTGGCCGCAGGCATGGACGATTTCCTCACGAAGCCGATCCGCTACGAGCAACTCGTCGAGGCCATGGACCGCAATCTGCCCCAACCGCAGTACCGCTGATCCGGGGCGATGCCGCGGCTCGGCACGGCTCCCGGGCCGGAGCCGTTCGCGCGGGACACCTCGTCCTTCAGCGCTCAGGCACGATCCACCGGATCCGCCCGCCTCCGCCGGGTGCCTGGGTAAGCAGGTCGGCCAGGGTGTCGACGATCGCATCGGCTTCCACGTCGAAGCGCCAGGGCGGGTTGATCACCAGCAGTCCGCAACCCTTCAGCTTGATCGCGGAGTCCGGGCCGGCGACGTCGAGTTCGATCGCGAGCGTCGGCGGCGGCTGGAGATTGCGGATGGCATTGAGGAACTCCTCGACCTTCGCGCGCGCGGTCAGCGGATACCAGATCGCGTAGGTGCCGGACGGGAAACGTCGGAGCCCCTCCGCGAGCGCGCCCGCAAGCTGCGCGAATTCGTCCGGCGCCTCGAACGGCGGATCGATCAGCACCAGCGCCCGCCGCTCGCGGGGCGGCAGATGCGCGCGCAGCGCGGCGTATCCATCCTCCTCGTGCACGGTGACGCGCCGCAACCCGTCAAACTCCGCCCGCAGCGCGGCACACTCGGCCGGGTGCAGTTCGCACAGGGCCAGCCGGTCGACCGGCCGGGCAAGCGCGTGCACCAGTGCCGGCGAGCCTGGATAGAAACGGGGTTCGCCGGCGAGGTTGCCGGCGCGGCGGTCGAACTCCCGCAGGCGTTCGAGGTAGCCGGCCAGTTCCTCCCCAATCGCGCCCGCGGGCAGTTGCCAGAGCCGGCCCACGCCGTCGGGCCATTCGGGCCGGCGCGCCAGCGAATCCCCCGTCGCCGCCGCGGCAAGGTCGTAGCGCCCACGGCCCGCGTGCGTGTCCAGGTAAAGAAACCCCTTGTCCTTGCGCTGCAGCGCCCGCACCAGCCGCACGAGCAGCGCGTGCTTGAACACGTCCGCGAAATTGCCGGCGTGAAACTGATGACGGTAGTTCATCCCCGCCTCGCCGCCGGCGTCAGCCGACCGGGATCTTCACCACCACCTTGCGGACAAGCACCGGCGCACCGCCCGAACGCAGCGAGGGCATGTGGACATCCACCGGATGAAAGATGGCGCCGAGCCCGGCATTGAGCCGCAGCCGCGCGGCTTCGGCCGTGTCGCCGTACGTGACGAGATCGCGTTCCGGATCGAACGGATCGCGCACGGCGATCCGGGCGGCGTCGACAACCTCGATCGTCTCGTCCCCCTCGATCACGACCTGGAGGTCGATGTACTTGCGGTGGGACTCGAAAAAGCCCTCGGCGCGCGGCTTGGTTTCGTAGACCTGCTCCACCGCGAACACGCCTTCGCCCAACTCGACCCGCTGAGAGCCACCCGGGGCCAGACTCCTGAGGCGGTCCGCGCCGACCGAGCCGGGTTGCAGCAGTTCGTCCACGTGGGCGAAGGCCGCGGCAAAGCGGGGATTGTGAGGAGCCTGCGCACGCAGGGCCGCGAGCGTTCCGAAAAGTGCCATGCGTTCACATCACCCCGCCGCGTTTTCGCTGGCAAGCAGCGAAACCCCGCCCCGCGGGGTGGCCGGACGGCCCGGGTCCGCCGGACGCGCTTGCTCCAGCCCGGCCGCGGTGCTCTCCTGCGGCCGATTCCACCACCATGAAGACTCTCCTGCGCCTCCTGCTCGCCAGCGCCCTGCTGGCTCCCGCCGCCGTGCTCGCCGCCGCGTTCGAAGGCAAGATCAGCTACAAGATCACGGTGCCGCGCGAAAAGCCGGCCGAGATGCACCAGGCGCTGAAAGGCGACAAGATGCGCATGGACGCACCCGGCGGCAAAAAGGGCGGCGGCAGCATGATCATGGACCTGAAGAAACGGGAGATGATCATGCTCATGGACAGCGAGAAGATGTACATGTCCATGCAACTCCCGGAGGACACGGAGCTGCCCGGCGGCCCCGCGAAGGAGCCGAAGATCGAGAAGACCTCCGTCACGGAGAAGATCCTCGGCTACACCGCGACGAAATACCTCGCGCTCTCTGACGACAGCACCACCGAGATGTGGCTCGCCGAGGGCATCGGCACCTTCATGGGCATGGGCAACAATTCCGGCGGCAGCAGCGGCGGCGGCGGGCTGTTCGGCGGCCGGGCCAAGAAAGAGAGTTCGGTCCGCTCCTGGGAAAAGGCCCTCCAGGGCAAGGATCTGTTTCCGCTGCGGGTGGTGGAACTCGACAAGGCCGGGAAGGAGCGCTTCCGCATGGAGGTCACGGCGCTGACCAAGGAAAAGCTCCCCGACTCGCTCTTCCTGCCGCCCGAAGGCTACACCAAGTTCGACATGGGCGGCATGATGCGGGGCATGATCCCCGGCCTCGGCCGCTGATTGCGGCCTGGCATTTGCGGGCGTGCGGACGGCCCCGTCCGCATCCCGCCGTCGGCTAGCGACGTTTCTCCGTCAGCGGCAGCATGACACCCCGGCGGAACAACGTCACCTGCCCGGTGCTCGAGGACACCACGATCGAGATGCAGTTGGTCTTCACGCTGATCGCGGCGGCGGCGGCGTGACGGCTGCCGAGGCCGCTCGGCAGGACGTGCGTGCTGTCGGTCGCCTGGATCAGGCTGCCGGCCGACTCCACGACGCCGTCGCCGCGGATGATGAATGCGCCGTCGATGGAGGAAAACTCCTTCACCGTCTCGTCCATGAAGGGATTCAGGATGTTACGGTCCTCCTCCTTGTATCCGTAAAATGGATTGAGCACGAGCGGCTTCGAGAGCGAAGCGACGCGCTCGACGTCACCGACGACGAACAGGCAGCCGACCGGCTTGCCCTCGCGGCCCTCGACCCCGAGCTCCGTGGCGACGGCGATCACGCGCTCGAGCACCTCGGGTTTCACGTCGGCCGGCAGGAGGTCCGCCGTCGAGCCGGTGAGCAGCGTCTGGAACTCGCGCTCGATGTCGACCACCACGAGCGTGTCGAACTGGTTGCTGCCGGATATGCCGCCCACGCAGCAGATGCGGTCGGAGAACGTCACGACGCCGCGCGTCAGCGCCACCAGCATCGCGCTCCGCAGTTGCGCGAGCCGCTGGTTCGAGAAGGAGCGGACCTGGATGGTCTCGCTGAATCCGCCGTCGTCGTCGCCCGTCGACTCCAGCGCGGTGCGCGTGACGAGGATCGTCTTCAGCTTCGACGCCAGCACGCCGGGCTGGATCCCGCCGGTGAAGGTGTCGCCGAAGACCACGATGGCGCTGCAATCCGCGCCCTGGGCGACGCGTTCGGCCTCGCGAAACATGAGCCGGTTGACGCGGTTTTGCTGGAGCTCCACCGCCTTCAGGCCGCCGAAGCCGCCGACCAGGCGCTCGTGCAGCGCGTCGAGGTCGGGCGCGTTGACGAGGTTGTCGACCAGCTCCTTGTCCTTCACCTGCCGGGCGAGCGAGGCGAGCACCTGGAGGTAATCGCGCGCATTCTCGCCCGCGATGAGCATGACGATCAGGTGCACCCGCTCGTCGGCGAGCGCGCCGTCGTGGCGGATCCCCACCCGGCTGCGGCCGATCGCGAGAATGTAGCGCCGCGACATCTTGATGCGCACGTGAGGCAGGGCGACGCCGAAGCCCAGGTAGGTCGTCATCGTGCTCTCGCGCGCGAGCAGCCCCTTGAGCAGCGCCTCGGCCTTGAGGTCGGGGAACTTTTCGACGCAGACCGCGAGCAGCTCCTGCAACGCGCCTTCGAGATCGAGGCTCTTCAGATCAACGATCCGGCCCCGGGAAATGATCTTGTCGAGACGCATGGCTTAGAAATTCCGGACCGCGGATCCCAGCACCCGCGGCCATGGTGGCACGACGCGCGGCGCGACCGTAGGTTCCGCGTCTGCCCCGGAACTCAGTCCCGGTGTCTGGGAATGGGCCGCGCGCACGCCAGACCTACCGTTCCCACTGCAACGCACCCTTCTTCACTTCGTACACCAGGCCCAGGATGAGCACGCCGAGAAAGAAGGCGATGGGGCCGATGATGGCGATGTCGTGGGCGAGAAATTCCCGGTAGATGAACGTCCAGGGAATCAGGATCACCACCTCCAGGTCGAACAGCATGAAGAGCAGCGCCGTGAGGTAGAACTTCACCGAGAACCGCGTGTGCACCAGGCCTTCGGCGGGCACCCCGCATTCGTACGCGGAGTCCTTGATCTTGTTCTTCGGCGACCGCTGCCCGAACAGGTGACTCGCCGCGATCACCCCCCCCGTGATGGCGGCCGCCAGCGCAGCCTGGATGAGGAAGGGGAGATACGCGGAGGAATTCATGAGAGGGACGCAGCCAAAAAAGTGTTCCGACGCCACCGGGGTCCGCAAGAGGGAAGTTGGCCGTCCGGCCGCCGGAATCCCTGCCCACTCGGCTCCGAGTCCGCCACCCGCGACTCCGCCGTCCGGGCGATCAGTCGACCGAGATAAAGCGGGCCTGGCGGATCTTGGTCGAACCCACGCCGAGCGTCTCCGCGAACTCCAGGGTGCGGATTTCCTCGTCGATGACGGCGAAGCCCTGCTTTGCCCGCAGGGTGTTCATCCGGTCGCGCACCAGCGAGTCGAGCATCACGGGATCGTTGCTCAGCCACAGCAGCGGCTCCGACACGGTGTAGAGGGAGTTGAAAAACGGGCCGCCGATGAACTGGTAGTGCTGCAGGCTCGCCAGGGTGAACATCCACGTCTGCCGCAGTTCGGGGATCGCGCTCATCTCGGCGACGGCCGCGGGCGCATTGGCGGGCGAGCGGAAGAAGCGGGCCGTGTTCGACGCGTTCCACAGGGTGGCGTTCACGAGCGCGCCGTTGATGCCGAGCGTCGGGTGGTCGGTGTAGACCGGCAGGTTGATCCAGAAATCCGCGTCGAGGAACAGGGGCGTGGCGAGAAAGCTCTTGCGGTCCTCATCCTTCGTCGACGTCGGCGACACGCCCTTGGTCTGCTCCTGCGCGAAGATCGGGTCGAACCGCTGCGGCAGCGGCGAGTCGTAGAACCAGACCGGATCGTAGTAGCGGCCGGACTCCAGGACGTAGACCGGAATGCCGTAGAACGGCGTCTGGCCCGAAACCAGCGACGGCAGGTAGCCGGTCATCCGCAGGCGGAGGGCGTTGAGGCCGACGAGGAAGATGTCCTGGTGCCCGAATCCGCGTTTCTTCAATGCGGCGATCACGCCCTTGACCAGCGGGATGGGCGTCGCGAGCCCGGGACCGGAGTCGGCGTAGATCTTCAAGCCGACCTTCTTCTTCGCCCCGGGCACGAGCATCCGGCCGGTTTCCTTTTCAAAGGCGGCGATCAGCCGCTCCACCTGGCGCTCGTAGGTCGGCTCGTCGAAGGCGGCGAGCCGCGCCTCCCACACCGGCTCGGGCAGCGCCCCGGCCTTCGGCGCCGGACTTCCAGCCGGCGCGGCAAGGCCTCGCGACGCCAGCGACACGAGACCGAGGAACAGTACGAAAGCGAAACGCATGGGAGATGGGTCGCCTGGCGACAGGCGAAGTTTCCTTCCGCCGGCAAAAAGGACGCCGCCGGGAGCCGCCAGGGGCGCGAAACTTGACAGCGGGGGGCACGGGTTGAAAGTGCATTCTTCGCTGAGTTGCGGGGACGTCCCGGCGCGCAGCGGGAGGACCGGGCCGCCCGACCCCGCACCACCGCCCTCGTCCCCGCCCGGGCGAGCCGATACCAGCCGCCGTTCATGCCCGTCATCAAGCCCTCCTGCGTGCGCGACCTGAAGTTGCGCGTGAACCTCGCCGACGTGGTTTCGCGCGTCGTGACACTGCGGCGCGCCGGAGGAGCGAAACTCAAGGGCCTGTGCCCTTTCCATAACGAGAAGACCCCCTCCTTCCACGTCGACGCGGACAAAGGCTTCTACAAGTGCTTCGGCTGCGGCAAGGCGGGCGACGCGATCACGTTCCTGCGCGAGACGGAGCAGCTCACGTTCATGGAGGCGGTCGAGGCGCTGGGGAAGCGCTTCGGGGTGCCGATCGAATACGAGGAAGGAGCCGGTGCGCCCACCCCGGCGGAGCGTTCCCTGCGGCAGGAATTGTTCGACCTTCATGAAGTGGCGGCGGACCACTTTCATCAGGCCTTTCGGGCCGCGACTCCGGCCGGAGAGGCGATGCGCACGCTCTGGACGCAGAAGCGTCGTTTCACCCCGGAGCTCGCCGACGAATTCCGCATCGGCGCCGCCGACGAACTGGGCAGCGGCCTCGCCGCCGCGCTGTTGAAACGGAAATACTCGGAGGAGGCGCTGCGCCGGTGCGGGTTGTTCTTCATTCACGACGACGCGCTGGTCACGACGGCGTCGCTGCGGCCCCGCTTCCGCGGCCGCCTGATGATTCCGATCCGCGACCACCAGGGACGCGTGGTGGCGTTCACCGCCCGGCAGACCGACCTCACCCCGCCCGACGACCCGGCGCGCGAGGCGAAATACGTCAACTCGCCCGAGACCCCGATCTTCACCAAGGGCAACCTGCTCTTCAACCTCGACCGGGCCCGCACCGCCGTGGGCGACGGCCGCCCGTTCGTGCTGGTCGAAGGCCAGCTCGACGCGTTGCGCTGCTGGAGCGTCGGACTCAAGACCGCGATCGCGCCGCAAGGCACCTCGATCACGGAGGGCCAGCTCGTGCTGCTGCGCCGCTATCACGCGCAGGTCGAATGCTTCTTCGACAGCGATGCGGCCGGGCAGAAGGCCGCGCTGCGCTTCCTGCCCATGGCCCTCAAGGCAGGTCTGGAGGTGCGCTTCCTCACTCTCGCCGGCGCGGAGAAGCTCGATCCCGACCTGCTGTTCCTCGAGCGCGGGCTGCCCGCCTACGAAGAAGTGCGGCGCGACGCGACCAGCGCGATGCAGTTTGCCTGTCGCGCCATCCTTCCCGACCCGGCGCGTGCCTCCGTCGAGGAGCGCAGCCGGGCCGCCCAGGCCGTGTTCGACCTCATCGCCGCGGCGGAAAGCGAAATGACCCGGAGCGGATTTCTCAACGAGGCCGCCGCCCACCTCAAACTGCCCCCGCTCGCGACCCAGCGCGACTTCCAGACGTTCCTCGGCCGGCAGCAGCGCCAGGCAGCGCACCGGCCCGCCGCCGAAACCGCCACGCCGCCCGAGCCGGACGCGCCGGCCCCGCGCGCCGCCCACACCCCGGAACATCACCTCCTCTACCTGCTGCTCCATTTCGAGTCGCTCGGCAAACCACTCAGCCACGCGATCCGCCACGACTGGATCGACTCGGCGCATCCGGCCGGGGCGCTGTTGAACCGCTTCCTGGCGGAGTTCGAACAGGATGCGTGGCCGGGTCGCGACCAGTTGGACGACCTGATGGAGTCGGCCGAGGAGCGCACCCTGATCGCCACCCTGCTCTTCGACAGCCCCGCGCTCGACGATCCGCTCAAGGTCGCACAAGAGGGCCTGCGGCAGCTCCGCGCCCGGGCGCTGGAGCCCCGTTTGCGCCAAATAGAACTTGCTTTGGCCAACCCCCATGCGGACAGTGAATCTGACCCAATTTCTCTCTTGAAAGAACGCTCAGAACTGCAACGCCAGCTCCGCTCGCCGCTCGTCCTCGCTTCGGCCGTCTAATACCCCCCGGGGAGCCTTACGCAGTCTGTGGCCGTTATTCGTCTACTATAGAGACCTCTTTCTCAACATGTCGCGCAAGTCCAAGTCCGCCTCCGCCGATACCGCCCAGTCCGAAGCCGTGGAAGTTGCCCTCGCCAAGACCACCCCCCACGCCGCCGAGGGCGCGGGCACCGGGACCGAGATTCCGGCGGGAGGCATCAACGACAAGATCCGGCACCTGATCCGACTATCGAAAGAGCAGGGTTACCTGACGTTCGACGACATCAACGAGGCCCTGCCCGAATCGGTCGAGAACCAGGAGGAAATCGATAATGTCCTCTCCATCCTGCAGAACCTCGAGATCGAGATCCTGGAACCCGATCAGGTCGAGGACTACAAACAGCGGCAGGAAGAGGCGGAGGAAGAGGAATCGCGCACGTCGCAGAACGACATCCTCGACGATCCCGTCCGGATGTACCTCAAGCAGATGGGCCAGGTCCCGCTGCTGACGCGCGAACAGGAGGTCGAGATTTCCAAGCGGATCGAGACGGCCGAGCTGAAGGCGCAGGAGGCGCTCTTCCTCGCTTCCGCCATCGGCGCGTACATCGGCGGCCTCGGGGCCAAGCTGCTCAATCGCGAGGAGCGGTTCGACCGCGTGGTCATCGACAAGAAGATCGAATCGCGCGAAGCCTACTTCAAGGGTCTGCAGAAGCTGGTGGAAAACACGCAGGCTTCGGAGGCGTCGGTCGCCGAAGCGTGGGAAGAGTACCAGAAAGCCCGCGGCGAAGCGGAGAAAAAGAAGGTGCTCGCCAAGTTCCGGAAACGGGAAAACGTCCTGCGCTCCTTCTTCGGCAAATTCTATTTCAAGCTGAAGGTGTACGAGGAGTACCTCGAACAGCTCCGCCCCGTGCTCGAGGAGATCGATTCGCTCCACCACCAGCTCGACCGCGCGCGGCACCCGAAGACGAAGAAGGACGCCGCGATCGACACCAAGGCGGTGCAGGCCCGTCTGCGGCAGATCGAGGTGCAGCAGCGCATCGCGCCGGAGGAATTGCAGAAGGTCGTCGCGCAGACGATGGTCCACGTGCGCGAGGCCCACAAGGCGAAGACCGAGATGGTCGAGGCCAACCTGCGTCTCGTGATCTCGATCGCGAAGAAGTACACCAACCGCGGCCTGTCCTTCCTCGACCTGATCCAGGAGGGCAACATGGGCCTGATGAAGGCGGTCGAGAAGTTCGAGTATCGCCGCGGGTACAAGTTCTCCACCTACGCCACCTGGTGGATCCGCCAGGCCATCACCCGCTCGATCGCCGACCAGG
>ERZ761602.5671-NODE-5671-length-14573-cov-63.224136_pt1 | contig 14573 bp, 14 predicted proteins | sample MGYA00512165_ERZ761602 | MGnify/ENA primary metagenome ERZ761602 (study PRJEB28899, sample SAMN02445085) | bioreactor sludge metagenome | biome: EBPR sludge; isolation source: Thorneside wastewater treatment plant | place: Australia: Brisbane, Thorneside...
TCTCCTCCCCGCTTCTCCTCCCCGCTTCTCCTCCCCGCTTCTCCTCCCCGCTTCTTCTTCTAGCTTCTTCTTCCCGCTTCCCTGCTCCCTGCTCCCTGCTCCCCATTTGCCATCGCCGCATCGGACGTCCAGACTGGCCGCGGTCGCGCGGTGCGACCAATCCATTTCGCTGCACAAGGGACCACCATGGTGAATGCCCCAGGTCTGGAGTCCGCATCGCTGTCGCGCAGGGGATTTGCGTGGTGGCTGCTGGTCGCGCTGGCGGTGGTATCCGCCGGCCTCGGGGCGTGGATGACGGTCGGCGGCGCCTGGCTGGTCGCCCTGGGCGGCACCGCCTACTACCTGGGGGCGGGCATCCTCCTGTTCGCCGCGGGCGTGGCCCTGCTGCGTGGTCGCATCACCGGCGGTCTGCTGATGGCCGGCCTCGTCGTCGTACTCACCGTCGTCTGGTCGCTGCTGGAGATCCATGGCAAGGGCTGGATGCCGTCCTGGGGCTTCGACCTGGCCGGGCGTGCGGGCCTGCTGGCCGGCCTGGTGCTGGCGATGGCGCTGGCGGCGACCGGCCTGCGCGACCGTCGCGCGTCGGCACCTCGTCGACCCGGCCGCAGTGGCGCGCTGCTGGCGCTGGCGAGCCTGGCGGTGGCCGCGACCCTGGTGCCGGTGGCGCGTCTGGCCGGTGGCCCGAGCGCCACCAAACCTTCTGACGACTCTCCGGCGCGCACCACGGCGCTGGGAAATCCGGAGGGAACCGCCCGCGCTGCAGGAACACATGCCGGGACGCCTGCGGTCGCGTCCCTGGCGCACGGCCTGCAGCCGGACGCGGCGCTCGCCGGCGATGAGGCGATCGCGGCGACGGAAGCGGATCGTGACAGCGAAGCCACTTCCGGCGACGAGGCGAACGCCGGGCCTGTCCCGGCCGCCATCGGCCGCGCCGGCCTGCTGCGCGACGCCGGCGAATGGACGGCGTTCGGCGGTTCCAACCTCGGCCAGCGCTGGTCGCCGGCGGCACTCATCACCACGGACAATGTCGCCTCCCTGGAACGCGCCTGGGAATTCCGCACCGGCGACGAACCGCCTTCCGACCGCGTGTTCTACGCCTTCCAGAACACGCCGCTGAAGATCGACGACAGCCTGTACGTGTGCTCGCCCAGCAGCCAGGTGTTCGCGCTCGATCCGGCCACCGGCGCGCAACAGTGGCACTTCGACCCGCAGGTCCCGGCGATCGCCATGGAACCGCTGTTCTCCGTCGCCTGCCGTGCGGTCGGCTGGCACCAGCGGGACGACGATGGCGGCGCCTGTCCGCGTCGCGTGCTGGTCGCCACCCCCGACGCCCGCCTGATCGCCCTCGACGCCGGCACCGGCCGGCCCTGCCCAGGCTTCGGCCGCGACGGCACGGTCGACCTCGGTGCGGGCATGGCCAACCAGGCGCCCGGGTTCTCCTCGTCGACCTCGGGACCGGCCGTGGTCGGCGATCTCGTGGTGATCGGCCAGCAGGTCAGCGACAACCAGCGCCGCGATGCGCCGTCGGGCGTGGTGCGCGCCTACGACGCCGTCGACGGCACCCTGCGCTGGGCCTTCGACGCCGAGCGCGCCGACCGGCCCGGCGAGCCGCTGGCGCCCGGCGAGACCTGGCCGCGCGGCACGCCCAACGTCTGGACCGTGGTCTCCGCGGACGAGTCGCTGGGCCTGGTCTACCTGGCCACCGGCAACCCCGCCAACGACCACCACGGCGGCGACCGCAGCGCCGCCGAGGAGGAGTTCACCGCGGCCGTGGTCGCGGTCGACGCCGCCACCGGCGCGCTGCGCTGGCACTTCCGCACCATGGACCACGACCTGTGGGACTACGACCTGGGCGCGCAGCCGACCGTCATGGACCTCGACATCGACGGCGCAAGCCGCCGCGTGGTCGTGCAGGCCACCAAGACCGGCGCGATCTTCGTGCTCGACGCCGCGACCGGCGAACCGCTGCGTCCGGTGGAACGCTTCCCGGCGCCGCAGGGCGCGATCGACGGCGACTGGACGGCGCCCGACCAGCCGCTCAGCCCCTACTACCCGAACTTCGCCGGTGCCCCGGGGCCGGCGCCGGAGCGCATCGACGAGCGCCATGCCTTCGGCCTGACGCCGCTGGACGCCCTGTACTGTCGCCTGCAGTTCCGGCGCATGCGCTACGAAGGCATCTTCACCCCGCCCACCGACCAGGGCCTGGGCATGCTGCTGTTCCCGGGCACCATCGGCGGGCCCAACTGGGGCGGCATCTCGGTCGACCCGCTGCGGCAGATCATGGTCACCAACCACAGCCGCCTGCCCAACCGCGTGCAGCTGTACTCGCGCGAGGCGGTCGAGGACCTGCCGATCGGCGACGGCGGCGCGCGCCCGGACCAGGCGATCGCCCCGCAGGCCGGCTCGCCGTACGGGGTCGACCGGCCGATGTGGCTGTCGCCGCTGGGCGTGCCGTGCCTGTCGCCGCCCTGGGGCTACCTGGCCGCCACCGACCTGCGCAGCGGCGCCCTGCTGTGGAGCCAGCCGCTGGGCACCGGCTACGACACCGGCCCGCTGGGCATCCCGACCCGCCTGAAGATCCGCATCGGCACGCCCAACATCGGCGGCGCGGTGACCACCGCGGGCGGGCTGACCTTCATCGCCGCCGCCCAGGACGACTTCCTGCGCGCCTTCGACACCGCCACCGGCGAGCTGCGCTGGGACGGCCGCCTGCCGGCCGGCGCCCAGGCCGGCCCGATGACCTACGAGCACGGCGGCCGCCAGTACGTGGTGATCGCCGCCGGCGGCCACGCCCGGCTGGAGACCCGGGCCGGCGACAGCGTGGTCGCCTTCGCCCTGCCCGTGGCCGGCGAATGAGGGCAGCGACGGCAGCGCGGGCCCTGGCGGTCCAGGCCGTCGCGATGCGCCGCCTGGTGCCGCTGCTGGCCGCCGCCGTGGCGGCCGGCTGCCGCGGCCCGCAGTCGATGCTGGACCCGGCCGGCCCGGCCGCCGCCGCCATCGCCCGCACCTGGTGGCTGATGGCAGGCGCGGCGCTGGCGGTGCTGCTGCTGGTGCTCGGCCTGCTCGCACGGGCCATGCTGCGCCGGCAACCGGCGCCGCCGATGGCCCGGCCGGAACGCTTCATCGTCCTGGGCGGCCTGGTGCTGCCGACCGTCGCGCTGTTCGCCCTGCTGGTCTACGGCACGCTGGCCGGGCGCACGGTGATCGGCGTCGGCGTCGACACCGACCGCGTGGTGCGGGTCACCGCGCGCCAGTGGCAATGGCAGTTCGAACATCTGGCGCCGGACGGCACGGTGCTGGCACGCAGCCTCGACCGGCTGGTGCTGCCGCAGGGCGAGATGGTGGAGTTCCAGGTCGGCAGCGAGGACGTCATCCACAGCTTCTGGATCCCGCGCCTGGGCGGCAAGGTCGATGCCATCCCCGGGCGCAGCAACCGGCTGCGCCTGCGCGCCGACGTCGCCGGCGCGATGCGTGGCCAGTGCGCCGAGTTCTGCGGGCGCGAGCATGCCCACATGGCGTTCTCCGTCGAGGTGCTCGACCCGGCCAGCTTCGCGGGCTGGCTCGACGGGCGCGCTGCCGGCGACGCCGGGAGTACGCCATGACCGAAGCCAACGCGGCGGCCCCGGCGCCGCCCGACGCCGCCGAGCAGCAGCGTCGCCTGGGTGCCCTGCAACGCATCTGGGCGAACGGCCCGGGCCTGGTCGGCCAGCTCACCGCGGTCAACCACAGCACGGTCGGACTGCGCTTCATCGCCACCGGCTTCGCCTTCCTGGCGATCGGCGGCATGCTGTCGATGTTCATCCGGCTGCAACTGGCCTGGTTCGGCAACGAGGTGCTCGACCCGGACCGCTACAACCAGTTCGTGACCATGCACGGCACGACCATGATGTTCCTGTTCGCGGTGCCGATCCTGGAAGGCTTCGCGATGTACCTGCTGCCCAAGATGCTGGGCACCCGCGACCTGCCGATGCCGCGGCTGAGCGCGTTCGGCTACTGGTGCTATCTGTTCGGCGGCCTGTTCCTGTACTCCAGCTTCCTGTTCGGCGGCGCCCCGGACGGCGGCTGGTTCATGTACGTGCCGCTCACCGACGCCACCTACACGCCCGGGATCAGCGCCGACTTCTGGCTGATCGGCGTGACCTTCGCGGAGATCGCCGCGGTCACCGCCGCGGTCGAGCTGGTGGTCACCGTGCTCAAGACCCGGGCGCCGGGCATGTCGATCCAGCGCATGCCGCTGATGGCCTGGGCGATCCTGGTCACCGCCTTCATGATCGCCTTCGGCTTCCCGCCGCTGATCCTGGCCAGCATCCTGCTTGAGATCGAGCGGGCGTTCGGCTTCGCCTTCTTCGAGGTCGCGCGCGGCGGCGACCCGCTGCTCTGGCAGCACCTGTTCTGGCTGTTCGGGCACCCGGAGGTCTACATCATCTTCCTGCCGGCGGCGGGCATGGTCTCGACCCTGGTGGTGACCTTCGCGCGCCGGACCATGGTCGGCTACCGCTGGATCGTGGTCGCCATCGTCGCCACCGGCTTCCTCAGCTTCGGTCTGTGGGTGCACCACATGTTCGCGGTCGGCATCCCGCTGCTGGCGCTGAGCTTCTTCAGCGCCGCCAGCATGGCGGTGGCGATCCCGATGGGCGTGCAGCTGTTCGCCTGGATCGCCACCCTGTGGTCGGGCAAGCCCTGGCTGCGCCTGCCGATGGTCTGGCTGATGGGCTTCTTCTTCATCTTCGTGCTGGGCGGCCTGACCGGCGTGATGCTGGCCCTGGTGCCGTTCGACTGGCAGGTGCACGACACCCACTTCGTGGTCGCGCACCTGCACTACGTCACCATCGGCGGCATGCTGTTCCCGCTGTTCGCCGGCCTGTACTACTGGCTGCCCCTGGTGACCGGCCGGCAGCCCGGCGAGAGCCTGGGCCGCACGGCGTTCTGGCTGGTCTTCATCGGCTTCAACCTGACCTTCCTGCCGATGCACCTGACCGGCATGCTGGGCATGCCGCGGCGCGCATACACCTACGACGCGGCGCTGGGCGTGGAGTGGCTGAACCTGCTGTCGACCGCGGCCGGCTTCGTGCTGACCGTCGGCATGATGGCGGTGGCGGTCGATGTCTGGCTGCACTTCCGGCACGGCCGGCGCAGCGCCGCCAACCCCTGGCAGGCCGGCACCCTGGAATGGGCGCTGCCGCTGCCGCCGCCGCCCTACAACTTCGCCTCGATCCCGGTGGTCGACGACCGCGAGCCGCTGTGGCGCGATCCCGGCCTGGCACAGGCCAGCGCCGGCACCGCCGGCCTGCTCGGCGACCCGGCCGGCGGCCGCCGCGAGCTGCTCGGCACCGGCATGATCTCCGGCGCGCCCGAGCAGGTGATCCGGATCTCCGGCTCGACCTGGCTGCCGCTGCTCGCCGCCGCCAACATCGCCGTGCTGCTGGCCTGCTTCATCGCCAAGCAGTACCTGCTGGCGGCCGCCCTGCTGGTGCCGCTGCTGGCGGTGTTCCTGCGCTGGGCCTGGACCACCGGCGACCGCCACGCACCGCTGCGCATCGAGGCGGCGCCGGGCGTCGCCCTGCCCAGCCAGGCCGCGTGCAGCCAGGCGCCCGGCTGGTGGGGCCTGGTCATCTCGCTGCTGATCGACGGCTCGCTGTTCGCCTCCCTGGTGTTCGCCTACTTCTACCTGTGGCTGGGCGCCGAGGTGTGGCCCGGACCGGGCAGCGAGACCGGCGCGCTGGCGCTGCCGGTGCTCGCCCTGGTCCTGCTGGTCGGCGCCGGACTGGCCGCGCGCCTCGCGCTGCGCGGCAACGACCGCGATCGTCCCGCGCAGCTGCGCGGCGGCCTGCTGGCGGCCGCCGCACTCGGTACCGGCTTCCTGGTCGCGCACGGCGCGGCGCTGGCCATGGTGCTCGCCGCACCCCAGCAGCATGCCTACGCCTCGGTGGTCTGGACCCTGGCCGGCTTCCATGGCGTGCACGTGCTGGTCGCCCTGCTCGGCTCGGGCTTCGCCTGGCTGCGCTCCCGGCACGGCCTGGTCGATGCGCAGCGGCGGCTGGACGCACGCATCGCGGTCGCGCTGTGGCGCTACACGGTCGGCCAGGGCGTGGTCGCCTGGCTGGTCATCCACCTGTTCCCGAGGCTGGCATGAGCGCGCTGTCGCCGCTGGCGCCCGGACGGCTGACCGGCATGGCCCTGCCGATGGCGCTGTGGGCGCTGCACTTCGTGGTGGTCTACGGCCTGGTCGGACTGGGCTGCGAACACGGCTGGCAGTCGCGCACCCTGGCCGGCGGCAACCTGCTCAGCGTGCTCCTGGTCGCGCTCACGGTGCTGGTCCTGGTGCCGGTCGTCGCCCTGGGCCTGCGCGCCCGCCGCGCCTGGCGACGCCACGCGGCCAACCAGGCCGGCGATCCGCGACAGCGCCGCCACGCCCTGATCGCCATGGCCGCCACGGCGCTGGCGATCCTGGCGGCGATCGCCATCGTCTTCACCGCGACGCCGGCGCTGCTGCTGCCGCCCTGCGCGACCTGAGCCTGCAAGGACCCGTGCCCGATGCCCACCGGACCCGACACCGCGATCGACGGCGAGACCCAGACCGCGCAGACCGTGCCCAGCCGGATGGCGGTGCTCAAGCACCCCGTGCATCCGATGCTGGTGGTCTACCCGATCGCCTTCCTCAGCATGCTGCCGGTCACCGACGCCCTGCACGCCTGGCGCGGCGGCGCGTTCTGGGCCGAGGCCTCGTTCTGGCTGAACGCCGCCGGCCTGGGCCTGGGCGTGCTGGCCGGCCTGGTCGGCATGGTCGACCTGCTCGGCATCCGCGCCGTGCGCCGGCACGTCTCGGCCTGGAGCCACTTCATCGCCGCGGTGATGGTGCTGGCCCTGGCCGCGGCCGGCCTGTGGCTGCGCTGGCCCGATCCGGCGGCCGCGATCTGGCCCTGGGGCCTGGTGCTTTCGGGCGTGACCTTGCTGCTGGTGATGGTGGCGGGCTGGCTGGGCGGCACCTTGTCGTTCCGCCATGGCATCGGCGTCTACGGCGGCCAGGAACCGGTCGGCACCACCGCCGACCGCAGGCCGCCGGGCGCTTGAGCGGCCTCGATGCCCGGCGGTGCCGGCAGCGGCGGCGCGGTGGCCGGCTTGCCGCCGGTGAGCGCCGCCAGCGCCAGCAGCAGCACCAGGGGCACCATGCCCAGGACGCGATGGAACATCGGCCCATGCCGGTCGCGGTCGCGGCCCATGTCGTAGAGCACGACGCCGAGGTACAGGTGCAGCAGCACGGCCATCGCCACCACCGCCAGCTTCATCACCAGCCAGGCGCCCGGCTGCGCCCAGACGATCAGCACCAGCCCCAGGGCGATGGTCAGCACCGCGGCCGGGCTCATGACCCGGAAGAACAGCGTCTTCGCCACCGGCAGGAAATAGTCGGGGTCGGCGTCGGGCTCGCCGCGACGGTGCGCCACGAACAGGCGCGGCAGGAAGAACAGCCCGGCGAACCAGACCGTCATCGCCACGATATGGAAGAACTTCAGCCAGAAATGCATGGTCCGCCGGATTCGCCTCGTCGGCCGCCAGCGTGGACCGCGGGCGCCGGCCATGCAAGCCCGGGCCGCCGCGATCTTCGCGCCGGCGCAACACTGCGATGCACGGACGTGGATGATGGGCGCGAGGACTGGCGGCCGCTGGGGCGCGGCCTTCGCGCATCCCCCGCCGGCACCGCACGCCCGTTGTCGCGCCACGCGCAGCGCAGCCAGCGATCCGCCTGGGCGGGCATCGGGGTATCGGCGTGAGCGGCCGGGCGCCGATGCGGGGCATGGTGGCAGGCATGGGACTCCTGCTGGCGAGCGGCGCAGCCGCGCATGCACCGTCCGGCGGGACGGCCACCGGCGCATGGACCCTGTCGCCCTGGCTGCTGCTGCCGGGTGGATTGCTGCTGGCGCTGTACGCGACCGGCCTGGTGCGGCTGTGGCGGCGTGCCGGGATCGGGCGCGGCCTCGACGGCGGGCGGGTCGCGGCCTTCCTGGCCGGGATCGGCGTGCTGTTCCTGGCCCTGGTCTGGCCGCTCGATGCCCTGGGCGCCTGGTCGCTGGCCGCGCACATGGGCCAGCACATGCTGCTGCTGGCGCTGGCGCCGCCGCTGCTGCTGCTGGGCCGGCCGCTGGCGGTCTGGGCCCAGGCCCTGCCCGGCCCCTGGCCCGGCCGCCTGCATCGGGCCGGCGCGCCCGCCGTGCGCCACCTGCACCTGCGCCTTGCCCTGGCGACGGCGGCGCATTGCGCGGTGATGCTGGCCTGGCACCTGCCCGCCGCCACCGCGGCGGCGCTGGCCCACGAGGGCCTGCACTGGGCCATGCACGGCAGTTTCCTGCTGGCCGGGCTGTGGTACTGGTCGGTGCTGCTGCACGGCGTCCGCGATCGCCAGGTCAGCGTCGGGCCCGGCCTGGTGTCGATCGTTGCGGTGATGATGGCGATGGGCCTGCTCGGCGCCCTGCTGGTGTTCGCGCCGCGACCGCTGTATCCGGTCTACGTCGAGCGCGCGCCGATGCTGGGCCTGGATGCGCTGGCCGACCAGCAGCTCGCCGGCCTGGTGATGTGGATCCCCTCGGCCCTGCCCTACCTGGCCGGTGGCCTGTGGCTGGCGGTGCTGGGGCTGCGCTGGCTGGACCGCGACGCCGCGCCGGGGCAGCGGCCATGAACCTCGGCTGGTTGCGCGCGCTGCTGTGGTGGCTGGCCTGGCTGGCCCTGGCGGCGCTGCCGCTGGCGATCGCGCTGGCGCCGCCGCGGCCGATGGCGGCCGGCGCGATCGAGGAGCTGGGCCGGATGCTGGGCCTGGTCGGCCTGGGCGTGCTGGTCGCCCAGGCGGCGATCTCCGGACGGCAGCGCTGGTTCGCGCCAGGCCTGGGCCAGGACGACCTGCTGCAGTTCCACCGCGTGGCCGGGATCGCCGCCGTGGTGCTGCTGCTGTGCCATCCGCTGCTGATGTTCGCCGGCGACCGCGCCTTCCTGGCCTGGCTGGATCCCCGCGCCGGCCTGCTGCGCGCCCTCACCCTGGCTGGTCTCGCGCTGGCGTTGCTGGCGCTGGTGGCGTCCTCGCTGTGGCGGCTGGCGCTGCGCCTGTCCTACGAGCACTGGCGCCTGCTGCACGGTCTGCTGGCGGTGGCGGTGGTGGCCGGCGGCCTCGGCCATGCGCTGATGGCCGGCCACTACACCGGTGCGGGCTGGAAGCGGGCGAGCCTGGCCGTGCTGGCGCTGGCCAGCATCGCCCTGGTGCTGGAGACGCGTCTGCTGCGCCCCTGGCGGCTGCGCCGGCGGCCCTGGCGGGTGGTCGCGGTGCGGCCCGAGCGGGCCGGCTGCACGAGCCTGGAACTGGCGCCCGAAGGCCACGACGGCCTGCGCTTCGCGCCCGGCCAGCATGCCTGGCTGACCCTGGGCGAGCGGCCCCTGCGCCTGCAGCAGCATCCGTTCTCGATCGCCTCGCCGGCCGGCCAGCGCAACATCGCGTTCACCATCAAGGCGCAGGGCGACTTCACCGACGCGATCGCCGATGTCGAGCCCGGCACGCCGGCCTGGCTGGAAGGGCCCTACGGTGTGTTCACCTGGCGCCCCGGTTCCTGCCCGGCCGGCGCGGTGTTCATCGCCGGTGGCGTCGGCATCACGCCGATCATGAGCATGCTGCGCAGCGCGCGTGCGCGCGGCGGCCACGAGCCGCTGTGGCTGGTCTACGGGAATCCCGCATGGGACGAGGTGCTGTTCCGCGAGGAACTGGACGGCCTGGCCGCGGCGTTGCCGCTGACCCTGGTGCACGTCCTGGAGGAGGGCCACGCGGGCTGGCAGGGCGAAACCGGCCACATCGACGCCGCCCTGCTGCGCCGGCACCTGCCCGCCGACCTGTCGCGAATGGCCGGCTTCATCTGCGGTCCGCCGGCCCTGGCCGACGCCGCGGGGCCGGTGCTGCTCGGCCTGGGCCTGCCCGCGCGCAACCTGTACGCCGAACGCTTCGACCTGATCTGATGCCCATGCCGCCTGCCCCGCCCCAGCCCCTTGCCACCCGCCCGGCGCACCTCGTCCGGTGCCCGCGCTGCGCCGGCGGCCAGGTCCGAGGCCGCCGCCACCCGGCATGGGGCGGTCCGCGATGATGCACCGCCACGCCAGGCGGGCCGCGGTGCTCGCCCTCATCGTCCTGGTGCTCGTCGCGCTGGCCGCGGCCCTGCTCCGCGCCACCTGACTGCGCCCGCCTGCCACTGCCGCCCGTCAACAGCTTCCAGATCCCCCCGGCCCCTGGTCCCTGGTCTCCGGTTCCCATGCGACCTGCAAGGTCGCCTCGCGCCCATCGCGCAGGCTGCATCGCGCGAGCGGGCCGTGCGCCACGCAAAGCGCGCAGGCACGCCGCTGGCACGGGTCTTGCCCGGCATGCGGGAGACGTGCCTCGAGGACCGTGCCATGAGCGAGAAGAAGAAGGCCTCCCGTCCCAACCCGCCGCAGACCCAGCGGCGGCAACCCGGCCGGCGCAGCGCGATGCGCCCGAAGCCGGAATCGATCCGCGACGACTACGCCGGCAGCGGCAGGCTGCAGGGCAAGGTCGCGCTGATCAGCGGCGGCGACAGCGGCATCGGCCGCGCGGTCGCGCTGCACTACGCGCGCGAGGGCGCCGACGTCGCCATCGCCTACCTGGAAGAGGACGACGACGCCCGCTCGACCGCCAAGGCGGTGGAGGCCGAGGGACGCCGCTGCCTGCTGGTGCGCGGCGACCTGGGCCGGCGCGACCGGGCCGATGCCGCCGTGGCGCGCACCGTGGCCGAGCTGGGCGGCCTGGACATCCTGGTCAACAACGCCGCCGAGCAGCACGAGGTCGACGACCCGGCCGAGCTCGAGCCGGCGCAGGTCGAGCGCACCGTGCGCAGCAACCTCTACGCCTGCTTCCACCTGGTGCGCGCCGCCCTGCCGCACCTGGGCGAGGGCGCCTGCATCATCAACACCGGGTCGGTGACCGGCAGCCGCGGCCACAAGACCCTGATCGACTACGCCGCGACCAAGGGTGCCATCCATGCGCTCACCTTCTCGCTGGCGCAATCGCTGGCCGAGCGCGGCATCCGCGTCAACGCGGTGGCGCCCGGACCGATCTGGACGCCGCTGATCCCGGCCAGCTTCGACGCCGACCACGTCGCCAGGTTCGGCGCCGACACCCTGATGGGCCGGCCCGGCCAGCCGTCCGAGGTGGCGCCCGCCTACGTGTTCCTCGCCAGCGCCGACGCCAGCTACATCACCGGCCAGATCATCCACGTCAACGGCGGCGGCCACATCGCCGGCTGAGCGCCGCCCCGCACAGTAGAACCGCCATGCAGACCCTTCGTTGCCGCATCACCGGCGCCCCCGACCTCGCGGACCGCATCGCCGAGCTGGTCGCCGACATCGAGGGCGTGGAACGCGCCACCGTGATGGCCGGCCTGGTGCCGCACATGGACGATCCCGACTCCAGTTCCGCGGGCCTGGCGGAGAACGCGACCGGCGAGCCGGCCATCCTGGAGATCGAACTGGCCGACGAGGACGCGGCCCAGGATCTCCGCGTGGCGATCGAGACGCTGACCCGGCAGCAGGGTGCCGCCCTGGAGTGGACCGATCCGGCCTGACCGCCGCCCGGCCGGCGCAGCGACATGACCTGCGCCGGCGCACCGCCCCTGCATGTACGTCTCGGTGACCGGTCGGGCCCGCGTGCTGCACGATCGCGAGCGGGCCGCCGAGCTGTGGTTGCCGCAGGCCCGCGCCTTCTTCCCCGGCGGCCCCGACGACCCGGACCTGCGCGTGCTGTGCGTCGAGGTCGAGTCCGCCGAGTACTGGCGCCCGACCACCGGCCTGACCGGCCAGGCCCTGCGCCTGATGCAGGCGATCACCGGCGAAGGTCCGACCGAACCGGGCGAACACGGCCACCTGGAGGTGCGCGACTGAGCCCTGCGTGCGCATACCTTCCCGGCCACCCTGCCCAGCCAGTCCCGGCACCGAGCAGCCGCCCGGGCCGCCCCGGCCAGAATGCAGCCAGCCGACGGCAACGAAGGGTTGCCCCGCAGGCACCACCCCGGCAAGCGCGCACCGACGCGCCGACAACGATGCAGATCATGGCCAGCCCCGACCCTCTCCCCCAGCCCCTCTCCCGGGGGGAGAGGGGAGCTGATCACGCGCCGATCCGCCAACCCCGTGTCCCGAACAGGCCGCGGCACCGCACTTCTCCCCTCCCCCGCCTGCGGGGGATAGGCCGGGGGAGAGGGCTGCCGCATGAAGCGCGCAAACCCTCCGGAACCGGCCGACGCGCGCTAGCCCGAATCCTTCACCCCGCCCCCCCGACAGCCGCGACTCCGCACGTTCTGGCACCCGCGGCACCCCACGCCCCGACAGCTGCGGCACCGAACGTCCCGACAGCCGCGGCACCGCACATTCTCCCTGCCGCGGCACCGCACTTCTCCCCTCCCCCGCCTGCGGGGGAGGGGCCGGGGGAGAGGGCCGGGGCCGGCCAAGGTCCTCATCGCGCCCGGCCCGGGCGCCCTCGGTCCGGAGCGGTCAGCCCTGTGGCACGCCGGCCATGTCCGGCAGGCCGTGGGCGATGCCCTTGTGGCAGTCGATGCAGGTGCGTTCGCCGCTGCCCAGCCAGCGCTCGTGGATGGCCCCGGCACGCGGGCTCTGCCGGGTGAAGTCCATGTAGTCGTAGTTGTGGCAGTTGCGGCATTCCAGCGAATCGTTGGCCTTCAACCTGGCCCATTCGTGCTGGGCCAGGCGCAGGCGCTGGTCCAGGAAGCGCTCGCGGGTGCTGATGGTGCCGAAGATCTTGCCCCAGACCTCCTTGGAGGCCTGCATCTTGCGGGCGATCTTGTCGGTCCAGTCGTGCGGCACATGGCAGTCCGGGCAGGTGGCGCGCACGCCGGAGCGGTTGGTGTAGTGGATGGTCGGCTTGAGCTCCTCGAAGACGTTGTCGTACATCTCGTGGCAGGACACGCAGAAGCGCTCGGTGTTGGTCGCCTCCAGGGCGGTGTTGAAGCCGCCCCAGAAGATGATGCCGGCGATGAAGCCGCCCAGGGTCAGGAAGCCCAGGCTGAAATGCACGCTGGGCGAACGCAGCGTCGCCCACAGCGACCGCACCCGCTGACGCAGGCGGCCGGCCACCTCAGCGCTCCCGCTGGCGGCTGATCACCGCGTCGACGTCCAGGAACTCGTTGCCGACCAGGGCCGGCGCGTCGGTCTGCACGACATGGCACTGGTTGCAGAAGTAGCGCCGCGGCGAGACCTGGGCCAGCACCTGGCCGTCGCGGTCCATGAAGTGGGTGACGCTGACCATCGGCGCCTGGAACTGCTCGGCGCCGGCGCGCGAGTGGCAGACCATGCAGCGGTTGGCGTGGGTGGTCACCTGGTAGCCGTCGATGGCGTGCGGGATGGTCGGCGGCTGCTCGGGCCAGCCGCGCTGCCGGCGAAGGTCGCGGTTCTCGACCCGGGCCATCGGTGGCGCCGGCGGCTCGACCTCCAGCGGCGCGCCGCGGCGCAGGGCATCCAGCGAGCGGTACTCGGTGGGCGCCGGCGCCGGCGCGCTGGACTCGGGGTCCTGGGCGGACAGCACGAAGGCGCCGGACAGCAGGGCCAGCACGACGGCGATGCGGAGCAATGCGCGCATGTCAGGCCCTCCCCTCGGCGGCGACGATCCGGCAGGCGCACTTCTTGAAGTCGGTCTGCCGGGAGATCGGGTCGTTGGCGTCCAGCAGCAGCTTGTTGACCAGCACGCCGGCGTCGAACCAGGGCACGAACACCATGCCGCGCGGCGGCCGGTTGCGGCCGCGGGTCTCGACCCGGGCGACGATCTCGCCACGCGGCGACTGCAGGCGCGCGACCTGGCCGCGGCGCAGGCCGCGGTCGCTGGCGTCGTCCGGGTGCATGAACACCGGCGCCTGCGGGAAGCTGCGGTACAGCTCGGGCACGCGCATGGTCATCGACCCCGAGTGCCAGTGCTCCAGCACCCGGCCGGTGACCAGCCACAGGTCGAACTCCTCGTTCGGGGACTCGTGCGGCGGCTCGTAGGGCAGCGCCCAGATCACCGCGCGGCCGTCGGGCTGGCCGTAGAAGCGGAAACCCTCGCCGGCCGGCACGTAGGGATCGCTGCCCTCGCGGTAGCGCCACAGCGTCTCGCGGCCATCGACCACCGGCCAGCGCAGGCCGCGCACCTGGTGGTAGGTGTCGAAGTCCGCGAAGTCCTTGCCCTTGCCGCGGCCGAAGCGCGCGTACTCGTTGAACAGGCCCTTCTGCACGTAGAAGCCGAACGCCGCCGACTCGTCGTTGTCGTAGCCGTCCTCGATCTGCTCGACCGGGTGGGCGTCGACCTGGCCGTTGGCGAACAGCACCTCGAACAGGGTCTTGCCGCGGTAGTCGGGATTGGCCGCCAGCAGTTCCTCGCCCCAGCACTCCTCGGTGGTGAAGCGCTTCGAGAATTCCATGAGCTGCCACAGGTCCGAGCGCGCCTCGCCGGGCGCCTTCACCATCTGGTGCCAGAACTGCGTGCGCCGCTCGGCGTTGCCGTAGGCGCCCTCCTTCTCCACCCACATCGCCGCCGGCAGGATCAGGTCGGC
>ERZ761602.5675-NODE-5675-length-14572-cov-4.248743_pt1 | contig 14572 bp, 8 predicted proteins | sample MGYA00512165_ERZ761602 | MGnify/ENA primary metagenome ERZ761602 (study PRJEB28899, sample SAMN02445085) | bioreactor sludge metagenome | biome: EBPR sludge; isolation source: Thorneside wastewater treatment plant | place: Australia: Brisbane, Thorneside...
AACTACGGATTTCCCGGCAACGTGCGCGAACTGGAGAGCATTGTCGCGCATGCGGTAATCATGGCGGAAGGCGATACGATTCGCGCGGAGGACCTGCCGGACCAAGTGCGACTGGGGATTCAACCGCGGTTGGCGCTTCCGAACTATGCTGCGGAAAGCATTCCTTCAATAACAGAGATGGAAGCACAACTAATACGCACCGCGCTTGATCGCCTGAGCGGCAATCAAACAGAAGCCGCGAAGCGCCTCGGCGTGTCGCGTTCGACCCTTTGGCGCAAAATGAAAGAATACGGAATCCCCGCAAACTAAGGGAGCGCCAATGCGGATCATATCACCCTATAGTGAAAAGCCATTGCCGTGGCGCAGGGGAAATCTTCACGCCCACACCACACTTAGCGATGGCAGGCGCGATCCACAGGCATTGATTGATCAGTACGCCGCGCTCGGTTACGACTTTTTGATGATCAGCGATCACGATCTTATCGTGGATCCGGAGAAGTACGACGCGCGAGGCATGACGCTTATTCGCGGCAATGAAGTAACGATCAACGGGCCGCATATTTTGCATGTCGACGCGACGACCTTCGTGCCGCCAGATGCGGATCGGCAGAAAGTCCTTGATGGAATTGTCGCCGACAACGGCTTCGCCATCGTGGCCCATCCCAATTGGGAAAAACACTTCAACCATTGCCCGCAAGAATGCCTGGAATCCTGGCATGGATATGGTGGCGTCGAAATCTATAACGGGCTAGTCCGCGCGCATGCCGGTAACCCGCTGGCAACCGATCGCTGGGACCGGCTGCTGGGGAACGGTATTCGCGTTTGGGGGTTTGCGAATGACGATGCGCATTTTGTGGGCGACGAAGGGGTGGCTTGGAACGTAGTGCAAAGCGAGTCGAACTGCTATGCCGACCTTCTCGACGCTATGCGCAAGGGCCGTTTTTACGCCAGCATTGGCGTGACTATCGAATCCATCTCCGTGGAGTGGAATGAAGTTCGCATCGAAACGCGGGATGCCGATCGAATTGTAGCCCTCGGCGATTTTTCGCAACGGTTGGCGCACGCGGATGGAACATCTATCACATATTCCCTTCCCGGTGATTCACCGTGCAGCTACGTGCGGTTCGAATGTTACGGAAAGGGTGAAGCCGTGGCGTGGACACAACCGTTCTTTATTGAACGCTAGGCTATCCAAGCATTTCGCGAACGAGCTTGCTGACCCCGCGGAACGCGCGCTTGTAATCGCGCGTGCTGCCTCGCACTGCGACAATGTCGACGCGAATTGTTCGACGGTTCACGCGGTTCCAGGTCTGCGCGTCGCACGACGCCAGAATCTGGCACCCCGCCTTTTCCGCGGCGTCCAACACCAAGTCCACGGGATAAACACGCTCGCGCAGGGTGTGCTGTTCGCCGCTGTTCACGCGAATGCGCGTTTCGACAATGCCGGATCCGCGATCATACTCGCAGGTCCAGTGTGAGGTGAAACCGCCGTTCGTTTCGCTCCACGATTGCCCTGCAAAATGATCGAGCACCATCCTCTCCGTAACCACATCGAAATAAAGCACTCCTTGGGGGCGGAGCGCGCCGGTTAACTGACCGATGCCGCAATAGAGGTCTTCCTCGGCCAACAGAAAATTCACGCTATCGAAAAGACTTGTCACGTAATCAAAGGAAGCTGACGCCGGAATAGCACGAAGGTCGGCGCAGACCGCTCGCGCGGGGCCAGGGGTTTCACGGCTGCGCTGCAGCATGGCGCTCGACAAATCGAGACCGTAGCTGTTCCAACGTTCCCGCCACAGTTTTTTCAGCAGCATGCCCGTGCCGCAGGCCGCATCGAGATGACGAAAAGGACGGGGGAGAAGATCCGCAACCGCAGTCGTCACGAGATACCACCGATCATAGTTCACATGCTGCATGATTGGATCGTAGAAGCGCGCAAGGCCTTCAAACGAATCGCCTGATCCCATCGAGACGCTACTCGGCCGCCGGGCCAATCTGCCCGGAATCGTTACGCAACGCGCTCAGGAATTCGTTATCCAGCGGAATGTTTCGCGTTTGGCAATCGACTACCGCCTTCCATGCGCTGTCGTAGTCACCTCGCCGCCAATGGAGTACGGCAAGACCTTTGCGAACAGATGCGTTATTCGCGTCATAAGCCAAGGCCGTGAGCCATGTCGTGAGGGCGGTATCAAACTTCTCCTGCTGCATTTGGCAAAGACCCAAATTGTAGTAATCGCTCGACATGCCGGGATCCAGCCGAATTACTTCCTGGAAAGCCAATTCCGCCGCCTCAAAATCGTTTCCAAGAAAGTAAAGGTTTGCGAGTTCAGAACGCACGAGCACGTCGTCGGGACGCAACTCGGTTAGTTGTGTCAAATAGCGAATTGAAGACTCGACATCGCCCTTACCACGCAACGCCTCGATCAGGTTCTTCAGCGTGGTCTCATCGTTGGGCTCTATTTCCAAGGCGCGCTGGTATGCGGAAATCGCGTCATCGGCCTGACCCAGCACCCGAAGGCACAGGCCGAGATTGCAGTAAGCGGCGGCATAGTCGGGCTTAAGCGTGATCGCGCTTTGATACGCATTCTTTGCTTCCACAAACCTTCCAGCATCGAATAATGCATTGCCAAGTGCATATTGTGCCTGCGGATCGTTCGGAGCGCTGATTGTAGCTTGTCGCAACTCGGAGATTTTCTGCGCTTGAATCTCCTGTGGCGTCAAAGGCTTCGGTGGTTCCTCCTTCTTCGCAGTTGCGCAACCCGCAAGCAGCGCAGCGACCACCAAGATAAAAGCTGTGCGGAAAACTGGCATGGGGGAATCGTAGGCCGCGCGGGGTGCGGATGCAAGTAGATACTCTTCAAGCACTTCTGGGTGTGACGCTGTGTGCGAAATTAAACGACCGAGCTTGTAGCGCTTTGGAAGTACAGAGCAATTCACAAGTCTGTTGTAGTATGGTTGTTGTGGTGCAAAAACATCCGGGGAACCATCATGCGAGCTATCGTCTTTGTTGGAGTCTTGGTATTGGTCGTGATTGCCGGCGTGCTGGGCTATTACTTATTCGCCTCTCCGCGTAGCGCGACACCTGCTAGTAAGCCAGAGCCGCCGACAATTAACGCCCCTGCAGCACCTCCTCCGGTGTCGCCGGAAAGCGCATCAATACGTTTAGATGACGACGATTCGCCCATCCCGTCTATCACCGATCCATCTGTTCGCGAATCCGACGAAACGGCGAAGATAGACGACATGGAAGATTCGACGCCGGTGCGTGTGTACGGCACTGTGACCGATTTTGCAACCGGCGCACCCGTTCCAGACGCGCTGATAAGCACGGATCCAGCTATGTCATTTGCCGCACTACGTGAATCATATGGTCAGATAGACGAATCGATGTATCAGATCGCCGGGATTTCAGAGAAGCAGCTGGAGGAATTAATCGACTCCGGCGGTATGCTCCCGGAAGTATTGCAGGAGGCGTTCGAAATTATACAAACCAAGACAGACGCGTCTGGCGCTTATGAGTTTGTGATCGATTTTTCGTGGTTCGACACGCTGTATTGCAGTGCGGGCTCGTACGCGCGGGTTTCGCGGACGCTTGAAGAAGAACATCAAGGCGACTCGATGCGCGTTGATTTTCAATTGCGCCCCGGTGCGAGATTTTCAGGCCGCGTCAGTAACGCGCAGAATAACGAAGGGGTCGTCGGTGTCACCGTTGTCGCGGTGTCCGGGGAAGACGCGCGTGCACCGTTCTGGGCTAGACATGTCGACACAGCCAGTAGCGAGACAACCACGGGTGCTGATGGCAAATATGAATTGGATCAGTTGCAGAACGGCGCTTATACGGTCGTCGTTCGCGGAGTAGAGCAAGGCTGGCTTTTTGATTCGGCTCGGGCCGTTCACGTTACCTTGGCTGAAGGTGCGGCGAAGGACGGTGTTGATCTCCTGGTCACGCCTGGAAAGAAAATCGAAGGAACAATTACGAATTCCAGCGGAGAGCCCATCGAGCAGGCCATGGTCTTTTTTTCTGTCTCCGATCCCGGGGGCGGCAATATTTCTTTCGATTCGATTGGCGATTACTCGCCGCCTATATCGAGTGACGAAAATGGACATTACCTGTTTACCGGCGCCCGGCCCGGCGAAAGCTATGAAGTTTCGGTGCAGCATGAAGACTTTGCTTCGGCCAAAGGCAAAGTTACTTCGCCGAACGACGACACGGTCGCAAAGCTCGATTTCGTGTTGGAAACCGGTGTCGCGGTTTCCGGAATCGCGAAGTACGAAGATGGAACTCCCGCCGGAGGCAAATCGGTATACCTGTTTCCGCCGCAATCCGACGAAACAAAGCTGCCTTTCAACCCCGATTTCGGCGAGCACATGGAGTTTACGGATGATGCAACAGGCGAATTCATCTTCGCGCATGTGCTGCCGGGTCAATACACGTTGGAGACCGATCGCATCTGGATGATGCGCGAGGGGCAACGCACGAAGCATGGGATTCCCGTGACAGTCGAAAAAGACACACCGGTTACGGGCCTCGAAATTACGGTCGAGAAGGACGAAGAAGTAGTAGCAAACAAACGGACAATTCAGGGAACGGTCCTCTCGGCGGAAGGCAATCCGGCAGAAAACGTCAGTGTACAAGCAACCACGAGCGACGAGATGATGGGCGGTAGGCGGACCGTTACAGTTCAGTCGGCTAAAGATGGGTCATTCACACTGGACGTGGAATATCGTGGGCAATTCGATATCGTTGCCATGACGAATGAATCCGAGGCCCGTGAAAAAAACGTAAGCGAAGGCGCAACGGTCACATTGCGACTGGGCCCGATTACTGCCGTGAGTGGAACAGTTGTCAATTCCGACGGCGACCCGGTCGCCAATTGCAAAGTCACGTTGAAAGAGCCTGGGTCCGGTGACGCGGATACTATGGGCGCGATGATGTCAAAGTTGATGGGACCATTTGGCCGTGGCGCGGTCGGCACAGAAACGACCGATGACTTCGGTAACTTCTCGTTCAAGCACGTAGAACCTGGAACGTACACGGTTGAGGCGACATTCACTGGAAAAGGGTTTGGTGCTTCGGAACAATTCAGCCTCGCTCAAGGGAATTCAAGAGATGACGTTCGTGTGGTGTTGGAAGAGGGAAAAGTGTTTGCCGGCGTTGTCGTCGACGGCACCGGCACGCCAGTGCAAGGTGTCAATATTGCGCTGTCAGAATCTGTTGGCGGACCGATGGAAAGCATGATGATGGGAATGCCGATGGGCATGGGACTCCCGGCGCAGGGAGTCGCGACCAGCGACGCCGAAGGCAAGTTCGAGGTCATGGGACTGCGGCCCGGCAAGTATTTGTTGAGTGCAAAACACGCGGACTTCGCGCCGTTTACCGCGAAGGACATTGACGTATCTGACAATCAGTCTTCTCCCTATAAAGTCACTTTGGGCAAGGGAGGCATTGCGCGGGGCCAATTCATGGTCGAAGGCAAACCCAAGTCCGGTGTCATGATTCAAATGATGGGTGAAGGTGGCGCGCACATGGCCACGACCGACGCCGAAGGGAGATTTGAAGTCAAAGGCTTGCCCGCCGGCACATACATGGTAATCCCGATCGATATGGCAGCGATGACAGGCGGTGATGAGAATGCGTTTCCGTCAATGAACTTCAAGTCGGCGACGATTACCGAGGGCGGCGAAGTGATCATCTCGTTCGGAGAGGGTGTCAACGTCTCCGGAAAGATTCCCGCAGACCTGATCAGCAAAATGACGATCGTTTACATGATGCGGCCGGGCGCGCCGGAATTGCCGGATATGGCGCCAGGAGTTGATCCTTTTGGCGAAGGAATCGAAGCAATGCAGTATATTGCAGGGTTTGCGATGGCCGGCCCTGACGGTGACTTTACCGTAACGGGAGTTGATCCTGGCGAATACGAGTTGCGGGTATACGCATCCGACGTGGACCTTGCCGAAGCGATGGCCTCCGAAGATGTAATGTCGATGACAATGGAAGAACTTGAAGAGCGTGGCCGCGAGAACCAGCCCAAGGAAGTGTTTCGACAACCGGTAACCGTGGGCGACGCGGATACACGAATTGAGGTAATTGCTCCCGCGGAGTAACACGCTGTTTCGCTCCACAAAAAAGAGAAAGGGGCGAGGAACCCACTGCGGGTTTCCTCGCCCCGTATTTTTTTGATGGCTATTCAGGTACGCGCGTAGGAGTCCAGTCGGACTTGAAAAATTTCTCGTAATCGTCCACGCGCGCATTGTCCAGGCAGCACTGGATGATTTCGCGGCCAGCGGGGTCGAGGTCGCTCACGAGATACTCGCGCAGGTGCTTCTCGAAAAATTCGCGCAGGATCTTTGCGCCTTCATCATAGGCCTCTTCTCCCACCTCCGGCTGCGTCTCAACCTGCAGGAACCAGCGCGGAAGGGTAGTGCCTTCGACGGTGAGATCGTGCATCGCGTACCCGAGCAATGGCGTACGCGCACGCCGTAGCTGGTTCGAGCGGAACCGCGCCATGCCACGGCGCGCGAGATACTCGCGGGCGACCCACTGCGGCATGAAGCTTACTGCCCAACTGCCGATGTGCTGATTCGGACAGAGTATGTAAAGGGTTGATGGCGTTTCCTGAATCTGATGTAGCAACAAGTTTGCATGGTCGACCTGGCGTCCAGTTGCAAACGGCCAGTACGAGCCAACGCCTTCACTCGTCATGCCCGCGTCCTTGTCGACGATACTCGGGTTCGCGTGCCCGCGCGGCGCTACCAGACGCCATAACCACGCAAGTGCGGGCGGAAGAATATGGAAGAGGCCTATAATTCCGTAGCTGGGCTTGCGGTAGGTGCAAGGTGGCGTACGCACGCCAAGGCTGCGAATGTCGACCGTCACGGCGCCGTCCACAATATCTGGAATTATCTTACGCGGTATCACTACGCGCGGATTCGGGCATGGCTCTCCGGGGGCGTCTTCGGTATGTTCCCAAATCAGTGCGCGGCCCTGCGGTACCGCGTCGATGTTGAGGAAAAGCAAAGGCTCCGACGGCTGGGCCGTCAAACGTTCAAGGTGCGGGTCCGTCGCGTATTCGCGAATGTGGTTCACACGCACGAACCAAGCGTTTTCCGCATCGATCAAGCGGAGCTTGCCGTCACCTCGTTGCAACGAAGGGTGACAAAGCGCCATATCGTCCGTCACGGGGCGAATCTCGCAGCCGCGTGGGATGGCGATGTGCCGGGTTTCGCCGGTCATGACATTTCTGCCGAGGAGAAGACGGCCATCGCTTTCGCGATGCGCGTGTTCAAGCATTTCGCTTTTCCCACCACCGCTCGCGCCCTCATGCATGATGGTGACGATGTTGTCGTATGGCGTAATGATCTGAGCGGTCGAGCAATGCGCTGTGACCCAGCCTTCTTTCTCACCAAGGTTCAGCAAACTGCCATACACGCCTTTTTTCGCGCTCGGGCCTGGATACAGGTTGTACGAGAATATCTCGTGAAGACCTTCTCGCCGGTTGTGCACGACGATCTGTTGACCGTTGAAATGCGTATGGCGGAAAGGTGGAGCGACGTAGATGACAAGTGTTGGCGCAAAGTCGGCGGGAAGCGTTTTGAAGTCCAGGATGCCTTGAAGCAGTGCCAAGCCAAACGCAAAGAAACCCGCGTTTGCCGGCGCAATAACCACTGCATTCAGCCCCATGGTTTCTGCGCCCGCGTGAAATGCGAAGGCAATTAGGTCCTGCTTTTTCAGCCATTCAAACGTTTCTTCCCGAAGCGGGGCAAAATTCTTGCCATACTTGGCCTTGAACGTCGTCTTGTCCGTCGGTAGGTCATCGCCGAGCACCATGCTTTCCGCGTCGCGGCGGCGCATGTAGGCTTCCGGATAATTTGCCGAGACCCCGTTCCGCACGCGGTCGATAACGGCTTCAACCACGGGACCTTTACCAGGAACATCGTAGGTAACTTTGTACGTGTTGCTACCGGCACCGCCACATGCAAGGTCAATCAATTCGTTTGCCGTTGCAGCGACCGTGACACTTGGTGCGGCCTTCAGGACGGCCACTGCATCCGCCGGCGGGTTCAACTTTTCCCAGCTCATACTTCGTACCTTCCGCAATTACGCGCCGCTCGGGTGTCCGTCCACGCAACGGGATCGCACCCCGGCAGGCGCTCCAATAAATAAGACCTACAGCGTCAATCGCCGAATTAGCTGTGGATGATGTCCCGGGGTTGGGTCAAGCGCGAACTCGCGCTTTCGGCCAGAAGCCGATGCTCCCCACCTCCGTGTGGATCAACACCATCCGAATCGACGACCGTAACGCTGGTTCGCACCGAATCCAGCGCAGCATAAGCCTAGGAACCTAAGCTTTTCTTGCGCACAGTCGATCCAAAAATTACGTTAGTGTGCCAGAGATTCGTAGAGTGAGGCAAGCTTGCTGGCGGACGCCTCCCAGGAGAGCTGTTCCGCGCGACGCCGGCCCGCTTCCACGCGCCGGCGGAGTTCGTCGGAATCGACCACGATTTCGGCCAGTGCGTGCGCGATTGAATCAACGTTCATGGGGTCGATGTAGAACGCGGCGTCTCCAGCCACACCCGGGAGCGCTGTCGTTTGACTCGTCACCACGGGCGTGCGCGCCGCCATCGCCTCCAATACCGGAAGTCCGAATCCTTCATACAACGACGGATAAATGCAGGCCCGAGCACCACGCAGCAGCAGTATCACCTCCGCGCGGGTGAGGTAGCCTGGGCGGAGGACATTTCCTTTCATCTCGTGAATGGCGGTCAATATCGGATCCGCATTCCACCCTACAGCACCCACCAAAACCAACTGGGGAAAATCATCGCCCTGTTGGGCGGCAATTCGATACGCTTCCAATAGACGCAACAGGTTCTTGCGCGGCTCAATAGTGCCCACGTGAATCAAGTAATCTCTTTTGATGTCGTGTTCCAGCTTCAAGTTGTCGAAGGCGGCATCGTCAAACGGACGGTCGAACTCGCCTATATTCACGCCATTCGGGATCACGCTTATTTTATCTGCTGGCACAGACAGCACTTCCTGCAATTCATCCGCGCAATGTTGCGAAACGGCGATCAATCGATCCGCGTATCGAGCGGAATGACGGAGCAGAGTACGTTGCACGGTCACCATTCTGGGAGTGTGCGTTTCCGGATGCCGAAATGCGGAGAGATCGTGGACGGTAACCAGCTTTAGCGCGCGAGACGTGGCGGGCGTTTGGTGGCAAAGGTTATGCGCGATGCGGGCGGCGCCGGTGAACCACTCAATGGGGGGCCAGTTCAGCCTTGTCCATGCATAGTATTTGGCGAGGCGTGCGCGAGGAACATAAACAAGCCGTTTGTCGCCGCCCATTTCGCGCCGAAGAATCTCTCGGCCATTTTGATCGCCACTGGCAAAGAATGTGAAATGAAATCGGGGGTCGGATTTTGCCAGCAACGCCCGCATTTGATAGATAGCGGCGTAGCCGATGCCGGTTACGGGACTTTCCGCAGCGCAACTCGCATCAATTGCTATGTGGGCCGACTGCACACGATGGGCGGACATCAGCGATCAATGTCGTCAGGCGCCGCTGCTCTGCGAAAGGGCGTTGGACGAGGAATGTCGTCCTCTTCTCCCCTATACCCGTTATCCACGACCTCCGGTTCAGGCGCTGGCGGGCGTTGCGGCGTATCCAAGTATCCAAGTATCTTTGCGGCGAGTTCCGCAGCGCGCAACTGGATCTCATCGTTCGCGCCGTGAAGCATCTTATCGGCGAGAAAGCGGCGGAAAAAATTCGGATCGAGATCAGGCGTAGGCCCATTCAAGATAGCTTCGACGCGATCGGGATTGCTTTCCACCGGGGCCGGCAACTGCGCGCGCATCTCGTGGCCGAGTCCGAGCGGCGAGATTTTGCGCAGTGCATTCAGGCACATGCTTTGGCCCATCTGAATGTCCGCGTCGTGCGGCATCAGGGCAGACAAAGCGTTGAACATGACCAAAGCTTCCGAGTATCGCTTCGCGAAGTAAAGGTCTACAGCCTCCGCGAACCTGCGTCGCACATCGTCGGGCGCATTCGCCCCGCCACCCGTCCAAGTGCGTTCACCAGGCTGCGATGTCTGTCGCGGAGGGGCGGTAGAAGGTCCCGACCCTGGCCGGTACGGTGTGGCGTTCTCTTTTGTTATCTGGATCGTCGTGCCGCAGGACGGGCAAATGCCAGCCTTGCCAAGCGCGGATTGCGGCACTTGAATCCTCTCGCCGCAGGAACAGTGAATCATGAGTCTGCGCACGCGTTTCTACCTCCGCACTACCGTCGGCCCAGGAAGCGCAAGAGCGCATCGACGAGCACCTTTTGCTCGTCTTCCTCTTCTGATCCCATGACGACTGGCGTCACAGATGCTACATTGCCCTCTCCTGCAGGGGCTTCTCTCCAAAGTTCGTCATGGTGAGCGCCAAGCGCGTGTTGAAGCCGGGCGGCGTCGTCGAGTGCGCCCATCGAAGAGGAAGCGAGCTTACGAGCATCGTTCAAATCTGCGTTTAGGCGTTCGATTTCCTGTGCGCTTTTGGAAATTTCGGCCGCGGCCTGTTCAAGTTGCGCCGAAAGCGATCGCGACTCGGTTTCACGCTGACTTTTATACTCGGCAATTTCTCGCTCAAGGCCCGCTATTCTCGCGCGCAATGACTCCGCTTCGTTGGAATGCTCGTTCGCTCCATGGTGGTCTTCTTCCAATCTGGCGAGTACCGCGTGACTTTCCTGCGTAAGTTCCTCGATACGCGCTTTCGCCGCGGAAAGTTCGGCGTTTGTCCTGCGTGAATTCTCTAGCGCCTGTTCAAGCGAAAGTTCAACTGCGCGCTTGCTTTCATTCGCGCCGGCAAGTTCAGCACGCAATGCATCCAGTTCAGCCTGAAACGCCGCGGTCGCCGCTTGGGAATCTACCGAAATCGCTTCGTATCGGACCTGCTCGGCAGACTGACGCTCCAATTCGGCGCGTAGCGACGCCATTTCTATGTCCGCGCGCGATGCGAGCTTCTGCGCTTCCTTTGCAGTCATCTGCAGCGCTTCGTTTTCGCTGCGGGACCGTTCAAGCTCCGCGCGAAGCGCGCCGACTTCGCGCTCATATTCGTTGCTGCTCTGGCGATACAACTCTGCGTTTTCCCGCAGCGCTTCGCTCTCCTGCGTGAGCCGTGAGAGTTGCGCTCGGGCAGCCTCGATCTGCTCTTCAAGCGAAGCGATACGGGTGACCGACTCGCTATTGTTCCGCTGGGCCAACTCAAAATTGCGCCGGACCTGTTCAGCCTCTTCTTCCTGCGCTGCAAGCCGGGCGCGAAGCTCTGCCATCTCCGTCGTAAAGCGATCCCGTTCTGTTAGTGCTTCTGATTTAGCCTGTTCCAGTTGACGATGCGTTTCCTCCGCGCGCGCATGGGCAGCGGCATTCTCATCCACCCGTGCGCGCAACGCGGCAATTTCGCCTGCACGCGATTGCAGATCGGTAGTCAATGCCTTCTCGCGCGCGCGGAATTCACTGATGTCGGCAAGCAATCGCTCTACTTCGGAGGTGCGATGCTCGAGCGCGGTGCGAAGGTCTTTTTCGCGCGCGGCAAGGCGCGACGTTGATTCGCGCAGATTCGACAGCTCGACATCTGCGGGCCCAAGTTGCGCCTGAGCCGCGATGAGGGTCGCCCGGACATCTTCGAGTTCCTGCGAAATGGCGTCGACCTGAGATTTCAGCGCGGCGGACTGCTTTTCCGCCAACACGGCGGCTTCGTCCCGTTCCCGCAGTGTGGCGCTCAGACCCGCAACCTGGAAATCCAGGTCGTCGATACGATCTTCCTTTTCCTGGACCGTCGCTTTGGATAGGTCGAGTTCCCTTTTGAGTTCTTCCGACGCCAACTGCGTTTCGCGTAAGGACGTTTCCACCCGCGCAGCACTTTCCTGAAACGCACGAATCTGCTCTTCCCTGGTTTCAAGCTCGGCGCGGGCACTCGCGAGTTCTGTCTTTGTTTCGTCGTGGCTGGCGGTCAGGGCCTGCCACTTGGCAGTCTCTGAGTCAAACAGCGACGAAGTGCTTTCGGCATGCCTCGATGCAGCTTCCAGACGTTCGGAAAGCACTTGTAGCTCGGAAGAACGCTCCTCATCGCGTGTTCGCAGAGTCGCGTGTTCTGCCTGAATCTCCCGTATCGCGCAGTCGCGTTCCTGAACGGTCGCGCGCAACGATTCGACTTCGGAACGCGCAGCGTCAACTTCCGCCAGTGCCTCGCGGAGTCTAACGCGTTCCGCTTCGATTTCCTTCGAAATGGTATCGCGCTGCTGAACGGCCAAATCGCGCTCGAATGTAACGTGCTGGATGTCGCCACCACGCTCGTCCAACCGGGATTTCCACTGATTGGCCTCAAGTTGCATCACAGCAATGGTTTCTTCGCGCGCGGTAAGCGCGGCCTCTGCCTGGTCTCGTGCGGCGCGCATCTCGTCCAGCTGGCGTTGAAGATCGTCATATGCGGCCTGGCTCAGTCGAAGTTCAGAAAGCTGCGCCTGAAGCGACTCGACCGCGCTTTCCCGCTCCTTGCTTATCGCGGACGCGCGCTGCAGCGCTTCGTGTAATGACCATGCGCGCTGCGTGGCAGCGGCGGTCTGCGCCTTCAGTGCCTCTATCTGCTGGTTAAACTCGTCGCGCTCAACCTCCGGCATGCTCAGAGCCGGCTGCGCTTCGGCCTCTCCGGTTTCGGTTGATGTCTCTCGCACGGTGAGTTCGTACCGCATCCGCTGGAATTCGCTCTCCATCTCGGCCAACTGAGTGCGAACGAGTCCCAATTCGGATTCGAGGGCGGTACGCTTGTTTTCTTCCTCTTTCAGGCGGCGCCGGCTATCCACGAGCGTTTGCGAGATTTCCGCGTAATCATGCGCGAGCCTGTCACGCTCCTCGGCGCTCTTGCGCAATGCGGCAAGTTCGTAATAAGTCGCCTGGAATTCGGCATCGCGTTCTCCCAGCGCGCGCCGGAGGTGATCCGCTTCATCGCGCGCGATCCGTTCGTGCTCAAGGAGATCTGCAATCCGTTGTTCGTACTCCAGCGATTCCGGCCTATCTGAAGCCGAAGCGTGCGCCGTCGCCATCGCGGCAAGCTGTGCATGGGCGTCTTCAAGCGCCGCGCGAATGCGGGCAATTTCCTGATCGCGCTCGGCAATACATACAAGCGCCCCATCGAGGTCGCGGGCCATGGCTTCGGCCAATGCGCGACGCCCTTCCAGATCGGGTTCCGGCGATGCCGATTGAGCGCTCGTTGCGGCGACCTGTTCGCGGGTATCCGCGAGTTCGCGCGAAACCTTATTCAATTCGGCATCGCGATCAACAAGTTTCTGCTGCAATGCGTCGATTTGTTCGCGCAGCGCGCGCGTCGCATTTCCCTTGGTTTCGGCGTCGTCGTCGTGCGCGTCGAGCGCGACCCGTAAGGACTGACTCTCTTCGCGGGCCGCCGCCAACTCGCCGATCAAACGGGATATCTCAGACGCACTTTCTTGCAGCAGTCGGACCGCTTCGCTGCGCTGTTTTGTAAGACGTTCAACCTCGTTTGCCGCATGCGAAACCTGCGTGCGCACTTCCTCGCGGGCTGCCGGCTGAATGTGCTTCAGGTCGATTGGTTCGGTAGGCGCGCGCAGATGCCATTCGTGAGGCGGTCCGGCAAGTCCGCTTATGGGCTGCGTTATCGACTTCTCAAGATTGGTCGAGCCAGAAGGCGTGGCGGAATCGAGGCGGAGTACGGATTCCGTGATTGCGACGGATCCCGGAACTGGTTTGCTGCTGCCGCCGTTCTTTTCCGCCCGCGGCACCGTGGAAACGCGGCGGCATTTTCGGCACCATGCGCTGCGCCCAGCGTGGTCATCGTCCACACTGATAGAACTTCCACAATTTGGGCATTCGTATGCGATCATGCGGGATCCAGTTCCCGGCCTTCCTTCCCACGTAACAGGCAGTCCACACGCTGCGCAAGCAGTATAACACCATGTCGCACATTTCGCATTCAAGTTATATACAAGATGTTGGGTGCCTTGACTCGGGGTGCCCCTACCCAATAGGGTGCGGGTCGAACCTATCGGGGATTACGGGGTAGAATGGGACTCTGAAGCCTGCGCGCGGATGTGGTCGCGCCGCTCCCCCGGTGGAAAAAGGACCTGGCTACACATGTCGATGCCGCCTATTGCATATCTAAGCAGCGAGTATCCAGCGATATCGCAGACTTTCATATTCCGCGAAGTTTCTGCACTGCGCAGGCAGGGTTTTACAGTCAAGACTGCGTCCATACGCACTCCCAGCAACGTTGCCATCATGACGCCCGAAGAGCAGGCGGAAGCGAGAGCGACCCTATGCATCAAGGACTGCGGTTTGATGGCATTGGCGTCGGCGCACGCCGCGCTGAAGGCGACTGCGTTCGGCGCGTATATGAAAATGTTTGCGCGCGCGTTGTCGTTGTGGTGGAGCGGACCACTCAGTTTGTTTAAAGCGATGGCCTATTTCGCTGAGGCGGGCGTGCTGGTGCGTTGGATGCGCCGCGAAGGAATCCGGCACGTGCACGTGCACTTCGCGAACCCCGCGGCAACGGTCGCGC
>ERZ761602.5678-NODE-5678-length-14568-cov-7.436023_pt1 | contig 14568 bp, 16 predicted proteins | sample MGYA00512165_ERZ761602 | MGnify/ENA primary metagenome ERZ761602 (study PRJEB28899, sample SAMN02445085) | bioreactor sludge metagenome | biome: EBPR sludge; isolation source: Thorneside wastewater treatment plant | place: Australia: Brisbane, Thorneside...
GCGCTGGCCCTTTTTGACGACCCAGCCGGAATGAGTCCAGCCGTTTGCGGTGCTATCGGCAAGTACTTTGATGTTCAGTTCGATCGGCTGAGCTGAGGAAGAAGGCGGGCGATTCGTCGAGGCTTGTTGTATGGTTGTTGGCCTGGGTGTCGATTGCGTCTGCGGAGCCGGCGGACGATTGTCAGCGACAGTTTCAGTGGTAATCACACGCGGAGTTGCCGGCCGTGTTTCGCGTGTCGGCGGAATATTATCGACGACCCGGACGGACGGCACGTTTCGCGATGCGGTGTTCGCGGCCGGAAGCGTTCCCGGCGGGTCGAACTCGATCGATTCGACCTCATCGGCGGAATAATATAGCGTCCGCTGGCGGCTGCCTTCGCCTATAACTATGGTAAATCGGCCGCCGCTGAAGCCGGTGATCTTGCCCTTGATGATGCTGCCGTCCTTTAGCCGGATTGTATCCGCGAAAGCGGAAACGGCGAGCAGGAATATCAACACAACAACGGCGAATTTACTGAAAATCTTTGGGGTCATCGTTCGCTTCTCCCGGTCAGTGCACAGATGGCCGTCCAGGCGGCCATCGCCGAAAAGATGCTTTGAGATCGCGGATGGTTGCAGATGAATTCTTTGGCCCACGAACCGGAACGATTATACAATACAGTGCAAGTCTGGCCATCGGGCCGCGTTCCTGTATATGGCGGGCCGAGGTATGCCGAGGGGGCACAGGCTGCCAGATGAACCATGAACAGGGGAAAGGATATGATCAAGAAAATTGTTTTCGGTATGACTATGCTCTTTGCTTTCGGAGCGGTCTCCGGAGTTTTTGCTCAATCTGCATCGCTTTCGGGCAAGAGATGGTCGCTGACGGAAATGAACGGCAATGCGATCTCAAGCTCGGGTGCATTTATAGAATTTACCGACGCGGCAAAGCGGGTCAGCGGCAACGCCTCGTGCAATCGCTTTTTCGGCGGAGCGACGGTCACCGACCGGACGATGCGGTTCAGCGGAATGGGATCGACGCGGATGTTCTGCAACGGACTTATGGAGGCCGAGCAGGAGTTTCTGGACGCGATGAAGAGCGTAACGCGGTACCGTGTTCGTGGCTCAGTTCTGACGCTTTACGCGGGCCGCAAGGCTGTGCTCAAATTTGAGGGTATGACGAACGACGACGCGCCGGAGCCGCAGAAGTTCGGACTTGGCGACCGCAAGTGGCTTCTCGATACGATCGGCCAAAATGAAAAGGTCGCCGCGACATACGGTGCTTTCATCAACTTCGACCCCGAAGAGAAAACGGCCGGCGGCAACACGGGCTGCAATGTCTTTGGCGGCAATTACACTGCCGAGGGCGGCAAGTTCTCGTTCATGAATACAATTGCGACGCTCCGGGCCTGCATCGAGGACGACCGCAATGACCTCGAACGAAAGATGCTGGAAGCACTTGAAAGTGCCGACCGGATCGAGATCTTCGAGGACCGCCTGACGCTTTACAGCGGCAGCCGCGTAGTGCTGGTTTTCCGCGGCAGCGATAAGTAGGTTAAAAGCCAGCCGCATTGGAACAAATGCTTTCGGAGGAATAATTAAATAACGGTCCAAGCTTCCTCGCGAACTATCAACCTAAGCTCAGCGGTCTCCGCGTAGGTCTCAGTGAACTCTGCGTTTACATATTTTCAACGCAGAGCCCGCCGAGGTTTTCGCGGAGATTGCTGAGGTTTTACATCTACTTTTTTTGACTCGCACTTTTCTCGTTTTTGCCAGGGCGATGCGGTAAGATGTTCTTGAAACTGGAGTTCATATGAAAAGAGCATTTTTTCTTTCGCTTTTTGTCCTTTGGATGCTTGCCGCCGGAGCTCAGGCGCAGACGTCTGTTGCCGGCGACTGGGATGTGGTTTACAGCACACCCGGCGGCCCGCGGCCATTTAAGCTAGTACTTGCCGTTGACGGCGAGAAACTTACCGGCACGGCCAAGCGGCCGAACGGCGACGTTCCCGTAACGGGCACGATCAAGGGCAGCGACATTACTTTCAGCTACACCATCGTTTACGGCGGAAATGAACTGACGCTGACATTCACCGGCAAGGTCGAGGCGGACGCGATGGCGGGCAATGTCTCATTCAGCGGGCGAGCCGAGGAACCCTGGAGCGCAAAGCGGGCGGCGAAATGACGCTCGAGTTTCAGATGATGCTTCGCGATCCGGACCTCGAAGAAGAACGCGGGCCGGGCGGCACCTTGATCTTCCAAGACGGCGGGCATTATTGTGTGGTAGGCCCGGAGTTTGTAAGCATGGAAGAGAGCGACTGCTACGCCTTTGGAGCGACACGGGCCGAGGCTCTTTCGAACTACACAGCGAAATACCCCGACAATGACCGGAGATGAATTTCGAAAGATGGCACTTGAATTTGCGGGAACGGAAACAGTTCCGCACTTTGAACGTGTTGGTTTCAAGATCGCCAAGCGAAGAATGTTCGCTACCTATTTCGATAAGGACAACACAGCGAACATTTTTCTAACACCGGACGAGCAGCAAACGTTTTGCAAAATAGACGCGAGCCATATTTATCCGGTTCCAAACAAATGGGGTGAGAAGGGGGCGACGACGTTCGTGCTCGATGAGGTGGAACCGTCGATCGTTCGTGAAGCTTTGATATCCGCATATTCAGGCACTATCGAAAAGCGAAAGTGAAATGCAGGTGGTTGTCATTTCAGGCCAAGGAGAATAAATGGAACGCAAGACCGCTAACGAATATCCGCAAGAGTTATTGGACCTTTTTCACGAGTATCAACACGGCGAGATCGACCGCCGGGCCTTTCTCCGCGGTGCGGCACGCTTTGCGGTCGGCGGCGTCACGGCGGCGGCGATACTCGAAAGCCTGCGGCCAAATTACGCCTGGGCACAGACCGTTGACCCGAAGGACAAGGACATCCGCACAGGTTACGAGACGGTCGCCTCCCCCGAGGGCAATGGCTCGATCAAAGGCTACCTCGCCCGGCCGGCAAAGGGCAGGAAGTTTCCGGCTGTTTTGGTCATCCACGAAAACCGCGGGTTGAATCCCTACATCGAGGACGTCGCCCGACGATTGGCGAAGGCCGGCTACGTTGCTTTTGCACCGGACGGGCTGACCTCGGTCGGCGGTTATCCGGGTGACGAACAGAAAGGAGCCGCGGCGTTCAGAACCGTGGACGGCAAGAAGATGACCGAGGATTTCGTCGCCTCGGCAATGTGGCTCAAGAAGCGGGCGGATTCGACCGGGAAGCTCGGAGCTGTCGGCTTCTGCTTCGGCGGCGGAATGGTCAATCAGCTAGCTGTCCGGCTCGGCAAGGACCTTAATGCCGGGGTCGCGTTTTACGGCAGGCAGGCCGGTGTCGCGGACGTGCCGAAGATCACCGCCCCGATCCAGTTTCACTACGCCGGCAACGACCAGCGGATAAACGAGGGCATCGCCGCCTACGAAGCAGCACTGACCGAGAACAAGAAGAAGTTCGAATCCTACATGTACGAAGAGAAGCAACACGGATTTCACAACGACACAACGCTCCGCTACGACGCCAACTCAGCCAAACTAGCCTGGGAACGGACACTCGCATTCTTCAAGAAACATCTTAAATCAGCCGTTACCCAACCTTGATCGCTTGCCACCACAACGAGTGTCGCTGGATCATGGGTTGTCCGCCTTTCTCAAAAGGACAAAATTGCGGATGAAATAACCCCAAGGAACGATGAGCGCGATTAACGGGGCTGCGATGAAGACCCCTGCCATCTGCTCGGCTGCATTTCCGGCAAGTGCATCGGCACGCCAGAGCGGATAGGCGACGACAAAGAGCCAAAGCGCCTTGTAAAAGATCATGAAGACAATGATCGGCAACCACTGAAGCGGGCGGATCAGGCCAAAGAGCGAGAGAGTCGGGTATGCGGCCCAAACGCACCAGGCAACAGCCTTGGTGTGGTCCCATGGCCCCTCGTGGGAGGCGATGACCTGCCAGGCCTCGGTGCCGGCTCCGAGCGGCATCAAAAGATAAAGCGCCCGCAATAGGTAGATATTGATCGGCCTTACGCCTTCGTACTTTTCGCGATCGGGGGTAAAGATATTTCTGATTGCTCTCATGTTTCCTCCACGTTCTGCATCTGTTGCTGAGTTAAGGTCTGGCCAAAGCCGCGTACGGTCATCCAGATGGCCGAAAAAGCATGGATCGGAGCGAGCGGCAATGCCCACCCACCCTGCATCGGGTAATCAAGATAGTGCGAGAGCGTTACGCCTATGAACTGCGCCGCAACGGCGATGATGGCGATAAAGGCGATCGGCCTTGGTATGAGTCGAGTTCGGAACATAGCAGCATAAAACACAAAAAGCCACCAGGCGAACCCGAAGAGCTGTGTGTAATGTGCGGTGACCCTTGCGGAATAAACGGCTGCGGCCGCAGCGAGATGCGATGTATCGCCCAAAGGAAGGGCGGCTGCCTGCTTCGCCATCGCGAGTAAAGACATTACCGTGCCGTTGTGAACCGCGTCGAGGGCGGCACTCACCGTACAAGCGGAAACCAGGGCGATTGCAAATGTATCGCTATGTTGCCTAATAACAGGGAATGACAAAGCAGAGACAACGACGCACAGTGCGGCCCCTGCGAAGCCGACGAGTACCGCAGCCCTTATAACGGAAGCATCGGATAAAGCGTGAACGAGAAAGCCCGGTGAGCCTACATTTATAGGTCCTATAAGCACAAACGGCAGAATTAGTCCGAGTGCCATTTGCAGCAATAAGACCACTCCGACGACACGACCGCGGGCAGGGGAAATCGGCATAAAATTTCCTCCATTTTCTTCGCTATAGACAGGTTTCAAACCTGATAACGACATCGCCTGTCGCAAAGTTTCATAAGAAAACCGGAGCTCGAATACTGGGAATGCGAAACTGTAAAGAGGTGACCGAGTATGACACGAGCGGTTCGGCGACGGTCGCCTTCCGGCCCATCGAGACGGAAACCGGCAAGGTCCGCTACTCTGGAGAGATATCGCAGGCGGCAACGATGAAAATGAACGGCAACGGCTCCGCCGCCGAAATGCAGGCAAAGGTGATGAAACCGCTGATCGAAAAGTTGACCGAGGCACTCGCGTCGAAGATCTAGATCACAAAGAGCTCGCGGAATACGATGCCCGAACACGATAACGAAAGGCCCCGGCGATATGCCGAGGCCTTTCTCAGATTGACCGTGTGCAATAGCTTGGACGAAAGAATTCACCCCATTTGTTCGCAAAAACGCAGATCGATTCCGCACGGCGACATCATCCGCCGGTTCGGGCTATCAGGACAATTTATTGAAATCATTAGTGATTGGCGCTATTATTCCTGCACACCACCACCTAATCACTAGCCCTCGGCCAATTAAATTCGGCCGAATTAAGGAGGACATCAATGAAACTATCGATACCCGCGTCTTTCGCAGTGCTTTTGCTCCTATCGGCACAGTTTGCCGCAGCCCAGGTGACAATTCAGCCCGGCACGTTCTACACGCTTAGCCAATCACCGGCAGATGGCGGTGCGGCGGGTGACAACGGCAATCCGCAATTCGACATGGTCTCGTCCTTCAATATAGCGACCCGCACCATCAGGGCACGAACGCGAACGCATCCGAACGCCTTGGCCGGCGAAGGAATCGCGTCTTCGCGGATATTCTATGAGTTTCAAGTGGGCAGCACGCCCGAAACGATCGGGCATGCGATCGAGGGGCTTGTTACTTACTCGGTAGATTGGAGCGGCCAGCAACTTATAATTACCGGCGGCCTGTCCAACGCGGACGTCGAAGCCGAGATCATAGTTCGCGACATGACGTCCAACACCAATATTTACACTCAGCGGGTTCATCAGCTCGACCTTGAAACCTACAAGGTGAGACGAGTGACGCTGGGCCTCAATTACAACGACGCGGGAAATACATCCCGGACGCTTCCGGTCGTATTTCGGCGTGGGTACACCTACCGCGTCACACTGCGTATGTCCACAACTGCTTTTCTTCTTTCACCGATCCTCTCAGGCTCGAGCGTCGTCAGCGACTACAGCGGCGAGGGCATGCGGCTGAACTCGCTAGCGGTTATGCTTGAGATCGACCAACAAGACCTGCTGCGGAGGCTCGAGGCCGTTGAGAATCACCGCCATGTTTACCTGACAGGCCGCGGCGAGGGCCACAACAATACCGAGGCCGTCTCGTCATCACCGGTGATCGTGGAAATGAAGACGCCGGCGCGTACAGAAGAGCCCCAAAAACAGCCGTGATCAAGCGTCACTACTGACAACAAACCGAACAAAAGGCCCCCGCGATGTGCCGAGGCCTTTTCGTTTGATCCGGAACGTATTGTCAACGTGACTTTGCCTAATTCGCTGCGTCCCGGTACGGGATCGGTCTATCCGAGCCGATTCCGAACTGAGCAACGGTAGGCGACTGCGTTGAGCTTTGCAATACCCACCACGTGCCTTCACGGTAGATCGCGGCGTCCGTTTTGCCGTCGCCGTCATAGTCGGTTGGGACTGGAAGATCGGTTGCAAGGCCGAACGGAACCTCGAGGTAACCTTCGGTCGATCTTTGAACGAACCAAACTCCTTGGCGGTAAACTGCGGGATCAGCACGCCCATCGCCGTCAAAGTCGCCGACCAGCGGTGAATCTCCGGGTATGCCGAAGTTGACTATCGTGTGCCCGGAACCGGATAGATCAAGATGCCATTCGCCGCTACGGAAAACCGCCATGTCCGCCCTTCCGTCGCCGTCGTAGTCGGCAACGACGGGCACGTCGGTCGCGAGCCCAAAAGAGGTAACTGAGACGGAATTGTTTGCAATATCCTGTATCCACCAGACGCCGCCCCGGAATATCCCGAGGTCAGCTCGCCCATCACCCGAGAAATCTGCGGCGACCGGAACATCCGCGGCCTCGCCGAACTGACGTGCGTTGAACTCACCGTTCGAACTATTCAACCAGAACCAAGTTCCGTCCCGGAAGACGCTTATGTCGGTCTTGCCGTCGCCGTCATAATCCGCTGGCGTGATGACATCTGTCGAAAGCCCAAACTGCGCGACGTAAAAGCCGGAAGAGCTTCGGTTCAGATACCAATTTGTCTCTGATGGGCGAAAGACCGAGAGGTCCGCCTTGCCATCGCCGTCGAAGTCGTACTGAGTTCCAGCGGGAACTGCTGCGACATCGCGATACTTCGCAAGCCCGATGTTCGCCGACCAGTTTGCACCGTTAATGCTTCCCGCGGCGATCAACGAACCGTCGTTCTGGAGTTCCATTGCAAGAATGGAGGTCATGTTACTGGTTCCGAATCGAGTTTGAATGATCCCGTTGTTTCCAAAGCGCGTGTCGAACGAGCCATTGGCATTAAGTCGCAGTAGTGAAAACGCCTGATCATCCATACCGCCGAGCAGTATCTTTCCGGTCGGCAGGACGATCATCGTCGAAGCGGGGCCGCGCGTCTCACTCGACACAAGGTCCACGTACCCATACGAACCAAAGTCTGTATCCAAAGAGCCATCGTTGTTTAGCTTTGCGATCGTTACATTTGAGTCCGCCCCCCACCACTGGAGCGCACTTCCGGTCACAACTATCTTGCGATCAGGTAGGACATTTATCCCGAAGGCGAACGCGTCGTAAGGATAACTTTCAACCGGTATTACGATCGTTGCCCTTCCGGTTTCTCCAAAGTCCGTGTCAACCGAGCCATCCTCATTCAGTCGGCTGAGGTAGAAAGCATTGTCCCAATCATAGGAATATCCAAACAGGATCTTTCCATCTGCCTGCAGCCCGAGATCTCCAAACTTAGACAGCACCCATGGACCAACAACATAGTAGTCCCGATCTCCAGCCGTCGTAACAGTGAAGCCGCTGTTTCCGAAGGATGGATCGATGGATCCATTGGGGATCAATCGCGCAATGATCGCGTGAGCATTTTCACCAACCCCCGCAACAATGAGCTTTCCATCGGGTCGAACAATTAACTTTTCAGCACGAAAGAGGATACCCGGGTACAACGCTCCGCAACCGTTTGTTGCAAAAGTGGTGTCGAGGAATCCATTTGCTGAGTAGCGGCAAACCGAGGATAGGTCTGAGTTGACCCCGATATGCCCAACCGTTATGATCCGTCCGTCGCCAAGTAAAGCAAAGTCACGGACGTTTCCTGCTCGGAGGCCTGAACCGCCGGCAAACGACGTGTCATACTGGCCATTTGGGAGGAACCGGTAGATTGCAGAACCCGACGGCGCACGGTTGGATGAGGTCGAGTCCGACGCCAAGACCAGGATCTTGCCGTCAGGTTGGATACGAAGCCGACGCGTGTGGTCTGCCATTGAGCCGAGCGATGTCGCGACGATCCCGTTAGAGCCAAAGCTCGGGTCGAGATCGCCAGGGCGGCCGAAAGATCTGCTCCCTGCTAGAGCAACAAGTGCTAGGGCAATAAACGGTAACGCAACTGCGCTTCTTTTTACTGCTCGAAACCGACCTTTGAACCTGCCAGAGCTATCCATTCTTTGGCTGATCGGCCGTTTGCGAGTCTGCACTTCGTAGCCTTTTCTCGTGATTTCAACAAATTCCATAGTTCCTCCGGTTAACTGTCACTCGCTCGTTGCTTTCGCTTCTGGTAACGATCGCGTAGGCCCTGCGCCGATGGTTACGACTATCGGCGATGATTCTCGATGATGGAAAGGGTACTCTTCCGGAGCCCGGATTTCTTTGGAAAATGTTCCGAATTTTCTCGGATTTTTCTCGGTAAAGGCAGGTTGTCGTGAAAATGGGTCGAAACGGACCGCTGAGGATGTGATTCGAAGCTTCGCGGGAAAGTTCTAACGGGGCATTCTCAACCTACGCACACGCGGCTCGCGTATCTAAAGCAAAAGGCCCCGACGGTTGCCGAGGCCTCTTTAACGGTCGTTCAGCGCAGGGTTATTTCATCGGATTTAACTTCTGCTCTCTGATGATGTGGCTGGATACAACTGTACGGAGCGTGTCCACATAGTCATTTGCCTTCGTTCGTTCTTCAGCCGAGCCGTAATGCTTGAGGGTGATGGCGTCGAATTTGGCGCCGCGTTCCGCATTGAAGTCTATAGCATCGGCGTAGTTTCGATATACGACCGTGAGAGCAACGTCCCAGTCGCCGGGGCCTTCGGTGGTCGGCTTTGAATAGTACATGTAGTTGAGGATCAGGCCCTGCTTCATTTGTTCTTCGAAGATCACCTTGCTGTTCTTTCGCAGGAAGGTCAGGAACTCGTTGGTTTTCCCCGGCATGACGTCGAAATAGACGACGCGAATGACGTTGCCGGCGGTAGTCGGGGGGTCGGGCGTCTGTGACTGAGCACAGATCGCGAAAAGGGAGACGAAGAGTAAGCTTAAACAAACTCGTTTCATATCTGGTTGTTCTCCTGGTTGATTCGGATCGCGAGTAAAAGCAATTTCGGACCACGTCAGGCCGTTACCGCTCGCTTCAGGCAGCCACCTATCCAAAAACTACTTTCCAAATAGATGAACGAGATTTGCAGACGAAAAGGAACACATCAGCAAGTTATTTTTAACGAGATCAACCGCCCGGCCCCGACCGACCGCCGAGCGGAACCGAATGCTCTTCGGCCGCACGCCGCACCATCGCCTCGGGCAAGCTCTGCCACCAGTCAAAACCGGGAGAAGGCAAGCCTCGCCGAAGAAAGTCTCGGCACAGCCGAGGAATGAAGCCCCAAAACCCGGTGAAAACTCAATCCCAGAACCGCAGTACCGCGGGCCTGATCCACGATTTATGAAATTAGTTGTAGGAGCAATGACGTGAGCATAAGGCCGATAAAGAAGAGTGCTATCCAAGCCGCTCCTCGCGTTACCAGGCGTTGGATAGCCGGATCTGAAGGCGTCCACATCCATCTCATCCTTTCCGGCTTTGCCGAGAGCCAGAACGAAAAGGCGGCGAAAGCCGAAAAAGCAGCGATCATGGCGATCGTCTCTATCATCGACCGCAATTGTAGCGAAATCCCACCGAGCCCACGAGCAAAGACATGACCGACACTCCCGACCTTCACGGATGCTACGGCAGCGATACCTGGAAAAATGGGAATTAGGCGACGTCTACTGCGAAACGCCAGCCCTCCAAATGAGCCCCGACTGCCATGCCTTAGACCTCTAGCAGGATCTTCGGGTTCTTTTTTGCTATCGATAGCAGCTTGAGGCTGGCGCCGTTGGGCTTGCCGAGGCCTTGTTCCCAGGACTGGACGGTCTTGGTCGAGATGTTCAGGTAGCGGGCAAAAACTGCCTGCGAGACGTTGAACTGGCTGCGTATTTTCACGATCTCGTTTGCAGTCATTTCCTTCGGCGGTCGCGGAAGCGTCGTCGTGCGAAGGTCCTTGCGTTTGCCTTCGGCATGCTCGATCGCCGCCGACAAACCCGCTTTAAGCTCTTCAAAAAATTCGTTGTTCGTCTCAGCCTTTTTCGCCATACACCCTCTTCAATTCCTTGACCAATTTTGCTACCTCGTTGCGTTCGGCCTTTGAAAGATTTGCCTTTTCATTCTTTCCGAAAAAATGCAGGAGGTAGATCGTCCCGGTGATCTCGATGTAAAGGTAGACATATCGAAAGCCGCCGCTTTTGCCTCTGCCGGAACCTTTGTCCCCGACCCTTGCTTTCCGGGCACCGCCGCAACCTTCCATCAGATCGCCATGATGCGGGTTGCTAGCCAGATCATTCTGCAACGTAAAGAGCACATCCAAGGATGCCAACTTATCAATTCGCTTTGTAAATCCCGGCGATTCTACAAAGTGAATGAGGTCAGACGACATCGTCTCAACTATACCAGTAAATAGGATAGACGGCAAGACGAAAAAGCCCCGACGATTGCCGAGGCCTTTTTTGTGCATATGCTGAACGGGATCTGTTGCCAACCGCAACTCCCATTCAATTGCCAATAGCTTTGGCTAGTGGAACGATTGGCTAAAGCCCTCGGGCATTAGCCGAAGTTCCGGCGGGCTCAGCCCGGTCGCAGAGCGGAAAGGCTCCGCCTTTCCGGCTTGGGCACACTACTCGAATGCGGCTATGCCGCCTGTTCGGTCGGAAAAGCGGCGGCGTAGCAGCAGAGGAATTTTATGGCGCATCGTTGAAGCAGGCTTCACCGCAAATAGAGCGGCAGAGCCGCGGAAACCAGGCTCTCGTGTATGTACTTATCCTTTTCTGTTCTTCTCCGCTAGTTCCGCCGCCGTAATTGGTTTTATCTCATCCGTGAATTCTGTGACGGAAAAGAGATCTGGAGGATGAAATCCCAGATTGGTGATTCCGTCGATTCCGAACTCGAAATACGTTCCGGCGTCCATAGCGCTCGTTATTGTTTTTCCCAGAACCGCGTCCTTAATGTAGTCAAAGGAGCAAGGTTCATCCGGGATCGTTTTGTGGCCGCTGGGCACTACTGTAAGTTCTGCGGATGAAACCGTTTCTACGCCGAACAAAATTCGATCTTCATAGACCCTGAATGTAATATTACCCTCCGATCTAATTCCGAGATAGTCCGAACCCGCGAAGAGTTCGAGGACCTTTCTGCCGACGAAAGTAGTAACGACTTCACCAAACGAGGAACGCCAACCCGATCCATTTAGGAAGTAGCGATCCTTCCGTCCCGGCATAGTCGCATTCTCAAACCCTTCAAAATCGCCTGTTATCGTAAAACAAAAGTCGTAGAATGCGGGTGGGGTGAATAACTCCTCATGTGGAAACAAAACTTTTTTACTTAGAGCTTTCAACACGCGCTCGAACATCTGTAATGAGCTAGAATACGGGTATCCTATTAGCTTGCCTTTGAGTGGCGGGACTAGCCCTAAATTATGTGAGGTGGCCCATGGCTCACAGCCTTTTGTAAATCCAGTTGGACAGAGTATCAATCCTAGATATTTAGTACCGCCAGAATACTTGGACATCGTATTAATAACCGAGGCCCACTCTTGCACGTGAGCAGGTTCAGCCCGAGTACCGTCGAATTCCTTACAACTTACTAAAAGATCAATTTTTGGCGCCTTTAAAATTTCCGCCGCGAGCACGTCTATCTCTTTCTTCGGAGGTCCAGAGAACGAAGTTACTGCAGGAAAAAGGGCGTTCTCGATACGCATGGGCTTGTTGTGTTCCACAGTTGCTCGGTCCCCGTATAAGCCCTTGGTAATATTGAATGCGTCTTCTTCCAACTTATTCTTGAATTTCACCAGTGTACCTTCTCCCCAGACTCCAAGATCATTCCAGCCTTTAGTTTTTCGGCGCGAACCTTTATGAAATGGTCGCCGTTCTTGACATGGAAAACCGAATCCCCCGTCGTCGAGATTACTTTTCCGCCTATTTGATGTCTGACAAGATTTGTGCCAAATCTGGATGAACCGAGTTGCGTTATCTTTTGTCTAATTTGGTCTCCATTAGGCAGCGGCGTAACGTAGTAATAATCGAGGTCTGCAAGATATACCACCTTTCCGATTTCATCATTCACTAAAACACGCGGATCGTCGTCCTTAAATGAATCCATCAAAACGTCTTGATCGACCCGCTCGCCGTTCACATCAACGATATAAATGTGTTCTTTAGGAACTGAGATCCCCATCGTTTTTTCTCTTATCAATCGACTCTTGGATGTTCTTAAGAGCCTCCTCACGCTCCTTAGGCGAGAGCGGCGGGACGGAACTTCCCTGAACTGGTATAAGAATGGGAGTTTTTCCATCAACACCCAAACCCGCAATGTACCCAGGGTCGCCTTCCAGTACGTGAATACGAATTCTAGACTCACAATCCGGACATACGACTACTTCCTCCTGCAAAGGCGGCATGACGGTAATCGCTCCACCGCAGTTGCATTTCAGAAAAAGAACTTCGCCCCGTTCCACTGCGGCTCCGGCAACGAAGGTTACCAGATCAAATTTTGGTTTCCTATGCATCGGTAATCTTAGATTAAAGGCTTCGCCCATTTCTGGACGAAGCCTCTCGAATTACAAACAATTAAACTGCAATTGTTCGCAAGCGTGTGGGGCTTGCGTCCTTAAATTACATTCCCATGCCCATGCCGCCCATTCCGCCGGGCATGCCGCCCATTTCGCCGCCCTTTTCTTCGGGGGCGTCGGCGATCATGGCTTCGGTGGTGAGCATCAGGCCGGCGATCGAGGCCGCGTTCTGCAGAGCGGTGCGGGTGACCTTTGCGGGGTCGATGACACCGGCTGCGACGAGGTCTTCGTACTTCTCGGTCGCTGCGTTGAAGCCGAATGCTTCGCTGTCCTCAGCACGGATCTTCTCGACGACGACGGCACCTTCCTTGCCGGCGTTCGAAACGATCTGGCGGAGCGGTTCCTCAACAGCACGCTTGATGATGTTGACGCCGATCTGCTCGTCGGTGTCCTCGCCTGCGTTGAAGTTCTCAAGCACCTTCGAAGCACGGACGAGCGTTACACCGCCGCCGGCAACGATGCCTTCTTCAACAGCAGCACGAGTAGCGTGCATTGCATCCTCAACGCGGGCCTTCTTTTCCTTCATCTCGGTCTCGGTGGCTGCACCGACCTTGATTACGGCGACGCCGCCGACGAGCTTGGCAAGACGCTCTTGGAGCTTCTCGCGGTCGTAGTCAGACGAGGTCTCCTCGATCTGCGTGCGTATGGTCTTGACGCGACCGTCGATGGCTTCTGCAGAACCGCCGCCTTCAACGATGGTCGTGTTTTCCTTGTCGATGGTGATCTTCTTGGCACGGCCGAGGTCTTCGATGGTGATCGACTCGAGCTTGATGCCGAGGTCTTCCGAGATGACCTTGCCGCCCGTCAGGATTGCGATGTCCTCAAGCATTGCCTTGCGGCGGTCGCCAAAGCCCGGAGCCTTAACGGCTGCGACGTTGAGCGTGCCGCGGAGTTTGTTGACGACGAGCGTTGCAAGAGCCTCGCCTTCGACATCCTCAGCAATGATGAGCAGCGGACGACCAGACTTTGCAACCTGCTCGAGGATCGGCAGGAGGTCGCGCATGTTCGAGATCTTCTTCTCGTTGATCAGGATGTAGGGCTCGTCGAGAACTGCTTCCATCCGCTCCGGATCGGTGACGAAGTACGGCGAAAGATAGCCGCGGTCGAACTGCATACCCTCGACAACTTCGAGAGCGGTGTCCATCGTCTTCGATTCCTCGACCGTGATGACGCCGTCCTTGCCGACCTTGTCCATCGCCTCTGCGATGATGGTGCCGATCGTCTTGTCGCCATTGGCCGAGACCGTGCCGACCTGTGCGATCGCATCGCCCGAAACCGGCTTGGCGAGGCGGCTGACCTCAGCAACGACCTCGGCAACTGCCTTGTCGATGCCGCGCTTCAATGCCATCGGGTTTGCACCCGCGGCAACCGTACGGACGCCTTCCTTGAAGATAGCCTGTGCAAGGACCGTAGCGGTCGTCGTGCCGTCACCGGCGACGTCCGAGGTCTTCGAAGCCACTTCGCGGACCATCTGTGCACCCATGTTCTCAAGCGAATCCTTAAGCTCGATCTCCTTAGCAACGGTCACGCCGTCCTTGGTGATGGTCGGCGAACCGAACTTCTTGTCGATGACGACGTTGCGGCCTTTCGGGCCGA
>ERZ761602.5680-NODE-5680-length-14566-cov-3.195989_pt1 | contig 14566 bp, 15 predicted proteins | sample MGYA00512165_ERZ761602 | MGnify/ENA primary metagenome ERZ761602 (study PRJEB28899, sample SAMN02445085) | bioreactor sludge metagenome | biome: EBPR sludge; isolation source: Thorneside wastewater treatment plant | place: Australia: Brisbane, Thorneside...
GGTTCGTCCGGATCCCCTTCACCCGCCGGATCGACGAACTCCACCAGGCCGTTGCGGGCCTCGCCGACGCGTGGCGCGCGGTCAGCGCCCGGCAGGCAGGTGCCAGCCGGCCCCGAGGCCGGGTGATGGTCGCGTAGTTGTCATCAGCGAGGTATTCAGTCAGACCAGGTCTGCGGCGCGCGCCGAGACTGCGTCGATGGCGCTCTCGATCTCCTGCAGCGTCTCCGCGGGGATCGCCGAGTCGACGGACAGCGCGACCAGGGCGTGGCCGCCCTTGGCGTCACGGGCAACCTGCATGCCGGCGATGTTGACCCCGGCCGCGCCGAGGATGCCGCCGACCGTGCCGACCATGCCGGGTCGGTCCTCGTAGCTGAAGAACGCCAGGTGCTGGGTCGGCTCGAGATCGACGTCGAATCCGTTGACCTCGACCAGCCGCTCGCGCTGGTGGATGCCGATGAGGGTGCCGCTGACCGAGACCCGGGTGCCGTCGGCGAGGGTGCCGCGGATGGTGATGAGGTTGCGGTGGTCGGGGCTCTCCGGCTCGGTCACGAGGCGTACGGCGACCCCGCGCTCGGCGGCGAGCAGCGGCGCGTTGACGTAGGAGACCTGGTCTTCGACCACGTCGGTGAAAATGCCCTTGAGCGCCGCGAGCTCGAGCACCTTCACGTCGTACTCGGTGATCTCGCCACGCACCTCGACATCGACCTGCTGGGCGACCTCGCCGGCCAGAGCGGTGAACACCCGGCCGAGCTTCTCGCTCAGGGGGATGCCTGGCCGGACATCCTCGGCGATCACCCCGCCCTGGACGTTGACCGCATCGGGGACCAGCTCACCCGAGAGCGCCAACCGCACCGATCGGGCGACCGCGAGCCCGGCCTTCTCCTGCGCCTCGTCGGTGGAGGCGCCGAGATGCGGCGTGGCCACGACGTTGTCGAGTTCGAACAGCGGGCTGTCGGTGCAGGGCTCCTGGGCGAACACGTCGACGCCCGCCGCGGCGATCCGGCCCTCCTTGAGCGCGGCGTACAGCGCCGCCTCGTCCACGATCCCCCCGCGCGCGGCGTTGACCAGCACCAAGTGCGGACGGACTCGATGGAGCTCGGCGTCGCCGATCAGCCCGATCGTCTCCGGGGTCTTGGGCAGGTGCACGGACATGAAGTCGGACTCGGCCAGTAGCGTGTCGAGGTCGACGAGCCGTACGCCCATCTGCGCCGCGCGACCCGCCTGGACGTAGGGGTCGTACGCGATGACGTCCATCCCGAAAGCCGCCAGCCGGTGCGCGACCAGGACTCCGATCCGGCCGAGGCCGACGATGCCGACGGTCTTCTCGTAGAGCTCGGTGCCGGTGAACCGGGACCGCTGCCACTCGCCCTGGCGCAGCGCCGCGTGGGCCGGGCTGATGTGCCGGGCCGCCGCGAGCATCAGCGCCACCGCAAGCTCGGCCGCCGAGACGATGTTGGAGGTCGGGGCGTTGACCACCATCACGCCGGACTGGGTCGCCGCGCGTACGTCGACGTTGTCCAGACCCACGCCGGCGCGGGCGACCACCTTCAGCCTCGGCGCCGCCGCGAGGGCCTCGGCGTCGACCGAGGTGGCGCTGCGCACCAGCAGCGCGTCGGCCTGGGGCAGCGCGGCGAGCAGGTCGGCGCGGACGGCACCATCGCAGTGCCGGACGTCGAAGTCGGGGCCGAGCTCCTCGATCGTTGCCGGGCTCAACTCCTCGGCGATCAGGACGACCGGCAAGGCGACGGGCGGGACGACCGGCGAGGAGTGGTCGGTCTGGACGTCGGTCACAGCGGGAATCCTCGGGGGTGGGGGCCAGGACGCGCACGACGCTGTGCCGCGGCTCACAGTACCCCGCTGCGCCGCGGCAAATGCGGTGCGTCTGCCCTGCGAACCACGTAGCGTCCGCGACGTGGAGTGAACCGGTGACCTCATGCCCGCCCTCGTCGAGGAGTCACCGATGCCTGCCCACATCCACTCTGCCTTGTCCTTCTCCGCCGTCGTCCTGACCTGGCCGGACGGCACTCACGCCTTCCGCGGGCTCGACCTGCTCGTGCCCGCCGGCCGCTCGGGGCTGGTCGGTGTCAACGGCTGCGGGAAGTCCACTCTGCTCAAGCTCGCCGCTGGTGTCCTCAAGCCCACCTCAGGGTCCGTCTCGGTGGCCGGCGAGGTCGGCTATCTGCCTCAGGACCTCACTCTGGACCGATCGAGACGCGTCGAGGAGCTGCTCGGGATCGCGCCCGTACGGCGGGCACTGCACGCGTTGGACGCCGGCACCGGCGGGGCCGCCGAGCTCGACACCGTCGGCGATCAGTGGGACATCGAGGAACGGGCCGTGGCCGAGCTCGAACGGCTGGCCCTCGCGGCCGCCCTGCTCGACCGGCGCCTGGGCGAGCTCTCAGGTGGCGAGGTGGTCCGGCTCGGACTCGCGCGGCTGCTGCTCCAGCGGCCCGACGTGCTCCTGCTCGACGAGCCGACCAACAACCTCGATGCCGGAGCTCGGTCGCGGTTGTACGACGTGCTGGGCTCGTGGGCGCGGACCCTGCTGGTCGTCTCCCACGATCGCGAACTGCTCGAGCGGGTGGACCGGATCGGTGATCTTCGCGAGGGCTCGGTGCGGTGGTACGGCGGCGGCTTCTCGGCGTACCGTGCCCAGGTCGCGGCCGAGCAGGAGGCAGCCGAGCAGGCCGTCACGACGGCGCGCGCCGACCTGCGTCGCCAGCAGGCCGACCGGATCGAGGCCGAGCGATTGGTGGCGCAGCGCAAGCGCCAGGGCGAGCGCAACGCGGTCAAGACCAACATGGGCAAGGCGGCACGCGACTACTACAAGAACAAGTCCGAGAAGCACGCCGCGGCCTACCGCAAGGTGCACGACGACCGGCTCGCCACCGCGCAGAGTCGGCTGACCGAGGCTCAGGAGCGGCTCCGCGAGGACCGCACGATCCGGGTAGCACTGCCGGCGACCGAGGTTCCTCGGGGTCGGGTGGTGCTGACGACCCGCGACCTGGTCATCCGCACGGGCGCGTCGGTGGAACTCGATCTCCGCGGCCCCGATCGACTGGCCGTCGTCGGCCCGAACGGCGCCGGCAAGACCACGCTGCTCGACACCATCGCCGGCGCCGTACCGGCGCGTTCGGGGTCGATCCGGGCTCACGTCCCGACGGCGCTCCTCCCCCAGCGGCTGGACGTCCTCGACCCCGAGCTCTCGATCGTCGACAACGTCGTCCTCCGCGCTCCCGGTGTCGAACTGAACCCGATCCGCGCCCAGTTGGCCCGGTTCCTGTTCCGCGGCGCCGCCGCGGACCAGCCGGTCGGCACCCTGTCCGGCGGCGAGCAGTTCCGGGCCACACTCGCCGCCCTGCTGCTGGCCGACCCCGCGCCGCAACTCCTGCTGCTCGACGAGCCGACCAACAACCTCGACCTCGCGTCGTACGACGCGCTGGTCTCAGCGCTGGCGTCCTATCGCGGCGCGCTCCTGGTGGCCAGCCACGACCAGCGGTTCTTGACCGACGTCGGCGTGGACCGGACGCTCCAGCTCTAGGGCGTGTCCTGCTCGACCTCGTGAGGCAACGGCGTCTCGGCGATGGCCTTGATGTCTGCTGGCGGCTGCTTGTCCATTTTCTCGTAGGCGATGAGCGAGACCCGCGCTGCCATGATCTGCCGGAACGTCGGGCCGCTATCCGCACGGGCGGTCATGCGGCCATGGTGCCACGTGCGACGGCATCGGCGAGGCTGGCCACGAGATCGAAGTCTTCATCGTCGAGAAGCGGAGACCGCAGGAGCGCAGACATCGCCACACTGCCCGCGCCGACGCTCTCGTCGTCGCCCCCAACAACCATCTCGACCGCCCACCGCAGCATCCGCATCGTCTCCTCCCGCCGCCGCCACCGATCCAGCTCGAGGGCCGACCGGCGGCTCAGCACGTGGCCCGCCAGCCCGCCGCCGAACGCCAGCAACGGAGTCGCGACGAGCATCACTGCCGCGAGCACCACCATCAAGCCATCGTGCCCGCTGACCGCCGATCCTGCCCGCGGCCATCCACAGGCCCGTGTCCTGGTGCGGAAAGGCGATCAGCTGAAGAGCGACTGGCCGACGTACTCGCCCGCGCCGACACCAGGGGGTACGGCGAACAGCGCGGAGCCGGTGACCTTGAGGTACTCCATGAGCGCGTCCTGGGAGGCCATCTTGTTCTGGATCGGGATGAAGTGGGTGTCGGGGTTGCGCACGAAGGCGAGGAAGAAGAGGCCGGCGTCGAGGCCACCGAGCGCGTTGCTACCGTCGACGAAGTTGTAGCCCCGGCGCAGCATCCGCGCGCCGTCGTTGAAGTCGGGGTGCACGAGCCGGACATGGGCATCGGGGGCGATGACCGGGAGGTCGTTGCTGCCCGGCATGTCGAAGTCGGGCTGGTCGAACTCGGTGCCGCCGGACAGCGGCGCGCCGGTGTCCTTGGTGCGGCCGACGAACGACTCCTGGTCGCCGAGCGGCTGTCGGTCCCAGACCTCGATGGTCATCCCGAACCTGCGGGCCACCAGGTAGGAGCCACCGGCCAGCCAGTCGGCGCCGTCGTCGTCACCGCTCGCGACCCAGACGTGCTCTTCGACGTCCGCGGTCTCCTCCGCCTTGATGTTCATGGTGCCGTCCTTGAACCCGAACAGGTTCCGCGGCGTGGACTGATCGACCGAGGTGGTGGACGTGCGGCCGAAGCCGAGCTGCGACCAGCGGACCGCAACCGTGCCGAAGCCGATGCGGGCGAGGTTGCGGATCGCGTGCACCGCCACCTGCGGATCGTCCGCGCACGCCTGGATGCACAGGTCGCCGTACGAGCGCGCGGGGGTCGAGGTTGTCGGCCGGGAAGTGCGGCAGCGTCCGCAGCGCCTCCGGTTGGCGGTCGGCGATGCCGAACCGGTCGCGTCCGTCGTCGGTGCGGAACAGCGTCGGACCGAAGCCGAAGGTGATCGTGAGCCGGCTGGGAGCAAGGCCGATGGCCTCTCCGGTGTCGTCGGGCGGCACGTTGGACGGGCCTTCCACTGGCCCGACCGGACCGGCCGACTCGCCGGCCGTCATCCGCTCGGCCGCCTCGGTCCAGCGCTGCAGCAACGCGACCAGCGCCTCGCGATCGTCGGTGGTGACATCGAAGGCGGCGAAGTGCAGTCGGTCCTGGGCCGGGGTGACGATGCCGGCCTGGTGCTCGCCGCGGAACGGGTACGACGTCACCGGGGCGCTCGCCGTATCGGGCGTGGCTCCGTCGCTGGAGCGGCCGATCGCGAACGCGCCGACGACCCCGGCAGCGGCCACGCCGCCGCCGATGAGGCCGCGCCGGGAGACTCCCCGGCGCGGCGCGTCGTCCTGCTGGCTCACGCTTCCGATTTCCCTCGACTGTCTACGAAATTCCGAACCCTGACCCCATCGGGTCAGGAGAGCACCGACGCAGTGAGTTGCGAGAGCGGCTCGGAGAGCGCGTTGACGGCGTCGGAGAGCTGCTTGACCTGGTCGGGTGTGAGCTGGTCGTAGGTCTTGAAGCCGTCGCCCTCACGCTGCTCGTCGAGCAGCGCTTGGAGGTCGGCGAACCGGGTGTCGAGCTCGGTGGCCAGCTCGGGGTCCTTCTGCTCGAGGATCGGCTTGAGCCCCTCGTAGCCCACCCGGGCGCCATCGACGTTCGCCTGGAAGTCCCACAGGTCGGTGCGCGACCAGTACTCCTCCTCGCCCGTCACCTTGCCGGTGGCGACCTCCTCGAGCAGGCCGCGCGAGCCGTTGGCGATCTGGTCGATGGTGTAGGTGAGGTCCTGGACGCGATCGTCGAGGGTCTGGGTGTTGGCGAGCAGGTCGTCGGCGTACGTCGCGCGCTCCTCCGGCGTCAGCGGCGTGTAGTTCTCGGCCCGCTGCGGCCACAGGTCCTTCTCGATCAGGTGCCAGCCGGTCCACTTCTGGCCGGGCTCGAGGTCGGCCTCGCGGGCGTCCATCATCGGGTCGAGGTCGCCGAAGGACTCCGCGACCGTCTCGATCCGCTCCCAGTGGGTGCGCGCGTCGGCGTACAGCGCGCGGGCGCCCTCGTCGTCGCCCGACTTGTAGAGATCGGTGAACTCCGTGGTCTTGATCAGCAACTGGTCCGACTGGTCCTGGACGTAGGCGGCGTAGTTGGCCACGGCCTGGTCGATGAGCTGCTGCTCGTCCGCGGTGACCTCGGGGGCCTCGTCGGACTCGGTCACGGTGAAGTCGGCGCGGATGCCCTCGCCCTTCATGCCGGGCTTGCAGGCGGTGAAGTACTTGCCGGCCGGCGCGTTGACGGTCATCTCGCGGTTGAGATTGGGGCCGATGTTCTCGACCTCGGAAACGATCCGGAGCCCGTCCTCCCCGAGCAGGTAGAACTCGGTGACCTGCGATCCGGTGTTGGTGACGTCGAAGGTGAGCGTCCCGGCCGGGGCCTCTCCCGCCGACACCGTGCAGGCGTCGTCGCTGGACTCGACGGTCAGGGCACGAGCGTCGCCGCCGTCGGCGGCACCGTCGCTGCTGTCCTTGTTCTCCGTGCAGGCGGCCAGGAGCGGTACGGCGACCACCAGGGCGGTCACGGCGAGGGTCTTGCGCATGGGTGTTGTCGTTCTCTCTCGGGAGGTCGTGCGTGGATCGGGCTCAGTGGGTGGAGGAGGCGGGGCTGGGCGAACTGGGCGCGCTGGTCGGCGCCGGACTCGAGCGTCGGCGTACGCCGAGGAGGAAGAGGGTCATCACGGGGATCACGTAGAGCAGCCACGCGGCGAGCTCGAGCTTGGTCGTGGCCGGCGAGAAGTTGAAGATGCCCTTGAGCAGGGTGCCGTACCAGCTGTTGAGGTCGACGGTGTCCGAGACGTCGAAAGCCAGGTTGTGGAGGCCGGGCAGGAAGCCCGCCTCCTGGAGGTCGTGAACGCCGTAGGCCAGCACGCCGCCGGCGACGATGATCAGGAAGGCGCCGGTCCAGGTGAAGAACTTGCTGAGGTTGATCGAGAGCGCACCACGGTAGATGAGGTAGCCGAGCACGACGGCGGTGGCGATGCCGAGGGCGGCGCCCAGCAGCGGCTCCCAGGTCGGGGTGATGGTGCCGACGGTCTCGCGGGTCCCGGCCTGGGTGGCCGCCCAGAGGAACAGCGCCGTCTCGAGCCCTTCACGGCCGACGGCCAGCATCGCGAGGATGATCAGCGACCAGCGGCCGCCCTCGGCGGCGTCGTCGACGGCACCGCGCAGCTCGGTCCCCATCCCGCGGGCGGCCCGCGCCATCCAGAAGATCATCCAGGTCACGAAGCCGACCGCGACGATCGAGAGGAGGCCGCCGATCAGCTCCTGCGCCTCGAACGTGAGCCCACGCGGACCGAAGGTGAGCGCCGCGCCGAAGGCCAGGCTGATCGCGACTGCGACCCCCACGCCGGCCCAGATCCGCGGGAGCAGGTGGCGCCGATCGGTCTTGACCAGATAGGCGACGAGGATGCTCACGACGAGCGCGGCCTCGAGCCCCTCACGCAGTCCGATCAGATAGTTGGCGAACACAACCGGTCACTGTACGCCCACCGACTTAGGCATGGCTAACCTAGGTGAGGTTCACCTCAGTCACGGGTGCCTCTGGGCCGAGTCTCAGACCGCGCACCCGTCGGGACCGCAGGCGTCGGCATCCCTGCCGGCGAGCACCTCGATCTGCGGGTGGCCGTCGGCCCACGCCCGCTCCAGCAGCTGGGCGAAGACCTCGGTCGGCTGGGCGCCGGACACGCCGTACCGCTGGTCGACGACGAAGAACGGGACGCCGTTGGCGCCGTACGCGCGAGCTTGGGCGATGTCGGCATGCACGGCGTCGGTGAACTCCTCACTCGCGAGGACCTCGTCGACCCGGCTGGGTTCGAGACCGGCCTCCACGGCGACCCTGCGGAGCACCGCATGGTCACCCATCGACTCGCCGCGGGTGAAGTACGCCGCCAGCAGCGCCTCCTTCAGCTCGGCCTGCCGCCCCTCCTCCAGGGCGAGATGCAGCAGTCGATGCGCGTCGACGGTGCGCGCATGCGGCGCGTCGGCATGGTGGAAGTCGAGCCCGACCGAAGCGGCCACCCCGTCGGCCCGGGCCATCAACTGCCGAGCGCCGGCCACGTCGGTGCCGAACTTCTTGGCCAGCGACTCGACCGTCGTCTCGACCGGGACCTCGGGCGCAGTCGGGTCGAGCTCGAAGGAGCGGTAGACCACCTCGACCTGGTCGCGGTGCTCGAATGCCCCCAGCGCCGACTCAAGGTGCCGCTTGCCGATGTAGCACCACGGACAGACGACGTCGGACCAGACCTCGATGCGCACGAGAGGTCAACCCCCGCGACTACGTGTGTGTTCCCTCCAGCGCCGCGAAGGCGGCCTCGACCTCGGCCTCGCTCATCGGCTGCGACTCGGCGATGGCCACGATCAAGGGGTCGACGTGCTCAGGGCCACCCTCGAACTTGATCAGGAGCCGAGCCGCGAAAACCTGCTCCTCGGTCACCGGGAGGCTTTTCATGGTCGTCACTCCTCCTGCTCTCCTTCACCGCGCTCAACGAGTGTACGTAGCGTGGCCGGGCGCTCGCCGAACGACGTCGAGGCAAGTACTGCTCGGACGTAGCTGCGCTCCTCGCGGGTCGCCAGCTCACTGCTGCCAAGGAGCTCGAGGAGCGCGATCCCCGGACGACGGGCAAGCGCATTGCCCGACAGGCTCAACTCAAGTGCATGCGTGAACCGACGTCCCCACTCCTCGCGTCTGCGCGCGAGCCCCTCGGCGCGCGTCGATCGCACCGCGCCGAGGTAGCCGAGCACGGATCCGAGCACGGCACCCACGAAAGCGATCAGTCCGACCATCGCCTCGATGATGCGCCGTGATCCGCCTGGATGCGAACGTCTCTCCACAGGGTCACCCCTGAGGCCCTCTCAGGGTCGGGCCAGGGGATCGTGGGGACCGCTCCCCGATGTGGCCGACCCCGTCCGGACGCGAACCTTGAGCCCATGATCGACGTGACCGCACTCACCAGGACGTACGGCGGCCTCCGGGCCGTGGACAACGTCTCCTTCACCGCCCAGCCGGGCCGGGTGACCGGGTTCCTCGGTCCCAACGGCGCCGGCAAGTCGACCACCATGCGCGTCATGGTCGGTCTGACCCCCGCGACCTCCGGGTCCGCGACCGTCCTCGGCCGGAAGTACGCCGACCTGCCCAACCCGGGCCGCGAGGTCGGCGTACTCCTCGACGCCTCAGCGCAGCACGCGGGTCGGACCGGCCGGGAGACCCTCAAGATCGCCGCCCGCACCATGGGCCTCCCACTGAGCAGCGTCGACGCGATGCTCGAGACCGTGTCGCTCACCGACAAGGAGGCCGAGCGCCGGGTCAAGAACTACTCGCTCGGCATGCGCCAGCGGCTCGGTATCGCCACCGCCCTGATCGGCGACCCGGAGGTGCTGATCCTCGACGAACCCGCCAACGGGCTCGACCCCGCAGGCATCCGCTGGATGCGCGACCTGTTGCGCGGCTTCGCGAACAAGGGCGGCACCGTGCTGCTCTCCTCGCACCTGCTGCACGAGATCGAGGTCATCGCCGACGACCTGGTGGTCATCGGACAGGGCCGGATCGTCGCGCAGGGCACCAAGGCCGAACTGCTCGCCACCGCGGGCACGCTGGTCCGCTCCAGCAACATCGCCGAGCTGTCCCGGGCCTTCGACGAACACGGCATCCACGCCGTGGCCTCCGGCCCCAACGGGCTGCGAGCCGAGGCCGACGCCGACCTGATCGGCAAGGTCGCGCTGGCGGCCGGCGTACCCCTGACCGAGCTGCGCGCCGCCGACGGCGCCGGCCTCGAGGAGATGTTCCTCGAGCTCACCTCTGAGACCTCCCGAGAAGGAGCAGCAGCATGACCGCCACCACCGTGGAGTCCCTGGACCGCGCGCCCACGCGAGTGGCGCCGCGCACGCCGCCCGCGCCCATCCCCTTCGCCCGATTGCTCAAGGTCGAGCTGATCAAGATGTTCGACACCCGGGCCGGGTTCTGGCTGATGGTGAGCATCGCCGCGACCGCCCTGATCGCCACGGCGTCGGTGATCGCGTTCGCACCCGACAGCGCGCTGACCTACGACAGCTTCGGGGCGGCGATCGGCATCCCGATGACCCTGTTGCTGCCGGTGATGGCGATCTTGTCGGTCACCAGTGAGTGGACACAGCGCAGCGGCTTGACCACGTTCACCCTCGTGCCCCCCCGGGGCCGGGTGATCTGGGCCAAGCTGGTGGTCTCGGTGGCGATCGGCGCCGTCTCGATCGGGTTGGCGCTGGCCATCGGCGCACTGGGCAACGTCGTCGGCACGGCCATCGCCGGCGTCCCCACCGTGTGGGACATCTCGGGCAACCAGATCGTCCTGCTCGTGTTCGCCAACGTCCTCAACCTGCTGATCGGCTTCATGCTCGGCGTGCTGATCCGCAACTCGCCCGGCGCGATCGTGGGCTTCGTCGTCTACTCGTTCGTGCTCCCGACCCTCTCGATGGTCCTCGGCAACTTCCAGCAGTGGTGGGCCGACATCCGCCCCTGGTTGGACTTCAACTGGGCGCAGGGCGAGCTGTACGACGGCCACCTGACCTCGACGGAGTGGGCACAACTGGGCGTCTCCGGTCTGATCTGGCTCGTCGTCCCGCTGGCCATCGGCCTGGTGATGGTGATGCGGTCCGAGGTGAAGTAGCGCCTCGACATCCCATCGGACCGATGACGGACCCCCGGAGCACACCGCTCCGGGGGTCCTCGCATGTCGTACTCAGCGTGCGTCCTCACCCAGCGCGTCAACCTCACACGCTCGACCTCGGAGTTCGTGACGTCGTAGTCCGAACGGGCCAGATACTCCGCAGACGGACCGACCTCGTGCGAACCCCCGCGCCCGGGTCGGCCTGGTTCATACCGTCCAGGTAGGACTCCGTCACACGGGGGGCGGAGTGCTGGATCGTCGAGTGACGCGAAAGTGCTGTCCGCAACCGATTGCGGACAGCACTTTCACGACGTTCGACGGCGAACCCTCAGCTGCGGGCGCTGCTTCCCTCGACGTAGTCGGAGTCGTGGGACTTGACCCACGCCATCAGCTTGCGGAGCTCGCGACCGGTCTGCTCGATCGGGTGCTGCTCGGACTTCTGCCGGAAGGCGTTGAACTCCGGGGAGCCGGCATCCTGGTCGGCGATGAACCGGGCAGCGAAGGTGCCGTCCTTGATCTCGGCCAGAACCTGCTTCATGTTCTCCTTCACGTGCTCGTCGATCACCCGCGGGCCGGAGACGTAGTCGCCGTACTCCGCGGTGTCGGAGACCGACCAGCGCTGCTTGGCGATGCCGCCCTCGTACATCAGGTCGACGATCAGCTTCAGCTCGTGCAGACACTCGAAGTAGGCCACCTCGGGCTGATAGCCGGCCTCGGTCAACACCTCGAAGCCGTACATGATCAGCTGGCTCGCCCCACCGCACAGCACCGCCTGCTCGCCGAACAGATCGGTCTCGGTCTCCTCGGTGAACGTCGTCTTGATCCCACCCGCACGCAGCCCACCGATCGCCTTGGCATACGACAGCGCCAACGGCCAGGTGGTCCCCGACGGGTCCTTCTCCACCGCCACCAACACCCGCACCCCCCGACCGTCGACGTACTCGCGACGCACCAGGTGGCCAGGACCCTTGGGCGCCACCATGAACACATCGACACCCTCGGGCGGGGTGATGTAGCCGAACCGGATGTTGAAGCCGTGACCGAAGACCAACGTGTCACCCGGCGCCAGCTCCGGCTCGATCTCCTCCGCATACAGCTTCCGCTGGTGCTGGTCGGGAGCCAGGATCACGATCACGTCGGCCTCCTGCGCCGCCTCCCGCGGCGTCAGCACCCGCAACCCCTCGGCCTCGGCCTTCTCCCGGCTCTTCGAGCCGGGCTGCAACCCGACCCGTACGTCGACACCGGAGTCGCGCAGCGACAGCGCGTGGGCATGACCCTGACTGCCGTAGCCGATCACCGCCACGTTCTTGCCCTGGATCAGAGCCAGGTCGGCGTCGTCGTCGTAGAACATCTCAGCCACGGGGCTGCTCCTTCTATCGGTGGTGCTTCATGGGCGGACTTCTCAGGCTTTTCTGGTGGTTCTGGGCCGTTGCAACGCCCCAGAACGTCAGGAATCCCAACAGATGTTGGGATTCCGTCACCCAGCGGCCGGCGGGGCGGGCACGGCCACCGGGCGCAGCGAGCGCTCGGAGATCGACCGTGAGCCGCGCCCGATCGCGACCATGCCGGACTGGACGAGCTCACGGATCCCGAACGGCTCGAGGATCTTGAGGACGTCGGCGATCTTGGCGGCGTTGCCGATCACCTGGATCGTGACGGCGTCGGTGGCGACGTCGATGACGCTGGCGCGGAAGAGCTGCACGACGTCGAGGATCTGACCGCGGGTCTCCGCGGTGGCGGCGACCTTGACCAGCACCAGCTCCCGGTGCACCGAGGCGTCCTGGTCGAGCTCGACGATCTTGATGACCTCGACCAGCTTGTTGAGCTGCTTGGTGACCTGCTCGAGCGGTGAGTCGGCGACGTTGACCACAATGGTCATCCGGGAGATCTCGGAGTGCTCCGTCGGGCCGACCGCCAGGGACTCGATGTTGAAGCCGCGGCGGCTGAACAGACCAGCGATCCGGGCCAGCACGCCGGGCTTGTCCTCGACCAGGACCGACAGGGTGTGCGAGCTCATAGGTCGTCCTCGTCGAACTGGGGAGCGAGATCCCGGGCGTACTTGATGTCGTCGTTGCTGGTGCCGGCCGCGACCATCGGCCAGACCATGGCGTCGCGGTGCACGCGGAAGTCGATCACCACCGGGACGTCGTTGATCTCCATCGCCTTGGTGATCGTGGCGTCGACGTCGTCGGGGCTCTCACAGGCCAGCCCGACGCAGCCATAGGCATCGGCGAGCTTGACGAAGTCTGGGATCCGTTTGGAGTGCAGATCGGTGTTGGAGTAGCGCTCGTTGTAGAAGAGCGTCTGCCACTGGCGGACCATTCCGAGCGACTCGTTGTTGATCACCGCGACCTTGATCGGGATCTTGTTGATCGCGCAGGTGGCGAGCTCCTGGTTGGTCATCTGGAAGCAGCCGTCACCATCGATGGCCCACACCACCCGATCGGGACAGCCGACCTGGGCGCCCATGGCCGCCGGGACCGCGAAGCCCATGGTCCCGAGCCCACCGGAGTTGATCCACGTCTTCGGCTTCTCGTAGCCGACGTAGTGCGCCGCCCACATCTGGTGCTGACCGACGCCGGCGGTGTAGATCGCGTCGGGTCCGGCGATCGCGCCGAGCCGCTCCACGACGTACTGAGGGGCCAGCCCGTCGGTCGGCTTGTCGTAGCCCAGCGGGGAGGTGTCGCGGACGCCCTCGAGGAACGCGACCCAGCCCTCGTAGTCACCGGAGTTGCCCGCGTCGGCCTCGGTCTTGAGGACCACCAGCAGGTCGACGAGCACCTCGCGCACGTCGCCGACGATCGGGACGTCGGCATGGCGGTTCTTGCCGATCTCGGCCGGGTCGATGTCGGCGTGGACGACCTTGGCGCCCGGGGCGAACGAGTCGAGGTTGCCGGTGACCCGGTCGTCGAAGCGGGCGCCCAGGCTGATGATCAGGTCGCTCTTCTGCAACGCGGCGACCGCGGCCACCGTGCCGTGCATGCCGGGCATGCCGAGGTGCTGCGGGTGGCTGTCGGGGAAGGCGCCGCGGGCCATCAGCGTGGTCACCACCGGCATGCCGGTCAGCTCGGCGAGCTCGAGCAGCTCTTTCGAAGCACCGGAGCGGATGGTGCCGCCCCCGACGTAGAGCACCGGACGCCGCGACTCGAGCATCAGCCGAGCCGCCTCGCGGATCTGCTTGGAGTGCGGCCGGGTGACGGGGCGATAGCCGGGCAGGTGCAGCTCGGTCGGCCAGCTGAACGTCGTCATCGCCTGTAGCGCCGACTTGGCGATGTCGACCAGGACCGGCCCCGGACGCCCGGTGCTGGCGATGTGGAAGGCCTCTGCGATCCGGCGCGGGATGTCGCCGGGATCGGTGACCAGGAAGTTGTGCTTGGTGATCGGCATCGTGATGCCGCGGATGTCGGCCTCCTGGAAGGCATCGGTGCCGATCGCGGCGGCGCCGACCTGGCCGGTGACGGCGACGATCGGGACCGAGTCCATGTGCGCATCGGCGATCGGAGTCACCAGGTTGGTCGCGCCCGGGCCCGAGGTCGCCATGCAGACCCCGACCCGGCCGGTCGCGGCGGCGTACCCCTGCGCGGCGTGCCCGGCACCCTGCTCGTGCCGGACCAGGATGTGGCGGATCGTGGAGTCCATGAGGGGGTCGTACGCCGGCAGGATGGCGCCCCCCGGGATGCCGAAGATGTCGGTGACCCCGGCCGCCTCCAACGACGTGACCAGGCTCTGAGCTCCCGTGATCTGCTCGCTCATCCGATGCGGTCCTTCTCTCTCATCTCTTTCTTCATCCGCAAGACCCCGAGCAAGCTCGGCCCCTGCATCGCAACAAAAAACCCCTCAGTCGCGCTGGGCGACGAGGGGTGACGCGCTGACTGCGGCTCGTG
>ERZ761602.5684-NODE-5684-length-14561-cov-5.865711_pt1 | contig 14561 bp, 8 predicted proteins | sample MGYA00512165_ERZ761602 | MGnify/ENA primary metagenome ERZ761602 (study PRJEB28899, sample SAMN02445085) | bioreactor sludge metagenome | biome: EBPR sludge; isolation source: Thorneside wastewater treatment plant | place: Australia: Brisbane, Thorneside...
GAGGATAACAGTGTTATAAATGTCAGGCATAAAGTGATACATTTTTTCATTTCCTCTTAATTACTGTATTGAAGGTATGCTTTTTCAGATACATTACTGTTGAAGTGCCTGTTCAGGTCACTTTTACCTGCCCGTTCATATGCATGGGCAAATTCCAATTGCGAAGGCGAAATTGGCTCTGCGGGAGGTTGAAGTGATGATACCCGTGTGTGATGCACCCTCCTTTCATTTTTCCGATTCTGTTTAATTTTTAAAAGCTGGACCAAATAGTGAAAATAGTTTTAGACCAAATTGAAAGCGACTGCGTACCAGCAATAAATCGATTTACAACTTCTTTAGCTATGCAATTGTATGAAATCATAAAGCTAATTGGATTAGTTCCGATTAGCTACTATTAAAATTTCATATATGTGGCTAACTAACATTGTAGCGGCATCTAATGCTACTCTTTGAATTAGCACTATTATGTGAGCATCCAATGCACAACATCATCCTGCTGCAAAACAAGCCCCTCAACATATCAGAGATTGCGAATAAAATAGAATTCAGCAGCCGCTCATTTTTTACCCGCTATGTAAAGAAGCTACTGGGGGTAACGCCGAGTGAATATCGGGGACGACTGGCGTAGATGTTGTATAAGAAAATAAGTGGCCAGAATATTTTAACAACATATTCGTAAAGAAGGAATACAACCTATATGCGTATGTGGTAGAAAAGCCAGGGACCTATTTAGTAAAAATTTATTGCCAATAACCGAAACCATCAAACACGGCAATAAAAGAAGCAAATAGCCGTGGGCGTATGGAATAGCGATTGTCCAACTGAGTAATGTTAGCTACAAAATATACCGCCAGGGCTAACCAATTTATGCATTACTAGTAAATGAGCGGGTTACAAACATTGTTTATTTATTAAAGTATGATTACAAATTTTGCCTATTACTTTAACAGCATTTTTTTATATACCAGTTTACATTGCAAACCTCAACTTCAACCGCTCTTCCTGATAGTCTAAAATCAATATTTTTTTATGAATGATTTCTTCGTCAATAGAAGATTTGGTTCTGTTGATTTGAAGAAGATGATTTCGCTGCAGGTCAATAAGTTTGCAGTACACTTCGCTACTTTTAGAATCAAATGGAATATTGTCTTCAACACTCAGGTGTTCTTTTAAAGTGGATACTATATCATGATAGTGCTTGGTTTTTTGTTCCTTTTCCGAAAAAATACTGTGTAAATAATCTAAAGAAATTTGGAGTAATTCTTTGTCCAGCCGCAATACCACTTTATGCTCGTGCTCAGGATAATCCATTTCTTTCAAGTTAGCTTTTTTAATCAAGAACGGCAATGATAATCCCTGGATGGCTAAGGTTAAAAGGATTACAATGAAAGTTATAAAGAGGATTAAGTTTCTTTGTGGAAATACAGCGCCATTGTCTAAATAAAATGGAATGGATAGCGCTGCTGCCAGCGAAACTACGCCCCGCATGCCTGCCCAACCAATAATTAAAGGGCCTTTTACGCCGGGATAATTGGGGTCGGCTACTTTTATAAAATTCCGCATAATCATGGTAACACCAACTGCACCAAAAGAACTGATGATTCTTACCAATATCACCACAGTGGTTACTAATATGCCATATCCAATAGCCGTTGACAGTTTGGTTTCTCCCAGGCCGCCGGCAATTTGCGGAAGGTCGAGGCCTATAAGAACAAATACAATACCATTGAGAAGGAAAATAAAACTTTGCCAAACATTTACACCTCTCACTCGTGAAGAAGGATCTAAAAAATAATACCTTTTTTGAGATAGGAACAGCCCCCCGGCAACTACAGATAAAACTCCGGAACCATGTATTTCTTCTGCCAGAATATACATTAAATACGGCGTAATGAGGGTCAGGATTACATCCATATTGGAATCTGTTGGTAATATTTTATGGAGTTTGATAAATAAATAACCCAACAAAAGTCCGCAGCCTACTCCACCTGCTATCATCCATAAAAACTGCAGCAATGCCTGTGGGGCATTGAAGCTTCCGGTTGCCACCGCTACAATAGCAAATTGCATAATGATGAGTGAAGAGGCATCGTTCAATAAACTTTCACCTTCTAAAATGGTAGAAATGCGTTTGGGTAATTTTACAAATTTTGTAATGGCGTTTACACTTACTGCATCAGGTGGCGAAACTATTCCGCCCAATAAAAAACCCAATGCCAATGTAAATCCGGGGATTAACCAGTAAGCCGTAAATGCTACACTAATGGCGGAAATAAAAACTACCACAAAAGCAAAACTGAGGATAATTCTTCTCCATCTAAACAATTCCCGAAAGGAGGAAGCCCAGGCGGCTTCATACAAAATGGGTGGAAGAAAAAGAATGAAAACGATTTCAGGCTCTAATTCTATTTTGGGTAAACCCGGTATAAAACTAATGAGCAATCCGGCGAATACCAACAATACCGGATACGCAACCTGTATCTTTTTGGCGATCATAATGATGCCAATAACAACTAACACTAAGCATAGAAATAATAAAACATTTTCCTCCATATTTTATAAATATAGGGAATTGCTGTCAGTCGAAACACTACGGTAACAGAAAGTATTTTAGGCAATAGTGATTGTTTTCATTAGTGTATAGCCATTAGTAATATCACCTGTTACTGAATCTGCCATGTTGGCGTCTAAACTATTGGAAAAAATACCGTCCTGAGTGTTAGAGGTATCGGGTGCGCCATTATATTCTGCAGAAGCATATACGGTAGTATATGTACTTACCGGAAAGGCAACCTGTGTTACTAATAAGGATGAACCTGATGCCGTAAGAACTTATAAATGAATATGAGGCGCCCTGCCTGGGTACCAACCCGGGAATATACTGATGAATGAAACTTGTCCATTTGCATTAATGGTTTGTCTTCCACGAAAAAAGGTATCACTTCTATTATTTCCATACTGGGAGTAGTTGCCATCTTTATCGCATTGCCAAACATCTACCAGTACTCCTTCAAGTGGCGTGCAACTATGGCACCAAATCTCATCAATCCCTCTTTAATAAATTTTTTTCTTTTCATTTTTTTGATTTTTAAGCTACGAAAAATACTTGAATTAGTGAATCTATTTGCTCAGCATTGTGCCAAAGTACAAGTGTGCGACGCAACAATGTATCATAGTAGCAATGCAGCCGGGGTCAAAGAAATCGCTACACAATTTTATAGTTCGTGCAGTATAATTCTTTATCTATCTGCTATCATTGACGGTCTATCCTGTACAATCTTCATAGCGTATAGTACGCCGTCAGTTTGGGTAACATAGTTTCCCTCATTGAAGCAAAATAAATTTAAGTGTAATCTATAAAGTTTCCCAACCCTGGTACCACTTAGTTGTTTTTGTACTGTTTCTGCTGGCGACGATTGAACCGGATGTTTCTTTGAGTTTTTTGTTTGGATTCTTCAGATTCGGTCAATTCTGAAGATTTGCTTGTTTTTCCGAATACAGAGTAGTCGATATATCGTTTGGGGTTTATTCTGATATCATCCAAAAGTATTTCGCTTTGTGTTAATTGCTCATTTAACGAATTATAGGTTTCACGATTTTTTGTAAGCGCGTTGAGTTTGCCGCCCGAGAGAGAACCCAAATTTTTCCTTACAACGTTTATCTGTTTGTTTAGGGAATCAACGCTGCGTTCAAGGTTCATTTGTGCGAGCTCATTGGTTTTAGTGTTTGCATTTTGAAGCATCTTGTTTATTTCCACTTCTTTTGCATCAAAACCGTCTGTAGCCTTTACTGCATTGCTCAGGCTGCTGTTAACGCTTTTGTTCCACCGTTGCGTTAACGCGGCATAACCCTCCATTTGCCGGTTTAATGATGCAATCTTGTCTCTCAGTTCAGCCTGTTTTTTCGTGTTTAGTTTTGCATTGTATTGACTGAGTACAGCGGACAACGAGTCGGTTATGTTCTTGATCTTTTGCCCAAGCGGTTGAACCCTTGCCTTTAAATTTGTCGCCTTCTCATCGCTTTTTCCCTGAATGATATCCCCATCTTCAACGTGACTATTCGAGTTGCCTTTTTCAATAATAATTTTATTGGGCGACATTGGTCCACTCGCCGCCACCGTTGCCACAGAATTTATGGGGATGGGGATATCCTTATCAATTTTCAATGTCACTTTTACACCTGACATTTTTCCGTCGGCAGATTCCATTTTTTCAACAGAGCCAATTGGCAACCCCTTTAAGAATACCGGATTTTTCACTTCAATTCCGGTGGCTGACGCAAACATGGCAGAGATTTTTATACCTGGGTTGAACAGGTCAGATTGTTGGACGAAGTTCACGATCAATAAAAAAATTACTATTACGATCAAACCCATGATCCCTATCTTAAAATCCTTTGATATGTTCATAAATCAATGGTTAAGAATTTTGTGGCAAGATAGTCAATTTTGGAGTTTATCTGGCAGCAGCCTTGAGCTATGGCCATCGGAGCCCTTGCATTGGAAGACAGAGTGGGCAAGTCTTGATGATTGGATAAAACAGGGCGGTAGCTGCTTTTGGTAATGGGTTTCTATAAAATTTTCTCACTCATCTTCCACAGCGAACAATTAAAAACTTAACAGCGAAAAGTTTCTTAATCTTGTGTTTGAATAAACCGTGATATCATTGCAGAACGAATTACTGCGAATGCTTACCTGAATTCAGAATGTAGCCAGTTGAAATGATATGACGCGCCTTTCATTGTTTTATACACAATAAATTTATCGGAAAACTGCGTCTCTTTGTCCAGATTTACATAGCCTTCGTTCTCTAACTGGCGAAAAATGTCAAGCAACTCAAAATAATCATAGTCTGTATGGTTTTTCACAAGTTTTTGATTTAGCTTATATAAAACTGCTTCCTGTTGATAACTGAGTATTGCCATTCTGAAAACTTTAAATGAGTCTGATAAATAGGGTTCGTCGTTGATTCAAATCCGATGCAAGTATAATGCAAAAACAATGTTCGATGTGCTATGTTTTTATTAACAGGGTGTGCGTAAATATGCCAAAAATTTACATTAGCAATATTCTTCCAAACCTTGCAATGTCTGCTTCCTTTCGCAAAGGGATACTCCGAAAAATGTGGTCGCATAATTGATGTGCAAAGTATGGTGCCAGTGAGCAGCCTTTAGTGCCCATGCCATTTAAAATACCAACATTTTTATAAACAGGGTGAAGGCCCGCAAATGGCCTGCGTTCGACCGTTGCAGGACGAATGGATGCTTTGTGTTCGACTATCTTATAAGGAACTTTTAACCATTGATTGAGGTTTTGTTCAGTTGATTTACGAAATGCTTCGGTGGGTTGATCATCTTCAAAATCCCAAATGTAATTGGTTCCTGCCCAAAAATATCCCTGCTCTGCGATTGGTGCAAGTATCATAGATTTTTTATAGATATGTTCGTGAGGTAGCTCGGGGGCTTCAACAATTATGGCTTCACCTTTATTCAATGCAAAGGGTAAAAGTGAGAAATATTTATTGGTAAACCCATCAGCGCCATCACAAAAAATGATCCTGTCGGCTTCAATATCTTTATAAAATATTTTGTTATTGTTTACTACCAACCCGTCAATATCAAAAATGTCTTCGAAGAAAGACTGCTTTGATAACAAATATTTTTTCCATGCTGGTAAAATATTGCTAAGATGGATGACATACCCCGGGAAGATGCTCCCGCTCCCAAACTCATAGGTAAAATATTCGTTTAAAAAGTTTTCGTCACCAATCAAATCAATATAGTCCTCTTTTTGATGAAGTTTTTTCAAAAAGCTTTCCTTCATAAAAGGGTTCGGGAAAAAATCAATGATCTTTTTTTTGTCTACGGGATGAACGTCAAGAAAAGCGCCAATGTTGCGGTAGGCCCTTTCCGCAAATGGTAAAATCACGTCATCCATCCAAACTTTTACCACACGCCTGCCGGTTACGGGATTAATCAATCCTGCTGCTACGCGCGATGATGCATTTGGTTTTTCATCATCAATTACTATAAATTCTTCACCGGATTGATGTAAAAACCATGAGAGAAAGGTGCCTGATATTCCCTGCCCGATTATTAATGTACCTGTTTTCATTTTCAATTTTTCTATTCAAAAATAATCATTGTTTATTCTAACGTTTGCAATGAAGCCCGACGAAACTGAGCCCGTCTTTGCAAACATCGCACGTAGGCTAAACCTCAATATCATCAATCAATCTTTAAAAATTCCATTTTTGAAGACTATCTAACATTCACCCTTATGCCTTCGCTATGGCTTGTAAATTCAGGGGCATACATACATTGAATAGTTGTAACGCCATTGCTGAAGTTACCCGCGACAGTTGCAAATAAACTGTATTCGAACACATAGGTTCCTTTGGGCAGGTAGCCAAAAAAGAAGTTAGTGCTTGCGTCTTTACTGGATTCGTAATAACCCAAACCGCCCTGCCATTTGTAACTGCTCAGCACATTCGAGGGTTCAAAAGCGCTGGCGCGCATGTCTTTCATATGAACATATTCCATATCACGATCCGCGCGCAATTCAATTCTTACTTTTACTTTATCGCCTATTTTTATTGCATCACCGTCGTTAATGGGCTTTAAAATAGGCCCTTGATCGGTATTGCTCTCAATAAATAATTTTTTATTGAGTGATAATGGAGTAGCTGCGAAAGTGATTTTGTCAAGGGCTTCAAAATACTGCCAGTAAACAGCGCCCCAGTTGGGCGATACTTGTAAAACTCCAGATAAAGGTGCAGTATTTGGCGAGGCATTAGAAACGGCAACAGAAATATTGCCCATATTTGGTTTTACTTTTTCGCCGACGATTATTTTTTTCATATAGCCCGTTCCTTCTCGTACATTTTCTTCTTGCGAAGAGATTTTTATGTTACCGAGTTGAATTGTTACATCAGGTGTTACTTCTAACCAATCAGAGCCTCTTAATAACAGCACATAAATTGCCTCTGCAGTGGCTTTTGTGCTTTCCCAATGATTGGTTTGTTTGTTTTTTAGCAACCATGTTCTTAAGTCATCGGCAGTTTTCGAATCCTTTCCCGCTTCCTCAAATGCCTCTGTAATTAAAGCCTGGCGCTCAATTGGTGCATCATACCACCACCAACTGCGCACATTGTCTTTGTAGTACATTCCCAATTCTTCGTTATTAATTGATGTTTCTTTCAACGATTTTAGAATGGCTTTGGGAGTTGCCGCATCATTGCCGCGGTGCAATGCCAGCGCCAGCATTGCCTGCATGTACTTATTTTGCTGTACCCAGGTTTTTTTACCCCTGTCAGTGAAATAATCAACAGCCTTTTGCGATGCTGCGGCAATTTTTATATTGGGGAAGAAGCTCCGCATGTATAAATATTGAACTGCAAAATACGAAGGCGTGTATTTGTTTAAATCAGTTTTATGTTTTACTAAATCGTTGTATTCCTCCTTCACCTTTAGATCAAGGTAGGGCAAAGCTGCCTGAACAATCCGGTTCAGGTTGGCCTCCTGCTGCCCGCTAACGGCTTTTAATTTCTTAAGATGACCAATGCCTGTGATAATGTACTGCGTAATGAACCTGTCATCCGGTCCGCCTTTGAACCATACAAAACCACCATTCGGGCTTTGCATCTGCCTCAATTTATCGTAGGCTTTGCTCAACTCGCCGCTCATCTTCACCAAATCAAAAAGCAGCGCAATGTTTTTCTTTTGCTGTGCTTCGCTTTTGGCCTGCATTACCCAGGGGGTTTCTTCCAGCAACACTGTTTTTAGTTCCTGATTTTTTTCAAGATTACTCATCAGTTCAGCAGTATCGCTGGTTCTCCATTTTTCAAAAACCTGTGCAATCTTTGGCGAACCGTTGGCAATTAATGTTGCCAGGCTATTGGAGTAGTAACGGTTCCAGGTTTGCTCGGCGCAATCGAATGGGTATTGCATCATGTAGGGAAGCGCCTGTACAGCGTACCATGCGGGATTGGAGGTATACTCGACAGTTAATGCGTGATGCGTAAGTGTTTTGCTGCCTTCACTCTTTAATAGTTTATCAAAGCTGAAGTTTTTTGTGCCAGTACCGCGCAAATGCAAAGGCAGTGTTTCGGTAACCAACATTCTGTTGGTTAGCACCGGTAGCATACTTTCTTCCCCGTCGCTTAGCGAGGCTGTTGCATTATTATTCCCGGTTGTTTTGGCAGTAATTCTCCAGGTTAAGACTTCGTTGAACTGATCCGGAACTTCAATAGGAAATTTTACTGCCTGGCTCGAACCGGGGGCTATTGTGAAAGTCTGTTGCGGAACAGTATTTTTAAACCACCCGTCAACAGACTTATTAGTTGCCGCGTCAAAAAGTTGCAGCGTGGCAATACCTGTGACTTCTTTTGCAGATAAGTTTACTATTTTACTGCTAAATTCCATTTGATCTCCCTCACGCAGGAAGCGGGGTGTGTTGGGCTGAACCATCAAATCTTTTTGGGTGACGATTTCCCTGCTACTATAGGCCATTGCGAGGTCTTTGCTGTGCGCTAGGGCCTGGAACTTCCATTTGGTTAATGCTTCCGGCATTGTAAAAGAGAAACTGATATTGCCGTCTTTATCTGTTTTCAAATCAGGGAAGAAGAAAGCTGTTTCGTTGAAATTTTTGCGTGTCTCAACTTTTGCGAGGGCTGCGCTGCCTTTTTTAGTTGTAATAACTATAACACCATTTGCACCTTTGCTACCGTAAATAGCAGTAGCTTCTGTGCTTTTTAAGACATTAATGGATTCGATATCCTCTGGTTTTATTGAATTCAAAGGATTGCCTGCGACTGCTACGCCATCTACAACATACAATGGATTTATAAGACCTGAGTCGCTCGCTACCCCTCTTATTGAGACAGAAGCATTTTTAAATCCTTCCTGATTTACTGTAACTCCTGCAGCCTTTCCTTGTAATAAACCAGATACATTAGCATCAGGTGCAGATGCCATTTCCTCCATTACTACGCCCTTGTCCCGCATTGCTCCGGTAATAGCCATTCTTTTCTGCATTCCAAAGGCGACAACCACCGTATTGTCAAATTGATTTAAAAAGAGTTGATCGTAAATTTTAAGAAGATTCTTGTAATCATAATCATTGCCATTCTCAACATTTGCCTGCGCTGATGCAAAATTGTTATTACTATTCCACTGGGTGTTGTTATAATAATTATACCAAAGGCTTGGCTCGTGCCACTGATGCGGATAAAACTGGTCGAGTGATGCATCATACATACTTGCCAACATTTCTGCCGATACCTTTTCATTTTTATATCCTGAAATTTTCACCGTCCATTTTTCTTCGGATCCGGGTAGTGTTTTATCCCGAAACGTGCTGTACTCTACTTTCAGGTCTTTGTTCGTCCAAGGAACTGCAATGGATTGATTGCTCTGAAAAATGCGGTTGTGCTTTACAAACATATAAGTTACGCCATAACCTCCTCGTTCGCTTTCTGTTGCACCAAACTGATTAGTCTTAATTTCATGGTTCAGTTTTAAGAAATTATATTTCGTGCCAGGTTTTTCGATACCCTGTACAACAAACAAATCATCAGCGCCGGTGCCGATTTTAACTTCAGTTTTTTCGCCAGGTTCAATCGGATCAGGAGCCTTTATCGAAAGATACTGCGGATAGCCTGGTTGGTTCTGATTTTTACCGTACAGTTCAACATATTGTTTATCGGTTACAGCATTACCGTCTTTATCTTTTGTGGAAGTTTCAATCACATAAAATCCCGGTTCAAAACCAGCTTTGTTTAATGCAAATTTTCCAGTAGAATCCGTGCTACTGCTTTGTTCCAGTACTTTGGTTTCAACAGGCCATGACTTGGGATCGCTCTCGTTGTCATACGTGTCATTAGGAAAGTTCTGAATATATTCGGCTTTAGTTATTACAAATTGGTCGGGTCGTTGCCAGAAGCGTGGACGAAGCAAACGTTGCTCCGGCTTTAATTTGCTGATGACGATTGACACATTGGCTTTTTCGAAATTTCCTGCCATATTCTCGGTGCGCACAGAAATAGTTTTCATACTATCAAGCAGTAGCTTGTCAGGGATATTTACTTTTAACAACAAGGATTTATATCCCACAGAAACGGTTTCTTCACCGCTTCGAACTTCACCGTTGAGGTCGGTAACATCGGCGGAAATTTTATAATCAAAAACGGGTTCCAATTTTGGATTAACCGTTAGGTCGGGAAGAGCTTTGAAAGTAATTGTGAATTTTCCTCCGGCTTCGGTAGTGGTTTCGCCATGCGCGATTTCCTGTTGTTCTACACGTGGCCACCAACCGCCCCGGAACAGCCAGGGGTAGGGGAAACGTGCCTGACGCACCACGCGGTATTTAACCATCGCCCCTTCAATATTATTGCCAGCATACGCTTTTGCTATGCCTGTAACCTCCACCTCTTCATTTACTTTGTATGTGCCCTTCATTTTTTCATAGTCCACATAAAATTTCGGACGTTTGTATTCTTCCATCCTAAATGTTGAATTTCCTATGTTATCTTGGGTGCGTAAATAAAATACGCCGTTCAAGCCACTCTGAGGCAGCGTAAATTTGCCGTTGAATGAGCCGTATTCGTTAGCTGCCACCTTGATGCTATCTTTCCTTTGATTATTGGCATCGAATAAAAAAATGGTGGTTTTGTAACCCGCATAAACATCCGCCTTTTCCCCATCGCCCTGCCGGTTTATGGCAATGCCTTTGAAGTAAACCGTTTGGCCGGGACGATAAAGACTTCTGTCGGTAAACAAAAATATATTAGTCTTAACTTCTTCGTTATTCGCACCATCGTAGAAATAGTAATTATATGCTTCGTCATCCATGAAGAATTTTTCTTTACCATGAGTTATCTCAAAAATATACCCTTGTCCACTTCTGTTTTCTTTGTTTTTTGCTTTTAAAAATTTGAAATATCCATTCTTGTCGCTTGTATAGTCTGCAAATTTTGATTTCGTGTATTTATACGTTTGGTAATTGTATTGCCTTTGCCACACCTGTACTTTCGCATTTGCGAGCGGCTGTCCGCTATTGCGGTGTAGCACAAAAAAATCTCCGTCATGATTTACATAACTTATGTTTGAAATATACGTGAGCTGCATCGCAAGGATATTTTGATTTCGACTAAAATCATTGTTAGCTGATGCAACAATGAAGTATTCGCCAGAGGGTAATCCATCTACTTTAATTTCTGCACGGTGATTTTGCAGGTCGGTGTTTTTGGGCAATTGCTGCATCCAGTTTTTGTAAGGAGCGGCTGTTTCTAACTGGTTCCAGTATTTGTTTTCGCCGCGAAAGTTGCGCACGGCGTTCTTTAAGGTTTCGGTAGCGGGAATTATTCTTAAATATATTTTGTCAATGTTTTTGTAATTCATCAACATTCTAAATGGTAGTTCGGGAATATTAACTTTTTCCACTTCAAAACCAAAATGCGGCTGCAGTAATTGATGATTGAGGTTGTATGCGTTCACATAGCCTTCACTTTCCTTTTTATTGTCTAAAATTTTATCCACAAGATCTTTTGCCTTCAACAGTTCATAACGGTGGGTAGTGTCACCGTTGGCATCGTACTGTGTGCCTTTTTGCCAATGCCATTCTGCCATTAAATAGCGCGCCTGATCTGCCGCGGGATTGCCGGGATATTTGGTGTGGATTGCTTTTAGCGTGTTATAATACAATTGATCTTTTTCGGGGTCAAGCGAACTGTTGCGGACAAACTCCAGTCTGCTAATATCCACATCAATCAAGGCATCGGGCTTTGCATCGTTTAAATGAAAACGCAGCAGGTTCTGATAAATCAGTAATGCTTTGTGTTGTAGGGAGAGCGAATCTTTTGTAACAAACTGCTGCATGATGAACTCACTTGCCGATGCAAATGGTTCTACGCCGCTGATTTGAAACGCGTAGGCAGGTTTACGAATGTCGCGTTCATCATTCTTGAAATAATTCAAAGCGCGTTGTGCTAAAAGATCGTAAAGGGTGGGGCGGAGGTAGCGCACGTTGCCTTTACTGATTAAAGCATCATAAGGCTTCAATATCGTTTTTTGTAAAACCGATTCATTTTTGATTGAAGCAAGGTAGTGTTCACTTATTTTTCTATGAAAATCATCGGTTGTCCAGGTGGCAATGTCATCTTTTTTAAGATCAACGGTATTCGTTCTGGTGTAAAGTTTATACCTATTGCGATTGTAATATTGTTGGTAAATGCCGGCGAGGTAACTGTTAAGCAAAGATGATACCGGCTCTTTACTAACAGTCAATTCCTTTTCAATTTGCTTAATACTTTGCGTTTCATTGTCTTCGCGGTTTTCCTGTTGCAGCGTGGTCATAAAAACCAATGCCTTTACAATTTGTGCATCCTGCTTATCAGCTTTTGCTTTGGTATAAATTTTCTTTACGATATCCAACGCGGAAGCCGGTAAACCCTTTTGAATTTGGGCTTCTACGCTTTTCCAGTCTGATTCATAATTCTTAACCGATTGTGCATTGCCTTTCATAACGCCGATTGTAAATATGGTTGTGATTGCGATAAAAAAACAGATATTGTTCATTGTATTAAAATTATTTCAAATGTACAGATACGTGATGTACGGTATCTGTAAGATGCAAATCGGAATAAAAGTACATAAAAAAGAACTACGAGTTTTTGCCAGTATTTGTGCCATGACTGATTATCAAAGACTTATGGCTTTATGAATAGATGAAATGAAAAGGCTTCCGATTGAAAATTCCGAATTTCAAAATACCTTATTTTAGCGTTTCAATTTGTTAATTGACAAAATCCTAATTTTTTTTATGAGAATCTTGCGTGTTTTGAACAGGTTTTGCTGTATTGCTTTACTCTCAATATTTAGTTTGAGCACCACGGCTCAATATTACGACTCCCTCAATTTTGTTGACCTGCAATGGCAGAAGGAGAAAATCGCAAAAGGAGTTAAACTTTATTCTAAACATTTCAATTCGAAAAATCTTTTCAGGTCAAACCAGTATATCACATACGTTAAGATAAAGAAACGGGCAAATGTTTTTGAAATTGCAGCAGATCCGAAAACTCTGAAGACGACTAGCGACTTTGCCACAGAAAGCAACGCTGTTGCTGCTGTTAACGGTAATTTTTTTGACATGAAAAACGGCGGTGCAGTTGATTATACAAAAAAGAACGGACAAATTATAAATGCTAACAGAGTTCAGAGTAATCAGCAGCGCGCTTTCCATCAAAAAGCAGGAGTAGTTATTACCAATGGAAGTTTGCAGATTGTTAAATGGGATGGCTTTGCTAATTGGGAGGAGAACCTGAGTGAAGACGATGTTATGTTAGGCGGCCCGCTGTTGTATTTGAAAAATGTATTTGAGAAGCTTGACAGCACCAGTAGCTTTACTATGACCCGGCATCCCCGAACGTGCGTTGGGGTGACAAAGCGCGGTAAAGTGATTATGCTGGTGGCAGATGGTCGCAATGCCAATGCCCGGGGACTTAATTTATTCGAATTGTCAAAAGTGATGCGATGGTTGAAATGTGTGAGCGCCATTAATTTTGACGGGGGCGGTTCAAGCGCACTTTGGATACTAAATAAAGGAGTGGTTAATCATCCTTCCGATAACGCAAAATGGGATAACAAGGGGGAAAGGAAAGTGGCGAATATTTTGTTAGTTAAAAGCCGAAAGCAAAAATAAACCTATTCAAAATGCAATACCAGCAGCGGCACCCGACTATGCCAGGCAAGGTATTTTGATGTGCTTCTGTGAAAGATTCGGGAGAAAAAACCACGCTTTTTGTGTAGCGAAATAACCAGCGACGCATGTTCATCCTCAGCGAGCTGATTTACATTTTCGGCCAGTAAGTGATCGTCATCAATAATATTGAGTTGCGGTTTAAATTCCTTTAGCATTTGCACTAGTCCCTCTGCAATTTTTTCCGTTTCGGTGTAATTTTCCTTTTTTAGTAGCTTGTGCGTAATAACTAACGGCGCCCTCAGTTTTGTTAGATAGTTCTTTAATCTTTCTAAGGCCAGTTTATTTTTTGATTCATAAAAATTGGTAACCAAAATTATTTTTTTGGGTATGGAAATGTCCGCATTTAAAGGCACTACCAGTACGGGTCGTTCAATTTTTTCGATTGCCCTGTGAACATGGCTCCCGAGCAAAACCTGTTCAAGGTCTCCTTTAACTTTAATACCCATCACCACCAGATCAATATTCTTACTCAGACAAATATTATTTACGGCATCTATAAAATTGCTATTGGAAAGGTGGGTTGTTATTTTAATTTCCGAGCCTAATTTACTTTTGATCCCCGCAACCAGTTTTTCCAGTTCAATCCTTCTTTGACTTTCCAGTTCCTCTGTTTGCTGTAAGCTTAGGCTTAAGGTAGCCGTTTCTCCGGTGTCGTACAAAGGAACAATCTCGTAAGTATTTAGAATAAAAAATTCTTCAGTATTGAAATGATTAGCATAATTGCAGCCATACTCCAGTGCGTGCGAAGCATGATCCGAAAAATCTGTAAGCACCAGGATCTTTTTCATTTAATGTTATTTTTAAC
>ERZ761602.5685-NODE-5685-length-14558-cov-7.349859_pt1 | contig 14558 bp, 13 predicted proteins | sample MGYA00512165_ERZ761602 | MGnify/ENA primary metagenome ERZ761602 (study PRJEB28899, sample SAMN02445085) | bioreactor sludge metagenome | biome: EBPR sludge; isolation source: Thorneside wastewater treatment plant | place: Australia: Brisbane, Thorneside...
ATTTATAACAATTTTACCTGATATTCGTAATGGAAAAATGTAATATTTATTTATGACAAATGAGATGAAAGCCAAAACATTTACCGGTTAGGTAAACAAAAATATGGTTTTGTTTTTATCGGGTTAAAGTCATGTTGTTACCAGAAAAAGAAAAAAATACCCCCTTCGAATGCCGTTGTGGCAGAAGGAGGTATTTTAGTGGAATAAGTAGAATCTTTGAGCAGATTATTCTGCGTTTGGATAAGCCGATTCGATGCCCGGTCCTTCCACGCCATCGATGTAACGTTCACCGTATAACTCCCCGTTGACTGTCACCGTATAAACACCGTGACCGGTAAGGTACTGGTCCGTTTCGGATATGCTTTGCCAGGTAAAGGTCAATTGATTGCCTGCCAACGTGCCAACACCTTCCTGAATATCGCCAGAGACCAGCCATTGAAGATTGTATTCGTTTGGCTGGCTGCCAGCCGTTACAAAGAGCGAGCCGCCGTAGCGTTCGTGTGTGGCATCTTCGGCATTCAAAGCATATTCGCCAATGATCTCAGGCACATTGTCAGCGGGAGCGTCTGCGCCGAGCGGGGCGGGAGTGCGGCGTGGAAAGCAGGCAGTAAGGGTAAGGGCTAGCAGTAAAGAAAGGAGGCTTAGTTTCTTCATGAGTTCCTTTTGTAATGCGGGCGTCAAACCCGCCGTTTTGTATTCTCAACACGTCCGGTTTTTAGCCGGACGTACGATTCATTCTTCTTTCAGAGTCATCAAAAACGCGATCAAGTCCTGGATCTGTTCCTCGGTCAGGAGATCGCCAAAGGTTTGGATCATCTGACCTTCGGGATACCCCGACACAACAAAGGCATTCGGCTCGATGATGGATTGGCGCAGATACTCCTCGGCGGTCATCCCGGGGATGCGTTCCCCGGCTCGGTCTGCGATCCCATAGAACGATGGTCCGATGATACGTTCGTCCTTGACGAGCGAATGGCAGATGCGGCAGCCCGCGTTCACACCTGAGGTGGTTTCGTAATAGATATCCTCCCCGGCATCGGGGTCCGGGATGTGCATGTCGCGGAAGGTGATGGTCAACGCCTGGCGCGGGTCGAGTGTGATCGTATCGTTGAACAGCACCTGCTCGAATGCCGAATCTCTCCGGTCGTACATTTTGACGGTGACTTGATGTTTGCCGGGCGCGAGATGCACCTGTTCGAAGATGCGCGCACCCTGGTTGATGTGGTTGTCTATCGCAGTATAAGTTTCGTCGATGAGCAGGTCTCCATTCACTTCCAGCGTAATGCGGATCGGTTGTGTAAGATCAGGCTCGATGGTCGGTGGAGGCGGAACGTCATGAATTGCATATCCGCTGTGGTGGGTCATCTGGATGACAAGCGAAGCGGCATCCTCCCCGTAAAACTCAACAGGACGATTGCTCAGCCAGATCAGGGCTGCTGTGACGATTGCCATCACGCCGAGCAATGGTGCGATAAAGCGGAGGTGCCCCATGTTTAGTTTTAATTTGAACGTATCCGCTTCATCCTTGACCTGGGACTTGAGCGCGCGACCGAAGTCTGTGGGCGCAGCCCAGGCAGTGTGGACGAGTGGAATGAACTCTGGTTTGAGTTTTGGCAGGCGTTCACCATTGACGCGATCATTGAGCCAGACATTTCCTTCGCGGTTGGCGCAATCCTCGGGCGGGCAGCCGATGAATTGAACATCGCTTGCGCCAGCTTCGAGAGCCTGCGCAACCAGTTTCGGATTTGCCATGGCAATGCAGGTCAACGGAATGATGTGAACGTCCGGGTCGTTGAAATGCGCGCCGACACCGTGCAAGGCGTGACGTTCGCAGGTGAAGACGACTTTTATATTTTTTCCATCACTCGCTTTGGCTAATGTGGTCTTCCACATCGGGTCGAGCGGGATGTCGCCAAAGGTCAGCGCGTTATCGGGGCAGGAACCGATACATACGCCACAAGAGACGCATAGGGTTGGGTCGATTTCTGCCTGGAATTTTGGACGCGCACCGTCGGTGCGGGGGATCATTTTTATGGCAAGGTAGGGGCAGTCCCGTTCGCAGAGCGTACAGCCGTCGCAGTTCGCAAGGTCCACTTTGACAGGTTTGAGTTCTTTTTCGCGCGGCATCAGCCAGGGCAGGGCGGTGGCAACAGCAACGATGACAAGCAGGACGCTCCAGAACAGGGCTTGCGGTCCGCGCAGGAAGGTTGGGAGATAGAATAAATAGAACAGGTCAATCGGGGTTTGGGCGGGGAGCTGCGCTTCGTTGAGAGCGGGCAACATGCCAACCGGAAAGAGCGCGGATGCCAGAAGCAGCACTAATAGTGATATGCCCATCCAGTATCGCGGAGGTGTCCATTTGGCGCGGCTCATACGTTTGAGATGCAGCCAGAGGAAGTAGGCCGTCAGCGCGGAGAGTCCGAGGTGCAGAACGATGACAATCAGCATGAAGACCCAGCCTGTGCCTGCGGCGTCGCCGACGAGATAATCGACGATGAAGGTTTGCCCGGCTTTGAAGCTGCCGAGTATCTTGAAAAGGCTTTGGTTCAACAGTGCGGCGCGTTCATCCCAGATCAGCCAGTAACCGGTGATGCCGATGAACCAGACCACAAGCGCCATACCCACACCTGTGACCCATGCCAGCCAGCGCGGACCGCGGAAGCGGTCCTGAAAGAAGGTGCGCCATCCGTGCAGGAGCCCAAAAATTACCGCGGCATCCGACGCGTAGCGATGCATGGCGCGGATGATGCGGCTGATCAGGTTGGCTTCCATGTTCGCGACGGCTTTGTATGAAAAAGTGAAGCCGAAGGGATAGAACAATGTCAGGTAGATGCCGGTCAGCAGGATGACGATCAGGAGAAAGATGGTGATCGTTCCGGTGTGATAGAGAGGGTTGAAGCGCGGGTCATGGATGAGCCAGTTGACAGGCGTTTCAAGTTTCAGCGAGAGACGCTCGAAGAAGCCAATCAACTTCCGGCTGGGTGAATCGAGGCGGGTTTTCCAATCCACGCTGGGGTTGCGCTCGGAAAGAGAATCCGTCAATTGTTTTTTTATGGGGGGATTGGTCATGAGTTTTACGACACGGTATGCGTAATTTCGCTTGAGGCTACTGATAAAGTTTGGTGCAAATGTTAAGGGGTTGCGAAAGAAAAAAGGAAGGTGACAGTCATGACACCGCGGCGCCATGACTGTCACCTGATTTCAAATGACTACCAGACCCGGAAGCCGGGGGAGGTGAGGGCGATGTTCTTGATCAGGTCGAAGAGCATGGGACCGTACACAAGAACGATCAGAGCAAAGGCACCATAGATCCAGGGAGCCCAGCGGTCGAGCCAGACGGGGGACAGGGCGGGGTCCTGCATGGGTTCGGCGATGGGGACTTCCACTTCAGCTTCGACGCGCTCTTTGTTCGTGGCGGTCATGTACATGACCAGGAGATAGATCGCGCCGCTGAGGAAGAGGATCGCGCCGCCCAAACCGACCTGGAAGAGACGGCTGTTCCATTCGGCGGGAACGTAGGGAGCCAGGTTGAGCGGAACGCGGCGGGGAGCGCCGAGCAGACCGAGCACATGCATCGAGTTGGAGAAAACGATCATCCCAACGAACCATGTCCAGGCTTGGATTGTCGCCCATTTCGGCTGCCAAAGTTTGCGGCCCGTGAGATAGGGGACCATCCAATAGGAGATGCCGATGAAGCTCAGGGTGACGGCAGTCGCCACGGTCAGGTGGAAGTGCCCGGGCACGAAGGCGGTGTTGTGCAGCACGAGGTTGACGTTATAGGAGGCATTCGCCAGACCACCGATACCGCCGAAGAAGAACAGGATACCAGCGAGCAATTGCGAAGCTACGGAAGGATCGCTCCAGTTTAATTTACCGATCCAGCCGAGTGCGCCCTTGCCGCCGTTCTTTCGTGCGCCGTGTTCAAGGGATGCGATGACTGTGAAGGCGGTCATCATGGAGGGGAAGAACACGCCAAAGGTCAGCATGGCGTGGATGAACTTCCAGGCGGGGGGCACGCCGGGGTCGACATACTGGTGGTGGAAGCCGAGGGGCGTGGAGAGGACGAGGAAGATCCAGAAGGAAAGGCGGGCAAGCGAGTCGCTGAACATCTTGCCGTTGCCAGCCTGTTTGGGGAGCATGGCATACCAGGAGATGTAGACAGGCAGCAGCCAGAAGTAGACCAGTGGGTGACCAGTGAACCAGAAGTAGGTGCGCGCCAACTGCGGGTCGACGCCCTTGATGAGACCAAGCGACCAGGGCAGCAGCATGGTGAGGATTTCAACGGCAACGCCTAGGGTGCAGATCTGCCAGAGCACGAAGGTCACAAGGGAAGCAAAGGCAACGAACGGAGTGCGCTCATTGGCGTTTTCTTTGCGCCAGTCAAAGTAGGTGATGAGCAATCCCCAGCCTTCGACCCAGCTTCCCACCACCACAAGGGTCAGACCGATGTAGAAGAACGGATTGGCTTTGAGAGGCGGATAGAAGGTGAAGAGTACGGTGGCTTCATTCAAAAGAACCGGAATGGCAGCCGCGACGACACCCACGACCATGAGCCAGAAACCGACCTTGTTCAACACGATGTTCTTGAGCGGGCGTTTGAGACCGAAGATTACGTTGAAGGTCAGGAAGCCCATGATGAAGAAGGTCGTCCAGACCAAAGCATTTAACACGCCGTGGACGGTCAGCCCTTGATAGTAGGACTTGATCAAAGGTTTGAGATAAACATAGACATCCCAGCCCGCGTGCTCGAAGGCTTGCAGGGGGCCGAACAAACTGCCGACCGCCAGCGCGAGGACGGCAACCAGAATATGGGAGCCGATGAATTTCTTTTCAGCGGCGGATACTTGATATTGTTTCATATTGTCTCTCCTTGCCTTATGGCGTCACGGTGATCGCGCCGTACATAACGCCGTGACCGCTGCCGCAGAATTCGGTGCAGATGAAGTTATAGGTGCCGGCTTTGTCGAATTTGACGGTCAGTTTGGAGACCTGTCCGGGCAGCACCATGAAGTTGGCGTTGGTGTCCTGGATCTTGAAACCGTGCTGGACATCGGGTGAGGTGACATAGAAGGACACGCTCGATCCGGCGGGCACAGTCAGTTCCTTGGGCAGGTATTCCCAGTTCGGAATTGCGCGCGCCAGGATGTATGCGTCATATTTGCCGGGAGCGACCTCGCGCAGGCCGGGGTTCGACCAGGGGCTGTTCGGGTCAGTCGCCACGGTGTTCGGGTCAACGCGCTGTTCGGGGGCGGGGACCTGGATTCCCATTCCAAACGCGGCCACACTAACGGCGGCGGCGAACAGGACCAACAATACGAAACTGAAGATCATCCAGTTGCGTTCGTAGGAATCGATGTGCATATTTTGCGCGCTCATAGTGTGCCTCCACGTCCAACGAGGATCATATAGATCGTCGCCCAGATTGCGATGAGTGTGACGACAAAGATCGTCAGGACCGCGATGGTGCCGGTCGGGCGAAACTCATCATCTTCTTTATCTTTCTTCGCCATGTTACATTCTCCTTTGAAAAAATGAATTTAGGATGACTGCCGCCTGGGGCGGCCCCGCAAAGTGCGGATGGGAGGGGGGAGTTGAGTTGTTGCCGGTCCGCCTCCTTATTGCCTGAGCATGTACTTCAGATCATCGGCGATCTCATCCGAGGTCACGCCGAATGGAAATACCAACTTCAAATAGCCATCACGGTCGAGGACGAGCAGGGTTGCCGTGTGGTCGATCAAGTAGCCGGTTGCATTGCTGCCTTCCGTCTTTTGATAGAAGATGCCGTACAACGAAGCGACTTTGTCCAATTCTTCCTGTGAGCCGGTGATGCCGACGAATGAAGGGTGAAACTGCGCCACATACTTCGCCAGTTTTTCCGGGGTATCGCGTTCCGGGTCGAGTGAGACCATGAGGACCTGCACGTCGTCCGCTTTGGATCCGAGGTCTCTCAAAGCCTGCCCGACATTTGCCAGGGTGGCAGGGCAAATATCCGGGCAAAAGGTGTAGCCGAAGTAAATCAACACCATCTTGCCGCGGAAATCGCTCAAGGACACATCGCCATCTATGCCGGTCAGCGTGAAATCAAAGGACGGCTCCGGCGACTGGATAACCGTGCCATGAAAAGTATGCGGGCGCAGGAAGTAGACTCCCGCGGCAAGACCGAGGATGACTACAAAAACTGAAAGAAAAACTTTTAATTTCATTTTCTAAACTTGTTCGCTTTCTACTTTTCACTTTATGGCGCATAGCACAAAAACAGGTGCGCTGCCTCATATGCAAGTTTTGCCGAACCTACGCTGTTGTGCGCTTCATCTGCCAGCACACCCAAATGACGAAGGATACGGTCGGCGTCGGAGACTTCGGTGACATAGCGGTATTCCGCGCGAATGACACCCCAGCCGTCGACCAGTACGAACCCCGGGTCAAGGGCAAAGTTGCCGTCACCTTTATCTTCGTAATAGGTTTCGAACCCCGAGCCAACGACAGTCTTGAGCAGCTCTTTGTTTGTGGTGGTTGCAAATTTCCAGATGTTAAAGTCTGCGCCAATCGATTCTCCGTAGATTTTCAATGCATCTGGCGTATCCCGGTCCGGGTCGATCGAGACGGTAACGAAGGAAACAGGGATACCGTTCAACTGCACTTCGCCAATCCGGGACTGAATTTCCTTGATGGTCTCATTCGAGTTGTAGCAGGGTGCGGGACAGTTGGTATAGGTGAACGAGTAAAGGGTGAACTGCCCGCGCATGGTTTCGCTGGTCAGCGGCTGGTTGTCCTGGTCGATAAAACTATAAGCCGGGGCAAGCCTCATGCGTGGAAGGACTTGAATGGGTTGGAAGACCTTGAACGCCAATAAACCGAGAATTAACAGGGTGGCAACGACATAAATGCCATTAAAGAAGGTTTTGCTCATGCGGTAACTTTATCGATGGTCAGGTTTGCCTGGTGTGCAGGAACAAGCTCGAGCGGGATCGAGGCGGAGGGTATCAGGGAGGCTTCGATCATCTTCCCATCCTCCACCAACTGCTGGAAAGTGGTTTGCCTCATCTCGTTACGAAGCAGATCATTCAGCCGCTTCCACTGACAACTAACGGGGCATTTGTTCTCGAAGGGGCAGTCGCCTTCCTTGAGGATGCAATCTGAAAGCACAAGGTCGCCTTCGAAGCGCTCGACGATTTGGAGGAGATTGATCTCGCGGGGGAGATGGGCAAGGCTGATTCCGCCGTCGCGCCCGGGCTGGGTTTTGATAAAACCGCCGCTTGCCAGTTCCGCTACAATGCGAGGGAGTAACGCGTGGGGGATGAGCATTTCGCGTCCGATCTCGGAAGTGGTTAAACGCGAACCTTCCGGCTTTTTAGAAAGAGCCAGTACTACGCGAACGGCATAATCAGTTTGACGGTTTACTCGGAGCATATATCCTGCTTCTAAACTTGACCTTCAGTGTCAATGTTTACAAGGATTGTAAGGATTTAGCCCGTTCTTTTGATGTGTGATTTGTCATATTGTGATATGACAAATGTCTATTATTTATTTGCAGGCTGTGAAGTATTTTTGACGAAAAACATCTACTTCATCTGGATGGGAAACTTATTCTTGGAGCGAATTTCAATCATCCCCGATCGCATATAACACCCCTTCTTCGGTTGCGACATAAAGCTTTTGTGGGGTCAGGGCAACGCCTGAAACACCGACACCTTCTTCCAGCGTCAGGGTCCACTTTGGGTCTTTGGCGCCTTTGCTCACCGCTGAACATTCAGCGTGATCTGCCAGTGTTCCGCAAATATAGAAGACAAAATTCTCATCCATGCCGCCGATAATGCTGGGACGGTATGGGAACTGGACGCGGTTGAGCATGTTTCCCTTTTTGTCGAGCCAGAGCAGGGTGCTGTCCTCAGTGCCTTCCCCGGCGTAGTGCATCCACATCCCGCCGTCTGAAAAGACGCCTGCCATACCGGGGAACCCAAAAAACGCCGTACGCGACCATTCCATATAACTGCGGGGTTCGGCTTTCTCGCTCACATATTCCCAGCCTGTCATCTTATTCTCGAAGCGTGCATAGAGCAGCCCGCTCTGACCCACCATATATTGCTCGGTGTCGGGCAGGGATTCAAATTGCAGTTTTTCGCCCGTCGTTGCGTCGATGATCGTATTGCGTAAAAAGATAAAATTTTCATCAGGGCTAAGGATGGGAGTGAAGGTAACTCGGCGTGAAAAAGCGGATATATCCCAAAGTAATGCCCCATCCGAAGAGACCGCACGGATATTCCCAATGACCATGTAATATGCCACGTTGTTCTTTCCGATCACCGGTCCAGATGTGGCTTCGAGACTTTCCGATACATCAAGGCGCCAGCGCGGTTCGCCCTCCGGCGTAAATGATGTCAGACCACCGAGCATATCTGTGACATAAATATTTCCCGCCGCATCCAAACCGGGCGTGCCCACACCTTCAGCAGGAATGGAAGCTATCCACTTTGATATCCCATTCGGGTTGATTGCGTGAAGCGTGCCAGTCTTTGAAAGGACATACACGCTTCCATCCGCGGCGACGGCGGGTCCACCCACGAAGCCTTGGTCATCGCTGAAAGTCCATACCGCTCTCGGTGTCTCCACCCCGGGAGCGTCCACATAAAGTGTGGCGGGAGGCGACCCGTATTGACTCGACCATAAGTGTCCGCCGGGTGATTGTGCGGGGCGGACTTGGGTTTGAGTAAGTTGTTGCGCCCGATTGATAAATAAGAAGAGCGCCGCAATTACGAATAAGGCGATGGAACCAAATGCAAGCGGGGATTTCTTTGCCCACTGCCTGGCTGAAGAAAATTTTTCCTCCAGGCTCCAGCGTAAACGAAGGGAAATGTCCAGGAATCGCGGTGAAGGCGACCCGGAGATGGCGACACGCCGCAAGCCTTCACCCAATAAATTGAAACCAAGCACAGTGATGAAGACAAACGTCCCCGAAGCAAATAATTTCCATGGGCTGACGTAAATATCCTCGTTAACGCCTGAAAGCAGTTGACCGAGCTCCGGCATACCACGCAGACGCGTGGCGGTCGTATCACTGATCCAGACCCAGACTTCTCCGCCAACGTAATAGCCGAGGAATCCCAGCCCGGCGGTCAGCAGGATCGTGGAGCTGATCTCCAACGCGAGCAGCATCCATACATATGGAAGCACGAGCCGCATGATGTGTTTGAAGACGATCGTCCAGGCGTTTTGACCCAACGCACGGCTGGCTTCGATGAATGACTGCTCGCGCGCCACACGCGTCTGTTCGCGGACGAGGCGCGCCGAATCTGCCCAACCGGTGATCGAAAGCCCAAGGACGAATCCCCAAGGCTGCCAGAAATCGCCAGTGAGCGCAACAATAGCCAGCGCAACCAGCAGCGTCGGGATGGAAAGCGCCGTGCTGATAAGTCCGTTCAGGAATGCACCAAATGCATTCTTATTCCATCCCGCCAGCAGACCGATGATGGTTCCAACCACTAAACGAAGGATGGCGACATACCCGGTGAGGATCAGCGTTGGTCGTAACGCCCACAATACCTGACTCAGCACATCGCGCCCCCAGCCGTCTGTGCCGAGCGGATATTCGGGATAGGTGAAGGGTGGGAAGGGAGCTGAGACGAATTTGCCGTCCACTTGCATTACGCGAGTCTCTTCAAGAGGGTTGTGAGGCGCGAAGGCAGGTCCGGCAAAGGCTAAGGCGAGGGAAAGGCTCACGATGAGCAACCCAAAGATCAGCGGAGGATTGAAGCGGGTTTTATTCCGCATCTGCACCTCCATGGGGATGAGTCTGCAATCTTGGGTCCGAGAAATAAGTCAGGATCCCGGCGAGGGTATTGGAGATGATCAGCACCGCTCCCAGGGCTGTGACTACGGTTGCCACCGTCGGCGCGTAGAGATAGGCTGAGGGCAGGACGCCGCTTGCGATGGTGACCGTCTGCGGCGGTTGGATGGCAAGCGCCAACTGCCTACCCAGCCCGGGCCAGCCGAACAGCCATTCCACGAGGATCAATTCGCCGATCATCAAACTAACAGATGAAGCGATGACCTGGAACATCGGCACATAGATATTTCGTAACGCCGTTTTGACTTTGACCATGCGCCATGAATGACCAAGCCCGCGCGCGACAGTGACGTAGGTTTTGTTGAATTCGTCGGATAAAAGTGATGCGGTCATTTGAGCGATCTGTAAAGTGGGGCGAAAGGACAGGGCAATGACCGGGAAGACGAGATGAGAATCCCAGCCGAACCCGCCCAGCGGGAAGGGCAGGTCACCTTTGCTGGATGGGGTCAGGAATAGATAAAGAACAGAAATGGTGATCAATACTGCGCCGACATAAAACCCCGGCATTGCCAGACTCATGGTCGAGAACGGAATCAACCAGCGACTGACTCGCGGCGGCTCGGTCTTTGCGGCTTGCATCCCGAGGAAAAGTCCCAACACGAGGCTGACGGTGAATGCAATACCCAGCAAACCGAGGCTGGCATTCGCGGCGGTTTCGACCATATCCAAAACGGTCAGACCGGCGGCCGAGGGCATCTCGGCGGGCTTGCCGCTCAATAACCCTTGAATATATTCTTTGTAGAAAGGAAAAACCGGCAGAACTTCTTCCTGCCTTGCGAAGATGGGGTTGTTCTCGAGTTGGGCATACCGCCCGTAATGGGCGTATGCAAACGCCGCGAAGTTAACCCCCAATATCAACAGGAACATCCCCGCCACACGCCGCACAATGAAGGCAACCATGATGTGGATAATAACATAACGGTAACGGAGGAGAAAGGCGAAACGAAGAGCGTGAAATGTGAAGCGTAAAACAAAATACGAAACTGTCGCGGATGGAGGCTAAAACGGCTTTGTAAACTTGGCGGCTTTGCGGCTTGGCATTAAATCCGTGATCATTTGCTCTACACACTACATCTGTAGAAGTTGTAGTCCGGCATGGAGTCCTGTGACCGGATGATATAATCTTCTAAATTCAACTCAGAGGTAATCATGATCGATCCCGTAATATTCAGTTTTAAATTGTTCACCCTGCAGGTGGAACTCACCTGGTATGGGTTAATCGTCATGTCGAGTGTACTCATCGGCGGCTGGCTGGCGGAAAAAGAAGTGCGCCGACGCGGCGAGAATGGCGACGTGTTGATCGATGCAATGGTCTGGGCGGTCATTGCAGGGATTGTCGGGGCGCGTTTGTGGTACGTGGCTAACGCCACCATTGGCGGCAACCGCTCCTACATCGAAGACCCCATGTCCATCATACGCCCGCCGATTGCAGGTTTGCACATCTTTGGCGGGTTGTTCCTGGGCGCGATCGTATTGCTTATCTATTTAAAGCAGAACGGCTACGACGCCTGGCTTTTCTTTGACTCGATCGCTCCCGTCGCTTTGGTTGGGCAGGCCATTGGGCGCCTTGGCAACTTCATCAACCAGGAGTTATACGGTCCGCCCACCAATCTACCATGGGGTATCTCCATTCCAGCCGACCATCGCCTTTTCGAATTTGCCGACCTTTCGAAGTATCCGGTCGACACCACCCGATTCCACCCCACCTTTGCCTATGAAATGATCGTGAACGTCCTGGCTTATCTTTTCATCCTTTGGTACTCGCGCCAAAACGAAGAAGAACTCAAACCCGGCGCGGTTTTCAGCCTGTGGTTGATCTTTGCCGGGTTTAACCGCGTCTTCATCGAATTCTTCCGCCCCGACCAGCCCAAACTCGGCGAGACCTTCATCACCACCTCGATGCTGATCGCGTTTCTGATGGGTGTGGCTGGCGTGATCCTGTTCCTTACACGTAGCGGAAAGATACAACTCGCCTTCGCTGAAAATTGGGAGGATGAATATCAGATCAAGAAAGTGGAGAAGAAAACCGCCGCTTCTCCACGGACCCGGAAACTGGTCGACGTGCCCGAAGCCTCCGATGCCGCTGAGAACGAGTCTGAACCAAAAGCCTCAACCGTGAGACGAAAAACATCTGTGCGTGCAAAGACCTCTGCAAAAAAGACCGTTGAGAAGAAGCCGACGGATTCAAAAACGAAGACGAAAAAATAAATTCATCCCTGTGCAAAATCCCGGACTTTGCACTTCTTAATACGAATCAAAAGAGCCCCGCAATTTGCGAGGCTCTTTTCGTTTGACTATCGTTCCACTTCCAGCCGTTTGACGGGGACCATTTCTTCGCGGGTATCGAAATTGAACCGCTCGAATATATCCCTGTACATTTCCACGATTCCCTGGCGGGTGAAGCCCATCTTTTCGTAAGAGTAGGCGTGGTCGCTGCTGAAAGTCATGGTTTCTTTGACCGCCTGGTCGATGATGATGGGCAGCCCGGGCTTGTCGGGGTAGGAGAACTGCTCGTAGAACCCGCGGATGACAGCCTCGGGGCGTTGGACCAGATCCTCGTAATTGACGATCAGGTGGCGGGGGGAGGGATGCGAATCAAGATAATCGAGCGGATGGCGGTACCAGTGCCCGGTCAGTTCCAGGATCTCATCAAGATAATGATAATCCTGATGCGGACCCGTGAACTGTCCACGCGCGTAGTTGATCCACGAGACCGTGGAGGGCAGCATATCGAGCGGGTTGCGGGCAAGGTAAAGTATGCGCGCATCGGGGAAAAATTCCACCAGCGTCTCGATCTTGGCGCTGAAAGCCGGGTTCTTCGCTACGAAATGTTTCCCTTTGTTCGCATACAAATGACGCTGCAACATCGAGCGGTAGAACGTCATTATGCGTTTTTTGTGTTCAACGGTGAGCGCTTCGTCGAAATGAATGTAATCGGGGAACTCGTCCATGAACGGGAAGAGGAAGGTTACGAAGTACCCATCCCAGATGTGCATGTGGATGTTCTCGTCCTCTTCGGGTTGGAAGAACGAGATCGGATGGATCTTTAGCTTGCCGAGTGTGGCGCGGTCGAAAGCGGACAGGGCGCGGTGCAGGATCCTGCCGAGATATTTATCGTCTAGCCGAGCAACGAGTTGGGTGATCTTCTTCTGTGTTACCGAGGGGGTCAGGTAAATATCCCAGGTCGTCAGGCTGGTGAAGGTCTCGCTATCGCGGGAAAGCAGTCTATGAAGAAAGGTCGAGCCGCTGCGGAAGTTCCCCAAAATAAAAAGCGGCTTTTCGATGGCATGGTTTTTGTAGGCGGGGAAGAGGATGTCGTCAAGCCAGAAGAAGAACCAGTGCATCACCTGTCCGAGAGGCCAGACGATGTAGAACAGGATCAGGAAGATCAGTCTTTTTTTTGTGAGACGGGCGGGGGTGTTTTTTGAGTCGAAGAATGAACGGTAGAAAGTTCGCCAAAACAGCCGGAAGTTTAATCTCATTCAGGGTGGGATCCTTGGAAAGGATTACGGGACGAGTCCCAGCAAGTAATTTTATCAGCAATCGAACATTTGAGATGGGTGGGTTTGGTTCGACCCAAGTTTATGGGCACATCTCAACTTTGTTGATGTAAAATCCCCCCGGCAAAAATCTTTACTTTGGAGGTACCCATGAGCGACGATCTGTTGACATACCCAGCCACGCAGGATTACATCACATCCCTGATGCCGCCGCGCGAAGCGGAATTGATGGAGATGGAAGCCTATGCCGAGGAAAACGACTTCCCTATTATCGGCCCTGCCTGTGGATATTACTGTTATCAACTGGCACGGATGATAAAAGCAACTTCGGTCTTTGAATTGGGTTCTGGATATGGTTATTCCACTGCCTGGTTTGCCAAAGCGGTTCGTGAAAATGGCGGTGGAATCGTGCATCACACCGTCTGGGATGAAAAACTTTCTGAAAGGGCACGCAGGCACCTCGTCCGGTTGGGAAGCGCAGACTGGGTGCAGTTCCATGTTTCAGAGGCAGTTGAGGCTTTGAAGCAAAGTGAAGGTCCGTTCGACATCATCTTCAACGATATAGACAAAGAAGCGTATCCCGCCTCGCTGCCGGTCATCAAGGAAAAATTACGCCGCGGCGGTTTGCTCATCATCGATAACATGCTCTGGCACGGATACATTTTTGACCCAAAGAATACGTCGCCTGCGACACAAGGCGTGCATGAATTTACAAAACAAATAACGAATGATCCCGATTGGATCGTCTCGCTCTCGCCAATGCGCGACGGTATGATCGTGGCATACAAAAAATAATTTGTAGGGGCGGGGTCTCCCCGCCCTGGTATATGAGGATATATGACCAATTTCAAAATCACCCCCAATCGCCGCAAGTTCGATACAGACATCAAATGGAATTTCTATAAAAAAGATGTCCTGCCCATGTGGGTGGCGGATATGGATTTCCCCGCCCCAAAACCGATTCTGGATGCGTTGCATAAGCAATTGGATCATGGGGTTTTGGGGTATGAGTGGGCGAATGGCACCCAATTGCCCCATGTGGTCGCAAACCGAATGGGGCGCCTTTACAATTGGAAGATAAAGCCGGAGGAGGTGCTGGCAGTGACCGGCATCGTCAGCGGCTACAGCGTGGCGGTGCGTGCATTCGATGCTTCGAAAAAGGGCGTGGCGATCCAAACGCCGGTGTATAACGAGTTCCACGAAGTGAAGAATAA
>ERZ761602.5687-NODE-5687-length-14553-cov-5.505518_pt1 | contig 14553 bp, 10 predicted proteins | sample MGYA00512165_ERZ761602 | MGnify/ENA primary metagenome ERZ761602 (study PRJEB28899, sample SAMN02445085) | bioreactor sludge metagenome | biome: EBPR sludge; isolation source: Thorneside wastewater treatment plant | place: Australia: Brisbane, Thorneside...
TAAATCGGCGCGGCGCGCGACCCGGTCGTGGGGTCGGGCGTCTGGCCGGCGTGGAGGGCTTTGGTTCCGAATCCAAGTTTGCTCATGGGAACAGGGGGTTGAGTGGCGGAGCGGAGGGGTTCGACGCAAGTCACCGTCCCCGCCGGGTCAATCCCCCATTCCTGCCGTGGATGCGGAGCCCCTTACCCGCTGGCCACGGCGCGCTTGAGTCGGGCGCGCGGCCGGTTTCGAGTGCAGGCGATGGCCAGTCACCCCACCACCCCCGGCGCCCGGGCGCAGACCTATGACGCGATCGTCATCGGCTCCGGCCTCAGCGGCGGCTGGGCGGCGAAGGAACTCTGCGAGCGCGGCCTGCGCACGCTGGTCCTGGAGCGCGGACGCGAGGTGCAGCACCAGCGGGACTATCCGACCGCGCTGAAGAACCCGTGGGACCTGCCGCATCGCGGCCGGCTGACGAACGCCCTGGCGCGCGAGAATCCGATCGCGGACCGGTGCTATGCGTTCGACGAGGCGACGGAGCATTTTTTCGTCAAGGATGCCGAGCACCCCTACGTGCAGGAGAAGCGCTTCGACTGGATCCGCGGGTACCAGGTGGGCGGCAAGTCGCTGATCTGGGCGCGGCAGGTGCAGCGCTGGAGCCGGTTCGATTTCGAAGGGCCGGCGCGCGACGGGTTCGCCGACTGGCCCATCGGGTACGACGACCTCGCGCCCTGGTACGCGCACGTGGAGAAGTTTGCCGGCATCAGCGGCAATCGCGACGGGCTCGAGACGCTGCCCGACGGCGAGTTCCTGCCCGCGTGGGAGATGAACGACGTCGAGCGGCACCTGCAGGCCCGCATCCACGCCGCCTATCCCGATCGCCGCGTGGTCCAGGGCCGCTGCGCGCATCTGACCGCGCCGCAACCCGTGCACCTCGAACAGGGCCGCGGCCAGTGCCAGGCGCGCAACCTCTGCTATCGCGGATGTCCGTTCGGCGGCTACTTCAGCTCCAACTCGGCCACGCTGCCCTGGGCGGCGCGGACCGGCCGGCTCACGGTGCGGCCGCATTCCGTGGTGGAGTCGATCCTGCACGACGACGCGACCGGCCGCGCGAGCGGCGTCCGCGTGGTCGATGCGGAGACCAAGGCAACGACGGAGTTCTTCGCGCGCGTGATCTTCGTCAACGCCGCCTGCCTCAACACCAATCTCATCCTGCTCAACTCGAAGTCGCGCCGCTTTCCCGCCGGCCTCGGCAACGACCACGGCCTGCTCGGCCGGTACGTGGCGTTTCACAACTACCGCGGCAGCCTGCACGCTGCGATCGAGGGTTTCGAAGACTCGTACTACTCGGGCCGGCGGCCGACGCAGGTCATGATGCCGAACTTCCGCAACGTGCGAAAGCAGGAGACCGATTTCCTGCGCGGCTACATGGTGTTCTTCGGCGCCTCGCGCGGCGGCTGGACGCAGGGCAACGGCCAGCCGGGCGTCGGCGCGGCGTTCAAGGAGCGCATCACCCGGCCGGGGCCGTGGGGCGTGTTCATGATGATGCAGGGCGAGACGGTGCCCCGGTACGAGAATCACGTGCGGCTGTCGCCCGATGGGAAGGACGCCTGGGGCGTGCCGCTGCTCGTCACCGCGATCGACTACCACGACAACGACGAGAAGCTGCTGCGCGATTTCCTCGCCGAGGGCGAGGCGATGCTGGCCGCGGCCGGCGCGAAGCGGATCGAGCGGCGCGACAGCCGGCAGGCACCGGGCCTCGATATTCACGAGATGGGCGGCGTGCGCATGGGGCGCGACCCGAAGACGTCGCTGCTCAACCGGTGGAACCAGTTGCACGCCTGCCCCAATGTGTTCGTCACCGACGGAGCCGGCATGGCCTCGACCGGGACGCAGAACCCGTCCCTCACGTTCATGGCGCTGGCCGCCCGCGCGGCGCACCACGCGGCCGACGAACTCCGGCGGGGGACGCTATGAACCGGCGCGACCTCATCCGGCAGGGAAGCATCGCGGCGGTCGCCGGCGCACTCTGGGCGGGGCTGTCGGCGCGATCCTGGGCCGCGCTGCCTCCGGTGCCAGGATGGGACGAGGCGGACGAGCGTCTGCTCACGCTCGCGGGCGACACGATCCTGCCGGCGACACCCGGGTCGCCCGGGGCCGGGGAAGTCGGCATCGGCCGCTTCATCCTGGCCATGACCGCAGCGTGCCATGGATCCGCCGAGGCCGCGGCCCTTCGACAGGTGCTCGCGGACATCGAAGGTGCGAGTCGCGCGCGCGGGGCGCGGAATTTCGCCGCCCTTCCGTCGAAGGAGCGCGAGGCGGTGCTGCTCGACCTGGAGGCGCGCGCTGGAGGGGCGGCTCCGGGCAAGGCAAACGGCTTCCGGCACCTGAAGCAGTTGACCCTGCTGGGCTACTTCACCTCCGAAGCGGGGGCGACGCAGGCGCTGCGTTACGATCCCGTGCCGGGCACGTATCGCGGCTCCGTGCCGCTGGCCCCGGGCGATCGGAGCTGGGCCCTTTAGCCCACGCCCGGACATGTCCACGGCTCCCGTCACCGCTCCCGCGCCGACACCCGTCCGGCCGTCGCGCTGGCGGCGCGTCTTCAGCCGCGCGGCGGTGCCCAACGCCGTGGCGGGCCTGCTGGCGGCGATCGTGGCGTTCGCCTACGCCGGCAGCTTCGGCCAGCTCATCTTCGACGGCAGCCTCGCCCCCTACGTCGGACAGGGCATCCTGGCGGCCCTCGTCACGAGCGTGATCTCGATGCTCGTGCTGTCGCTGCGGAGTTCGTTCGCCTTCTCGGTGGGCGGGCCTGACTCCAATCCGTCGGCGGTCCTGGCCGTGACGCTCGCGTCGCTCGCGCAGGAAGTCGTGGCGTCGAGCGGCGCGGATTCCCGCGAGCTGCTGCCGACGATCCTCTTCTACACGTTCGTCTCGTCGATCGCGTGCGGCCTGATCGTCCGGCTGCTGGGAGAGCGGGGCAGCGGTCGCTACGTCCGCTACATCCCGCATCCGGTGATCGGCGGCTTCCTCGCTGGCACGGGTTACCTGCTCGTCGCGGGAGCGTTTCGGAGCCTCACCGGGGCGCGGCTGGAATTCGACTCGCTGCCCCGCGTGCTGGACATCCCGCCGTTCGCGGGCGTGACGGCGCTGGCCGTCGCAATCCTGCTGCTCGTGTTGACGCGGCGCGTGCGGCACTACCTCGTGATCCCGGGCGTGATCGTCGGCGGGGTGCTGCTGTTCCACGCGGTCCGGCTCGCGCTCGGAATCGACCTCGACGCGGCGCGCGCGCAGGGGCTGCTGCTGCCGCCGCTGAACCTCGGCGACTGGAGCAATGTCGGGACGGTTTCGTTCGACCTGGTGCGCTGGGACCTGCTCGCGCTGCACGCGAAGGACTTCGGTGCGATGACCATCGTGGTGGTGGTGGCCGCGCTGCTCAACACCTCGAGCATCGAGCTTGCGACCGGCCACGATGCCGATGCCGACCGGGAACTGCGCGCGATCGGCATGAGCAACGTGCTCGCGGGCATCTGCGGCGGATTCGTGGGCTGCAATTCGTTCAACCGCACCCTGCTCAACGTCCGCGCCGGCGCGACCTCGGGTTGGGCGGTGCGTTTTGGCGTCGGCCTGATGCTGCTTGTGATGTTCGCCGCGCCGGGGGCGGTCGGGCTCCTGCCGCGGCCGGTGCTGAACGGCCTCATCCTGTTTCTCGGCATCACGCTGCTGATCACCTGGGTGGTCGAGTCGGGCCGCACGCTCACGCGCATGGATCGTTCCGTCGTGCTCGTGATCCTCGCGATCGTCATGTGGCTCGGCATGGTGGCGGGGGTCGTGATCGGCATCTTCATCGCGTGCATGAGCCTGGCGGTCACGCTGAGCCGGAGCCCGAACGTGCGCCACGCGTTCACCGCGCAGTCGCGCCGGGCCAACGTCGAGCGTCCGGCCGAGGAACTGGCGCGGCTGCGCAGCCGCGGCGGCGCGGTGCGCGGGTTCTCGCTGCAGGGCGTCCTGTTCTTCGGCACGGCCGCGCGGCTGCTGGACGAGATCCGGCACAGCCTGGCCAACACCGCGATCGTGCTGCTCGATTTCCGGCTCGTGCACGGCGCGGACGGCTCGTCGATCGTCATGCTCAAGCGGGTGCAGACGGTGTGTCGCGACGCGGGCGTGCGCCTCGTGCTCACCGGCCTGACGCCCCGCATGGCCGGCGTGCTCGCGCGCGGCGGGCTGGAACTGGACGCCGCGCACGTGCGCCGCTTCCCCGACATCGATCGCGGCCTGGAGTGGTGCGAGGAGTTCCTCCTCGGCAAGGGCGATGCGGCCCGGTCGCTCGACGACATGCTCAACGAGGCGCTCAGCGCGGTGGGGGCGCGCATTTTCGTCGAGGTCTGCGAACGCCGCCGCGTGGCCGCCGGCGACGCGCTGGTCCGCGCCGGCGAGCCCAGCAACGAGATGTTCTTCGTCGCGAGCGGCCGCGTGCAGGTGCTGCTGCGGCTCGAGAATGTCGGGCTCGAGGAAGCCAAGCGGCTGCGGGCCTTCGGGCCGGGCACGGTGGTGGGGGAGATGGGGTTCTACTCCGGCGAGCCGCGCAGCGCCGACATCGTCGCCGTCCAGGACACCGAGGTGCTGGTCGTATCGCGGGAACGCATGACGGAGTTCGAGGAATCGCAACCCGCCCTCGCGCGCTCGATCCACCGGCACGTCATCAACACGCTGGCGCAGCGGCTGCGCTGCTCGAACGACGAGATCCGCACGCTGCTGTGACGCGCCGCGCGGGGGCCGGCTTGCGTCTGCGATCGAACCCTGACCAGATCCGGCCATGAACGATTCCGAACGCTCGCACCGGCCGCGTGCGACCCGCTGCCGTCGCCGGCTCAGCCTGATCGCCGGCCTCGCCGCCCTGCAGCTCGCCGGCTGCACCAAGCCCGGGCCGGCGCCGGAGGTGAAGCAAGCCGAGGCACCCAAACCCGCGGCCGCGGCTCCGGCCGAAGTGCCCGCCGCGGTGAAAAAGCTGCTCGGCCGCTGGATGCGCTCGGACGGCGGCTACACCCTCGAACTGCGCAAGGCCGACCTCAGCGGCGTGCTCGACGCGGGCTACTTCAATCCGAAGTCGATCCGCGTCTCGCGCGCCGTCTGGATGCAGGGCGGCGGCGGTCTGCAGGTCGCGGTGGAACTGAACGATGTGGGGTATCCCGGCGCGACCTACCTGCTGACCCACGACGTGCAAAACGACCGGCTGACGGGCAAGTACACCCAGCCGTCGATGCAGCAGACCTTCGACATCGAGTTCGTGCGGCAGCCGCAGTGAAACGAAGCGGAGACAGCGTGCCGGTGCGGCGCCATCGCGGTGCGTAGCCTCGCGGCGAGCGCAGCGCGGCGGTGCGACGCGTGCCGCCTGCCCCGGCGGTGGTGCATCTGCGCGGCGCACCAGCCGCTGCGGACCCCGCTGTTCCTCGAGGTGCTGATGCACGTGCGCGAACAGCACCGGCCGAGCAGCACCGGCCGGCTGGTGCATCGGCTGTTCGAGGGCACACGGCTGCAGTTGTGGTCCAACGACCCGCGCCATCCCCCGGTCGACCTTGTCCCCGAGCGCCCCGACGTCTGGATCCTGCACCCGCAGGGAGAACCGTTTCCTCCCGGGGTGCCGCCGGCCGGCGTGCACCTCGTCCTGCTCGACGGGTCATGGAACGAGGCCTCGACCATGGCCAAGGCGCTCGGGCCGCGCGCGCGGCGGGTGAGCCTGCCCATGACGGGGGAAAGCCGGTACTGGCTGCGGAGCCAGCAGGACGGCGGTCGCTTCTCCACCGCCGAGGCGCTGATGGCCGCGCTCGATCGGTTCGGCTGCGGGACGGAAAGCGCGGAGCTGGGCGCGCAGTTCGAACTGCACGTCTATGCCAATCTCCGCGCGCGCGGACAGAAGGAGCTCGCGGCGCGTTTCCTCGCTGGATCGCGGGCGGCAGCCCGATTCCCGGCCCTGCTCGCGCAACTGCAGGAGCGGCGTCCGCTGGAGGAGTGACGAAGCTCCGGCTTCCCTTTCCGGGGGAAAAAGTTATCAGGCCGGCGTGGGCGCGATGCGTGCGAAATTCTGGCTCGGTGCGGCGGTGGCGTGGGCCACGGTCATGGCGGGAGGCCCGGCGCAGGACGCCGCCGTCGCCCCGGTGCCGCGACCGGTGGCTTCGGCGCTCGAGCTGCAGGTCGAGCTGCATCGGCGCGGGTTCTCCTGCGGCTCGATCGACGGAGTTCCGGGCGCGCAGACGGAAGCGGCGCTGCGCGGCTTCCAGCGCCGGCACGGGCTCGCCGAAACCGGCGTCCTCGACGCCGACACCCGGGAATGGATCGAGCTCGCGGCAGAACCGCTCGGCGCGCACACGTTCACCGCGGAGGAGCTCGCCGGGCTGCGACCGGTCCCGGCGACCTGGCTGGAAAAATCCCAGGCGCCGGACCTCGGCTACGCCACGGCGCTGGAACTGGTCGCCGAGCGCTACCGGGCCAGCCCGAAGTTGCTGCAGCGGCTGAATCCCGAGGTCGACTGGAGCCAGGTCATGCCCGGTCAGGTCGTCACGGTCCCGGCGGTGGGCCCGGTCAACCTCCGCGGACCGGCGGCGCTGATCACGATCCGGCTCGATACGCGGGAACTCGAGGTGAGCGACGCCGAGGGACGGGTGCTCGCGCAATTTCCGGTGAGCATCGCACGCTACGTCGAGAAACGTCCGCTCGGCGTGCTGCAGGTGAGGGTGGCCATCCCCGAGCCGAATTATACGTTCGATCCCGCCGTGTTCCCGGAATCCCCGGAGGCGCGCGAACTCGGCCGCAAGCTCATCCTGCCTCCCGGTCCCAACAATCCGGTGGGGCGCGTCTGGATCGGCCTCGACCGGCCGGGCTATGGCATCCACGGCACGCCGGATCCCGAAAAGGTGGGACGCACGGAATCGCATGGCTGTTTCCGCCTGGCCAACTGGGACGCCCTGACGCTGCTGAAGCTCGCGTGGGTGGGGATGCCGGTGGAAGTGATGCATTGAGCGCCGGTCTGGCTCGCGTCCTCGGCGCGGCGTGCTACACCGGCGCCATGAGGAATCGCGTTGTGACGCCGCCCCGGATTCTGTCCCTCGCCTCCCGCGGCATCGCCTTCGGCGCCGCCTTCTTCACGACCGGGCTCCTCCTGGCGGTGGAAAGCACCGTCGATTCGCTGCCGGGGCTCGTGGCGCGGCTGAGCCACGCCGAGCCGGGCGACGTCATCATCGTCCGCAACGGCACGTACACGACGACCGGCTCGGTCGCCATCAAGCGGGCCGGCACGGCGGAACGCCCCATCGTCATCGCCGCCGAGACGGTCGGCGGCGTGGAGATCCGCGGCACCCACGGCTTCTCGGTGACGCAGCCGGCGGCGCACGTGATCGTCCGCGGCTTCGTCTTCACCCACGCCGCGGGACGGGCGAGCATCGGCGCGGGCACGCGCCACGTGCGGTTCAGCCGCAACGTCTTTGAATGCGACGGCGACGGGCACTATCTCGCCGTGGCCGGCGACGACGCGCGCATCGACTACAACGAGTTCAGGAACAAGAAGACGGTGGGCAACATGCTGTCGGTCACGGGCACCGGCAACCAGGTCGCGAAGCGCGTCTGGATTCATCACAATCATTTCCACAACTTCACCAACACCTGGACCACGGGCGCCGAGGCCTTGCGCGTCGGCCTGAGCACGCAGAGCACCTCCCGCGGCGAAGCGCGGGTGGAATACAACCTGTTTGTGCGCTGCGTGGGCGAGAGCCAGTTGATCTCGAATCGCTGCTCCGGGAACACCTACCGCTTCAACACGATCCTCGACTGCCCGGGCACGCAGCTTTCGCTGCGCCACGGCGACGACTGCGCCGTCTACGGCAACCTGCTGCGGAACACCGAGGGCATCCGTATCTTTGGCGACCGCCACCTCGTGCACAGCAATCACCTCGAGGGAAACTATATCGGCATCAGCATCGGCAACGGCAGCACCGACGTCGGCACGGGGGGCAGCATGAGCGGCCACGACCGGCCGGACGATTGCGTGATCGCGTTCAACACGCTGGTGAACAACCGCACCCACTACCAGCTCAGCAAACGTGCGCCGGAGGCCCTGGGCGCCAGCAACACGCTCTTCGCCCATAACATCCTGCTGGGCGGCGGGACGGCAGCCAAGATCGAGGGCCCGTATCCCGGCGGGCGCTGGACCGGCAACCTGCTCTGGGATACGGCGCCGGGCGATCTGCCGCGCGAGGGTTACGTGCGCGGCGATCCGCTGCTCGCGGCCGGCGCCGACGGGCTGCTCCGGCCGCAGGCCGGCAGTCCGGCCCTCGATGCGGCGGGCGAGCCGGCGCCGCGGATCGACGTGGATTTCGACGGCCAGCCGCGCATCGGAAAGGCGGATACCGGAGCCGACGAAGCCAGCGACGCACCGGCGTCGGCGCGGCCGATGACGCCGGCGGACGTGGGGCCGCTCGCCGCCGCCCCCGCGGCCCCGGAAGCGGCGCGCTGAGCCTGAACGATGCCGTTGCGGTGGAGCCGCCTGTCCCCAGGCGGCTGACGTGCGAGGGACCGGTCCGCAGCAGCTTGAGGACAAGCTGCTCCACCTTTGAGCGCGGCCGTTCTCACGGCTGGTTCGAAGGCCAGCGGCATGAGTCCGGCTGAGGCGTCAGGAGCGCGGGCCGGACTTGAGCAGGCTCGCGCGCCCGGTGCGCGTGGTCGTGGCGTCGGTGGGCGGGAGCTTGAGCTGGGCCAGATCGAAGTTCACGAGGTGAAGCACGTCGTCCGACGCGATCCGGTTCAGCACGATCTCCACGAGCGTGGTGGTGTTTTCGTAGAGGAAGGTCGGCCCCTGGTCATCGACGCTCTCGTCGAAGATCACGGCGTGACCGGGCAGGTACTTGATGTCCTTGCACGGCGACGTCGCGGTCACATCGAACACCAGCCGCGCGCCGGCCGCCTTCAGACGGCGGAAATACTGCCGCAGGCTCGCGAGGTTGAGCATCAGCGCCCGGCAGGAATGATCGGCGGAGTGCCGGTAGAATTCGGCCTCGAAGGTGCGGTCGAACTCGAGGGTGAGGCCCTGGTGCACGGAGCCGTCCTCCAATTGCGCGTAGAAATCGATGAAGAAGTCGTTCACCGGCATGCCGACGTCGTCGCGCACCTTGAAGTAGAACTGCTGGTAGGGATCACCCTCGTAAGCGCGCTGCGTGTAGCGGCTGAACTCCGCTCCCAGCGCCGCGTAGCTTTCGAACGAATCGACCTCCAGCGCCTTCAGCGCCCACTTGCCCGGCCCGCTGGCGAAGTCGGCCCCGCCCTCGACCAGCGAGCCGTGATTGAAGTCGCCGAAGATCGCGAAGGGCACATGGGCGAACTTGCGTTCCGGCGCCCAGGCGGGCGTGACCTCGTGGGCGCAGAAATCGATCGTGCAGCGCCGCGTGTTGAGCGACGTGCCGCAGATGCGCACCGTGCCGTCCGTGCCGGGCTTCTTGCGATCCTTGACGATCTTCGCCTGGAGGCCGCCGTAACCCTTGCCCGCGGCCAGGACGAACGGGTAGCACACGTTCTTCGGCCCCAGCTCCGGGTTGAAGAAGCCGTCGCCGTGCAGGTCACGGTCCGAAAGCGCCCACTGGAACGGGCTCGCGGGCTCGAGTCCCTGCAGCACGAGCCGGCCCGACTCGAGGAAGTCGCCGGCGCGCCGGTTGGAGTTGAAGAACGTGGACCGGAACTTGCCCAGGAAGGACTGGCCCATCTCCGCGAGGTCGGAGCCGAAGTTGGCCGGCGCGAACATCAGGAGATGCTTGACGGGCGAACACGGCGGGTTGCGCCCCGCGCTGCGCTGGCGGCTGTAATGCAGGTCGAGCCACAGCCGCACCACGAGGGCGCCCGTGCTGTGGCACGCCACGTCGACGCGCTCCCCGGGAAACTGCTTTTCGAAGTCCTCATCCAGTTTGTCCGCGAAGTCCCGGAAGTCGGACTGGTCGTCCATGCTCGCGTAGTTCAGCAGGTAGATGTCGTCGCGGGCGTAGCCGCGGGTGGCAAAGAAGTCGCGCAGGCCGGTGAAGCTGGTCGCGCCGTCGGAGTAACCGTGAAGAATCAGGAGTTTGGTCGCCATGGTTGGGGGAGGGGAGAGCTGCGGAAACCTTCTGAAGCCGCGGCAGCCCGAAGACAACGCCGGGCGACGACAATGTGCGGCGCGGCGTTCCCGGCTCCGACCCGCGCGGAGGAACGAAGGTGGAGCGGCTTGTCCCCAAGCCGCTGCGGACGGTTCCGTCGCGCGTCACCCGCCCGAGGACATATTCCACGGCCGGCGGAGGTGCCGGCGTGAGTTCGGGTCAGCCGGTTCAGCCGGCGGGCTCCGGCGCCGGCGTTTCTCCGCTGGCAGCCTGCTCCTCGTCGGTTTCGACGATGCGCGCGATGCTGAGCAGCTTGTCGCCGGGTTCGAGCGTGACGAGCCGGACCCCCTTGGCGCCGCGGCCGGTTTCGCGAATGTCCTTCACCGGGCACCGGATGCTCTGGCCCTTCGCGGTGAGCAGCATGACTTCGTCCTCCTCGCGCACGCTGAGGGCGCCGGCGAGGCGCACCGAGCCGTCTTCCGGCAGGTCGATCGCCCAGACGCCGCTGCCGCCGCGGTTGATGAGACGGTAATCCTCGAAGCGCGTGCGCACGCCCAGGCCGGCTTCGCTCGCGACGAGGAACTTCGCGTTGTGGTCGACCACCTCGATCGACTGCAGGTAGTCGCTGGCGAGCTTGAAGCGCATGCCGGTGACGCCGCCGGTGGCGCGGCCGGTGGCGCGGAACAACTCCTCGCCGGATTCGCGGTCGCGCTCGCGGAAGCGGACGGCGAGGCCCTGGTTGGAGACGAGGATGAGCTCGTCGTCGCCGGTCGTGAGCACCGTGCCGATCACGACGTCGCCCTCGGAGAGGTTGATGCCGATCAGGCCGCCTTCGCGCTGGGCGTTCACGTAGTCGGACAGGGAGCTCTTCTTGATCACGCCGGACTTGGTGGCCATGACCAGGAAGCGGTCGTCGACGAAGTCGCGCACGCAGAGCATCGCCGCGATCTTCTCGCCCTCGGCCAGGCGCAGGAAGCTGGAGACCGACTTGCCCTTGGAGGCGCGGGTGCCCTCGGGGACGTCGTACACCTTCTTCGCGTGGCACTGGCCGCGGTTGGTGAAGAAGAGGATGAAGTCGTGCGTGCTCGCGGTGAACAGATGCTCGACGAAATCGTCCTCGTACGTCTCGGCGCCGATCACGCCCTTGCCGCCGCGCTTCTGCGACCGGTAGTCGGCGACGCGCGTGCGCTTGATGAAACCGACGTGCGAGACGGTCAGGACGCAGCCCTCGTTGGGGATGACATCCTCCATGCGAAACTCGCCCGCGGCGCCGATGATCTCGGTGCGGCGCGGCGACGTGTACTTCGCCTTCATTTCGAGCAGCTCCTTCTTGATCAGGTCGAGCAGCTTGGCTTCCGAGGCGAGAATGCTGCGCAACTCCTCGATCAGCTTCATCAGCTCGACGTACTCGGCCTCGATCTTGCCGCGTTCGAGCCCGGTGAGCTGGTAGAGGCGCAGCTCGAGGATGGCGTCGGTCTGGCGCTCCGACAGCGGGTACTTCGCCATCAGGCGCACCTTGGCCTCCTCGCGGTTGGCGGAGGCGCGGATGATCTTGACGAAGTCGTCGAGGTTATCGAGGGCGATGATGTAGCCCTCGAGGATGTGGGCGCGGTCCTCGGCCTCGCGCAGGCGGAACTTCGTGCGGCGGGTGACCACGTCGCGCCGGTGCGCGATGTAGCACTCGATGAGTTCCTTGATGTTCATCTGCTTCGGCCGCTTCTGGTCGAGGGCCAGGAGCGTGACGCCGAACGACGACTCGAGGGCGGTCTTCTGGAAGAGCTGGTTGATGACGACCTTCGCCTGCTCGCCGCGCTTCAGCTCGATGACGATGCGGGTGTTCTCGTCGGACTCGTCGCGCAGGTCGCGGATGCCGTCGATCTCCTTCTCGCCGACGAGCTCGGCGATGCGGGTGACCAGGTTGGCCCGGTTCACGTTGTACGGAATTTCGGTGATGACGATCTGCTCCATCCCGCCCTTCATCTCCTCGGTGTGGGCCTTGCCGCGGATGCGGACGATGCCCTTGCCGGTCTTGAGATAGGAAAGGATGCCGTCGCGGCCGGAGATGACGCCACCGGTGGGGAAGTCGGGCCCGCGGACGATGCCGGCGATCTCATCGACCGAGATCGCGGGCCGGTCGATGATGGCGCACGTCGCCTCGATGATCTCATCCAGGTTGTGCGGCGGGATGTTGGTCGTCATGCCGACCGCGATGCCGGTCGAGCCGTTCATCAGCAGATTGGGCAGCGCGGCCGGGAGGACGGTCGGCTCGGTGGTCGACTCCTTGTAATTGGGGACGAAGTCGACGGTGTCCTCCTCGATGTCCTTGAGCAGGTCCTCGGCGATGTCGCGCAGCCGGGCCTCGGTGTAGCGATAGGCGGCGGGCGGATCGCCGTCGACCGAGCCGAAGTTGCCCTGCGGATCGATCAGCGGGTAGCGCATCACCCACGGCTGGGCGAGGCGCACGAGGGTGTCGTAGACGGAGGAGTCGCCGTGCGGGTGGTAGTTCTTGAGCACCTCGCCGACGACGCCCGCGCACTTGTCGAACGCGCGGTTGTGCAGCAGGCCCTCGCGCAGCATCGCGTACAGGATGCGCCGCTGGACGGGCTTCAATCCGTCGCGCGCATCCGGCAGCGCCCGCGAGATGATGACCGACATCGAATAATCGATGTAGGCCGTCTGCATGATGTCGGTGATGTTGGCGGAGGAGAGTTTTTCGGAGGCCGTATACATTTCGAAAGAGGAGGTAAGCGCGAAGACGCCAAGGGGCGCCAAGGTTCGCGAAGTATTGTCAGGCCGAACTGACTTCGCTTTGGAAATCGAGATTGAGGATTCGGTGCAGGCCCTCCTTGAGCAGGGGGACGTGGAAATTCATCAAAATCCCGAGGGGGAGATGGAGCAGTCTTAGGTAGGTTGTGAGCTGGACGCGATGGATCTGCTGGATTGCTTCGACGGCCTTCAGCTCGACCAGGAGTGATCTGTCGATGAGGAGGTCGGTGCGGTAGGCGCGGGGGATGGCATGGCCTCGATAGCTGATCGGCAGCAGCTGCTCGCGTTGGACCTCGTGCCCGCGGATGGAAAGCTCGAGTTGGAGGCAATCGCGATACGCGCTTTCGAGCAGTCCAGGCCCCAGGGCGCGATGCACGGCCAAGGCCGCGTCGACCGCAGAGCGGGCGAGCGACTCGATATGACCGGGAACAACGACCCTGTGCATAGCCTTGGCGAACCTTCGCGCTCCTTCGCGCCTTTGCGCTTACCTTAGACGTCGAGATACTGCACGTTCAGCGCATTGTCCTCGATGAACTGCCGCCGCGGCGGGACCTCGTCGCCCATGAGCAGGGTGAAGAGCGCGTCGGCCTTGGCGGCGTCGGCGATGTTCACCTTCAGCAGGCGGCGCTTCTCGGGGTCCATCGTCGTCTCGAAGAGCTGCTTCGGGTTCATTTCGCCGAGGCCCTTGTAGCGCTGGATGCTGAGGCCCTTCCGGCCGTTGGCGCGGATCGTCGTCACGATCTCGAGGGGACTGCGCAGCTCGATCCGGTTCTCCGACTTCTGGCCGGCGTTCTCGGTGATGGTGAAGCGCGGCGCTTCGCTCGCGCCGAAGCGCGCGATGTCGAGGCCCGTCGCGGCGATCGCCTTGAGCAGCTTCGCCATCTCGGTGCTCTCGTAGATTTCGTGGATCGTCACGCGCCGCACGGGGCCGGCCGGCTTCTTGTCGGGCGGGAACGGCGCCGCGGAGGGCAGCCCGTTCTCGTTCTGCTCGGTGAGGTCGGCGTTGAGCCCGTGGTCCTGCAGGAATTTCGCGCGCGCGTGCTCGTCGATGAGGAAGTGATGGCTCTCCTTGTTGCCTTCGCGGATCCGGGCCACGTAGCGCGGCAGGGCGTGCGTGGCGGGATCGTGGGCGTCGAGGTACTCCGCGAGCGCGGCGCCGTAGCGCGTGACGCCCGCGCCGAGTTTCTCCAGCGCGGCGAGCGCCTCGACGATCTTGTCGATCTGCGCCGGGGCAAACACGTGCTGGTCGCCGAGCCGCGTGAGCACGACGTCCTCCGAGCCGAGCTCGAGCAGGATGCGGTTCAACTGCTCGTCGTTGTCGACGTACTGCTCGCGCTTCTTGCGCTTGATCTTGTAGAGGGGCGGCTGGGCGATGTAGACGTAGCCGCGCTCGATCAGTCCCTTCATCTGCCGGTAGAGGAACGTGAGCAGCAGCGTGCGGATGTGCGAGCCGTCGACATCGGCGTCGGTCATGATGATGACCTTGTGGTAGCGCGCCTTCTCGACGTTGAACCCGCCCACCGCCTCGTCGCCCTCGCCGATGCCCGTGCCGATGGCGGTGATGAGGGTGCGGATTTCCTCGTTGGAGAGCACCTTGTCGAGGCGGGCCTTCTCCGTGTTGATCAGCTTGCCGCGCAGCGGAAGGATCGCCTGGAAGCGGCGGTCGCGGCCCTGCTTGGCGGAGCCGCCGGCGGAGTCGCCC
>ERZ761602.5688-NODE-5688-length-14552-cov-15.242878_pt1 | contig 14552 bp, 15 predicted proteins | sample MGYA00512165_ERZ761602 | MGnify/ENA primary metagenome ERZ761602 (study PRJEB28899, sample SAMN02445085) | bioreactor sludge metagenome | biome: EBPR sludge; isolation source: Thorneside wastewater treatment plant | place: Australia: Brisbane, Thorneside...
AATATTTGAGTTCCAATAACTATAAATAATTATTAGTAACAAGATAAACAATAGTAGCCCATAAAAAGAACCTGCATAAAGAGAAATAGTATTAGGGTCAATTTCGTTTTCTTCACAGAACCATGTTGCAGACCAATACGTATCGCTACCAATTTCGGATATTTGTTGGGTGTAAGTCAATTCTTGACTTGGGCAAACAAATGGCTTTGCAACTCGATTTAACTGCGGATATATTGAACCAAGTCCCATAGAAATACCAGTGATGCCTATGAATATGGAAAAGATGAAACCCACTGTGAGCCAAGTGATGAGAGAACTTGTTTTGACTTTTCTAATTTTCATACCAAACAACTCCTTATGCTGAATACCATTTCAATACTCGTAAAGCACGCAATGTATTCCAGCGGCTTGGTTTGCCTTCGCCTTCGTTTATCTCAACTGGCATGATGCCTTGATATTGAACATCAAGAAGCCATTTCCCATCATTATCACGCTTTGATATTACAACTTCAATCGCTTCTGCTATTCGTTCATCAGGTGTGACCTGGGCATTGCGCAGGTACTCAAGCCCACGCAGGATGTCATATCGCCACCATGTGGGGAAAGCGAAGCTTGCCCAAGCATTTCCGCCTTTGCGGTCTTTTTCAATTACCTCACCAGTTGATTTTCGCTTGAAGAGATGGCGTTCGAGCAGGTATTCTTGTCCGCGTAGGCGTGCCGCAGTGACTTCTTGATTTTTGCAGTTCAATTTTTCGTATTCTAATAAAGCCTCTAAAACGCAGATTGTAGTGTTGAACGATGAACGTGTTGAGCCGTTTTCCGCTTCGCAATTCCAACCGCCATCTCGTAATTGCTCACTGTGTAACCGATTGATAATGCCACTTACATCCTGACCAAAATAAGCACTAGCAGTTGCTACTTGACCATTGATACATGGTTCTATTTCACCACTGAAAAACGGATTGTTATCACATTCTGGTGGACCTGAACCTTGCCAAGTTACATACTCACGGACAAGTCTTAATGCATGTTGTGTTTTTGCACTTGTTGGGTCAAGCCCTAAGTGATACAAAAGCCATAATACATGCATTGTGGAGTTCCACCCATGATTCCATGCTGTGCCTGCCCACTTGCCATCAGTACCTTGTAAAGCGAGTAATTGCGCTCCCCAGCCTTCAGTAGCGACCTTTGCACGTTCCTTCGCAACTTCATCAGCAGGTGCATCCATTAAATCTTGCATCACTTGCCAACGAATGGATGGGTCTGAATCAAGCAACCAATTGATGACTGATTTGCTTGGTTTATATCTTGGAGTCATTTTTATTCTCCGCTCACTTTTCCTCTAAACTTCTTAATTTCACTACGTTTTTTCTTTTCACTCAATCGTTTCTCTTTTGAAGCCTTGGTTGCTTTTGTTTTCTTGCGAATTTTTGGCTTGACACTTGCTTTTTGAATCAACTCATAAAATTTTGCAATCACGTCTTCGCGATTACCCTCTTGCGTGCGAAAACGTTTGGATTCGAGAATCAAAATGCCATTAGCATTGACTCTTTTTCCCGCGAGCAGAATCAAGCGTCCCTTAGTTTCTGAAGCGAGGTTGGAGGAGTTGAGAATGTCAAAGCGCAGTTGAACAGCCGTCGCAACTTTATTGACATTTTGCCCGCCTGGTCCCGAAGCGCGGATATATTCCAATTGAATTTCTGAATCAAGTTTTTTCATTTCCCTCATTATAAACAAAAACCCCTCTCCTTTTTAGGGAGAGGGGCAGGGGTGAGGGTTAAAACATCAACGCATTAACTTTTTCAATCATTGATTTATCAGGTCGTAAATCGGTTTCAGTCAAGCGACTCATTGGCGTATCTACCAAGTTGAATGTATCGGTTAATGTTGGCTTTTCAGGGTTAACATAAATCAAACCAGTTAACAACCAATTGTTTTGCGCCGATTCATTTGAAACACGCAAGGCTTCTTCTTTATTGGTGGGGTCATAACCTTTTTCAAGATTTTTCAAAATGACATGTGAACCATCATGCAATGCCACTTCACGAATTTCACCTGCTTCCATTTCACGTTCGAGCATAATTTCATTACGTGGTGGGATATAAGAAATTTCATGCAAAGGTTGTTCATGTTCTTTACCCCACGCATACGAGTGATAAGCAGTGGCTTGGTCATTGAACGTAACGCACGGACTAATAATATCTAATACCGCAATACCATGATGTGAAAGCGCGGCTTTCAATAATTCTTTCACTTGTTTCGGATTCCCCGCAAACGAACGCGCCACAAAAGTTGCGTTAGAAATTATCGCTTCCATACAAATATCAACAGGCATGTATGGGTTTTCACCTTGCTTTTTTAATTGCAAACCTTTTTCAGCAGTCGCAGAAAATTGTCCTTTGGTGAGTCCATACACGCCATTATTTTCAATAATGTAAATCATGTTCACATTGCGGCGCATGACATGTTTGAATTGCCCCATACCGATGCTGGCTGTATCACCATCACCAGACACTGCAATGCCGCGCATTTGTGCATTTCCAAATAATGCACCTGTTGCAATCGAAGGCATACGTCCATGCAAACTGTTGAATCCAAATGTGCGATTCAAAAAATACGTCGGTGATTTGGATGAACATCCGATACCACTAAATTTCAATACATCTTCTGGCACAATATCCATTTCATACAATGCCGAAATAATTTGATTTGAAATTGAGTTATGTCCACAACCTTGGCACAAAGTAGTGGGGTTGCCACGATAATCATTTTTTGCTAAGCCAGCCTTATTCAAATTCGAAGGCGCACCAGCCATAGGAAGAGTTTCAGTTACCATAATTTTTACTCCTTATCCGCTAATCTTCACGAATTTTCGCTAAATTTTTTTTCGCGCAGATTAGTACGGATTAGTGGATTCATTTTTTCTTTTTCGCAGTTGACTTTTTCTTTGTCACCGCTTCTTTACTTGACTTTGTTTTTGGTTTTACAACTTTAGCAGTTTTCTTAACTTCTGCCTTTTGCTTTCCGCTTTTTGCCTTCTGGTATTTTTCAAGAATTCCATCGCGAACCCAAGTTGCAGAAGCAGGCAAACCATCATGAAATGCCACAGACTTAAACTTCATCGCATATTGTGGATATTCTGCCAACAAAATTTTATACATCTGACCATCACGATTTTGCTCGACAATCATAATTTGGTCATGTGCTTCAATAAACTTTGTCACTTCATCTGTAAATGGAAGTGCACGCAAACGCAAGAAATCAGATTTGATTCCATATTCTTTATCTAACAAATGTTGCGCTTCGAGAATTGCGTTTTCAGTTGAACCGAAAGCCACAATACCCATATCAGCACCTTTGACTTCTCTCAATACAGGTTTCGGCATAAAGTTTTTTGCACTTTCAAACTTTTTCTTCAAGCGTTCCATGTTACGCATATACACGTCTGAATCTTCTGTGTATCTTGCATATTCATCGTGCCCAGTTCCACGTGTGAAATAAGCACTGGTGGGATGTTTATTACCGGGAATGGTTCGGTAGGGGATTCCATCACCATCTTTATCGAGGTAACGTCCCCAATTGCCTTTGAGTTCTTCTAAATCTTTTTCCCATAAAACTTTGCCTCTATCCATTGGAGCATCAGGATATTGAAATGGCTTGCTCATCCATTGATTCATGCCAATATCTAAATCACTCAATACAAATACAGGCGTTTGTAAACGTTCAGCGATATCAAATGACTTCCAACCGAATTCAAAACATTCATCTAATGTGCCGGGTAGAAGGATAATGGATTGTGTATCTCCATGCCCGATTGAATAAACAAAAGTTAAATCCGCTTGTGAGGTACGAGTCGGCAAGCCGGTGCTAGGTCCGATGCGTTGAATATCCCAAACTACAACAGGCACTTCAGCATAATATGCCAAACCTGCAAACTCAGTCATTAAAGAAATGCCAGGTCCAGAAGAAGATGTCATGGCGCGTAAGCCGCTCCAGCCTGCGCCGATTGCCATACCTAACGCGGCGAGTTCATCTTCTGCTTGAATAACCGCATACGTTTTCTTGCCATCTTCACGTTTGCGGAGCATGGGCAAATAATCGATGACTGATTCTGCTAATGATGACGCAGGTGTAATTGGATACCATGCTGTAAATTGCACGCCACCAAAAATAGAACCAATTGCGGCGGCGGTGTTGCCATCGGTCATGATTAAATCTTTTGTGGCATCCATCGCTTCCAAATAAAATGGGTCTTTCTTTTCAAAATTATTTTTTGCATATTCCACACCTGCTTTCACCATGTTGAAGTTCATGTCAATTGGTTTTTGTTTACCTTTGAAGTGAAAACTTAATGCTGTATGAATTGTTTCCAAATCTATGTTAATCATGTGAGCCAATGCACCAACATAAATCATGTTGCCGACCAAATCACGAAAATCGCTTGGAATAGTTGTATCTGCACGAACTAAACTTTTTATTGGCAAAGGATATATAGCAATATCTGTCCGATTGATTCCAAGCTTAATATCGTCAGAGTAGAAAAATGCTCCACCAGCAGAAACAGATGCAAGGTCCTTTGCAAACGAATCGGGGTTAATCGCAATCACAATATCATTGGTTGTTTGTCGCGCAATAAATCCATCTTTGTTGACTCGAATCGTATACCATGTTGGCAACCCTTGAATGTTGGATGGAAATAGATTTTTTCCAGAAACAGGAATCCCCATTTTGAAAATTGCTCTCAAAATTGTGTTGTTGGCAGTTTGGCTCCCTGAACCATTTTTTGTGCCGATGGTGATTGAAAAATCATTTACTTTTTTATTCATTGGTTTCCTCTTAGATATGGAGTCGGGGAGCTTGCTCCCGTAGTGCGCCAGCGAGCTGGCTGACTCCAAAAAAATTATGGGCGATGATATAACAGGTCAGTATGTTTGACTAACGCTTCATACCCGACCTCAAACTGGTTATTGCATATCGACTCAATCATTACTTGATGATATTTCCAAACTTCTTGTAAATATTCATAACCACCTGCATACATATTCAAACCGACATTTTCATAGGCATCCCAATACGCTTCTAAAATTCCAATTACAAATGGATTATCCAAGCGCCTAAAAATAATCAAATGTAATTTTCTATGCTCTTCATGTGGCACTTGAATATTGACGCGGTTCAATTTTTCCCACGCTTTGTTTAAGATATTTTTCAATTCTGTTTTATCTTCTTCAGTTAATAACTTGACTGCTTCATGCCAATACGCCGCTTCTAAATGATTTCGCATCTCAGCAAATTTTCTAAAATGTTCATCATTGAGTGCTAGGGCATATCCCAAACTCTGGCGAATGGCAGGTGCAAAAGAATATTCCAAACGACGTGTGCCCGTTTTCGGTTTCACTTCTACAAAACCCAATGCACGCGCTACCTCTAATTGTTCGCGCAACGAAGCCACACTGATATTTAATTCTTTGCTGAGTTCATTTAAAGAGGGGAGCTTGTCATCTGCTTCTTGATGTAAAGCGAGATAACGAAGAAATTCAGAAATGTTGGGGGAGATGCGTTCTCTTAGCATAAAATTCAATTAATCTGATTAATCATATTTTATGCCTGTATATTCCTTTAAGTCAAGTTAAAAAAGAACTCGGAGGTTTTTAAAACCTCCGAGTTTTATCATTATTCTTCAATTACTCTGACAAACACATACTCGGCTCGTGTGCCACTTGGGTCAGTGAGAACAAACGACTCAGGGAACATCGGCGTGGGGTCTGGGTCGGGGTCTGGGATTTCTTGAAAGTTATTGCAAATAGGTACGCCTTTGTGGATATATGCCATCCAACCTCTATCTACAAGATTGACTCCATCTACAGAGGTGACGTGTAACCATTTATCACCGCGTCTTACTTCGGGTCCATCTGCTGGGGCTTCCCACACTTCATCTCCCACAATCAGTTGACCGCGATTGTACGATGTGATGGAACTTGAAAAGGTGTTATGGTCTGTTCGTAATCTCGTTCCGTTGCTAATAGGGGTCATGCTGTATTGAGGCATATCATTCTCCTAATTTACTTTCCTATATTCAACTTTTACATTTCCAAATGTTGCAATCAATGTGGCTTGTACTTGCGAGTTTGGATAGCGTGCTAAGAAATCGGCTTCTGTGCCGTTGAAATAATTTAAATCAATGTTAAGGCTTTCAACGCCGTATAAAGTCCCGTCGCCATTGTCAGTAAATTGCCAATATAACCAATCATCCCAAATGGGTGGAATGCGTGGAGGTTCAGGGTTGTACCATGCAATCCATAATGGATATTTGCCAAAATAACTAATGCCTGCGGCAAACTCTTGCCAGTAATAATAGCCTGTGTAAACGCCGAGTTGTTTATGTGGCACTAATTGACGCAAGCGTTCCATAAAATCAAACCAATGTCGCCAACCCGTGAATTGTCCTCCGTAGCGGTCTTCAAAATCACACCACATTTCCATTTCGCCTAAATCGTTGCCCATCACTTCGACCCATTTTTCGGCTTGACGTTTCGGGTTGGCGCGACTGTCATAAAACCAATAAGAGCCTCTTGAAAGACCGGCATGTTTGGCATTTGCCCATGAAATTTTGAATTCGTTATCTTCCCACAAGTTTTGACCCGCACGAATGATGACGCCATGTGTTAATGTTTTCATTTTTGTGAAATTAATTCCTTGCGGCGTGGTTGGGTCATCTTGCCAGAAGGAAACATCTGGAAATTTATAGTAGTTAAATGTTTGCGAATCTCTTTGTGGCTGAATCATCGGTGTAGGGAATTGGTTTGAGTCCATTGTTTGCTCGTTGTGATGTGATTATAAAGCAAAAATAAAAACGACTTCATGTTTATTTGAAGTCGTTTTTATTTTTGAGATTGCTTCGCCTTCGGCTCGCAATGACAAGGTGTTAATTATTCAACGCGCCTTGATTAATCCAATCAATGATGAGTTGTAATTCAGCGCTTGAGACTGCGGGACCACGTTCGGGCATTTCACCTGCGGCAATTAATTGTACGGTCAAACTATCATTGGCATTAGCGGGGATGATGACTGCTCCATTGAATGAGCCTGCCATGAGTGCATCATAACTGGTCACATTTAATCCTTCGCGGGTGCGGATCCCGCCGTGACATTCAACACAGTAGGTTTGAAGAACTGGCAAAACTTGATTTGCAAAACTAACATTGCTGGCAAGGCTTTCTATTGGTGGAACAGGTGTGGGTTGAATCTTTTCAACTGTTGGAGCGGTAGTATTTGTTGGGAGGGGTGTTTCGGTGGGTGGTAATGTTGAGGTGACAATAACAGGTTCCATCGTAGGAAGAGGCGTTTCTGTCGCTGTGGCACAAGCGGAAAGAATTAGGGCTATCAATAAAGTTGGGACTAGGATTTTTTTCATCTTCTTTTTTCCTCAAATTAAATTCGTTCAAATGTACTTTAGAAAGTTGAGAAATTGCTGAAAAAATGATGTGATTTCTTATATCTGTTCTCATCTTTTACAAGGTAAGGTATAATTTCTGCGCCTCACATTGGGGCAACTTCATTATCAAGGCTGAGTATGACTGGCGAATTTAACTTACCCGAAAATTATTGGAACAATATTCAAGTCAATTCAAAAGACGTTGAAAATTTACACACTTATCTATTTGAACGTGAGACTCCATTGACGACCCATGACCTCGCGTTTGAGTTTATTGAGGCACGTGTGCGTGCTGAGCAAGCCTCTAAAGAAAATGGAAAAAGTGCTGAGGCGAAAAAATTTTTGCCGAAAGAAAAATATGCAGTGGGTGATGATTTGGTTTTCCCTGCAGTTGGTTGGAAGCATGGCAAAGTAAAAACGGTGCGGGCTGGTGTGAATCCATCGTTTCAAAATTTTGATGTGTTAGTGGTTGAGATGGATGACCAAAGCGAGCGTTTGTTTGCGGCGGGTTTAGAACAGCATCGTTTGAATGATGTTCCGATTGCTACTTCTGAAAGCAGTGAGAGCAATGCCAATGCCATTTTAAAAGAACATGGTTATGTGATTGAGAAGGCGTTGGAGTCTGCATTAAACAATGATGATGGTTTGGTGAAAATTGCTGGGCGATGGTTTCCGCGTGCTTTATTAGTGGATGTGAATCAAGGTCAACTGAATTTGGTGGAAGCCGCGTTAGATATGGCAAGTGGTGAACCTTTGCCAACCGAAGCCTTGATGAAAGATATTGAATTGCCTGCGGGGGTGAATCCTAAACTGGCTGAATTTTCTTTGAATTATGCTTTACAAAATGATTCAAGGTTTGATGAAGTTGGTGCGGCTGGACAAGTTTTGTGGTGCTTGCATCGCTTAGAACCTGAGTTTGTGCGAGATGTTCCGCCTCAATTGCGCTATATTGAAATTCCGCATGACCGTGAAGATATGATGGTTGCAATGGCAACCCTTGAGGCGCAATTAGATGATGAGTTGACGCCACACGATGAAGATAATCAAGAAGATATATCATCCTTAACGATTACATTAATTTACCCACATTTACGCGCTGGCACATTGCCAATGTCTGCTAGGGCACGCAAATTGTTCCCAACGGCGTATGAATCTCCGCGTGTGCGTTTTACTTTGGTAGATGGCAAAACGAAGCAAAAAATCCCTGCTTGGGTTGTGCGTGAACATGGATATGTGTTTGGTTTGCGTGAATGGTATAAAGCACATCAATTGATTCCCGGTTCATTGGTGCACATCAAAAGAAGTAATGTACCCGGTGAAGTCATTGTGGAAGCAAAGACGCAACGCTCATCTAAAGATTGGGTGCGGACTGTCATCGTTGGTACAGATGGTGGTTTGGTATTTGCGATGTTGAAGCAAGCCATTACTGCTGAATTTAATGACCGTATGGTCATTCACGTGCCAGACTTCAAAGCCTTAGATCCAGCCTGGGAAAAGAAACGTCCGTTTGATGAATTAGTTGTACACGTATTACGTGAATTATCAAAATCAAATCCGCAGGGGCATGTTCATGCTCAGGAATTGTACGCAGGTGTCAACTTGGTAAGACGCGTCCCGCCTGCACCATTGTTCGCCTTATTAGCGACAAATCCAATTTTCAAACATGTCGGCGATTTGCACTTCCGCCTTAATGAGGACGAATAATGAGTTTATTGAAACCTAATATCAAAACACCATTTCACATTGATTTTGATTGGTGGAAACAAAATGAACGCGATTGGCAAGTATTTTTGCGTTCTTTTCTATGTGAAGAACATCAACAAGCCTTTGCTGATGTAGAAGATGGAAACTTAATTGATTGGATTGACCCCGACACTGCCGAAGTAAAACAAGTGGATGGCGTGCAACATGCATTGATTAGTCATTGCGCTTTATTGCCCGAATTCTTAAGTGAACGCACCACAATTGTTGAAGCCGTGTTTCGTACATTTTTAGCCAATGGAAATATTCCTATGTCTACTGAAGAATTGGGGAAACGCTTAGGCAAATCGGCAGATACAATTTTGCGCACGCTTGCTGGTCCACGTGTGTATCGTGGGTTAAGACCGATACAAAACCAACCAATCAATTCGGCAGTGGTAGAATAGAAAAATAACCAGCCCTCGTAGCTCAATGGACAGAGCACCTGCCTTCTAAGCAGTAGGTTGTCAGTTCGACTCTGGCCGAGGGCGCACTATATTTCAAGTAGGGACACAGAAAAATAATAGATACAATAAACTGTGTTCATATAATTTATTAACATAATAAAGGTAAACTCACTTAATGCCTGCTCAAAAATGGCACGCTGGAATTCACAATTTTTTTCAACCGAAAGACCGAACAGACCTCGATTTGTTTCATAACCTAATGTCTGCCATCCTCTCCCAATCATCGGATAACGAAACCGCCTCTTCTGACCTTCCATCTGGTTCTGAATCCTCAACACAAAAATACCCCGACGCCCTTCCCATTCTGCCTTTACGCGGATTGGTCGTTTTCCCGAACAACTCTGTTCCATTAACAGTTGGTGTGCCACGTTCTATCAAATTGGTAGATGATGCTATGAACGGCGATAAGTTGGTGGGTTTGGTGGCGGCAATCAACCCAGAATTAGAAACACCTGGTCCGAATGAATTGTATAAAGTTGGCACGATTGCTACAGTCCATCGTCTGTTACGTGCACCAGATGGGACTGTGCGTTTGTTGGTTCAAGGCATTGAACGTTTCAGACTCGGTAAATTTGTGCAAGAGGAACCATATCTTAAAGCTAAGATTCATCTTGCGCCTGAGTTAGATGAAAAAAATATCGAGACCGATGCACTGGCTCGCAATGCACGTGACCAATTTCAACAAATTACCCAAATGATTCCTTCCTTCCCGGAGGAATTAGCAAATTCTATTATTTCTTTAGAAAATCCATTACAAACAGCGTATGCGATTGCAAACTTCCAACGTATGGATTTGAAAGATGCTCAAGAAATTTTAGAATTAGATTCTGTGTACAACAAGTTAAAGAAATTAATCGGCTTACTGGTAAGAGAGGCTGAGGTTTTACAAATCGGGCAGAAAATCCAGAATGAAGCGCGTGGAGAAATTGAAAAAGTCCAACGCGAATATTTTCTGCGTGAGCAAATGAAAGCGATCCAACGTGAACTTGGTGAACGTGATGACCAAGCCCAAGAGACCGAGGAATTCCGCAAAAAAATTGAAGAAGCGAAAATGCCAGAAGAGGCAGAGAAGCAGGCAAAACGGGAGTTAGAGCGTTTGTCTCGTTTGCCGACGGCGGCGGCAGAGTATGGCGTTATCCGCACCTATTTAGATACTTTGGTTTCATTGCCATGGTCGGTGATAACAAAAGATAATTTAGATATTGCTCATGCCCGTAAAGTTTTGAATAAAGACCACTATGGACTTGAAGATGTGAAAGACCGCATTTTAGAATTTTTAGCAATTCGCAAACTCCGCATTGACCGTAAAGATGATAAGAAAGATAAATCCACGGACGCGATTCGCCGTGAACGTGAAGGCGTGATTTTGTGTTTTGTCGGTCCGCCTGGTGTTGGTAAAACTTCGTTGGGACAATCCATTGCGCATGCCATGGAAAGAAAATTTGTGCGTGCTTCTTTAGGTGGCGTGCGTGATGAAGCCGAGATTCGCGGTCATCGCCGTACATACATTGGTGCAATGCCCGGCAGAATTTTACAATCTCTAAAACGCGTTAATTCTAAGAATCCAGTTTTTATGTTGGATGAAGTAGACAAATTAACCAATGATTATCACGGCGACCCTTCTTCTGCATTGCTAGAAGTCTTAGACCCAGAACAAAATAATGAATTCCGAGATAATTACATCGAAGTTGGTTTTGATCTTTCACAAGTATTTTTTATTGCTACAGCCAATTCGCTAGATTACATTCCGCGTGCCTTGCGTGACCGCATGGAAGTGATTTATCTTTCTGGGTATACAGAAAATGAAAAAATGGCAATTGCGCGCGGATATTTAATTCCGCGCCAGATTCGTGAAAATAGCTTGCGTGAAAAAGAAATTAAATTTAACGATGATGCTCTGCGATTAATCATCCGTCAATACACCCGCGAAGCAGGCGTGCGTAATTTAGAAAGAAAAATCGGTGCGGTTTGTCGTAAAGCCGCTACTAAAATTGCAGAACGCAAAGCAAAGAAATTTACTATCACAGCCAAATTGGTAGAAGAATTTTTAGACCATCCGATTTTCCTCGGACCAGAAGAATTAAACAAACGTACATCTATCCCCGGCGTTGTGCCCGGCTTAGCATGGACATCCTTTGGCGGAGATTTGTTGTTGATTGAATCGACTGCCATGCCCGGCGGGCGTGGATTTCAAATCACCGGTTCAATTGGTAACGTGATGCAGGAATCAGCCCGTGCGGCATTATCTTACGTCCGCTCACGTGCAGATAAATTAAAAGTGTCACACGAATTTTTTGAGAAGTTTGAAATTCACATGCACGTTCCCTCTGGCTCCCAACCCAAAGATGGACCTTCTGCTGGTGTGACGATTGCAACTTCTTTGGTATCTTTAGCCTCTGGCAGAAAAGTTAAACCGCAATTAGGCATGACCGGTGAAATTACATTGCGAGGTCAAGTTTTAGCGATTGGTGGCGTCAAAGAAAAAGTATTGGCGGCACATCGCAGTGGAATCAATACAGTCATTTTGCCAAAACAAAACGAACAAGATGTAGATGATGTGCCGGATGAAATTAGAAAGACTATGAAATTTATCTTCGTCAATACAGTAGATGAAGTCATCAAAGCCGCGCTTGAGCCTGCTAAGAAAATAGCAAAGACAAAAAAGAAGCCTGTAAAAAAGAAAAAAGAGACAAAGGCAAAAAAGAATGTCAAACAAAAAAATAATGCTCGCAGAAGATGACATCACAATGGTCTCATTGCTGAAAACCCTTCTCAAAATGGAAGGGTTTGAAGTGATTGCAGTTCATGCGGATGCAAACATCCCTGAAGAAGTGAAAAAAGAAAAACCAATTGTTTTATTGTTGGATTTTCATTTGGGTGCTCAAAATGGATTAGATATTTTAGATGAACTTCGAGGTCAAAGTGAAACGCGCGATATACGCGTCATCATGTCTTCTGGTGCAAGCGTCAAAGAAGAATGTATGAATCGTGGCGCAAACGGTTTCTTGCTTAAACCGTACATGCCCGATGACCTCATCAACCTTTTGAAGCAAACAATTTCAGCATGAGCAACTTTCACATCCGCGAATTTTCTTTTGATGAAGATTATGAGCGCGTTTTGAATTTGTGGAAAGAAATTGAAATCGGAATGAATGTGGGGAAATCCGATTCGCCTGAAGAAATAAAAAAGAAAATCCAACGCGACCCAGATTTATTTTTAGTGGCAGAAAAAGAAAATCAAATTATAGGCACTGTCATTGGCGCATTTGATGGGCGACGCGGTTTCGTCTATCACCTTGCTGTGCATCAAAACTTTCGCCGTCAAAAAATTGCTAGCCAATTATTAAATGAAATAGAGAAAAAGTTACAAGCCAAAGGTTGCATTAAGTGTTTGCTTTTGGTATTTTCCGATAACACCCACGCCATTGAATTTTATAAAAAACAAGGTTGGAAGCACCAACCCGAAGACTTAGTTTTCGCAAAAGAATTTTAAAATGATTCGATTTGGGATTTTGACTCTATCTGACCGTTCATCACGTGGCGAGCGTGATGATGAATCTGGACCTGCACTCGCTTCGTTTATCAACGGGGAAAACTGCTCAGTCACCCAAAGCATTATCTTACCTGATGAAGAATCTGTAATCCGCGACACATTAATCCAATGGGCAGATAGCGGCGAGTATGATGTCATCCTCACCACGGGAAGCACTGGCTTTGCGCCACGAGATATTGCCCCCGAAGCCACAAAAGCTGTTATTCAAAAAGAAGCGCCAGGTTTAGCCGAATATATGCGCGCCGAAAGTTTAAAAAAAACAAAACATGCCATGCTTTCGCGTGCAGTTGCAGGTATTCGTGGAAAAACTATCATCATCAATTTGCCCGGAAGCCCAAAAGGCGCAGTGGAAAATTTAGGTTTTATTTTCCCGCTACTACCTCACGCCGTGCAATTACTCACTGACGACCCCAATTCAGAAACATCTCATTAGATAAAAAATACCGCGACATGAAAATGTCGCGGTATAAATTCTTCTTTATTTCCAAACAAAATTTATTTCGTCTGTAACTGGATTCCAATAATTTGGATTTGGGCTAAGCGTTAAGCCTGAATCATCCCAGTTTGAGACGATGTATGCACCACTGGAAATGATGGTGCTATCTTGTGTGCCATAACCAGACGAAGACAATGCATCTGGGTGCAAAATAGCAAAAGCAGGATGTGCAAGGTATTCAAGCATTTCTGGCACCGGGCGGGTGAGGTGAATCAATACGGTGTTGACGTCAACTTTTTGAATGCCATCTACTAAAGAAACAGCGCGGTCATCAGCATCGCGCTCGCCGTTAAAGGCGAGGAATTTTTCTAACCAAGTTGGGTAATTTCCATCGCCATGCAATGGGCTTTGGGGGTCAAACCAGCGATTGAAATTATCTACGATAATGTCTGTGGTGATAGGGGTTCCGTCACTGAATGTGGCATTGGGACGAATTTCAAAAATGTAGTCCAGTTGGTCGTCTGAGACAATCCATGAGGAGGCGATAGCTGGTTGGACGTTGCCACTTTCGTCTAGTGTGACTAGACCTTCATATATGTATTTGCTGACTAGTAATGAGTCGGTGTCTTCTGTTGTTGCTGGGTCGAGAACGATGGCTGAACTGATTGCCATGCCTTCGCCTTGCTCAGGAGAAGATTCTGCTTGGGATGTAGAATCAGGTGATGGGGTAGAATCTGAAGCGTCTTGTTGGGGCTGACATCCAGTCAGCACTAGGAGAAAAATCAATATTGTTAGAAGTAGGTGTTTTTTCATCATACATTCCTCATTTATTATAGTTGCTGTTAATTTGGCTTTTGGTTTACAGATTATAGTGTAGTTTATTTTTTGACCTTACTGAATTGCAAGTTTATATTATTCTAG
>ERZ761602.5689-NODE-5689-length-14550-cov-7.660297_pt1 | contig 14550 bp, 16 predicted proteins | sample MGYA00512165_ERZ761602 | MGnify/ENA primary metagenome ERZ761602 (study PRJEB28899, sample SAMN02445085) | bioreactor sludge metagenome | biome: EBPR sludge; isolation source: Thorneside wastewater treatment plant | place: Australia: Brisbane, Thorneside...
CCCGGCCCGCCCGGGGCGGGCCACGACCCATCCGGTGCGCGTCCTCTATGCGGAGGACAGCGCCGCCGACGCCGACCTGCTGCGCCGCCACGCGGCCCTTTACGCGCCCCACGTCCGGATCGAGGTCGTGCCCGACTGCGAGGCGGCGCTCGCCCGACTCGACGGGCCCGGATGCGAGGACCTCGACGTGCTGCTGGTGGACCACGACCTTCCCGGCCGCTGCGGCATCGAGCTGCTGCGGGAGGCTCGCCGCCTGCGCCCCGCCCTGCCCGTCGTGCTCGTGACGGGGCGCGGCAGCGAGGAGGTGGCCGCCGCGGCGCTGGGCCTGGGAGCCTCCGATTACCTCGCCAAGCAACCCGGGTACCTCCGGCTGCTCGTGAAGGCCCTCGAGAACGCGCACCACCGTTCCGCCCTCGACCGCGAGCGCCATGCCCTTGCCGAAAGCGAGGCGCGCTTCCGCCACATGGCCGCCTCGATTTCCGAGGTGTTCTGGATCGTCTCGCCGGGGAACGACCGCGTGCATTTCGTGAGCCCCGCGTTCGAGGCGGTGTGGGGCATCCCGGCCGATGCCGTGACCGCCGATCCGTCGCTCTGGTGGAACGCGATCCTTCCCGAGGACCACGACGTCGTGCGCGAGCGCATGGCCGCGCTCGCGGCCGGCGAATCGCGGGACACGCAGTACCGCATCCGGCGCCCCGACGGCGGCGTGCGCTGGATCCGCGACCGCGGCCACCCGCAGGTGGATGCCGCCGGCCGGCTGCAGTTCATCACGGGCGTCGCCATGGACGTCACCGAGTCGCGGGAGTCGCGCGATCACATCTCCCGCTACGTCGAGCGGCTCGAGCGCGCGATGCTCCACACCGTCGAGGCCGTCTCGGCCATGGGCGAGCTTCGCGATCCCTACACCGCCGGCCACCAGCGCCGCGTGGGCGAACTGGCGGCGGCCATCGGCGAGGCGATGGGACTGCCGGCACCCGACGTGAAGGGCCTTCGGATCGCGGGCTACCTGCACGACATCGGCAAGGTCTCGATCCCGGCGGAGTTTCTCACGAAGCCCAAGCGCCTCACGCCCACCGAGTTCGCGCTGGTCAAGTCCCACGCGAGATCGGGCTTCGAGATCATCAAGAACGTCGACTTCCCCTGGCCCGTCGCCCTGACCGTGCTCCAGCACCACGAGCGCCTCGACGGCAGCGGTTACCCGGACGGCATCGCGGGCGAGGCGATCATCCTGCCGGCGCGCATCATGGCCGTGGCCGACACGGTGGAGGCGATGGCCTCCGACCGGCCCTACCGCGCGGGCCTGGGCATCGAGGCCGCGCTGGCGGAGGTCGAGTCCCAGGCCGGGCGCCTCTTCGATGCGCAGGTGGTCGCCGCCTGCCTCGCGCTTTTCCGCGACAAGGGCTACCGGATCCCGGACTGACGGCGCCACACCGCGTCGCCTTCCCGCCGTTCGCGCCCGTTCCCCGCCGCTCGCGCCGGCCATCGGCAGCCGGCGAACCCTTCCGTCCATTCATCGCAATGGTCCCGCTCCGGGCGCGCGAAGCCCTTAGGATGGCGCCATGCCCCCCCCAACCACGCCCCCGTCCCCCCGCGCGCCGGGCGATTTCCACCCGCTGGAGATCATCCCGCCCTTCCGGCACATCCGCCCCTCCATCCCGAGGGATCTCGCCTACACCTTCATCTGGAACACGCTGCTCGCCGCGGGATTCGTCCTGCTCGCCGCCGCCTTCGGCCGTTGGCGGATGAACGCGGAGACGGCCTGGGCCTACTTCGCCATCGCGCAGGTCATCGGCTACACGATCCACGGGCTCTTCTGGGCCGGGGGGATCGCCGGGCTCGACGCGAAGGTGCATGCCCGCGGCGGCCTCGCGATGGCGGCCTACTACACCTCCGTGTCGTGCGTGGGCGTGCTGGCGGGCTTCTTCCTGGCCGGCGAGATCCTCGACCTGCCGCTCCGGCGCTACTACACGACCCCGCGCATCATCGGCGGCATCGTCCTCAACAGCCTCGTGATCTCCTCGATCATCGCGGCCATCTTCTTCGCGCGGGAGCGCGAGGCGAAGGCGAAGGCCACGCTCGCGGCCGAGCGGCTGCGGCTCGAGCAGGCCGAGCGCCAGGCCACGCTCGCGGAGCTGAAGGCCCTGCAGGCCCAGATCGAGCCGCACTTCCTCTTCAACACCCTCGCCAACGCGACGAGCCTCATGGAAACCGACGCCCCGCGCGCGAAGCGGCTGCTGGAGGCCTTCATCCGCTTCCTGCGAGCGACGCTCGCCTCGAACCGCGCCGGCCGCACGACGCTGGCCGACGAGTTCGCGATGCTCGGCGACTTCCTCGAGGTACTCGCGATCCGCATGGGCGACCGGCTCGCGGTGCGGCGCGACCTGCCCGCGGACCTCGCCGCCGTCGAGGTGCCGCCGATGCTGCTCCAGCCGCTGGTGGAGAACGCCATCCGCCATGGCCTGGAGCCGAAAGTCGAAGGGGGCACGCTCACGATCGCGGCGCGAAGGGCCGGGACGCAGGTCGAACTGGAGGTGTCCGACACCGGGGCGGGCTTCCGGCCTTCGCCCGGCGGTACCGGCGTGGGCCTCGCCAACATCCGCGAGCGCCTGCGCCTCGCCCACGGCGACGGGGCGCGCCTCGCCATCCGCGAATCGCCCTCGGGCGGTACGATCGCGACCGTCACCCTTCCTCTCGGCCCGGCATGAACAACGCACCGAAGCTCCTCGTCGCCGACGACGAACCCGCCCTCGCCGAGTACCTCCGCGGGCGCCTGGCCGCCCTCTGGCCCGAGGCGAAGGTCCTGCCCGCCGCCCGCAACGGCGCCGAGGCCTTCGCGACGATCCGCGACGAGGAGCCCCACTGCGCCTTCCTCGACATCCGGATGCCCGGCCTCACGGGCCTGGAGGTCGCCTCGCGCGTCGGGGGCACGACCCATGTGGTGTTCGTGACGGCCTACGACCAGTACGCCGTCGAGGCCTTCGATCGCGACGCCGTGGACTACCTCGTGAAGCCCGTGGCGGACGAGCGTCTCGTCCGGGCCATCGAGCGGCTGAAGGCGAAGCTCGCCGCGCGCGAGTCGCCCGCGGGACTCGACGAGGTCATCCGCCGCATCGCCTCCACGATCCCCGGCGCCTCGGGGGGATGGCTCAAGTGGGTGCGGGCCCTCAAGGGCGAGGAGGTCCACCAGGTGCCGATCGAGGACGTCCTCTACTTCCAGGCCCAGGACAAGTACACCGCCGTCCTCGCGCGCGAGGGCGAGTTCCTCATCCGCACGGCCCTGTCCGATCTCGCGCGCCAGCTCGATCCCGAAATCTTCGCGCAGGTGCACCGCTCGACCGTGGTCAACCTGCGCTTCGTCGCCTCGACGCGACGGGACCTGGGGGGGCGCACGTTCGTGCGCCTGAAGGACGCCGCGCGGACGGAGCTTCCCGTCTCCCGGGCCTACGCGCACCTCTTCCGCCAGATGTGAGCGGGGCCGCGGCGCGCTAGAATTCCGTCATGGAACTTCGCGTGACGGTGAACGGCGCCGAACGGCGCTTCGCCCCGCCCCTCACGGTGGCGGGACTGGTGGGCGAGATGGGGGTGGCGGGCCGGCGGATCGCCATCGAGCGCAACGGCGAGATCGTGCCCCGCAGCCGCTACGGCGAGACGATGCTCGCCGACGGCGACCGGCTCGAGGTCGTGGTCGCGGTGGGAGGCGGCTGATGGCCGACGAACTCGTCATCGCCGGCAAGGCCTACGGCTCGCGCCTGCTGGTGGGCACGGGCAAGTACCGCGATTTCGCCCAGACCCGCGCGGCCATCGACGCGAGCGGGGCCGAGATCGTCACGGTCGCCATCCGCCGCGTGAACATCGGGCAGAACCCCGGCGAGCCCAACCTGCTCGACGCGCTGCCGCCCGATCGCTTCACCATCCTGCCCAACACCGCCGGCTGCTTCACCGCCGAGGATGCCGTGCGCACCCTGCGCCTCGCCCGCGAGCTGCTCGACGGCCACGCGCTCGTGAAGCTCGAGGTGCTGGGCGATGCCGAGACGCTCTTCCCGAACATGCCCGAGACCCTCGCGGCCGCGAAGACGCTGGTGGCCGAGGGGTTCCAGGTGATGGTGTACTGCAGCGACGATCCGATCCTCGCCCGCCAGCTCGAGGACATCGGTTGCGTGGCGGTGATGCCCCTCGCGTCTCTCATCGGCTCCGGGATGGGCATCCTCAATCCCTGGAACCTGCAGATCATCCGGGACCGGGCGAAGGTGCCCGTGCTGGTCGACGCCGGGATCGGCACCGCGTCCGACGCCGCCGTGGCCATGGAGCTCGGCTGCGACGGCGTGCTGATGAACACCGCGATCGCGAACGCGACGGACCCGGTCCGGATGGGGCGGGCCATGAAGCTCGCCGTGGAAGCGGGCCGCGAGGCCTTCCTGGCCGGCCGCATGCCGAAGAAGCCCTACCGGGCCTCGGCCAGCTCCCCCACCGAGGGGCTCATCGGCAAGGCCTCCTGAGGGGACGGACGGCGAGTCGCGTAAAATCGCGGCATGGAAGTCCCCCGTCGCCCCATCCGCAGCTTCGTCCTTCGCCAGGGACGCTTCTCGCCCGGCCAGCAAAGGGCCTTCGAAGCGCTCATGCCGCGCCTGGGCGTGCCCTACCGGGCCCAGGCGCTGGACCTGGAGACCGTCTTCGGCCGCCGAGCCCCCCGGATCCTGGAGATCGGCTTCGGCATGGGAGAAACCACGGCCCGCATCGCTGCCGAGAATCCCGGCAACGACTACCTCGGCGTGGAAGTGCATTCGCCGGGTGTCGGCGCCTTGCTCAAGCGGTTGGATGAGCAAGCACTGACAAACGTCCGCGTCATCCAGCACGACGCGGTCGAAGTCGTCCGAGACATGATCCCGCCCGCCTCGCTCGACGGCATCCACGTGTTCTTCCCCGATCCCTGGCCCAAGAAGCGCCATCACAAGCGACGCCTCCTGCAGCCGGACTTCGTCTCCCTGCTCGCCTCGCGACTCGCCCCCGGCGGCTATTTCCACGCGGCGACCGACTGGCAGGAATACGCCGAGCACATCCTCGCCGTCCTTGCGGCGGAGCCGCTGCTCGCGAACCGCCACGAAGGCTTCGCCGAGCGGCCGGCCTCCCGGCCCCGCACCAAGTTCGAAAGCCGGGGCGAGCGCCTGGGCCACGGGTCCTGGGACATCGTCTTCGGGCGGCGGCCATGAGCGCGCGCCGCGACTTCCTTCGGCGCCTGGCCCTGGGCGGCGCGCTGGGCGCCGGGGGCGTCACGGGCTTCGTTTCCCGTGCCCTTGCCAAGGGCGACCTGCCGGCCATTCCCGGCATCAACCGGCTCGAGGGCAGCGCCACCGTCAACGGCAAGGAAGCGAAGGTCGGAACGCCCGTCACCCCGAGGGACCGGGTCACCACCGGCCCGCGCAGCCAGGCGGTGATCGTCGTGGGCGGCGATGCCTTCCTCCTGCGCGAGAACACCGTCATCGAGCTGGGCGAATCGGGCGGCACGCTCAGCCGCATCCTCATCCGGACCGGGCGCGTGCTTTCCGTCTTCGCGAAGAAACCCGTGGAGATCCGGGCGCGAACGGCCACCATCGGCATCCGCGGCACCGGGGCCTACCTCGAGGTGGAGCCCGAGCGCGTGTACTTCTGCCTCTGCTACGGCGAGGCGGACCTGGCGGGCCCGGGCATGGCGACGCCCACGCGCATCCGCACCCGCCACCACGAAAGCCCGCTCTACCTGAGGGACGCCGGGCCGGCGATGAAGGCGGAGCCCGGCCCCGTCGTGAACCACACGGACGACGAGCTCACGCTGCTCGAGGCCCTCGTGGGACGCGAGCCCCCGTTCACCGGATATCCCTTCCCCCGCTACTGAACCCCGGCGTGGGACCTCTGTCCCATCGAAGGACGGGGCCCGGGGCCCCACCTGCCACCCCTTATACTGCCCACCGTGAAAGCCGAATCCATGAACCCGCGAGACCGCGCCCCCATCCCGGACGTCCAGGCGACGCCCGACGACCGGCGCCTCGCCATCGACCGCGTGGGCATCAAGGCGATCCGCCACCCGATGCGCATCGCCGAGCGCGCCGGCGGCACCCAGCACACCGTCGCCACCTTCAACATGTCCGTGGGATTGCCGCACCACTTCAAGGGCACCCACATGTCGCGCTTCGTGGAGATCCTGAACGCCCACGAGCCGGAGATCACCGTGGAGTCCTTCCGCGCCATGGTGCGCGAGATGGTCGCCCGGCTGGAGGCCGAGACGGGCCACGTCGAGATGACCTTCCCCTACTTCGTGCAGAAGAAGGCGCCGGTCTCGGGCGTGGCGAGCCTGCTGGACTACGAGGTCACCTTCCTGGGCGAAGTCGTCGAAGGCCGGGAGGTCTTCACGCTCAAGGTCGTGGTGCCCGTGACCAGCCTGTGCCCCTGCTCGAAGAAGATCTCGTCCTACGGCGCGCACAACCAGCGCTCCCACGTGACCATCAGCGCGCGGCTCGCGGGCTTCGTCTGGATCGAGGAGCTCATCGACCTCGCCGAGGACCAGGCCTCCAGCGAGCTCTACGGCCTGCTCAAGCGCCCCGACGAGAAGTACGTGACGGAACTGGCCTACGACAATCCCAAGTTCGTCGAGGACCTGGTGCGCGACGTGGCCGGGCGCCTGGACGCGGACCCGCGCATCGAGGCCTTCGTGGTGGAATCGGAGAACTTCGAGTCCATCCACAACCACTCCGCCTACGCGATGATCCGGCGCAACTGGCCGGCCTGAGTCCCGCTAGTACCGCTTGACCAGGGTGAGGTTCTCGCCCTCGCGGCGCATTTCCGTGCGGTTGAGGAAGCTCATCCCGAGCAGCGCCACCTCCAGGCCCGGGGACTCGTGCACGAGCGCGTCCACGAAGTTGATGGAGAGCGTTCCCACGCTCACCGTGTCGAGCTTGACGCGCCAGGACACCACGCGCCCGTTGGCCGTCTGCGTGACGACCGGCTGGCCCTTGCGGTGATCGATCCCGAGGCGCTTCGCGTCCGCCGCCGGCAGCGTGACGAACGTGGCGCCCGTATCGACGAGGAAGCGCACCCGCGAACCGTTCACCTGGCCCTCCGACAGGAAGTGGCCCGCCGAATCGGCCGCGAGCGTGACGCTCGCCCGCGAATCGGTGCCCGCGCCGGGCGTGATGGCCTCCCCCAGTTCCAGGACCCGGCGACGGCCCTCGACTTCCACCGTGGCCGAGCGCGAGTCCGCCGAGACGAGCAGCACTCCCTCCGGCGTGCGCTGGCCCGCCGCGAGCGTGCGCGGCGCGCCGCCGTTCACGACCACGACGGCCTTGCCCGGGAACAGGCCGATCACGGCGACATCCAGGGCGAGCGCGGGCGAGGCCGCGGCCGCGGCCGCGAGGAGCAGCGTCGCCATACAATGCCGCAGTGCCGAACACCGATCGCCCATCGATGAAGCCCGTCCTCGTCTTCCGCCATTCGCCGACCGAAGGCCCCGGCCATTTTGCCACCTTCCTCGACGCCCACGGGATCGACTGGCGCCTCGTCCCGCTGGACGAAGGCGCGCCCGTCCCGGCCGCCGCCTCGCCCTTCGCCGGGCTCGCGTTCATGGGGGGACCCATGAGCGTGAACGACGACCTGCCGTGGATCGATCCGGTCCTCGCCCTCATCCGCGACGCCGTGGCCACCCGCGTCCCGGTGATCGGGCATTGCCTGGGCGGGCAATTGCTCTCGAAGGCGCTGGGCGGTCGGGTCGCGCCCCATCCGGTGCGGGAGATCGGCTGGCATGCCGTGCGCGCCGAGGCGACGCCGCTCGCCCGCGACTGGCTGGCCGGGGCCGCGGGCTTCACGACGTTCCAGTGGCACGGCGAGTCGTTCACGATCCCGCCCGGGGGCGAGCGCATCCTCACCGGCGAGCACTGCGCCAACCAGGCCTACGTGGTGGACGGCCTGCACCTGGGCCTGCAATGCCACGTCGAGATGACGCCGGCGCTGGTGCGTTCGTGGTGCGAGAGCGGGGCGGACGAGATCGAGGCGCACCTCGGGAGCCCCGCCGTCCAGACCGTCGGGGCGATCGAGGCGGGCGGGACGCAGGGCCTTCCGGCCCTCTCGGCGATGGCGGACCGCCTCTACGCGAGGTGGATCCGGGGGCTGCGCCGCTAGTCGCGGAAGTTGGTGAAGGTGAGGGGCACGTCCTTCACGCCGCCGCGAACGAGCGCGATGGCCTCCTGCAGGACGTCCTTCTTGGCCCCCGTCACGCGCACCACGTCGCCCTGGATCGCGGAGGTCACCTTGAGCTTCGCGTCCTTGAGCATCTTCACGATGCGCTTGGCGAGCTCCGATTCCACGCCGTTCTTCACGGTGATCTTCTGCTTCACCCTGTCGCCGCCGATCTTCTCGGGCTTGTCCCGCTCGAGGAAGCGCAGGTCCACGCCCCGCTTGGCGAACTTGGCGTCGAGCACGTCGCGCACCTGGCCCAGCTTGAACTCGTCGTCGGCGAAGGCGGTGAGTTCGCGGTCCTTCTGCTCGACGCGGGCGTCGGAACCCTTGAAGTCGAAGCGGTTCGCGATCTCCTTGTTGGCCTGCTCGACGGCGTTCTTCACCTCGACGGCGTTGGCTTCGCAGGCGATGTCGAACGAGGGCATGGCGGTTCCTTTCGGCGGCAGGCGGGCCGCTCAGGCGTCCGTGCGCCCGAGCAGCAGGTATTCCATGAGCGCCTTCTGGACGTGCAGGCGGTTCTCCGCCTCGTCCCAGACCACGCTCTGGGGGCCTTCGAGGACCTCGGCGCTCACCTCCTCGCCGCGGTGCGCGGGCAGGCAGTGCATGAAGAGCGCGTCGGGCCCCGCGGCGGCCATCATGTCCGCGTCGACCTGGAAGGCGGCGAAGGCTTCCTTGCGCGCCTTCGATTCCTCCTCGAAGCCCATGCTCGTCCAGACGTCGGTCGTGACGAGGTCGGCGCCCTTCACGGCGGCCATGGGGTCGCCGAAGAGCTCGAGGTGCTCGCGGCCCACGCCCGCCACGCGGCTGCTCTCGAGCTCGTAGCCCGGCGGGCTCGCGACGTTGAGCTTGAATCCCAGCAGCGTCGCGGCCTGGAGCCACGTGTTGCACATGTTGTTGCTGTCGCCGATCCAGGCCACGGTGCGGCCGGCGATGGGCCCGCGCTGCTCGACGAAGGTGTAGATGTCCGCGAGGATCTGGCAGGGGTGGTGCTCGTTGGTGAGGCCGTTGATGACGGGCACCCGCGAGTGCGCCGCGAAGCGCTCGATGATCGACTGCTCGTAGGTGCGGATCATCACGATGTCCACCATGCGGGAGACCACGCGCGCCACGTCCTCGATGGGCTCGCCCCGCCCGAGCTGCGTGTCGCCCATGTTGAGCACGATGGAGGCGCCGCCCAGCTGGAACATGCCCGCCTCGAAGGAGACGCGGGTGCGGGTGGAGCTCTTCTCGAAGACCATGGCCAGCATGCGGTCCACGAGGGGCTGGTAGGCGACGTAGTTCTTGAAGCGGTCCTTGATGACCTTCGTGCGGCGCATCAGGTGCTCGATCTCGTCCTGGCTGAAATCGCGGAACTGCAGGAAGTGCTTCATGGGTTGCTCCCGGCGGCGGCGCCCGAGGCGAGGAACGCCTTCACGACCGGTACGAGGCGCGCGACGATCTCGCGCGTCTCCTCCTCCCGGATCACGAGCGGCGGCAGCAGGCGGATCACGCGCTCGGCCGTCACGTTGGCGACGAGCCCGGCGGCGAGCGCGAGCCCGACGATCTCGCCGCAGGGGCGATCGAGCTCGACGCCGATCATGAGGCCGCGGCCGCGGATCTCCCGTACGCCCGCGACGCCCGCGAGGGCCTCGCGCAGCCCGCCCGCGAGGATCTCGCCCTGGCGCTCGGCGTTGGCGAGCAGGCCGTCGCGCTCGATGACCGAGAGGGTGGTGAGGCCCGCGACGGACACGAGGGGCCCGCCGCCGAAGGTGGTGCCGTGGTTGCCCGGCTTGAAGACCTGCGCCGCCGCGCCCCTCGCGAGGCAGGCGCCGATGGGCACGCCCGAGCCCAGGCCCTTGGCGAGCGTCATCACGTCCGGAACGATGCCGGCCCACTGGTGGGCGAACCAGCGGCCCGTGCGCCCGATGCCGCTCTGGACCTCGTCGATCATGAGGAGCCACCCGCGGCGATCGCAGGCCTCGCGCACCTGGCGGAGCCAATCGAGGTCGGCGACGTTGATGCCCCCTTCGCCCTGCAGCACCTCGAGCAGCACCGCGACCACGTTCGCCTGGCCCGCGAGGCGCTCGATGGCCGCCATGTCGTTGTAGGGAACGCGCAGGAACCCGCCCATCAGGGGCTCGAAGCCCGCCTGGGCCTTGCGCGAGCCGGTCGCCGACAGCGTGGCGAGGGTGCGGCCGTGCCAAGCCTTTTCCATCACGATGATGGCGGGATTCTCGATGCCCCTCTGGTGGCCGTGCAGCCGCGCGATCTTGATCGCGCACTCGTTGGCCTCGGCGCCGGAATTGCAGAAGAAGGCGTTGTCCATGCCCGAGAGGCCGCACAGCCTTTCGGCGAGCGTCTCCTGCTCGGGCACCCGGAAGAGATTGGACGTGTGGATGAGCCGGCCGGCCTGGGCCGAGAGGGCCGCGACGAGATCCGGGTGGCCGTGGCCCAGCCCGTTCACCGCGATGCCCGCGAGGGCGTCGAGGTAGCGACGCCCCTCGGTGTCCCACAGCCAGGCGCCCTCGCCCCGCGCGAACGCGACGGGCTGGGGAGCGTAGGTCTTCATCAGGTGGGCGGCCGTCATCGATTGCGCCTCCAGAAAGCGGCACGGCGGCCCTTGCGCCGCCGTGGTCCCCGAAAAGGGAGGGGAATTATCGTCCCATCGCCGCGCGGGGCGCAACCGCCGCCTCCCGCCGTTTCCGGGCGGCGGCGCGTTGGGCGATAATGTCGGACTTCACCCACGCCGCGTTCCGGGGCCGCGCCGCCCCGCCGGCCGCCCGACCATGCCCACCGCGCAGAGCGCGATCATCATCCAGGGGATCACCCGTTCCGGACGCGCGTTCCGTCCGAGCGACTGGGCCGAGCGCCTGTGCGGCGTGCTCTCGACCTTCGGGGGCGACCAGCAGATGCGCTACTCATCGTACGTGCGCCCCATCCTGATGGACGGCGTGCGCTGCGTGTACGTGAAGCCGGACCTGCGCACGATCGAGCCGCGGGCGTACCGCTTCCTGATCGACTTCGCGACGGACAACGAGCTGGTGGTGGTCGACCCGACGCACCCGGAGGGCGAGGGGGACTTCTGCCCGGTCCCGGGAGTGGACCTGGGCGCCGGGGGCTAGGCAGCCCCCGGGGCGGACGCCGCTAGGCGCGGCCCGCGATGGCCTTGATCTGCTGGGCGAGGCGGCTCTTGTGCCGCGCGGCCTTGTTCTTGTGGACGATCTTCTTGTCCGCGATGCGGTCGATCGTCGAGACGTTCTCGGCGTAGGCGGCCTGGGCGGCGGCGGCATCGCCCGAGGCGATGGCGACCTTCACCTTCTTGATGGCGGTGCGCAGGGTGGTGCGAAGCGCCATGTTGGCGGCGCGCTGGTGGGTCGCCTGCTTGGCGCGCTTGGCGGATTGCTTGGAATTGGCCATGGCGGTCGGGTCCTGGGAAAGCGCTCGTGGGAAAGCGGTTGATCGAGGTAAGCCTGATATTATACCTCGCTTGTCCTGTCAAAACAAAGCCCTAGCCCGACCCGCCCGCCGGGCCCTCCGGGACGCCCCGTCCGCATGAACCTGCTGAAGGCCGCCCTGTCGGTGAGCGCGATGACGCTGCTGTCGCGCGTCACGGGCTTCGTCCGGGACCTCCTGATGGCCGTCGCCTTCGGGGCGGGCTTCGCGATGGACGCCTTCGTCGTCGCCTTCCGCATCCCGAACCTGCTGCGGCGCCTGTTCGCCGAGGGGGCCTTTTCCCAGGCCTTCGTGCCGGTGCTGGGGGAATACAAGGCCCGCCGGGGCGAGGACGCGACGCGGGCCCTGGCCGCCCGGGTCCTCGGGTCGCTGTCGGTCGCCCTGCTCGTCGCGACCGCCGCGGGCATCCTCGCCGCCCCCTGGATCGTCTACGCGAGCGCCTGGGGCTTCGCGAAGGACGCGGACAAGTTCGCGCTCACGGTGCAGCTGCTGCGCATCTGCTTTCCCTACATCCTCTTCATCTCCCTCACGAGCTTCGCAGCCGGCATCCTCAACACCTGGGGCTCGTTCAAGGCGCCGGCCTTCACGCCGGTCCTGCTCAACCTGTCGTTCATCGCCTTCGCCCTGTTCGCCGCGCCCCACTTCGAGCGGCCCGTGGTCGCGCTCGCGTGGGCGGTCTTCGCCGGGGGCGTCGCGCAGCTCGCCTTCCAGGTGCCTTTTCTCCTGAAGATCCGCATGCTGCCCGCGCCGAAATGGGACCCGAAGGACGAGGGCGTGGTGCGCGTGCTCAAGCTGATGGCCCCGGCGGCCCTGGGCGTGTCGGTCGCGCAGGTGAGCCTGGTCATCAATACCCAGATCGCCTCGTTCCTCGGCGACGGCCCCGTCTCCTGGCTCTACTACGCCGACCGGCTCATGGAGTTCCCCTCGGCCCTGCTCGGCGTGGCCTTGGGCACCGTGATCCTGCCGTCGCTCGTGAAGCGCCACCACGAGAGCGACACGGCCGCCTATTCGCGCCTGCTCGACTGGGGCCTCAGGCTCACGGTGCTGCTCGCGGCGCCCGCGGCCCTCGGGCTCGCGATGCTCGCGGTGCCGATCCTCGCCACGCTCTTCTGGCACGGCGAGTTCCTCAAGCACGACGTGATGATGACGCGGGCCGCGCTCGTGGCCTATTCGGCCGGGCTCATCGGCATCATCGCGGTGAAGATCCTCGCGCCCGGGTTCTATGCCCGGCAGGACATCCGCACGCCGGTCAAGGTGGCCCTCGCCACGCTCGCGGTCACGCAAGTCGCCAACGCGGTCCTCGTCCCCTGGCTGGGCCATGCCGGCCTCGCCGGCGCCATCTCGGTGGGCGCGTGCTTCAACGCCGGCTGGCTGTGGTGGCTCATGCGCAGGAGCGGCGCCTATCGCCCCGAGCCGGGCTGGGGCGCGTTCCTGCTCAAGATCGGGGTGGCCCTCTACCTCATGGGCGGCGTGATCTGGTTCGGCGCCGGGTCCGCCGGCTCGTGGTTCGGGCTGGACGCCCTCTCGCGGGCCGGCAAGCTCGCGCTGCTGGTGGCCGGCGCCGCCGGCGCGTACTTCGCGTCGCTGTGGCTGATGGGCTTTCGCCTGCGGCAGTTCTCGAGGCACGAATCGTGATCCCGCGCGTGGTGAGGGATCCGCAGCCCGGCGCGCCCGACGCGGTCGTCGCCATCGGCAGTTTCGACGGCGCGCACCGCGGCCACCGGGCGCTGCTCGATCGCGTGGTGCGGGAGGCGCGCGAAGCCGGGCTCGCCCCGGCCGTGGTCACCTTCGAGCCGCTGCCCCGGGAACTGCTCTTTCCCGACACGGCGCCGCCCCGACTCTCGTCCCTCGGCGCGAGGCTCGCGGCGTTCGGCGAGGCGGGCATCGAGATCGCGTACGTCGGACGATTCACGCGGGCCTTCGCGGCGATGAGCGCCACCGAGTTCGCCCAGCGCCTTCGCACCCATCACGGCGCGCGTCGGGTCCTCGTGGGCCGGGATTTCCGCTTCGGCGCGAAGCGCGCCGGCGACGTGGCGATGCTGGAGGCCGAAGGCCGGCGCCTGGGCTACGCGGTCGAGACGATCGACACCGTGGACGACGGCGTGGACCGCGTCTCGAGCACGCGCATCCGCGAGGCCCTCGCGGCCGGGGATCTCGAGCTCGCCGCGCGCCTGCTGGGCCGGCCCTACGCGATCTGCGGCCGGGTGATGCACGGGCTCAAGCTCGGACGCACCCTCGGCTTCCCCACGGTCAACCTCCCGCTGCCCCCCGGCCGCCCGGCCCTCACGGGGGTCTTTGCGGTAAGATGCGCGGGTGCGGCAACTCGCGGACTCGAGGGAGTGGCGAGCCTCGGCTACAAGCCGGTCGTGACCCCCGACGGCCCGGCGACGCTCGAAGCGTTCCTCTTCGATTTCTCGGGCGACCTCTACGGTCGCCGTCTCTCGATCGAGTTCCTGGCGAAGCTGCGCGAGGAGGCCTCCTACCCCTCCCTCGAGGCGCTCGCGATCCAGATCCGCAAGGACTGCGACGCGGCCCGCGAGCATTTCCGCCGAACGAGAACCCGATGAGCGCCGACGAGAAGAAGCCCGACTACAAGCCCACCCTCAACCTGCCCGACACGCCGTTCCCGATGCGCGGGGACCTCGCGAAGCGCGAGCCCGCCTGGGTGAAATCGTGGCAGGACCGCGGCCTCTACCGACGCCTTCGCGAGGCCGGACGCGGCCGGCCCCTCTTCGTGCTGCACGACGGCCCGCCCTACGCCAACGGCGACATCCACATCGGGCACGCGGTCAACAAGATCCTCAAGGACGTCATCGTGAAGTCCAAGACGATGGCGGGGTTCGACGCGCCCTACACGCCGGGCTGGGACTGCCACGGCCTGCCCATCGAGCACCAGATCGAGAAGAAGCACGGCCG
>ERZ761602.5690-NODE-5690-length-14550-cov-6.130597_pt1 | contig 14550 bp, 12 predicted proteins | sample MGYA00512165_ERZ761602 | MGnify/ENA primary metagenome ERZ761602 (study PRJEB28899, sample SAMN02445085) | bioreactor sludge metagenome | biome: EBPR sludge; isolation source: Thorneside wastewater treatment plant | place: Australia: Brisbane, Thorneside...
CGGGGCTGAGCGGGCCCACCAACGCCGCCTTGGTGCACGACCGCACGATCGTGCGGCTCGCGAAGTCGACCTCCGCGCCGGCCTGCTCCCCCATGGTTCGACCGACGAGAACGACGAGCTGCTCGGCGTCGGCTTGATGGCCGTTCGAACCGGGGGAGGGTCGTGGTGCCGCCCCGCAGATGAGCCTGAGGATCGAGGTCAGCAACTGATGCTGTCGATCCACCTGCGCACGAAGCCGGCGCGCGAGCTCCTCGAAGTCCGAGCCCCTCCCAGTTCCGTTCGAGTGTCCGTCCCGTCGCATCGACTGCTCTTTCGCCGAGGAGCGAACGCGTCGCTCCCGAACGCCTCGGTCATACCAGCTCTGCGAAGGCCGACCACGTCCCGGTGTGTCCCGAGCGGCTCGCACCTTCGCGGGCGACCGCGCCCATCCACGCTCGCGCCGCCTGCGAGCTCAGCCCTCTCGCTTCGTCCGAGCCTCCAGCACCGCGTCTACCCGCGCGAGCACCGCCGCCGCGCGCTCCTCGGAGCCCAGGCTGTAGGCGAGCGACAGCGCCCGCAACCGGTAGCGATGCGCGGCCCCACCTTCGATCCTGGCCTGCGCCTCGATCTCACAGAGCAAGACCTCGAGCGCTCCTTCCGGCCCGACCGACTCGAGCCGCGCCAGGTCTTCGTCGGTGAAGGCGCCCTCGAGCATGCCGCCCATGGAGAAGTACTGGTCGAGATCGTCGTCGTCGGTGCCCATCCGCCCTCCCAGCCGCGCGAGCCTAGCAGCGGCATCCACCCACGCGCTGTCGAGCGCCGCGAGCGAGGGGTTCCCCGTGTGAGACTCCGTCGGCGGTCCGCGGCGCGCTCCCTGTCTCCAATCGAGGACACTCCCTCCGCCCCCTCGCCACACGCCCGCGCGCTCCGTCTTGACGACCGTTGCTGCAGCGACGTATTCGTTGCGCGTCCCGGGGGGGATCGCGGAGCCGCGGTGGCTCGTCGGCCCTTCCGTTCACCGTCACGGAGGTCCACCGATGAGCCAAGCCGATCTCGAAGCGCTGCGTTCCACCTTGCTCGCCCTGCCCGCGAGCGACGTCGATTCGCCCGACCTGCCGGTCGCGGTGGTGCTGCAAGAGGCCCACGACCTGCGCACGCTGTGTGCCGACCCGAAGGTGCGCGCGCTCCTCGTATCGGTGGGGCTGCAAGCCACGACCCTCGACGCGCTCGCCATCGCCGAGGGCGCCTTGCGCGCCGCCCAGAGCGAGTGGGTGGTGTCGCGCGACCGCAGCAAAGACGAAGCGCAGAAGGCCCGCGAGGCGCGTGGCATGGAGCTGCGCGCCGAGCTCGCCGCGGCGGTGCGGTGGAACCTGCGCGCCGAGCGCAGAGCGCTCGGTGTGCTGAGCACGATCCAAGAAGGCGAAGGCGCCGCCGATCTGGTCCAAGACCTCGACGACCTCGCGATGCTGATCGTGCAGTACCTGCCCGCCTTCGCGAACGACCAGAGCTTCGATGCACCCGCGCGCGCCGAAGAAGCGCGCACGCTCGGCGCCGAGATCCGCGCCGGGCTCAGCAAGACGCGCCAGCCCGGTACGCAGGAGGCCAGCAAGGACCTGCGCGACCGCGCCTTCAGCTACCTCGACGATCTCAAGGCGCGCGTGCGTGAGTCAGGGCGCTACGCGTACCGAAAGGAGCCAGCGTTCTCGGCGCGCTTCGCGAGCGCCTACAAACGCCGCTTGCGCCGCCGCGCGCCCAACACACCCGACGCGCCTCCCGCCGGCCCGATCGCCTGACCCGCCGCCAGCGTCGAGTCGCCCGCCGCGTGTCGGCACGCGCCCGCCGCCCAGATCGGGTCGTCCGCCGCGCGGCGGAGAGCCGCCGACCCGCGGCGGGAGGCCGCCGGAGCGCGGCGGGAGGCCGCCGCCCCGCGGCGGGCGAGAAATCGGTCGCGGCGGGCCGGTTTCGCTTGCGTAGGCCTCGCGCAGACTCGAGTGCGCCGCCGCTCTTCGTCCGCCAGCCCACGAAGACCGGCGCGGCGCGTAGTCGGGTGTCGCTCGGAGGCGCGCGATGGGGAGGACCGCACTGTCCGAGGCGAGGCGAGCGCACGCTCTCGCGTGTGCTCGACCGCCGAGTTCGGGGGGGCCCCATCGCGCGCCGGAGAGCGACCCCGCGGAGCGCCGCGCCGAACGTGGCGATCCAACGCGTGCCGCGTCGAACGTGGTGATCCAACGCGTGCCGGCGATAACCTTCGCACCCCATGCGACGACCCACCGCCCGCGCGTGCCTCCTCTGCCTCGCCGTCGTACCAGCTCTATGGAGCTGCAACGACGAGCACACCGAGGCCGAGCTCGTCGCGCTGCGTGCGCGCGTCGCAGAGCTGGAGGCACCCACCGCCCCGGGCCGTGTCGTGTCCGAGCACGCGCACCCTCGCCTCGTGCTCACCAACTTCCGCGGCTGCCGCGCCGAGCAGGGCATGAAGCGTGTGCTCGTCGAGCGCTTGCTGGGCGGCGGCTGCTCCCTCGACCTCTTCTTCCTCGAGCCCGATCCGGCGAACGCAGGCCACGGGCCCTGCCCGAAGGACTACGACGTCGTCGTGCGCTGGTGGGGCGTGCCGGGTGGGCCCCAAGAGCAGCTCCGCCTCGAGCAGCGTGGGCAGCAGGTCTACGACGATGGCCGCGTCCTGCTCAGCGCGCCCGCCTTCGACTGCCCGAGCCCGACCCAGATCCGCGAGGTCTGGATCACCCCGCCCGGGCTGAAGATCGACTGAGCCCCACCGCCCGCGCGTCGGAAGCACTTCACTTTCAGGAGGCCCCATCCGTAGTACGGGGGTGAACACCGAACGACCGCCCTCTGCCGCCAGCTCCGCTGACACCGAACGACCGCCCGAGCCCCGCGCGCCCTTCGTCCTCGCGCTCCTGCCCGACCCCCGCAACCAGCGCGGCTTCGAGCCGAGCTACCTCGTCCATCTCGTGAACCTCGGCGCCACGCGCGTCGAGCGTGTCGTGCGCGACACCGGCGGCTTCGCGAGCTGCGACGACGAGCTCATCGTCGCGACCGGCCGCCCGACCGAGCTCGGCGCCCTCGAGCCCGAGAAGGCGCTGCTCGTCTCCAAGGAGGGGCCGGGCTCCTTCGACTTCACCGTGTGGTGGGAGCTCGAGCTCGAGCTCGCAGGCGGTGAGCGCACGCGACTCGGCTTCGGGGTGCCAGGCAACTTTCCCGTCTGCCGCCACGACGCCGTGTGGCGCCACGTGCCTGCGCTCGGCGCCGAGGCCTGGGTGCTCGCGCCTGAGTGAGCGCCACGCGCTCTCTGCCTCGTCCTGCGCCGGAGGGCTCGCCACCGCCGACGACGCTACGCGGCGAACACCTCGTCGAGCGTCTGCGCCGTGAGCACGCGCTCGACCCAGCGATCGAGCTGCGCGCGATCCCGCGTCGACATCACACGCGCCTCGAGGGCCTCGTCGACCAAGAAGCCCTTGAGCTTGAGCAGGTTCAAGAGCACCTCGGCGCGTGCTTCGAGGCGACCCTCCTCGCGACCCTCCTCGCGACCCTCCTTTCGACCCTCGCGGCGAGCGGTCCGGCGGATCTGCTCATTCAGAATCTCGATGGCGCGCATGTCCTTCTCCTCCAATCGCTCGATGATTGTAGCGCGAATGCTCTCGGGCGCCGTGCTCTGGAGCAGCCGTGAGAGCTCGTACTTTCTGGGGTGTGCCCCGAGCTCGGCGACCGCCGACACGGCGAGCAAGAGGTCGTGCAGCGCCTCCCCAGACAAGCGCCTTCGTGGCTGTTGCTCGGCGGCGCGCGCGAGGCCGACCAACACCGCGAGCTCGAGGTGCTGCTTGGCGAAGTCGAGCGAACCGAGGTGAGGAAGCTCCCGAGGTCCCAGCACGCACGGCCGCGTCACGAGCGACGCACCGATGCTCGGAGGCTCGCGCGCCCAACCGGCCGTTCTCTCGTCGAAACACAACACGATGAGCTCGACGGGTGCGCGATGACGCGCGGCGAGCCCGGCGAGCAGCTGCGGCCATGCCCAGCGCTTCTCGGCGTCTCTGCGACGCTGGACCTCGACCACGGCCACGAGCGCTACCGGCGCATCGAGCGTCTCGCGCACCAGCGCCACGAAGTCGGCGCTCCGGTGCGTGGGCACGGCCTCGCTGCTGCTCGGGTCGACGACGCTGACGTGGGCCTCGGGCGCGAGCACCTCGTCGAGCTCGCTTGACAGTGGTTCACCTCTTGCGAGGCGCAACAGCTCGAGCACCAGCGCGGGCGAGTCGCGCAAGAGATCGAGCGGCGCGGCGTGGAAGATCGACTCGCGAGCCATCGCGTCGAGTGCTTCGCAAGTGTGGTGCCAGGCTGCCTTGACCGCGGGAGAGGGCGATCACGCGGTGTTTCACGCAGGTCTACCGCGCTGCGACCTGGCGGCGCACGGCGCGCGCCTGGCGGCCGCCACCTCGCGGCTGGGTCGACGCCGCGTCCACTTCGGCCCGTGGGGGCACTGGCCTTCGATCCTCACCCACACGCCGGCTTCGTCCTGGTAGCTTCGCATCCTTTCACCACCAAGGAGATGTCCATGCCTTTCGTCCGAACGCTCGCTCGCCCGCTCGCTGCCCTCGCGCTGCTCGTCGCCACACCGGCGCTGCTCGCCTGCGGCGACGACGCCTCCTCGTCCGACGGCGAGCAGGCGACGGGCCCGATCGCGCGCATCACGATCGGCTCCGACCGCTACGAGGGCACGCCGTTCTGCGTCCAAGAGGGCTACCTCTCGGTGACCGCCAGCAACACGGGTGATGGCCCTACGATCGTGCTCTCGGGCAGCTTCGGCATCGAGGGTGCGGGTGACTCGGTGCTGCTCAGCCTGAGCGGCATCGACGAGGCCGGCACGGTCGAGAACTACTCGGTCAAGGCCGCCGAGGGCACCGAGCCCGGGACCGGCGCCTTCGGCGAGTACAGCTTCGACGTCGCGTCGGGGACCGCGAGCGGTGAGGCGGAGTTCGCGTTCTATCGAGGCGTGCCCGGCAGCGGCGACTTCGAAGAGGGCGTCGTCTCAGGCAGCTTCGAGTTCCGCTGCGACTGACGGCGGAGGGCTCGCGCACCTCGCGGGTAGCATCACTCAGGACGCGGTTCGGCAGACGGCCGACGTCCCATGCAAATCCCACGAGCCCATGGAACGAGCGAAGCGCGCCTTGCGACGCGCTCCTAAGGGGCCGAAAGTACCGGCGTTTTCTGGGAGCCACCTTCGAGGATTGAACTCGAGACCTACGGTTTACGAAACCGTTGCTCTACCGCTGAGCTAAGGTGGCGAAACGGGTGCGGTTCGTACCCCAGCCACAGCCCTGGCGTCAAGCGCATCCGGTGGCGCCCCGACCGAGGCCTCCCAGGCGAGCCCCGGACCCCGCCGCTCGCTTCGTGTCGCCGGGCGGCGTCACGACCACGGAAGCGGCGCCACGGCGGCGCCAGAGCTCGGCACGAAGCAGCCGTGGAAGCCCGGCGGCACGTGGTGCGGCATGCGCACCCTGGCGCGCTCCTCGAGGCGTTGGGCGTCGAGCACCAAGAGATCGGTCGCGTGCTCGCGTGCGCGGTACACGAGGCTCAGGACGACGCCTTCGGCTTCGTCGCGCGAGCCCGGGCGCGGCACGAAGAGCGGCTCGGCGGGCAGATCCTCGCCGAGATCGAGCAGCGTCGCTTCGCCTCGCTCGACGTCGAAGCGCCCGAGCCCGGGCAAGAAGGGCTCGGTGTGCTCGGGGCGCGCGGCGAGCGCGTAGACGTAGCGGTGGCGCCGCGAGACCGCGCCAGGGTGGATCGTCGGCAGCTCCACGGGGTGCTCGAAGAGGCGCGTCTCGGTCACGCGCCCCTCGCCGAGCTCGACGCGGAAGCGCGTGAGCCTGGCCGGAGAGAGCTCGACCGGCTCGCCTCGGATCGCGCGCTCGGCGTCGCCTGCGCTGGGCATGGAGTCGGAGCGGCAGCTGTCGACGACGATCGCGGCGCCGTCGTCGTAGCCGTTCGCGTGGTGGAAGGCGAAGCACGCGGGCGCGTCGAGCTTCTGGGCTTCGCCCGTGTGTCGGTCGACGACGAGCAGCTCGGTGGGGCCCTCCTCGGCGCGCAGCGAGGCGGCCGGAGAGCGCAGCCCGACGACCGCGCGCGCGACGTCGAAGCTCACCGGCACGAGAAAGAAGACCCTGTGACGCTCCGTGAGCACGAAGTCGTGCACGAAGCTCATGCGCGGAAGCTCGACCGCCCGTTTGGTCTGCATGCGGCCCTCGCGATCGATCTCGTAGACGTAGAGGCGGTTCTTGCGGCCGTAGGCGGTGCCGAAGTTGTGCAGCGTGCCGTCGCGTGGATCGAGCTTCGGGTGCGCCGAGAAGGGCAGCTCGGGCGCGAGCAGGCGATCGAAGAGGCCGGCGTCGTTCTGGAGCGAGCCGTCGAAGTCGAAGCGGCCGAGCGTCGTGAGCGTGCGGGGGTCGAGCGCGTGCGGCAGGCCGCCCTCCCACAGGGCGAGCAGCCTGCCGCCGTGCAGCACCACGCTCGTATTGGCGGCGTTCTTGAAGCGCGTGCGAAACAAGTTGCGTAGCAAACCACCTGGCAGGTTGGTGCCGAAGCCTCGGTAGAGCATGCGCCCGAGGGCGCGCTCCTCCTCGAGCTCGCGCGTGCGCACGTAGCGGTTCTGGTAGCGCACGCGGCCCGCCTCGAACTCGATGCGCACGAGCATGCCGTCGCCATCGAAGGGGTGCGCGTAGGGGGTGCCCTCGGCGTCGAGCTTGCCGGGGCCGTTGCGGAAGTAGCTGCCGGAGAGCCAGGCGGGCAGGGAGCCTTCGAGCTCGACGGGCAGAGCGAGCTCCTCGAGCTGGGGAGAGGTCGAGCGGTGGAAGCTGGCTGCGAGCGGACTCACGAAGAAAGGCACATAGGGGTGAGCTCGGCCGAAGACCAGCGCCGGTCGCGGCGTGCGGAGGCCTTCCGGTAACCTCCGGCGATGAAGGTGGCGTGAGCGGCGCTCGAGCTCGCCCACGGCCTGCCCGAGCTCGTCTCGGCGCTCGCGGCCTGCGAGGGCTGAGGCGAGGGCGCGCCCTCTCAGCGACGCCGCGCGCCGCGCAGCGCGACGCTGAGCACGCCGGGCAGCACCACGAGCGTGAGCGCTGTGCCGAAGATCATTCCTGCGACCACCGCGGTGGCCAGCGGGCGCTGCACCTCGGCGCCCGCGCCCGTGCTGAGCGCCATCGGCAGGAACCCGAGCGCGGCGACCGCGGCGGTCGTGAGCACGGCGCGCACCACGTGCACCGGGCCACGCAGCACGGCCGCCTCGAGTGGCTCCCCCTCCTCGGTCATGCGCCTGCGCACCTCGCTCGCGATCACCACGCCATTGAGCACCGCCACGCCGCCGAGCGCGATGAAGCCGATCGCCGCGGGCAGGCTGAACGAGAGCCCACGCGAGAGCAGGCCCAGCATGCCGCCGGTGAGCGACAGCGGCACGATGGCGAAGACCCCGAGCGCGAGCCTCGCCTCGGTGAACATCCAGACGAGCATGCCGATGATGAGGCCGATCGCGAGCGGCACGACGATCGCGAGGCGAGCCTGCGCGCGCGCGAAGTTCTCGAACTGGCCGCCCCAACGGACCTCGTAGCCCGTCTGGTCACCGAGCTCGCCAGCGACCTTCGCGCGGGCCTCGTCGACCCACGAGACCAGATCCCGCCCGCGCAGGTTCACGTCGACCCGCACCGTGCGCGCCCGATCCTGCCTGCGCACGCCGCTCGGTCCGTCGCCCTCCTCGAGCTTCACCACCTCGCGCAAGGGCACGGGCGGTCCGCCGTCGCGCTCGACGAGCAGCTCGCCGAGCCCCTCCACGGTGGCGCTCTCCGGTGGCGCGAGCACACGCATGTCGAAGCGCCGCTGCCCCTCGAACACCGCGCCCACCGAGACGCCCTCGCGCGCGGCTTGGAGCGGCAGGAACGCATCCTCGAGGCGCACGCCGAGCCTCGCCATGGCGGCGCGATCCGCGCGCGCGGTGATCGTCGGCTGCCCGAGCACGCGCTCCACGCGCACGTCGCCGGTGCCGCGGACCTGCTTCACCAAGCCGCCGACCCGGTCGGCGAGCTCGGCGAGCTCGCCCAGATCCTCGCCGAAGATCTGGATGGACACGTCGGCGCGTGAGCCGCTGATGAGCTCGTTGGTGCGGTCTTCGATGGGCTGCGAGACCGAGACGAAGGTGCCCGGGATCGTGCTCTCCACCTTGGCCTTGATGAGCTCCGAGAGCGCGTCGAAGTCCGGGGCGCTCGTCCAGGTCTCGGGCGGCGCGAGGCGCAGCAAGATGTCGGTGTTGTCGTTCCCCACCGGATCGGTGGCCACCTCGGCGCGCCCGGTCATCGCGAGCGCCGTGCGCACCTCGGGGAACTCGAGCAGCACCCGCTCGGTCTCCAGATCGAGCCTCCGGGCCTCGTCGAGCCCGATGCTCGGCGCGCGCCGGATCGTCACGACCGCGTCGCCCTCGAAGATGCGCGGCACGAACTCGGCGCCCGCGCGAGCGAAGAGCGTGCCGACCGCGAGGAGCGCGGCCACGGCGGCCCCGAAGCAGAGCCAGCGGTAACGCACGAAGCCTGCGATGCGGTGCTCGTAGGCGCGCTCGACCCAACCGAGCCAGCGCGGACCGTGCCCTTCGGGTGTCGGCACGAGCGTGACGAGCACCGCCGGGAAGAAGACGACCGAATAGACGAGCGCGCCGAAGAGCGCGAAGGCCATCGTCATCGCCATGGGGCGGAAGATCTTGCCTTCGATGCCCTCGAGCGCGAGCAGCGGCACGTAGACGAGCATGATGATCGCGACCGCGAAGGCGACCGGTCGCGCGACGCGCTTCGCCGCCTGGGTGAAGGACGCGACGCGCTCGTCGCCCGCGAGCTGCGCGCCCGCCGTCGCGGCGACGGCCGCCTCGAGCATGACGATCGGCCCGTCGACGAGGAAGCCGAAGTCGATCGCGCCGAGCGACATCAGATCGCCGGTGACGCCGAAGAGGTGCATGCCGAAGAGCGCGATCGACATGGATGCCGGGATGCCGAGCACGACGGCGAGCGCGCCGCGCAGGGTGCCGAGGAAGAGCGCGAGCACGATGAGCACGACGACGACGCCCTCGGCGAGGTTCTTCAGCACGGTGGCGATCGTGCGCCCCACGAAGTCGGCCCGGTCGTAGACGACGTCTACCTCGACGCCGGGCGGCAGGACCTCGTCGAGCGCGCGCACCTCCCGGCCGACGGCGCTCACGACCTCGCGGCTGTTCTCGCCGAGCAGCATCATGACGATGCCCGTGACGGCCTCGCCTTCGCCGTCGCGCGTGATGACGCCGTAGCGGAGCGCGGCCTCGATCTGGACCTCGGCCACGTTGCGCACGAGCACCGGCGTGCCGTCGGCGTGCGTGAGGATCACGACGTCCTCGATCTCGCCGCTGTCGCCGAGCAGGCCCTGGCCACGGATCACGAAGGACTCGGGCCCTCGCTCGAGGTAGCCGCCGCCGACGCTGAGGTTCGCGGCCCGGAGCGCTTCCACGACCTGACGCACCGTGAGCCCGTGGCTCTGCAGGCGCGTTCGGTCGAGCAGGATCTGGTACTGCTTGAGCTCGCCGCCCATCGTATTGACCTCGACCACACCCGGCACGCGGCGCAGCCGAGGCACGACCTCCCAGTCGAGCAGCGTGCGCAGCTGCATCGCGTCGTGTTGGTCGCTGCGCAGCACGAACTGGAAGATCTCACCGAGCCCGCTCGAGACCGGCGCGAGCTCGGGCGTCGACGCGCCTGGAGGGAGCTCGACGGCGCGCAGGCGCTCGAGCACGAGCTGCCTCGCGAACCACACGTCGGTGTCGTCGTCGAAGACCACCGTCACGGTGGAGAGCCCGGCTCGCGACACGCTGCGCAGCTCCACGCCGGAGGGCACGCCGTTGAGCGCGTTCTCCACCGGCAAGGTCACCGAGCGCTCGACCTCGACCGGCGACAGCCCCGCCGCGGTGGTGAGCACCGAGACCTGCACGGTCGACACGTCCGGCATCGCGTCGATCGGCAAGTAGCGCGCCGCGACGCCGCCCGCGGCCACGACGAGCCCCAACAGCGTGAGCATGATCCAACGCAGCCGCACCGACGCGTCGACGATTCTTCCGAGCAAAATGTGTCCTTCCTGACCCGGCCTCCGTGCTGGGTCGGCCGCTCCACCGCTTGGGTGGAGCTCCTTCAGCGGCCCTTCTGGTTCAGCGGTAGAGCTCGCTCTTCAGCGCGAAGACCCCCGCCGTGACGACGCGTGTCCCCGGCTCGAGCGCCTCGCGCAGCTCGACGCGCTCGCCGTCGTCGAGCCCGAGCTCGACCGGCCGCGCGGTCGCGGTGCCGTCGTCCGAGACGACGAAGATCGTCGGTGCACCATCGACCCAGGTCACGGCCGAGAGCGGGATGGTCATCGCGCTCTTGCCCAGCCCGGCGGTGCGGATCCGTCCGCTCACGGCCTGCCCGGGCCGGAGGCGCCTCTCCCGGTTGTCGACCTCCACGCGCACGTCGATCGTGCGCGTGCGTGGGTGCACGACCTGCCCGACGTGCGAGACCCGCCCCTCGAGCACCTCGCCCTCGAGCACGCCCTCGAGCTCGACGCGGTCGCCGACGCGCACCGCGCCTCCGTGTCGCTCGTAGACGTCGAGCTCCACCCAGAGATGATCGAGGTCCGCGATGCGGAAGGCCGTGCTGTCCGGGCCCACGGTCTGCCCGACGACCACCTGCCGCTCCACCACCGTGCCGCCCGCGGGCGCGAGCAGCTCGAGCACGCCTGGGCTCTTGGCCGCGCCTCCGAGCGCCGAGAGCCGGCCGTGCGAGGCGGCGACGAGCGCGCGCCGCTCGGCGAGCGAGGCCTCGGCCTCCTCGAGCTCTCGCGCCGTCGTGAGGCGCTTCTGGGAGAGCTCGCGCTCTCGCTCGAGGTTGCGCTCCGCGGCCTTCTGGTGCGCGTGGTGGACCGCGAGGCTCGCCTGCGCCGCGGCGAGATCGCCGCTCTCGATCTCGGCGAGCACCTGCCCCTCGACGACGGCGTCGCCCTCGTAGTGATGCACGCGACGCACGAGCCCGCCGAGGCGACTGCCCACGGCCGAGACGTGCTCGGGGTCGTAGGTGACGCGGCCGTTCACACGGATCGACGGCACGACCTCGGTCTGTCCGACCTCCACCGTCGCGAGCCCCACGCGCCTGGCGAAGCTCTCCGAGTAGTGGATGACCCCGTCCTCGACGTAGGGCACGTCCGGTCGCGCGGCCTCCGCGCCGCTCGCTTCGGGCCGCGTGACGACATACCCCCCCACGGCGATCGTCGCCGTGGCCAAGGCACCGAGGATCCATGCGAGACGCTTCAAGGCAGACCTCCTGTCAACAGCACGTGTTCGGCGACGAGCGCCCACTCTCTCTCGATCAAGTCGAGCTTCATCGTGCGCAGCTGGAGCGCGTCTCTCCGGGCCGCGATCAAGCGGAAGGGCTCCCCCTTGCCGAGCGCGATGGTCTCGCGCGCGGCCTCGACCGCGCCGCGCGCTGCCTGCTCGCCACCCGCCTCGAGCGCCTCGATCGCTCGCTGGATCGCGAGGCGCTCTCGGCGAAGCCCCGCGAGCCTCGCGGCGCTCACGCCGACGGTGAGATCGCGCTCCGCGAGCGCGCGGACCTGCTCTGCCTCCGCGCGAGCCTTCTCGGACTGTCGGTGCCGGAGCATCGGGATCGTCCACGCGAGGCCGCCGCCGAGGCGCGTCTCTCCGAGATCACCGCGCCCGGCGGTCAGGATGAGGCTGAGCGCGGGGTAGGCCTCGGTCGCGGCTCGCTCTCGCGTGGCCTCGTGGAGCTCCGCCTCGCGCTCCGCGAGGCGCGCGAGCGGGGTGCTCCGCGCGAGCTCCTCGTCGGCGTAGGCCAGGCGAGGCTCGGGGGGGCTCACCAGGGCGCCCGGGGAGGGCGGGGCGTGCGCACCGCCGGTGAGCACGGCGAGCTCGGCCATGGAGCGCGTGAGCGCGGCCTGCGACTGCATCGCCAAGGCCTCGACGCGGGCCCTCTCGGCTTCGGCGAGCCTGGCGTCGAGCGCCGTGGTGTCCCCCGCAGCGAGCTTCGCCGCGAAGAGCCGCTCCTCTTCGCGTGCGAGGGCCAGGCTCTCGGCGAGGGTCTCGCGCCGCGCGGCCGACACGAGGCAGCGCCCGTAGGCGCTCACGAGCGCCGCGCCCAGCTCGGCCACCGACACCTCGGCGCGCTGCTCGCTCCACTCGACCAGCGCCTCGGCCTCGCCCAGCCGCGCGCTCCTCTGCCCCCCGAGCTCCACGGGCAGCCAGAGGTTGGCCGCGAAGCTGAGGTCCTCGGTGACGCCCGGTCGAACGGCGCGATCGAAGAAGAACTCGACGTAGGGGTTGTCGATCGACGGGACCTCCGCGCCAGCCCGCGACGAGCGCGCGACGTCGACGGTGGCCTCGCGCAGGCGTGCTCTCGGCCCCGTGCGCGTGGCCAGCTCGAGCGCCCGCTCCAAGGTGGGAAAGCGTCGGGATCCCGACTCTGCGGGCTCACTCGCGGACCCACGCGGCGGGTCGGCGTGGGCCAGCGCTCCGAACGACAAGAATGTCGACAAGACAGCTCCAGCGAGCGGCCGCTTGGGCACCTTCATCCAGCTCCTCGGCTCGAGTCATCGACGCAAGAGCGCCGCGCGCCCGGCTCGCGCCAGGCGCTCGAGATCGTCAGGTCCCCCCTTCAACAGACGAGTCGGTCGATGATTCCCCGAATCGTCGATGATGCACCGATTCGTGCGCCGACGAGATCGTAGGCGCAGCGAGCACTCGGTTGGTGCTGCGCGTATGCGCTGGATCGAGGAGACGGAGCGGCCGGCCCCGGAGCCTCAGCGCCTCATCGAGGCGTCTGCGCGCGGATCCCGTCGAGCGGGCAACGGTCTTCGATCGCGAGCCCCACGGCGCCGCGCTCAGCGAGGCGCGAAGAGCATCGCCGCGGAGAAGCGCGTGGGCTTCTCCGGTCTCGCGGGCAGCTCGAGATCGGCCATGCGCGCGAGCGCACAGTCGACGAGCGCGGCCGATGGCAGATCGCTCGACCAGCCGAGCTGCGCCACCCGGCCGTCGCGCAGCGCGACGCCCTGCACGCTGAGCCGACCGATGAGGTCCGGCTGCGAGGCGCGCGTCTCGGCCGCACAACCCAGGAGCGGCTTCTCGAGCGCGCCGAGCGCGGCGCGCAGATCCGCTTCGCCGAGCGGTCCGTCGCTGGTCACCTGGCCGAAGCGCAGCACGCCCGCGGCAGCCTTGGCTTCGGTCGCGGAGCTGCTCTTCGCCGGCGTGGGTTTCGCCGCGGCGTCTCCGACCAGAGGCGCAGCCTCGTCGCGCGCGCCGGGGCAACGAGCCAGCGCTGGGCTCGGGCCCACCGTGGGCAGGATCGTCACCGAGCTTCCGTGCTCGCGCAGCGCGCCGAGTACCGCCGCGAGCGGCGCGACCATGGCCGCGAGCTCGCCCGCGGGCACGACGCGCAGCCCGCCGGCGCAGCCTCCCTCGAGCCCCTCGCAGCTCTCGAAGACGGCACGCGCGAGCTCGTCCGTCGTGCCCGCCGTGCGGACGCGCTTGGGCAGCCGACACGGCACGCGCCCGAGGAAGCGCAGTTGCCAGCCCGCGCCTCGCTGCAGCGAGAGCTCCGCCACGTCGACGTCGGTCACCGTCAGGGCCTGCGTCCTGAACCGCACGTCTGCCGAGCTCACCTCGGCGTCGAAGCCAGCGCGGTTCACCGTCGCGATCGCGCTCAGCGCCCGTGCATCGTGCACGTCCGGATCGATCTCGATCGTCGCGCGCCCCTCGAAGGGCCGCCCGGGCACGATCATGCGCACGTGCTCGCGGTCGAGCCTCAGCCATCGCTCGAGCGCGGGGTCGATCGCGGCGTCGCTCCCCGAGAGCGCGGCGTCCTCGAGGCGCAGGCCGTTCACCTCGACGCCATCCTTCGAGATCCGCAGCTTCGGCCGACGCAGGGGTTCGTCGACCGCCTCGCCGCGCGCGATGCGCTCCTCTTCGCGGAAGAGCTCATCGGCCGACGGCTCCCGCTTGTCCGAGGCGCGCACGCCTCGGGGCGCGCCGGTCGCGAGCCCGGGTGCGGCGGAGGCGCCCGGCGAGGCCGCCGCGCTCGCCGAGCCGCCGTCGATCGAGGCCTCGGCTCCGGTGTTCGTGGCGGCGGGCGCTCCGGAGCCGCTGGTGGAGCCTCGGTCGCCGCAGGCGGAGAGCGCGGCGAAGAGCAGCGCCGCCCACCGTGCGCGAGGCCCGCCGCGCCGGATCATCGCGTCTTCTGCACGCGGATCCCGTAGAGCGGGCAGCGGTCCTCGATCGCGAGGCCGATCGGGCCGCACTCGAGGCAGGCGTGGATCGCGTAGCGCCTGCCCGCGAGCACGTCGCGTGGCAGGCCCGTGCCGGAGCGGTAAGCCTCGGCGACCTTCATGCACGCGAACTGATCGCAGTCGTTCAGACAAGCGTCCTGCGCGCGGAAGAGCTCGCTGCGCTGCGCCGCGCTCCGCCTGCCCCGTGCTCGTCGCTTGCGGCGGCGGCGTGGGCTGCGGCGTGGGGGGCGGCATCGGCGG
>ERZ761602.5691-NODE-5691-length-14549-cov-9.526701_pt1 | contig 14549 bp, 11 predicted proteins | sample MGYA00512165_ERZ761602 | MGnify/ENA primary metagenome ERZ761602 (study PRJEB28899, sample SAMN02445085) | bioreactor sludge metagenome | biome: EBPR sludge; isolation source: Thorneside wastewater treatment plant | place: Australia: Brisbane, Thorneside...
GCAGCCCGCCTCTTTACCGATGCCCGCCCCCCGGAGGACAATCCCGCCACCCCGAACGCCCCGCCAGAAGGGCGCCTGTTCCCACCGCCCGCCACCACCCGTGTCCGCGATCCAGCTCGAAGGCGTCTCCAAGCACTGGGGCGAAGCCCGTGCGCTCGATGCCATCACCTTTTCCGCCGAGGCCGGCGCCTTCGTCGTGCTGCTGGGGCCCTCGGGCTGCGGCAAGAGCACCACGCTGCGCCTCATCGCCGGGCTCGACGAGCCCACCGCCGGCCGCATCCACATCGCCGGCCGAGACGTGACGCACCTGCCGCCCGCCGAGCGCGGCATCGCGATGGTCTTCCAGTCCTACGCGCTCTTTCCCCACCTCACCGTCGCCGAGAACATCGTGTTCGGCCTGAAGGTGCGCAAGGTGGAGGCGAGCGAGCGCGCCGCGCGCCTCGCGAAGGTGGCGGACCTGCTGGGCCTGTCGAAGCTCCTCGAGCGCAAGCCCTCCCAGCTCTCCGGCGGCCAGCAGCAGCGCGTGGCCCTGGGCCGGGCGATCATCGCCGAGCAGCCGGTGTGCCTGATGGACGAGCCGCTGTCGAACCTGGACGCGCAGCTTCGCGGCGAGATGCGCCGGGAGATCCGCGGCCTGCAGCAGCGCCTGGGCATCACCATGGTCTACGTCACGCACGACCAGACGGAGGCCATGACGATGGCCGACCGCGTCGTGCTGCTTCGCGACGGGCGGATCGAGCAGGTGGGCTCGCCCGACGAGCTCTACGCGAGGCCCCGCACCGCCTTCACCGCCGGCTTCATCGGCGCCCCGCCCATGAACCTGCTGCCCCTCTCGCCCAAGGGCGAGGGCTGGGTCTACGCCGGCACCGACACCCCGGCGCCCCACGCGGGAAGCGAAGCGGCCACCCTCGGCATCCGGCCCGAGGACATCGCGATCGCCGCCGACGGCCCGCTGCCGGCCATCGTGGAATCGGTGGAATACCTCGGCGCGGACACGCTCGTTTCCGCCCGCGCCGGCGACTCCGCATTTCTCGCCCGCGTGCCCCGCCACGCCGCCCTCGCGACGGGCGATCGCATCCGCGTCACGTGGGACCCGCAGCATCAGCACCTTTTCAGCACCCGGACCGGCGAGCGCATTTCCGCGTGAAGCCGGCCGGCCACCTCGAGGAGAGACGAACCATGACCATCCGCACCCTCTGGCGCTCCGTCGCCGCCGGCTTCGCGGGCCTCGCGCTCGCCGCGGCCGCCCAGACGGAGATCAGCTTCTACTACCCCGTGGCCGTCGGCGGCCCCATCACGAAGACCATCGACCAGATGTCGGCGGACTTCGAGAAGGAAAATCCCGGCATCAAGGTGAAGCCCGTCTACGCCGGGACCTACCAGGAGACGATCGTGAAGGCGATCACGGCCCACAAGGCCGGAACGCCCCCGACGACCGCGATCCTGCTATCCACCGATATGTTCACGCTGATCGACGAGGACGCCATCGTGCCTTGGGACGGGCTCGCGACGAGCGCCGACGACAAGAAGTGGCTCGCGAGCTTCTACCCGGCCTTCATGGCCAACAGCCAGACGGGCGGCAAGACCTGGGGCATCCCGTTCCAGCGCTCGACGATCGTCCTCTACTGGAACAAGGAGCTCTTCAAGGAGGCCGGCCTCGACCCGAACAAGGCGCCCGCCACCTGGGCCGAGATGCTCGACTACGCGCAGAAGCTCACGAAGAAGGACGCCGCCGGCAACGTGACGCGCTGGGGCGTGCAGATCCCCTCGTCGGGCTTCCCGTACTGGCTCTTCCAGGGCCTCACCACGCCCAACGGCGTGGAGCTGATGAACGCCGCCGGCACCGAGACCTATTTCGACAGGAAGGAAGTGGTGGAGGCGCTGCAGTACTGGACCGACCTGGGCCGCAAGCACAAGGTGATGGCCCCCGGCGTGATCGAGTGGGGCACCACGCCCAAGGACTTCTTCGAGAAGAAGGTCGCCATGATGTGGACCACCACGGGCAACCTCACCAACGTGAAGAACAACGCCAAGTTCGACTTCGGCGTGGCGATGCTGCCGGCGTCGAAGAAGCGCGGCTCGCCCACGGGCGGCGGCAACTTCTACGTCTTCAAGAAGGCGACGAAGGCCCAGCAGGAGGCGGCGGCGAAGTTCGCGAAGTTCATGACGCAGCCCGAGCGCGCGGCCCAGTGGGGCATCGATACCGGCTACGTCGCCGTGCGGCCCGACGCCTGGGAGACCAAGCGGATGAAGGACTACGTGGCGGGCTTCCCCGTGGCGGCCGTCGCGCGGGACCAGCTGCAGTACTCCGTCGCCGAGCTCTCGACCCACGAGAACCAGCGCGTCACCAAGGCCCTGAACGACGGGCTGCAGGCGGCGCTCACGGGTGCGAAGACGCCGGAGCAGGCGATGAAGGACGCGCAGGCGGAAGCTTCGCGCATCCTGCGGGCGTACAAGCGCTGACGCGCGGTTCGCGGACGGGCTGGGCGTGAGCCGGCAGGCGATCACGGGCTGGCTGCTGCTGCTTCCGGCAGCGGCCCTGCTCGCCCTGTTCACCCACTGGCCCATCGTCGGCACGCTGTGGGACAGCTTCCACGCGACCCCGAAGGGGGCGAACCCCGCCCCCTTCGTCGGCCTGGAGAACTACCAGGTCATGGTCGCGGACGAGGTGTTCTGGAAGAGCCTCTGGAACAACCTGTGGTTCGCGCTGGGGACGATTCCCGTCTCCATCGCGCTCGCCCTCGTGATGGCGCTGTGGGTCAATTCCGCCATGCGCGGGCGCACGTGGCTTCGCGTGGCGTTCTTCACGCCGACGGTGCTGCCGATGATCGCGGTGGCCAACATCTGGCTCTTCTTCTTCACGCCCCAGTACGGCCTGCTCGAGAAGCTCACGACCGCGTTGGGCTTCGCCACCCACAACTGGCTGGGCAGCGAATCCACGGCCCTCGCCTGCGTGATGATCGTGGCGGTGTGGAAGGAAGCCGGCTTCTTCATGATCTTCTACCTCGCGGCGCTGCAGTCGATCCCGCCTTCGCTCGCCGAGGCCGCGGCCCTCGAAGGCGCGCCGCGCAGCTGGTACCTGCGACGGGTGGTGCTGCCGCTGCTCATGCCCACCACGCTCTTCGTGCTGGTGAACGCGGTCATCAATTCCTTCCGGCTCGTCGACCACATCGTGGTGATGACGCGGGGCGGGCCCAACAACGCGACCTCGCTGCTGCTCTTCCACGTGTACCAGGTGGGCTTCAGCTTCTGGGACACGGGCTACGCGGCGGCGCTCACGGTGGTTCTGCTCGCGATCCTGCTGCTGGCTGCCGCAGGCCAGTTCTTCTTCCTCGACCGCAAGGTGCACTACCAGTGAGCCGCCTGTACGAGCCGAGGGGCCCGATGCTTGCGCTGGAAACGGCGGCAGCCTGGCTGCTGGGCATCCTGTGGATCCTGCCGCTCGCCTACGCGGTGTGGACGGCGTTCCACCCGTCGGAGTTCTCCGCGCGCTTCGTGCTGACGGCGCCGCTCACGCTGGAGAACTTCGCGCGGGCCTGGGAGGCCGCGCCCTTCGCGCGCTACTTCGCCAACAGCTTCCTGCTCGTCACGATGGTGCTCGCGGGGCAGCTCGTGCTGTGCACGCTGGCGGCCTACGCGTTCGCGCGCTTCGACTTCCCGGGCAAGGACATCGCGTTCGTGCTGGTTCTGGTGCAGCTCATGGTGATGCCCGACGTGCTCATCGTGGAGAACTACCGGACGATGTCGCGCATCGGGCTGCTCGATTCCATCCCGGCCATCGGCCTGCCCTACGTCGCGAGCGCCTTCGGCATCTTCCTGCTGCGCCAGACCTTCAAGACCGTGCCGCGGGAGCTCGACGAGGCCGCGCGGGTGGAGGGGGCCGGCCCCGTGGCGATCCTGATGAAGGTGTACGTGCCGCTCGCCAAGCCCGTGTACCTCGCCTACGGGCTGGTGAGCGTGAGCTACCACTGGAACAACTTCCTGTGGCCGCTGATCGTCACCAACTCCGTCGGCTCGCGGCCCGTCACCGTGGGCCTGCAGGTCTTTTCCTCCGGCGACCAGGGCATCGACTGGTCCGTCATCACCGCTGCCACGCTCATGACCAGCGCGCCGCTGCTCATTGCCTTCCTGCTCTTCCAGCGGCAGTTCGTGCAGTCCTTCATGCGGGCGGGGATCCGCTGATTTCTTAAAAGGGGACGCTTCCCTCCCCGAGGGAAGCGTCCCCTTTTTTGCTCTTTACATCGTCGCCGAGTTGTGGGATTATTTCCCACGGTATCGCAACCCACGGAGTTTTCATGACTTTTCGATCCATGGCCGCCGGGCTGGCCCTGCTGGCCGCGGCCTTTTCGGCCCACGGACAGTTCGCGATTTCGCCGGCGCAGCCCTCCGAATTCGATCCGGTCGTGCTGCGGATGACCGTGGATTCGTGCGCCTACGACACGCAGTTCGCCGCGGTCCAGATGGACGCTTCCGTCCTTCGCGTCACCGTCGCCACGCGCCAGTGCCTGCTGCCCGGCCCGATCCGCGTGGTGGACGTGCGCCTGGGCACGCTTCCCGCCGGCACCTACCGCGTGGAGCTTCGCTCCCTCACGGGCGGGGACCTCGTCTCGCCGCCCCTCGCGAACATCCCGTTCACCGTGACGCCGCGGCCGCAGATCGCGGTCTTCCCGGCGCCGGCCCGACCGCTCAACGACTACTCGGGCAATTGGTACAACCCGCTGGAGTCGGGCTGGGGCATCACGATCCACCAGTCGCCGGCGGGAACGATCTTCTCGGAGCTGCTGGTCTACGGCGCGGGCGGCCTGCCCGACTGGTACACCTTCTCCAGCGGTCTATGGACGAGCGCGACGAGGTGGGAAGGCACGGTGTACGCGAGCCGGGGCACCGCCTTCTCCGCGCCCGTCTACGATCCGGCGCAGCTCACGGTGCAGCCGGTGGGATCGGTGTCGCTCGATTTCGAGCAGTCGCCCGGCACCGAAGGCTTCGCGACCCTCACCTACAACGTGGGCACGGTGCAGGTCAGCAAGCGGATCCGGCGACTCGCGTTCTGATTTTGCGTGGCACCCTCCGGCGAGGATCCCTCCCTGGCCGGGGGCCGGGGACGCTTCCCTCCGGGGAAGCGTCCCTTTTCTTGAAGGAGGGACAGTTCCCTCGGCGAGGGAACTGTCCCTCTCCTTACAGCAGTCCCGCATCCTTGAGGATCGTCTTGCCGATCTCGAAGCGGGCGCCATGGGGCAGCCCCGGTCGCGGGCGGTAGTTCATCGCGAAGAAAGCGACCGGCCGGCCGCCCCGCTCCACCCAGCCCACCCACCAGGCGACGGCGTCGCGGCGAAGCGCGACGGTGCCGGTCTTTCCCCGGATCACCGCATCGCCCACGCGCTCGTGGAAGATCGCGTCGCGAACGAGACGCCGCGCCCGAGCGCCCACGGGGAGCCGTCCTTCCTCGAGACGCCGGAGGAAATCCACCTGCTCCACCGCGCTCGTGCGAAGCGAGCCCTGCAGCCAGAAGTGGTCGATGCCGCCGCCCGTGTCCGCGTTGCCGTATTCCAGGCGCGCGAGCCACTCCTTCATCCGCGCCTTGCCGATGCGCCGGGCGATGCGCTGGAACATCCACACGACGCTCTCCCGCATGCCGCTGGCCAGAGTGTGGTCGCGCTCCCACGCGGCGCGCAATTTCGGCCGGCCGTCCCAGCGGAAGACCTCGTTCTCGTCGGCGAGCGCGCGGGTCTCGAGGGCGATCAGCGCATGGGCGATCTTGAACGTGGAGGCGGGCAGGTATCCGGTACGCGCGCGCGATTCGTTGCACGCGCGGTAGCGATGGGCGTCGGGTTCGAAGAGGACGAACGTGCCCGGGACGCGCCGCTCGTCGAAGTGGCGTTGCCAGGCGGGTTCGTCCACCCAGTCGGCGGCTTGGGTGGAAAAGGCGGCGAGCAGCGAGGCGAGCGTGGGGGCGAAACGCTTCATGGCGGGCGATCCTCGAAGGGGGAGGCCCGCCCACGCTACGGGCCGAATGTGGCGAAATCCGGGCGGCGGAGGGGAAATGTGTCGACAGGGACGCTTCCCTTTGGCCCATGTCGACCGCAGGCGCGCTCAATGCCGGGAAGCGTCCCCTATCTTCTGGGAAGCGTCCCCTTGCACAATAGCGCCATGAAGCTCATCACCTGGAACCTGCAGTGGGGGCGGGGCCTCGACGGCCTCGTGGACCTGGCGCGCATCGTCGAGCACGCGCGGTCGCTGGCGGATTTCGACGTGCTCGACGTGCAGGAGATCGCGGACAATTTTCCGGACCTCGAAGGCAACGACGACGCGAACCAGTTCGCGCGGCTCGCTTCGCTGCTGCCGGGTTACACGGTGCTGCCCGGCTACGGCGTGGACGTGGAAGGGCCGGGAAGGCGCCGCCGCTTCGGCAACGCGATCATCACGCGCCTGCCCGTCATCGCCGTGCGCAAGCACCCATTGCCCTGGCCCGCGGACCCGCCATTCGCGTCGATGCCGCGCGTGGCCATCGAGGCGACGCTCGCCACGGGCATCGGCCCGGTGCGGGTCACGACGACGCACCTGGAGTACTACTCCCGCCTGCAGCGCGATGCGCAGGCACGCCGCTTGTGGGAGCTGCATGCGGAAGCCTGCGAGCGCGCCGCGGTGCCGATGAAGGGCAAGATCGGCCCCTTCGTCCCTGCGCCGCAGACGGCATCGGCCATCCTGACGGCCGATTTCAATTTCAAGCCGGAGGACCCGGCGATGGACATGATCCAGGCGAGCGTGCCCGGCGGCCCCGCCTACCGCGATGCCTGGAAGGTCGCCCACGGCCCGCGGCCCCACGACCCCACGTTCTGCCTTCACGACGCGCGCTACTCGAAGCAGCCCTACTGCTGCGACTTCGTCTTCGTCACCGAGGACCTCGCCCCCCGCGTGCGGTCCATCGAGGTCGATCTCGACACCCGGCTCTCCGACCACCAGCCCGTCGTGCTCGACATCGACCTGCGGTAGAAATTCGGGGTCAGGTACGATTTTCCGATGGGAGGAAAATCGTACCTGACCCCGAATTAAAAAAGGGCCGGCTGCGCGAACGCACCGGCCCCAAAACGCACACCGCGGGCCGTCCGCCTCCCAGCGGGACGGCCCTTCTTCTTCCCCCTCAGTCCTTCCCTTTGCCCCGGCCCTTGCCCGACTTGTCGTCGTCGTCCTCGTCGTCATCGTCGTCGCGGGCAAGGCATTTCTTCGCGTCACCCTTGTCGGAATCGCGCGTGAGCGGCTTCTGCGTGCCGGTGAACATGCCGGCATCCATGAAGGTGAGCTCCGTCGGGAAGGCCTGGGGATTGGCCGGATCCAGCAGCGCGCTCACCTCGATGCAATCGACGCGGAATTTCTCCACGCCCTTGCGGAAGCCCGCCTCGCGGAAGTCGAAGAGATCGCCGCCCGCGACGGTGAATTTCTTCCCGTCCACCTTCAGGCGGTAGATGCTGTCGCCGATGCCGATGGGCAGGCGCACCGTGGCGATGCGCGGGTTCTTCTTGCCGATGGCGTAGTCGTAGCCCACGGCCACCACCGGGTCGATGAAGATCGGCACGTTGGGCACCACGCTCACCGAGAAGGTGTACGCGCCGCTCGACGTGGTGCCCGTGGGCATGTGCACGGGCGTCGCGATGAAGCCGCGCGTGATCGCCCCCGTCGAGTCCATGTAGAGCCCGCTCACCTGCCCGGCGTTGTTGATCGATTCGCCGAAGGTCGAGCCCGAGCCCGGCACGTGCAGCAGGTCGTATCCCGTGGAATTGCCCACGAAGCCGCTCGTGGTGCCGCCCACCGTCACGAAGCCGGTGATGAGCCCCGTGTCGTTGATGCCGCGGGCCCGCGTGGGACTGCCGGCGATGCGGAACGTGGTGATCGTTCCGTCGATCTCGCGAAGCCACCCGTGCTGCCCGCCCAGCGCCGGCAGGTTGGCGCTGCCGACCACCTGCCCCGCGGCGTTGATGCCCTGCGCGATGGTGAAGGTGGAGCCCGCCGGGCTGATGTCGGTGAACAGGCCCGTGAACGGGTTGTAGATGAATCCCGCGGTGGCGCCCGCCGCATCCGCCGAATAGCCCGTGACGAGCCCCGAGGTGGAGATGGCCCGCGCGTAGGTGTCCACGTAGCCCGGCCGCGTGAAGAACGAGTAGATCGTGCCGTTCAGGATGAACGCGCGATCCGGGTTGGGATCGTCGGACGTGTTGCCCACGATGGTGCCCGCGTCATTGAGATTGAGCGCGGAAACCGGCACGGCCGACGGCGGCAGCGGCGCGAAGACGCCGCCCGCGTAGGTGAAGCCGAAGAAATTGATGCCGTCCAGGCTCGCGTAGCCCGCGATGCGGCCGGCGTTGTTCAGGCCGCGCACGTCGGTGAACGTGGCGCCCGGGTAATCGATCGTGTTGAAGACGTAGACCGCCGGGGCGGCGGTGGAAACGGCGAGCGCGCCGGCGGCCAGGGCCGCACGGAAAGCGCCGGTGATGACGGATCGCATCGACTTCCTCCCTGAAAGTGGATTGCGTGGCGAGGCGCTAGGATGCGCCGCGTTCGCCTCCCATCAACGGGGCGGATCGGACAATCCGGCCGTCGGATATTCGGCATTGCGCGGCCGCCCGTCCCGTGGCCGGTGCTAGTATCCGATCTCGTTACGCGAGTGCCCCATGCGCCCGATCCTTCTTGCCGCCGCCCTCTTCGCTTCGCTCGCGCCGCTCGCGTCCGCCGCGCAGTCGAAGTGCGCACCCTCCGACAAGGCCTGCCTCTTTTCCGAGCTCAAGGCCCATCCGGTCCGCACGCAGGCCTTCTGGAAGGCCGCCCTCGCCCGCCCCGTGAACGAGCGCTTCGGCCCCGCGCCGGCGGACCTGGTGGCCTTCCTTCGTCTCGACAATCTCGCCAACGGCTTTCCGGAAAAGCCCGTCGCCAGCACGCTCGCCCCCGATTTCGTCGCGGACCTGAAGGGCGCCATCGACGACCTGCCGGCTCCCGTGAAGCGCCTGCTCGATTCGAGCTTCGGCGGCGTGTGGTTCGTGGACGACCTGGGGGGCACCGGCTATACGGACCTGTACTACGCCGGCGGCAAGGAGCCGGTCGGGGCCTACGTGGTGCTCGATGCGAAGGTGCTCGCGCGTCACAAGGCCAACGGCTGGGCCACCTGGAAGGAGAACACGCCCTTCAAGCCCGCGACGGGCTGGTCGCTGGAGGCGCGGCTGGAGCCCGAGACCTCCGACGACCGGCGCGGCGCGATCCGCTACATCCTGCTGCACGAGCTGGGCCACGTGCTCGCCGCGCGCGGCGGCATCCACCCGCTGTGGGACCGGCCGCTGAAGGACGTTCCCGAGAAGGCGTCCTTTCCGTTCCAGGAACTCTCGTGGCGCATCGAGCGCAAGGCGGGGCGCTATGTCTCCCTCACGGCGGCGCTCTTCCCCGAGCGGGAGAGCGTCGTCTACTACGTAGGCCCGAAGCTCGACGGCAAGCAGATGGCCACCGTCTATTCCAACCTCGCGAAGACAGACTATCCGACGCTTTACGCCGCCACGTCGCCCGGGGACGACTTCGCCGAGAGCTTCGCGAGCTTCGTGCACGTGACGATGCTGGGCAAGCCCTGGTCGATCACGGTGCGCAAGGACGGCCAGGTGGCCGCATCGATGAAGAGCTGCTGGGACGAGCCGCGTTGCGCGCCGAAGCGGGCGCTGCTGGAACGACTCTTGCGTTGATCCGCCGCGCGTCGCATCCGGTTGACTTGCGTCAACCGGCCCCCGGCCTTCGCGGGATCACGATGGACTGGCGCGCACCGCCCGTTTTCCCTGGAGAAGACAAGATGAAGATCCGCCTCGCCGTTCTCGCCGGCGCCGTCCTGATGGCGCTCGCCTCCCCCGTCACCTTCGCCGATCGCGGGGGCAGCATTTCCGAGCGCGTCCAGCACATGGAACGGCGCATCGACCAGGGCATCCGCTCCGGCTCGCTGACCCGCAACGAGGCCCAGCGGCTTCGCGACGAGCTGCGCGGCATCCTGCACAAGGAGCGCCGCATGCGCGACGACGGGCGCCTGTCCGGCCGCGAGCGCGACGTGCTGCACGCGGATCTCGACCGGCTGGACCGCCACATCTCGCGCGAGAAGCACGACGACGATCGCCGCGGCGACCGGCGTCACGACCGGCGCTACTAGGGCAGGCTAGAGCAGCTCGCGAAGCGCGATCCCGACCGCCATCGCCGCGAGGATCACGGCGATCGCGAGCAGGATGCGCGTCTGGCGGCGCTGGGCCTTTTCCAGCTCGAGGATGGCGCGCTCCAGGCGACCGGGCGCGTCGTCCGCGAGCACCTGGTGGACGAGGCGCGGGATCTGCGGGATCGTCTTGGCCCAGTGGGGGGCTTCCCGCTTGAGAGCGCGCCACAGGCCCTTGGGCCCCGACTGCTCGTTCATGAAGCGCGCGAGGATCGGCTGCGCGGTGCGGCGAAGGTCCAGGTCCGGATCGAGGTGCCGGCCGAGGCCCTCCACCTGCAAGAGCGTCTTGTAGAGCAGCACGAGCTGCGGCTGCACCTCCATGCGGAAGCGCCGCGAGACCTCGAACAGGCGCATGAGCACCTTGCCGAAGTAGATCTCGCGCAGCGGCTTGTCGAAGATCGGCTCGCACACCGCGCGGATGGCGCCTTCGAATTCCTCGATGCGGGTGCCCGGCGGGATCCAGCCGGCCTCCAGGTGCGCGCGGGCGACGGCGCGGTAATCGCGCTGGAAGAACGCCGCGAAGTTGGCCGCGAGGTAGCGCTGGTCGGCCTCCGTGAGCGTGCCCATGATGCCGTAGTCGATGCCGCAGTAGCGGCCGTCGCGCGCGACGAAGATGTTGCCCGGGTGCATGTCCGCGTGGAAGAAGCCGTCGCGGAAGACCTGGGTGAAGAAGACCTCGACGCCGTTCCGGCCGAGCGTGGGGATGTCGATGCCGGCCGCGCGGATCGCCTCGATGTCGTTCACGGGGATGGCGTCGATGCGCTCCATCACCATGACCTCGCGCGTGCACCAGTCCCAGTGCACCTCGGGCACGTAGAGGATGGGGCTCCCCTCGAAGTTGCGGCGCACGGTGCTCATGCTGGCCGCCTCGCGCACCAGGTCCAGTTCGTCGTGGACGGTGGCGTCGAACTCGCGCACCACCGCCTTCGGGCGAAGGCGCTTGCCCTCGGGCAGCAGGCGCTCGATGAGGCCCGCGAGCACGTCGAGCAGCGCCACGTCCTTGGCGATGATCTCGTCGATGCCGGGGCGAAGGATCTTCACCGCCACCTCGCGCCCGTCGGGCAGCACCGCGAAGTGCACCTGGGCCACGGAGGCGCTCGCGACCGGGGTGAGATCGAAGCTCTTGAAGACTTCCGCGTGGGGCTTGCCGTAGGCCTTGGCCAGGCGCGCGACCACGGCTTCCGCCGGGAAGGGCGGCACCTTGTCCTGGAGCTTCGCGAGCTCCTCGGTGATGTCCGTGGGCACCAGGTCCGGCCGGATCGACAGCAGCTGGCCGAACTTCACGAAGATGGGGCCGAGCTCCTGCAGCGCGAGGCGCAGGCGCTCACCCCGGGGGGCCGCGGTGCTGCGCCAGAAGAACGCGACACCGAAGAAGAGGCGCACCAAGCCGCTGCCGGGCCCGACGAGGAATTCGTCGAGGCCGTGGCGTCCGATCGTGGAGACGATGCGAAGGAACCGGGAGACCCGCATGGAACCGCGATTCTAACCTTACAAAGGGGACAGCTCCCTTTGAAGCAGTCGCTCACTTTCGAAATGGGGACAGTTCCCTCGGCGAGGGAACTGTCCCTCTTTAAGAATTCCACATTGGGGACGCTTCCCTCTCCGAGGGAAGCGTCCCTTTTTAAGAATTCACTTCTTCTTCACCCGCTCCAGGAAGTGCTTGCGGAACTTGGCCACCTTGGGCGCCACCACGAAGGAGCAGTAGGGGTTCCGATCCCCCACGCGCTCGAAGTATTCCTGGTGGTAGTCCTCGGCCTGCCAGAAGGTGGAGGCGGGCACGACCTCGGTCACGATCGGATCGGACCACAGGCCCTTGGCCGAAAGCCCAGCGATGACCTGCCGCGCGTCGGCTTCCTGTTCCGGCGTATGAAAAAAAATCGCCGACCGGTACTGGGTTCCGACGTCGTTCCCCTGCCGGTTCAACGTGGTCGGATCGTGAATGGTGAAGAACACCGCGAGCATGTCGCGGAAGGATAAAATGGCGGGGTCATATGTGATCCGGACCACTTCCGCGTGGCCCGTTTCCCCGGTACAAATGTCGTCGTAGGTCGGGTTCTCGGTCCGGCCTCCCATGTACCCGCTTTCGCAGCTTTCCACCCCGGCAAGCTGGTCGAAAACGGCCTCCAGGCACCAGAAACAGCCCCCCGCAAGGGTCGCGACTTCCTTCATTTCCTTGATCTCCAACTGGTTCCAGCCGTTGCGCTAGGGACTTAAGAAACTACTTGAATATTTCCGCGTAAGGTCACAAGATGTAGTGGCTTTCGCGTGCAAAGACCCCACGATCTAGTTGATCCAGATCAACCATTTTCGGGGGTTGCTGCGGAGAATCTCCAGTCCGCCTGCCCGAGAAAGCAGGCGCTCCACTATAACGACGCACAGTTTCACGAGGGGGTTTCATGAGCGTGGCCAAATCCCGTCCCGTCGCGGACATTTCCACCCTGCCGGCCCAGGAGATCAGCACCGAAGTGCTGGTCGAGAAGTACGCCAAGGACGGCGAGACCACCATCCGCGAGGTCCGCGCGCGCGTCGCGAAGGCCCTGGCGCAGAACGAGGCCGAGGACCGCCGGGCCTTCTGGGAAACCAAGTTCCTCGAGGCCCAGGAAAACGGCTTCATCCCCGCCGGCCGCATCAACAGCGCCGCCGGCACCAGCCTGACCGCCACGCTCATCAACTGCTTCGTGCAGCCCGTGGGCGATTCCATCACCGAGGTGGTGGACGGCCGTCCCGGCATCTACACGGCCCTGGCCGAAGCGGCCGAGACCATGCGCCGCGGCGGCGGCGTGGGCTACGACTTCTCCACCATCCGCCCCGAAGGCGCGTGGGTGAAGGGCACCAATTCCCGCGCGAGCGGCCCCGTCTCCTACATGCGCGTGTTCGACCAGAGCTGCGAGACGGTCGAATCCGCCGGCGCCCGCCGTGGCGCCCAGATGGGCGTGCTTCGCTGCGACCACCCGGACATCGAGCGCTTCATCCACGCCAAGGACAAGGGCGACCTCACCAATTTCAACGTCTCCGTGGGCGTCACGGACGAGTTCATGCGCGCCGTCGAGGCGGGCGCCGAGGTGGAGCTGGTGCACCGCGCCGAGCCCTCCCAGGAAGTGAAGGACGCCGGCGGCTACCAGCGCGGCGACGGCCTGTGGGTGTACCGCAAGGTGAAGGCCCAGGACCTGTGGGACCAGGTGATGCGTTCCACCTACGACCACGCGGAGCCCGGCATCCTCTTCCTGGACCGCATCAACCGCGACAACAACCTGCACTACTGCGAGACCATCGAGGCCACCAACCCCTGCGCCGAGCAGCCCCTGCCCCCGTACGGCTGCTGCTGCCTGGGCTCCATCGACGTCGCGCGCTTCGTGAAGCAGCCCTTCGCCAAGGACTGCAGCTTCGACTTCGACGGCTTCGGCAAGGTGATCGACGTCTCCATCCGCATGCTGGACAACGTGCTGGACGTGACGCCCTGGCCCCTCGCCCAGCAGAAGGCCGAGGCCGCCGCCAAGCGCCGCATCGGCCTGGGCTTCACCGGGCTGGGCGATGCGCTCCTCATGCTGCGCCTCGCGTACGACACCGACGAGGCCCGCGCCATGGCCTCGAAGATCAGCGTGTACCTGCGCGACCGCTCCTACGAAGCCAGCGTGGAACTCGCCCGCGAGCGCGGCGCCTTCCCGCTCTTCAACGCCGACCTGTACCTGTCCGGCGGCAACTTCGCCTCGCGCCTGCCCCAGGAGATCAAGGACAAGGTCCGCAAGCACGGCATCCGCAACTCGCACCTGCTGTCCATCGCGCCCACGGGCACCATCTCGCTCGCCTTCGCGGACAACGCCTCCAACGGCATCGAGCCGCCGTTCTCCTGGACGTACACCCGCAAGAAGCGCATGGCCGACGGCACGCACAAGGAATTCCGCGTCGAGGACCACGCCTACCGCCTGTTCCGCCACCTGCACGGCGACGAGGTGAACCTGCCCCCGTGGTTCGTGACGGCCCTGGAGATCAGCGCCGAGGCCCACAAGGCGATGGTGGCCGCGGTGGCGCCCTACGTGGACACCAGCATCAGCAAGACGGTGAACGTGCCCGAGGACTACCCGTACACGGAGTTCGAAGGCCTCTACCTGTCCGCGTGGAAGGCGGGCCTGAAGGGCCTCGCCACCTATCGCCCCAACAGCGTGCTGGGTTCGGTGCTCTCCACGGAACCCGCCAAGCCCGCCGAGGCCGCCAAGCCCGCGATGCTGCCGGCCGACGCGATGAACCGCCGCCTCGCCATCAAGAGCCTGCCGGAGCCCGTGCTCGCCTCGCTCCGCTGGCCCGGCCGCCCCGAGCTGCCCGAGGGCAA
>ERZ761602.5692-NODE-5692-length-14542-cov-6.748395_pt1 | contig 14542 bp, 13 predicted proteins | sample MGYA00512165_ERZ761602 | MGnify/ENA primary metagenome ERZ761602 (study PRJEB28899, sample SAMN02445085) | bioreactor sludge metagenome | biome: EBPR sludge; isolation source: Thorneside wastewater treatment plant | place: Australia: Brisbane, Thorneside...
CCTCCACGGCCGCTTCACCGCCGTCGATCCGCTCCTAGCCTCCGGCAAATCCGCCGACCCGCAAACATTCAATCGTTACGTCTATGTAATGAACAACCCGCTGATCTACACCGATCCAACTGGCCTGCAAGCAGCAACAACAATAAGTGAAGGTAGATGGTATTCGCCGAATTCTGCAGAAGACGGCTTTATACGTCCGACTTTTGTCGAAAAAGGTCTGACTGTTCCATCAGGTTGGACCATAATGCCCGGAGTATACTGGAACGCGCAATCAAATAGATATACCTACCTTCCCGAAAACGAATCTATCGTTGGTAGACTAAATTCACCGATAGGAGATTCAACAACATCTGCGTCTATGCCAGACTGCGGCGGGTCAGGGAGAAGGACGAGGAAGTTGGGTTTGAAGGTTTATTCGGCCGGCGAATTGGAGGGCCGAGTGTGCACCGTGTAATCGTACTTTTTCGCCCCACTCACCAATGTGATCATTTTTGAATAGGCAAAATCTTCAAGTGATTCCGTCTTTTTGTCGAATACTGCCGAAATAAAGATAGATTCAAGTTACGTATGGCTGGATTTCGTTACCGGTTATCTACAACTCTGGTTTCTGCTCTTCCACGCGAGACGTAAACGAATTCAAGGAAATAAAGGGACATTGCCTGTCACCCTTCTAGTGCTATAGTTGCCGATCATATGTCAGTCCTATCGTCTAGCGAACGAACCAAAGATAAATTTCGAGCACACACTCGATCGATAAGGCGACTTCAGGAAATACACAAGGCGGTAGCTTCGGGGACCTACCCAAGCGTCGGCCGCCTCGCTAATTTGCTCGAAGTGAATCAGCGGACGATCAAGCGCGATATCGCTTTTCTGAGGGACTCGATGTGTGCCCCGATCAAGTACAGCCGTGAACGGCTTGGCTACTATTACACGGGCAAGGGATGGTCGCTGCCATTGCAGCGTCTGTCAGAGGGCGAACTACTTGCGTTCTTCATTGCGGAGAACGCCCTTAAATTGCTCGGACAATCCGAACAGGCAGAAAAACTTGCCAAGGCCCTATCGAAGCTGGCCGTTCTCTTGCCGGATGAGGTAAGTGTAAGTCTTGAAGCACTTTCGGAATCGGTGAATTTTGAGGAGCGGCCGATCGTCATGGTCGATCCAGTGACGCTGCAGCGTGTCACCGAGGCTTCGGTTGCCCGCCAAACCCTGCAGTTCACTTACTTCTCTCCGCACAAACAAAAGACTTCGAAGCGAAAGGCCGATGTCCATCTTGTCCACAATCACGCCGGTGAATGGTATGCGGTTTCATACGATCACGAAGCGAGAGATTTTCGAGATTTTCATATAGGCAGAATGAGCGACATTCGCGAGACCGGCATATATTTCGATAGGCAAAAGAACTGGAACAAGGATGAATATATGAGACGGGGTTTTTCAATGACGCGCGGCGGCAGGTTATGCCGAGTCTCGATCCTGTTTGATAGGTACCAAGCCCAATGGATGCGCGAGCGGCAGAAATTTCATCCGGACGAATTGCGAGAGGAACTTCCCGATGGGTCACTACGCATTTCGTTCAAAATGGGCGATGCGGGCCTGGAGGCTGTCGCGAGATTTTGTCTGCAATACGCAGGACATTGCGTAGCCGAATCACCAAAGAAGCTGAGAAGTATTATTCACAATAAATTGGTGGAAACGATTTCTCATTATAACGACTGACGAAAGGAGTGAATTGATAATGAGTGAGCATTTTTTGAAATTTTGGGCAAAGACCTCTCACGACAAAGAGAATCTTCGAGATGCCTTTCACCCTTTAATTTGTCATATGATCGACGTCGCCTGTGTTGCCGAGGCGATGTGGAATAGTTCGTTGCCGGATGTAACGAAAAGGCGTTTAGCAAAGCCGTTCGGTTTAGAAAACGACCTTGAACGTGCTGGCACGATCATGGCCTGGCTTGCCGGTCTGCATGACTTGGGCAAGTGCTCGCCGCCATTCGCTCTTCGCGGCATGCACAATTCGGATGCAGGTCAACCTCACCGGCTTTATACTCATCTATATGCCAAAACCGATCTTGATTGCGGGTCCTGTTCAGCTGCAAACAAGGCTCCGCATGGATACGTAACATCGATATCCCTTCCGAAAATACTTGAGGAGAACTTCGGCTTTCCAAATAGACTTGCCCGTGAGTATTCCGAGCTCATCGGCGGGCACCACGGTATATTTGCAAAATCAGGGGATCTTGAAGCGATACAGAAACAGCGCTCTGACGCACTCGGCGGCGATGTGTGGGACACGGCACGCAAAGAGCTTGTTGGATCGCTACGGGAAACTCTTGAAGTTGACCCTTCCTGTCTCACGTTTGACCAAAGCGCTCTTGATCGCACGACCGGGATGATCTTTGCCGGACTTGTTTCGGTCGCCGATTGGATCGGTTCAGACGCGAGTTTTTTCAAATGCCGGATCGAAGATTCATCTAAGCCACTCGATCTCAATATAGAAGAATACCTTGCGGAATCCCGCAAACTTGCCACCGAAGCATTATCAAAACTCGGCTGGGACCGATGGCCGCGTGAAACGACCCCAAGATCTTTCGATGAACTGTTCGATTTCATAACGGATAAACGCGACCTGCAGCAAAAGGCGATAGAGATCGCCGAATCGGTTTCATCGCCGGGCGTATTCATCATCGAAGCCCCGATGGGCGAGGGCAAAACCGAAGCCGCGATGTATCTGGCCGATGCTCTCAATGCCAGGCTCGGCACACGCGGCATCTATTTCGCCCTGCCGACGATGGCAACAAGCGACCAGATGTTCGGGCGAGTTGCCGATTTTCTGAAAGGCAGATTTAACGACTCGGGTGAATTCGTCAACCTGATGCTCCAACACGGCCACGCATCGCTTTCGGATGAGTTTGCGGACAACGTCAAGAACTTTCGCCAGGTTCAGGAAAACATCAAGAATCTTTATTCAGACGAGAATGACGATCGCGTTTGGCGTCCGGACATTTCGAATGTGGCTGCTGCCGAGTGGTTCACGTATCGGAAACGCGGCGTGCTCGCACCTTTCGGCGTCGGCACCATCGACCAGATACTTTTCGCTGCATTGCAGACCAAGCATGTTTTTGTCCGGCTGTTCGGGCTTGCCCACAGGACGATAATAATCGACGAAGTTCACGCCTACGATGCGTATATGACAGAGCTGCTTGAGCGCCTTTTGGAGTGGCTTGCGGCTCTCGGTTCGCCGGTCGTTATCCTGAGCGCAACGCTGCCGAAAGACCGGAGAAATGCGCTTATAAAGGCATACCTGAAGGGTTCGGGGCAGAAGTTTGGAAAGGCGGAAATGCCGACCGCAACCGGCGACCGAGACGAATACCCGAGAGTTTCGTACGCCCTTGCCGGCGACACGGAAAAGACATTCAACATTCGTCGAGTCGAAACTTCGCCCGAAAATGCCCGCACGTTAACGATCGAATGGAAAGACGACGGATCTTTCGTCGAGGAATTGAAGCAAAAACTCAACGGCGGCGGATGTGCGGCGATCATCTGCAACACAGTCGCCCGTGCACAGGGTGTCTATGACGCCCTGAAAGAAGATGCGTTTTTTCACGGTGATGCCAGCGACGGAAAACCTAAGCTCGACCTGCTCCACGCCCGCTATCGCTTCAAAGATCGTCAAGAACGCGAAAAACGCGCGTTGCTCAGATTTGGCAAGGCGGGTTCGACGGTGCCTTTCACAGAGAACGGCCGGAAGGAATATCACAAGGGCGAACGCCCGGATGTAGCCGTGCTCGTTTCGACGCAGATCATCGAGCAATCGCTCGACCTCGATTTCGATCTGATGATCAGCGAGCTTGCTCCGGTCGATCTTTTGCTTCAGCGTTCGGGCCGGCTCCAACGCCACGACCGCGAATCGGATAACGTGAGCGAAGACAGCAAGCGCCCGATCGCATTCCGCGACCCCGAGACCGGCGGCAAAAACCCTTCGCTCTGGATTCTCCCGCCGCTCGATGAAAGCGGCAACCTGACACTCGTCACCGAGGGCAAAGAGAAAGACATGCCCGATCTTGGCACAAGCGGACTCATTTACGACAAACATATCCTGCTCCGAACATGGCTGATGCTCCGCAACCGGACTTCGATCAAGGTTCCCAAAGATGTCGAAGAATTGATCGAAGCGGTTTACGGACAGGCCGAACCTGATTTTCAAGTATTACCTTCGGAGCTTGAACTCTTGGACCGAACGTCTCAGGCATATCGGTCAGATCTGGACAAAGATAAAGACCAGGCACAAAGCCGCTATATCAATCATCCTCGATATATAGGCGAGTTGGCGGGCTTGTTAGGCAACCCTCGAGAAGAGGAATCGCCCGAACTTCATCCGCACAGCCAGGCGATGACCAGGCTTGTAGAGCCGACCGCACAGGTCGTCTGTTTGTGGGAGAGCGATGACAGGATTTACGTTGACGAAGCCTTGCAGACGGAGGTCGATCTCAAGGAAAGGTCGCCGCGTGAGATCGAAAAGCTGCTGGTTTTGAGTTCTGTCGGGGTGTCATCCAAAGCGGTAGTGTTCGAGTTTTTTAAGGAGGAACCGCCGACGGGCTGGCAGCGTTCGCCGCTGCTCAGGCGGCACCGGGTTTTGAAGTTTGGGCAGGATGGGAAATGTGAAAAGTTTGGCCGCACATTCGAATTGCACCCTGAAAAAGGGCTGCTAATTTACAAAAAGGAGGAAAACTAAATGTCGCAATTCGACCTGAGAAAAGAACCGTGGATACCGTGCCTAACCAATGATGGACAACGCGAGATGTCGCTGGTCAACGTCCTGACAGAGGCCCATAACATCCGCGAGCTTGTTGGCGATTCGCCGCCGGTAACTATCGCACTTCATCGCCTGCTGCTGGCAATACTTCACCGCATTTATCGCGGGCCGCAGGATGCCGATGAATGGAACTCGCTTTATACGGCGGGCCGATTCGACGCTGAAAAAGTCACCAGCTATTTCGATGCTTTCCATGACCGGTTCGACCTTTTCCATGAAACACATCCGTTCTATCAAACGCCGACTGTGCGAGAGAAGGTCAAGGACGGAGCCGTCATCAAGCTCTATTTTCATAGCGGGAACAACGCGACACTGTTCGATCATACGTCCACCTTGAACCCGAAAGAGCTTTCACCGGCAGAAGCCGCTCGCCTTGTCCTGATGATCCAGGCATTTGATACCGGCGGGCAGATAACCGGCGATGATGGTGCCGATTCGGCCAAGGCCGCTCCGCTTATTCAATCCGCAATTGCACTAATTCGCGGCGAATCGCTCTTTGAAACACTGATGCTCAATCTTCATCGTTACTGCGGCGAGGATAGAGCGCCGTTCGTGTTCGATGAAGACGAGGATCTTCCCGCATGGGAACGCGACGAACCGACGATTCGCGGCAGCCGTCTGCCCAGTGGGCCGGTTGATCTTCTGACGTGGCGATCACGTCGCGTTGCCCTCGAACCCGAAGAAAACAAAGACGGAAAGCTCGTTGTTCGAAAGGCGGTCGTGATGGCAGGCCATTCGTTCCCAGACGGAATGGAAATCCACACCAGGGAGACGATGATGGCTTTCCGAAAGAGCAAGGACGGCAGGATGTTCTCGGTCGGTTTCAGTGAAAGTCGCGATCTCTGGCGAAACAGTTTGTCGCTTCTGAAGGCAGTAGATATCGCCGAAGGCAGCCGCCCGCGAATGCTCGATTGGATAAGTCAGTTGCGATCCAACGGTTACCTGCAACGCAATAGACTGCCGGTTGATTTCTGCGGCATCGCAGCGGACAAAGCGAAATTGCTTTTCTGGAATCACGAGCGCTTCGATCTGCCGCTGGCTTATCTTGAAGACAATGATCTGACATTGCGACTGGGTACGTGTCTGGAGTTTTCCGAATCGATCGGCTCGGCCCTTCGTGCAGGTGTTAAGGTGCTTGCCGATGCACTTGAAACCGAACGGGAAACGTTTTCAACCGAAGCTAATTTCTGGTCGCAGATGGAGTTGCGGTTTCATCGGCTGCTTGCTGAGCTGCCGGAAAAGGGTGACGAGGAAATGATCGCGTGGTTTCGTGATACGCAGCGGATCGTGAGAGAGGCTCTGCAGAGGACGCTCAACAGCCTCAGCGGTTCGGCGGCCGAGAACAAGGCGGGAGTCGCGGCGGAGAATGCTCTTCATTCCGCGATCGGCAAGGCTATCAAAGGGAAAGCCAACGAATGGGCACCGTATCTGCCCGAGAGATTTGAAGCAAAAGGAGGTAACCAATGACAGAAACAGCAACGCAAACAAGTGAACAAAAACCCGAAAGCGGGTTCATCGCATATCTGAACGGCCTTGCAAAAAAGCAGGATCGTGCTGCCCTGGCACATCTTCGCCGCGGGCTTGGGAAAAAGCCCGGCGATGCGATGGAGATGTATCCATACGTCGGGCGTTACGCAGGTGAAGAAAGAGGTTACGATTACACGCGTGCCGTTTTCCTCACCGCTTCACTCTTTGCATACCACCCCGAAGATTCAACACAGGTAAAAAACTTTGGAGCTTCGGTCGATATGCTCGAGAGAAATTTGAGACCTCCGAATGAGAGGAACAATGACCAACCCAAGAACCCAAGCATCGAGCGCCGTTTTGTCGCATTGCTCGATGCCGATGCCGAGGACCTGCATTACTACCTTCGGCAGATGATCGGATTGTTGAAAGCAAATTCAGTTCCCGTCAATTGGGACCGGCTATTTAAGGACATTCGCAACTGGTCACACGACGACCGCTTTGTGCAACGCAACTGGGCGCGTTCGTTCTGGGGCAGCAGGGAAACGAAGGAAAATAACGATTCGGAAACAACAGGAGGAGAAGAACAATGATCTTGGAACTACATCTAATTCAGAACTTTGCACCGTCAAACCTTAACCGAAGCGACACCGGAGCTCCGAAAGACTGTACATTTGGCGGCGTCCGCCGTGCCCGCATCTCAAGCCAATGCTTCAAGCGGGCAATGCGTACTTACTTTCGCGATAAGTTCGAGAAGCCGGAAAATCTCGCTGAGCGTTCGACCCGACTGATCGAGAATATCGCCCAGCGACTTGTCGCTAAGGGACGTGAAGAGGAACAAGCGAGAAAGGCAGTGCTCGCCGCTCTAACCTGTATCGGTCTTAAGGCTTCGAAGAAGGATACTGCGAAGACAGAATATTTGCTCTTCATGGGCCGCGACGAGCTCGAACGAATCGCGTCGGCGTGCGACGAGCACTTGGATGAACTTGCAAAAGACAAACCCTCGGATGACGCGAAGAAAGCTGTGAAAAAGGCTTTGATGGAACTCATGAACGAAGGCAAGGCTGCCGATCTCGGTTTGTTCGGTAGAATGCTGGCCGATCTGCCGGAGAGGAATCGCGATGCCGCTTCGCAGGTTGCTCACGCGATCTCAACGCACAAGGTCGGGCTTGAGTTCGATTTCTTCACGGCGGTGGATGATCTTCGCCCCGAGGACACCGCGGGCAGCGACCATCTCGGCACGGTCGAGTTCAATTCCGCCTGCTTCTATCGCTACGCGAACGTCAACATCGACAAGCTGCGTGAGAACCTGCAAAAGGACGAAGAGCTGACAAAAGCGACCGTCGCCGCCTATATCCGGGCGGCTGTCGAGGCACTCCCGACCGGCAAGCAGAATTCGTTTGCGACTCACGAAAAACCTTCGCTCGTTTTCGCTGTCGTTCGCGATTCGGGAATGATGTCGCTGGCAAATGCGTTCGAAAAACCGGTCTTTGATCCTAAAGGCGGCCTGGTTGACGAGTCCATAAAGCGTCTCGCGGAGCATTACGCCAGTGTAACCGGCGTCTATGGTGACAATGCCGTATCTCGCGTTTTTATCACGACCGGCGATGGCGATAAAGCCGCTGCATTGGGCGAGAACGCAGACAGTTTCGATAATCTTCTCGACCGCACGATGTCGGCGATCTTCAACGGCAAGGAGGGCTAAGCGATGGCAAACATACTATTTATGCGGCTTGCCGGGCCGATGCAATCGTGGGGCACCATGTCCCGATTTACGCGTCGCGATACCGGAAAGGAGCCCTCAAAATCCGGCGTCATCGGCCTCATCTGCGCAGCGATGGGCATCGACCGCGATGACGACAGCAACGCCGACCTGCTGAAACTGGCACAGGCAGCATTCGGCATTCGCGTACTTCGTCAAGGCGATATGCAAAGCGATTACCACACCGCCAGCAACATCGCCAAGGCTGAGAAAGGAACCAAGGACACCGAGCTTTCGACCCGGTTCTATCTTTCCGACGCAGATTTCATTGCGGCATTCGGATCCGATGACCGCGGTTTGCTCGAACGTGTCCAGGCTGCGTTAAAGAATCCTGTATGGCAAGTATTTCTGGGCCGCAAGGCGTTCGTGCCTTCGTTGCCGGTGTTTTTGCCGGATGATGTCGCGATCGTCGAAAGCGGCAATGGCCTGGCGGCGGAGCTCGGCGCCGCCGATTTGCTCGATCGACTCGGCGTCACGCCGCGTCATAAACCGTTCGACGCTCCGCAGCGGCTCGTTGTCGAATCAGAAAATGGCAGCGAGATCCGTTCGGATGTGCCTGTCTCGTTTGCAGACCGGCGGTTCACGATCCGCCGTGTAGCGACTTCATTCATCCCAATGAAAGGAGGTGAGAAAAATGGAACTCTATCTCAGCCGGTTGTATCTTAACCATCGTTCGCGTGCTGTGATGAAAGATGTTGCCGATCCCCGAATGCTGCACCGGACCATATCCGGCTGTTTCCCCGCCGTCGAGGGTCAGGCCGACCGACCGCAGCATATGCGCGAAACCCCGCGAAACATGTTCAACATACTTCACCGGCTCGAACGCCAACGCGACTGTTTCGTGCTCTACGTCCAATCGACCGTCAGCCCGGATTGGTCGCGTTTGACGCCGGGATACGCCAACCGGATCGACGTAAAACCGATCGACGGCCTGTATTCCAACATCGGAAACGGCACGCGTCTCGTTTTCCGCCTCGCGGCAAACCCCACAAAGCGCGCTCCAAAAGACGACAAGGGCGACCCCAGGTTTCAGGATGCCAAGCGCCGCCGCATAGACATCCGCGAGGATACAAAAAGGATCGATTGGCTTGCGCGCAAAGGTGAGCAATGCGGATTCAGGCTTTGCCGCGTTAGCACCAAAAACGAGGTCGCTTCCGTAGATGCGGCACCGATGCCCGCATTCAGATTCAAGCACGACGCCGGTCGCGTAACTCTCGCACGTGCCACGTTCGACGGCGTGCTTGAGGTAACAAATGCCGAAGCATTTCGTAATGCCGTTGCAAGAGGCATCGGTTCGGGCAAGGCTTACGGTCTTGGCCTTATGTCGGTCGCTCCAGCTCGATAAACATTCGAGCATCTCGGATAGATGCTCTAGCCCTGCGGGCGGGCCGCTCAGGCCCGCCCCAACTTAACCCAACTTATGAAACTCAAAGATCTTGCAACACTTCCAAAGGTTCGTGACAGCTACAGCTATCTTTACGTTGAGCATTGCCGCATCGAACAGGACGCAAAGGCAATAGCTTTTTTTGACGCCGAAGGAAAGACAAGCGTCCCTTGTGCGAATTTGTCGCTTCTCCTGATCGGCCCTGGTTCGACGATAACCCACTCGGCCGTACAGTCCCTCGCCGACAACGGCTGTCTTGTTATGTGGTCGGGCGAGGGCGCCGTTCGATTTTATGCAATGGGGCTTGGAGAGACTCGCGGTAGCCGTCGGTTGCTCCGCCAGGCGTATCTAAGCTCGCTCCCGACCCTGCGGCTCCGCGTCGTCCGCCGGATGTATGAGATGCGATTTGCCGAGGAACTTCCCGAAGAGCTTTCGCTTCAGCAGATTCGCGGCCGCGAGGGCGTGCGTGTTAGAACGGCTTATTCTCAGGCATCGGCGACGACCGGCGTTCCCTGGCAAGGGCGTTCTTACAACAAGAACTCGTGGTTTGACGCCGACCCCGTAAATCGGGCGCTCTCCGCGGCAAATAGCTGCCTTTATGGAATCTGCCATGCCGCGATCGTCTCCGCCGGATATTCGCCGGCACTCGGCTTTATCCACACGGGCCGGATGCTTTCCTTCGTTTACGACATTGCCGATCTCTACAAAGCCGACATTACGATCCCGCTGGCGTTCGAGATCGTAAAGGAATCTGCAGATGAGATCGAACGCCGGGTTCGCCATCGCCTCCGCGATGCCTTTCATGAAACTCGCTTTCTCTCCCGCATAATCCCGGATATAGAGCAGGCCCTCGACATCAAAACGGATGACGCCGAAGTGGCCTTTGATTCACTGGATTTTGCTCCCGGCGGGCTTTGGGATGGCGGCGACAGCTCCGTCCCGGGCGGCTTCAACTATGCGGAACAAACTGCGGGCACATACAACGACGAGGAGATACCTCAATGATCGTTCTGCTAATGGAGAAAGTCCCTGCCTCGCTCCGGGGCGAGATAACCCGCTGGATGATCGAACTGAAACCGGGTGTCTTTGCCGGAAACCTCTCTGCAATGGTTCGCGACAAGCTCTGGGATCACATATGCGGAAAAACCAAAGGCGGAGCCGCCACAATGCTCCAAAGCGCCGCCAACGAACAGGGCTACTCCATCCGAACACACGGCTCTGCCTCCCGAAAGATCAGATCCTTCGACGGCCTCGCACTTGTAACGATCCCAAACAAGAAAGCCACCGATTGACCGTGTCCTGAACCAAATGCCATTCATATGACACTTAGCTTGCGAAAATATCCCAAACTATAGTATTTTCCAAGTGCTGTCTCCACACACGTGGAGATGAACCGCGTTGCCGACCAATCGCCCTCATCGGACGGGCGCTGTCTCCACACACGTGGAGATGAACCGTCGGACGCTGAACCGCCGCCCGCAATACATGCGCTGTCTCCACACACGTGGAGATGAACCGGCCGCCGGCCGTTTGAATCTCATGATCGCACCGCTGTCTCCACACACGTGGAGATGAACCGTCTCCGCTGCCGGGTTTTGAATTCGTCTTCCAGCTGTCTCCACACACGTGGAGATGAACCTTTGTCGCCTTTTTTGACCGCGTTTTTCGCTGCGCTGTCTCCACACACGTGGAGATGAACCGGTAGGGGCAGGTCGCGGATGGATTGCCCGGCCGCTGTCTCCACACACGTGGAGATGAACCTGCTCCAAATCGTCTCCGATGGCGCCGCCGGACGCTGTCTCCACACACGTGGAGATGAACCTCGTTCGGCGGCCGTACCGTGGGAACGCAAACCGCTGTCTCCACACACGTGGAGATGAACCGGTTGACGGCCGGATAAACGCAACATGGCACTCGCTGTCTCCACACACGTGGAGATGAACCGCCTGCCCGGCCTTGCATGCCGAGAAAAGCCCGGCTGTCTCCACACACGTGGAGATGAACCTGGTGTTTCAGTGGCTGGATGGGTGCGCCGACGGCTGTCTCCACACACGTGGAGATGAACCTGTGATCGCCGGAATCTCGAAAATCGAACCGACGCTGTCTCCACACACGTGGAGATGAACCTTCTAATTCGCTCTCGTAACGTCTCGCGTTATTGCTGTCTCCACACACGTGGAGATGAACCGGCTTCGATGTTGTGTGGGCCTCGCCACCGTGCGCTGTCTCCACACACGTGGAGATGAACCTCAACCATGCCCAGTTGTATCTCATCGCAAAAAGCTGTCTCCACACACGTGGAGATGAACCGTGTTTGTTGAAGATGATCATCTGAAAACGCACGCTGTCTCCACACACGTGGAGATGAACCTGCAGTCGGCGCGTTCGAAGTTCAAACTCGCCGGCTGTCTCCACACACGTGGAGATGAACCTACAGATAATGGCAAGAAAACAGCTTACGGATCGCTGTCTCCACACACGTGGAGATGAACCGCCGTCGCCTGCCTTAAAATAGTTGCCCACCTTGCTGTCTCCACACACGTGGAGATGAACCGGCCGGAGCGGAGCGTGCGAGCACAGCGAGCCGGCTGTCTCCACACACGTGGAGATGAACCGTCGCTCCTCGAGGCTGAAGACGCTCCTCGAGGCGCTGTCTCCACACACGTGGAGATGAACCTCCAGGGCGACGAGAGATCCCGCGGTTAAGGTCGCTGTCTCCACACACGTGGAGATGAACCGGACCGAGTGTCTCATCCGAGCCGCTCAGGATGGCTGTCTCCACACACGTGGAGATGAACCGAGCTTCGTAGCGACCTTAACCGCGGGATCTCTGCTGTCTCCACACACGTGGAGATGAACCAGCTGGGCGACGTTCGCGAAGAGTGCCCGGATGGCTGTCTCCACACACGTGGAGATGAACCTGCCGACCTGCGTCGTAGATAGATCGTAACCGAGCTGTCTCCACACACGTGGAGATGAACCTTGTATACGGGCCGATGCGGTTATCATCGCCGCGCTGTCTCCACACACGTGGAGATGAACCTTCCTGCGAGGATCCCGAAACGGGATAGGTGTAGCTGTCTCCACACACGTGGAGATGAACCTTTTCCGGTTTTAGAACGTAGCTCCGAAAGCGAGCTGTCTCCACACACGTGGAGATGAACCGCTGACGCTAAAAGTTCAACGTGTGAATTATCAGCTGTCTCCACACACGTGGAGATGAACCGTTAGCCAATTTTTGAATTTCTCGTGATAATAAGCTGTCTCCACACACGTGGAGATGAACCTTGGAAACCTTTAGTAATTAGTTGTTCGACGGTGCTGTCTCCACACACGTGGAGATGAACCGTGGGAACCGAGGCCGATGTGCGGTCGCGGAATGCTGTCTCCACACACGTGGAGATGAACCTTTTCCGAACTCGCCGACCGATACTACTCGAACGCTGTCTCCACACACGTGGAGATGAACCGTGAGCGCCGAGTTTACGATGGGAATGGACGGCGCTGTCTCCACACACGTGGAGATGAACCGGGTCAACTTTGACGAGCGTGCCCGTGCCTGGAGCTGTCTCCACACACGTGGAGATGAACCTAAATGCCGGTAATTTACAACCTGCCGGATTATGCTGTCTCCACACACGTGGAGATGAACCGTACCATGCAGCCGAATTCCGCCAGATCAGAGCGCTGTCTCCACACACGTGGAGATGAACCGGTTGCGGCGAGGGATGTGGGGGCATATCGCAAGCTGTCTCCACACACGTGGAGATGAACCGGCACGAAGGCGACGCTCTGCAAGCATCTGGCTGCTGTCTCCACACACGTGGAGATGAACCTCGAGTTGACTAAGGATGCGTATGGCGGCAAGCGCTGTCTCCACACACGTGGAGATGAACCTAGCACGAATCCTTGAGCGTGTTAAACACCTTAGCTGTCTCCACACACGTGGAGATGAACCGGTGCGTTTCGTAGATCAACTCACGGCAAAACAGCTGTCTCCACACACGTGGAGATGAACCTATTGGCTCGGCATCCGCACGTCATCGACGGCGGCTGTCTCCACACACGTGGAGATGAACCGTTCCTGGTCGCTACTCGTGCGGCCGCTCAGCTGCTGTCTCCACACACGTGGAGATGAACCGTGATGGCGGAGTAGAGAAACCGAGAATGATTTGCTGTCTCCACACACGTGGAGATGAACCTGCCGAGCTTTGTCTTCTGTTCGTTCGAAAGTTGCTGTCTCCACACACGTGGAGATGAACCTGAATGCCACTTTGACGGTTCGAGATCGTCGATGCTGTCTCCACACACGTGGAGATGAACCTCGACAATCGACGGAAAACCGATTGTATGTTTCGCTGTCTCCACACACGTGGAGATGAACCGTGGCAAATAAAAGTCGAATCGATTACAACTTCGCTGTCTCCACACACGTGGAGATGAACCGCTGGCGGGACTATATGAGCCGGTACCGTAGGCGCTGTCTCCACACACGTGGAGATGAACCTAGTCGCCTACGCTGGTCGCCGCGAACCAAAGCGCTGTCTCCACACACGTGGAGATGAACCTTTCACGGTCACTCTAACCGGCGGTGCTGTGACGCTGTCTCCACACACGTGGAGATGAACCGGGCGGCCTAAGATCCGACCCGGTGCTAGTCAAGCTGTCTCCACACACGTGGAGATGAACCTTATATCGGGCAACGATAAAAGTTCCGACCAATGCTGTCTCCACACACGTGGAGATGAACCGCTCGCCGAATTTTCGGCAAGCGATTTTATAACGCTGTCTCCACACACGTGGAGATGAACCGGGTATGTTTATCAGCAGGGCGGTAATTGGTATCGCTGTCTCCACACACGTGGAGATGAACCGCATCATCGACGACCCGACCGGCGGAAGCGACAGCTGTCTCCACACACGTGGAGATGAACCGATCGTCTTGCGATGATCAATGCAGCGATCGACGCTGTCTCCACACACGTGGAGATGAACCTGTCAAATCAACCTCGATTTTGCGAACGCACTGGCTGTCTCCACACACGTGGAGATGAACCATGCGATCTCGATGGCCGGTATGGGCCTGCAGATGCTGTCTCCACACACGTGGAGATGAACC
>ERZ761602.5693-NODE-5693-length-14542-cov-6.706979_pt1:2500-14542 | contig 14542 bp, 8 predicted proteins | sample MGYA00512165_ERZ761602 | MGnify/ENA primary metagenome ERZ761602 (study PRJEB28899, sample SAMN02445085) | bioreactor sludge metagenome | biome: EBPR sludge; isolation source: Thorneside wastewater treatment plant | place: Australia: Brisbane...
GATAACAAGCCAAGCTTTGGAGCAACCTTGCATTGTTTGTATCATCGCGCGGATCGTTTGAACATTGATCCTCAGGTGGAATCTTTTTTAAATAAGCATTGGCCGTTAGGTGACTTATGGGTCGAAGCAAACATAAAAGAAATATAAGACGATATTAGGTCACTTCATGGGGCAAAGAGCTATAATGAGCTCATGAAAAAATTATCGTCGTCGGAGCAGAAGCTTTTGGATTTTATAGGTACGCATCAGCAGGGGATTTCTCTGGAGGAGATCAAGCATTGGGCTACGCTTGATTTTACGAGGGGTTATGTGGTGAGTGCGTTTTGCAGGGACCTTGTTAGAGAAGGCCTGCTTAAAGCCACAATTGTTGAGGATGGCGTGACGATGTATTCAGCTGCGAAATAAAATTCGCATTACTTCCAACTGCCGGGTTAAAGGCCCGGCTTTTTTATTTTTACCCCAGATCTGAGATATGGCCGTCTTAAAAGTTGGGTTCTTCGAAGGGGATGTCGATGACGCTGGGGTGATGATCCGAAAGCGGTTCTTTGAGGGATGTGTTGAGTTCTTCCAAGGTTTCTCCGAAATGAGGCGCAAGTTTGTAAGGCGCGCTTGTATCTTCATTTCCGTAAAGTAATCCCGACTTTACAAAAATCCAGTCGAGGCGAAACTTTCCTACAAATCCCAAAGCGCGTTTGACGCTGAAAGAAGTTTTAAAGCCTTTGAAGCCGCGCTGATTTGAGTTGGATAAAAGCCCGTCATTACCATCGATGCTGCGTTTAGCATCGCCGCGAAAATCAAACGTGGTTCCATCTTTAAAATGAAAGTCACGGATAGGATCAAACATTGCCTTCAGTTTGTTGGGTGCGATAACCTTGATGTTGCGGGCAAAAGGATCGTTAAAATTTTTTGTAAGATTCGTCGCTGTGCGTGTTGTGTTGATAATTAAACCATGCGGCGAAACATAATTAATTCCGAGTGAAAGCCATGTGGATGGATCATTGGCAGTGCGGCTTAAAACGCGGGTGAGGGAAGTCGGGCTGATATCGCCCGGCGCTGCATTGAAATCACCCATCATGATCACGGGATTTTTGATAGGTTTAATATATTCCAGAATCTCTTCCATTTGAGCGGCGCGTTCTTTGGGCTGACATTTAATTTCAAGATGGATATTAATGATGGTTAGAGTGTTGTGCGGAATGCCCGGAACGTCTAGGTCCACTCGAAAAAAACCACGCCCTCCGCCGATTTTCATTTCGCGTGTCATTTCATTTTTGAAAGTTGTTTTGGTTCCGAAACGGCGTGCTTTTTCCAGAAAAGAGATATTTCTTTTTTCAGAGTGATACCAGTCGTAGGCCTGATAGTCTAAAGGAAAAATTTCAACTTTTTTGATTGGATAGCGTGAAAGCACCGCCGAACCGAATACGCCTTTGAATTTGGCCGGATCTTCCAAATAATATTCATTGGCTTCTTTGTCTTCGGTTCCGTCATCGTAAAGTAATTTTTCGGTGCCGAGCATGACCGGATCGACCTCCAGGTATTGCGGGGCATACGCGTAATTCATGCCCAAAGCTTTTGCTAGCTCTTCGGTGGCGTTCAAGTAGCCTGAGCGCTTGATGCCGATTTCCATTTCCTGCAAAACCCAAATATCGACTTTTTCAAGACGCGCGCGTTGCTGCAGGACTGTTTTGAGCTCGATGGATTCAGCCGCGGCTTTTTCAGAATCAATCATGCCGTTGATTTTGGAGTGATTCGACATCATTTCAATGACACGCGGAACCTCCATCGATTTTTCAATATTCCATGTTACGGCGCGCAAATAGGGCCCAATTCGGGGATCTGCGGGAGCGTGCGGTTTGATGCCCGCGTAATGCGCTTCATTATTGATAATGGGGGTAGTAAAAAAGCGTCCCAGTTTTTTCGCTAAAGCGCCCTCCGCATGCGGGTTGAGGGAAAGTTGTCGAGCTTCCTCGTAGGAGATGAAATCAATGTCTTGATTCTTGATGATATTGGCACTAGACGCAGGAGAGAAAATAGAACTTAAAATAAAAAAAGCAAAAAAGAGCCCACTGATTTTTTTAATAGGGGTTTGCATGAGAGGATTATAGCGAGTCTTGAAGCCGGTGGGTAGACTGGTTTTTAAGAGAGCGCTACTCCTTGATTAAGAAGGGTTTACGGATGTGTTGCAAATCTGATATTCTCTAACCTCTTAAGAGGGGAAAAATGAAGATATTGTCATGGAATGTGAATGGAATTCGGGCCGTCCAAAAGAAGGGTTTTTTAGATTGGCTGCAGCAGGACTCCCCCGATATTTTAGGGCTTCAAGAGACAAAAGCGCACACGGAGCAGCTTGATATTTTTCTGCTTAATCCGCAGGGCTATCACACTTATTGGAGCAAGCCCGAGCGCAAAGGGTATAGCGGCGTAGCTATTTTTTCTAAAGTTAAACCTAAGAATGTCAGCTTGGGTTACGGTGTTTCTAAATTTGACTGTGAAGGACGCGTGATTCAGGCGGATTACGATGATTTTTCATTTCTTTCAATCTACTTTCCCAACGGAAAATCCCGTGATGAGCGATTGCAATATAAAATGGATTTTTATGCTGAGACCATGAGTTATATTAAAAAGCTGAAAAAGAAGCAGCCCCGCGTTATTGTTTCAGGCGACTACAATACAGCCCACAAAGAGATTGATCTCGCGCGCCCGAAAGAGAATCGGGATGTGTCCGGCTTTTTACCAATAGAATGCGCGTGGCTCGATGATTGGGTCAAGGCGGGGCACGTGGACGTTTTTCGTGAGTTTAACAAAGAGCCGAATCAGTACACTTGGTGGGACATGAAGAGTTTCGCGCGCGAACGGAATGTGGGATGGCGCATTGATTATCACTTTGTGACCGAGGCTTTGGCGGGGGATGTAAAGAGGGCTTGGAATATGACGGAGAAAACAGGCTCGGATCATTGCCCCGTAGCAATGGAGCTGAAATGAATCAAATCAAATTAGAAGTTAAGTTTGAAGCTCCGCTTGAAAAAGTGTGGGCCATTTTGGCGGATACGGTTACGACGCCGGAATGGGTGCATGGCGTTAAACAGTCTATCGTGACGGATGAAGGTGTCGCGCGCAAAAGTTTTTGCTGGGAAGAAAAAGTTTCCATCGACGGACAAAACGCGGACGTCAGCCATGAGTTTGTTGAGTGGGAGCCAATGAAACACGCCGCGATTAAAACCGAACTGCCCATGGGCGGATGGATGCGCAAAGTTTTCAATTTTTCTGAAAATGCCGGAAAAGCAAAAATGGAAATTGAAATGACCTGGAATCTTGGAATTTTAGAAATGCTTGCCGGTCCCGCTAAAGTTCATGCCGCGCTCGAAAAAAGTCTGCTTAAAACCCTCGAAAACTGGAAGGTTCGCGCTTTACCTTAAAAAGGCGAGACCTCCGAAAACAAACTTTAAAGTCGGTTTTCGGAGGCGTTAGATGAGAATTTTTCAAATCAATTAGAATGCCAGAATGACCCCGCTTGCTGATTGCACGATGTCATCATCCTCGTCATCATCCTCGCGGTTTCGATCATTATCTCTGACATAAATGGGCGTTAAGCTTGTCCGCATTTGTTCCCACATAATTTCAAATGGGGTTCTATTTTGCGGCTTAAATTTTAAAATCTCCTGAACAAACTTAAGTTCAGTTGGATCTTGTACCAGTTCTAAGCTTTGTTTTAAAATTCCCATGTTGCCGTTTTCATCCGCGGCATAAAAATGCAGATGATTATCTTGAAGAACTTTAAAGCCAAGAACTTTACCGTCTTGGTTATAGAATTTCTCCGTAATGATGTCGGAAGGGCAAGGAGTTGTAATGCAGTTAACAGCGGTGCGCTCGGTTGTTTTGTAAAGCGTACCGGTTTCAGCCTCGTCCAATTCCAAGGCGCTTAATGCTAAGTCCTGCTCCGGCTCCGCAAGCGTGACGGCATTTTCCGGAAGCGGCTTCATTTCATGCAAATTAATCCTGTTTTCTTCGGAAAGTTGCGTAATCGTTCCGGTGAAAACACGGACCGGATTTTCACCCTGTTTGAGTTCGAGGCGAACCCGCAGCTTCCAAGCGGGGCAGTTCTCGCCCTGACAAACTTCCATAGGTTCGGATTCAACCTTTTGAAAATGACCCGCGGATATGCCAATTGATTCACCTATTTCCTCCAAAAGCTGTCCTGTGATGAGAGGGTCTGTTTCCAGCAAGAAAATTGTGCGAATGTCACCGGAACTCGTATCGATTGACCGATATGGGCTTTTAAGATTAGTGATCATGACAGGCTCTTGTCCCCAAGCTCCGCCGACGACATAACCTGCGAAGTGCTTTTCTTCACCGTTGATTTTGACAGTAACATCCAAATATTTGGACCATGTTGCGCATCCCGGACCCATGCAAGTTACGAATGGACGGTTTTCAGATTCAATTTTGATGATATCAGAAACGGAAACACCTAAATGCTCCGCAATCGCGTCAGCGTAGGGCATTTTAGATTCACCGGGATTGACATTGCCGTCGGCATCAATCCATTTAGTTGAAACCAAAACATCTCCGTCAAACATCTCAACTTTTTGACCGAAATACTCAAAATTATGGTCTTGATCGCTGAAATATTCGGTAACCACTTCGCGTGTTGCTTCGCAGGGTTCCGCAACGCAGTTAAAAGCGGACTCAACAACTTTTTTGCTCGCCACCACCGCATTGTCTTTCAAGTGGAGCATTTCTTTGGCTTCATTCGCTTCTTGCTGAGAAACCACTTCACGGTCCAAAATCAGCAGGCGAAATGTTTCCGGATTGATTCTTGTTGTTCCGACAAATTGCTCTGAATTTGCGGGGCGGCTGATAAATCGGATAACCATATTGCGCAAATCCCTGGACGACGGACCAAAAGCCATGTCATACATGATGTTGTCAAAGATAGACACTGCAAACATGCCGTCACCGGGATTGAATTCACCGACATCACCCGCGGTCAAACCTTTTAGTTTTAAATAATCTTCAGGCGATGACCAACGGCTTAATCCCAGCGCTTCCATTTCGCCGATCAGGATGCCGACCAGTTCAGAAACAGGCACGAGCATTTTTTCTCCGACATTGCCGCGGAAGCTTGTGATTTGAATTGACCGTGACATTAAGCCTTCGTATAAGTTTCGCAGCGATGCCATCGCTTGCTGTTCGGCGTCTTTAGCCGCTTGCGGGGCGCGAAAAACGGCGCTAAGCTCGGTCAATTCAGTTTCTCCGCTTTGCGCGTAACCATTTTCTTGAAGCCAGTTTTTCAGGTGATTTATTGCGGCGCGCACATCTGCGGCGGCCTTCGTCAGCTTGGCATCCATGGTAGGCATATCATCCTGATTAATAACCGGCGGAATTTGCGTCGAAACTTGAAGCGCTTGCGCAATAGAGTGCTTAGTGTTGTGGAGCTGCATTCCGAATTGCATCTGATCTGCTTTGACTTGCTCGGTTTGCTGAGTCATTGTTTCAACAAATGCGTTCATTTTTTCAATCGGATCTATGCCTGGTTCCACAATGATCGGACCGGTTTCGATTTTGAGACGCGGAAAATTAGGCATGTCTGATAATGTTTGTGCTTCAACCACCGCAAGGATGTATGCTTTTAGCGACGCGTCATAATTTTCTCTTGCCGCAATTTCGACTTTAGCGTCCATAAGCATCGTAAATGAAAGATAGCTCAGGTTTGCGGACAAGTCGTTTTCAAGCGAGTTTTCTAAATACGCTTTCATCGACTGAAGAGTGTCTTCAATCGCAAGGCGGGTTGAAGTGCGCAATGTGTCTGTTGTTAGCGCTGATTCAAGCTCTGTTGCGAGCGCGGCAAGAGATGCTTTCAGTGTTTCAGCCTGATTTCGGATGCTGTCGGCCATGGCGGTTAAGTGGGCCTCGAGCTGTGCTAACTTGGCCAAAGCGGCAATGTGAGCCGCGTCATTAAGCTCTTTTTCAGCGGTCGCTTTTTCAAGAGCTTCTTTTTTAGCTGTTTCAAGCTTCTCAGCAACACCGAGCAAAGTTATATTTCCTTTAGCATCAAGTTCAATGTTAAAAATCTGCCCATCAAGCGCAACAGTTTTTACGGCAGGGTAATCGACTACGACAATTGTTTGGCCATAGGAGCCATCTTCTTTTTGGCCCCATTTTGAAAAGATCAAACCGAAGCCTACGTATCGGGATGTAAAGGGCTGGGGCGCGACAAGATTTGCACTTTCCGATTGAGGTTGATATTGAATTGTTTCGTCGTAATCATAAGCTTCACCAAAGGTGACAGAATAGTCGCCGACCATTTGGCCGACAAGCAAGAGAATATCATCACTGTTTTGCTCGGTTCCGGGTAATACATCCGGCTGACCCACGACGATGTAACCTTCGTTTTTATTTGCCATTTGAACAAACCGCGGCGTAAGTCCGTTTTCTCCGCGCGCGTAGGTAATAGTGAATTTTAGCTCGTTCCAATTTCGCGCCGCAGTTTCATAATGCTGTTCTGTTTTGATTAACGCGTGCGCTTCAATCAAGTGATGTAAGCCCGACTTGTTTATATGGTCAAAAACCTCGGCAGGGAGGCTGCTTACATAAGCGCTTTCAATGACACCATCGCGATAGTTTGTGAAGTTCCCGGAATAAGTTGTTTCGCCGTTTGCAGTTGAGCTTGTGACGGAGATGACCTGTGACATGCTGCCTGACGCATCATAAGCATAAAATGTTTTGGTGTTTGATTCGCCTTGAGGAACGACTGGTCTCCAAATAGGGCGGTAGTAGTCGAGCGAAACCGGTTTTTGCACATAAGCTCGATTAAGATCGTCATCCTCAGCAGGGTCTTTTTCAATGAGTTGGGGCGTATAGAGTTCGGGAATATAGTAATCAATTTCAATGGGGAACTTGTAGTAATTACTATTTTGTGAGCTGTGAGAAATAGCGGAAGAGATAAGCCATTTGCCGTTGACTTCAATGTACTCGTAGGATGTCTTTCCGTTGCTGTAGCCGCTTTTGTAGTATGAGTTTGACCAAGATTCAGAATCAATCAACCCCATTGAGTTGTAGTAAGTCGTCGAGGTGGAGTGATGATAAAACCCGCCATTGCTTTCCGTGCGCTCAAAAAATACAACCCCATTCAGGTTGTCTGAAAGCTGCAAAGTCCAAGTCTTTTTGCCTTCATAGTAGGGGTACCAATACTTGATCATCATGGTGTCGGCACTTTTTTCAATGCCTGATGCGTCTGAGTTTGTTGTCATCAGCGGCTGTGTTTCATCGTACAGAACAAAGCAATCGTCGCACGCTATTCTCTCGGGGAAAGAGAGCGCGATTTGTTTGGTTCTGGGGTCAAATTTACCAATGTATTCAGTCCCATGCCAAGTTACAAAAGCGTTTCCGGCGGCATCCACGCGCACCTTCAAATTGTTTTCACCGTCGATAGTGGAAGCAGGAAGACTGATTTCAAAAGGCTGAATCAATTGTTGTAACGAGATAACACCTTCTTGATTCACCGACATTTCATAAAGTACGCCATCGAGCACAAAACGGTTTTCTTTCGGAAAGTCGATGGATACAAAATTATTTTTTTGATCAAAAATAGACGTATTTTCTATAAAGTTTCCGGCTTCATCCGTGTAAAGGGAAACGGTTAGATCGCCTAATCGCACGACTTGGTTAATGCGCACAAAATTTCCTTGCCGGTCATAAAGGTAAGAAAGAGCTTTATCCCATTCTCGAGCAGAATCGTTTTCATATGAATAGTCCCAAGTTTGCCGGCTTCCGTCTTCATTTTTATCTTCCTGTTTAATAAGGCGCATAAAGGCATCCTGCGTATAAGAGTAAATGTGACCATTTTCATAATGAATGGTTGTTTCCGTTTGCTTGGTGTTGCCTTCTGCTCCGCGCCAAGTAGTCACGGTAGTTGACTCATCGACTTGGACAATCGTTTTTGTGCCCAAAAGGCGCTGTTCATAAATAGTAGGCTGGACTGTTGGCCCAAAAGTAGAGTCGCGATAAACTTCTACATCAGCAAAGTAAGCAGTCTCTGACTTCCCTGAGGCGAGATCTTTAGTGATTTTGAAAATCGGAGAAATTTTACCATGCCAACCAATAGTGTCTTTTGAGCCTAAAATGGCCAAGACCTCTTTTTGCTCAGCCGTGTTTAAAGTCTCTTGCTGCGCGAGCAAGCTTCCTTTTGCATCGACCCAAGAGCCAAATTCTTCGGTGTAAGAACCGACAACTTCAAAATTTTTATTGAAGAAGTGATAAGTGTGAACAGGCATAACCGTGGGGCACATTTCGCCTTGGCAATTCGGTGTTTTGCGCAAAAGCTGATAAGCAGGCATTTCTCCGAAGACATGATTGGTTATGCCGCTCAGAATAATTTTTGTTTGAAGTTCGATGCGTCTTCCATCGGCGTTGTTGAAGACAGTTGGGTCGGACGGGAGATCGCGGTCTGTGCGTGAACCAATCAAATTATTATTCACGTCAAAATACTCTACCGTGCTCCAGCTGCAGCCGGCGTCAATAGCATTGCATGTCATTTCGGGAGTTATCATTTTTTTGTACGCGGCTTGCTGACCAAAAACAGCGGCAATTGTTAAATTTTCTTCCGTCGAAACATCTAGGCGAACTAAATCAAGCTCAACAATAATTTTACCGGCTTCATCTCGATAAACTTTGTAGTCATGCTCGCCGATCGAAAAATAAACCGCACCATTTTCAACTTTTTTAACGGTGATGGACATCATTTGTTGGAAAACAGATGCTTCTCCGACAGCGTTATTGATGGCAATCATTTTCATCGGGCAAATTTGACCTTCAGGGCAGACATTCATGGCGGCAAAGAGCAAGTCTGCGTCCTTGCCCGAGACCATGACACCGTTGTAATCAGCGCTGATTGAACCGGCCTTGCGTGTTCCATCAGCATTCAGGCTAAATGACATAGAGCCAAATGAACCGGGCGCAGGCGCGACCATGGTGCACATCATGCCGCTGGGGCATTGGAAGCTGCGGTCAAGAACAACCAGGTAGGTTCCATCCGTTTGCAGTGAAGTGTTAATTCTTGTGCTATCGTCCCCGAGCTGATCTCGTATTGCTTGGATATAACTTGCAACAGCTGGCGGCAGGACAATCTCAGCCTTTTGTCTTTCAAGCACAATCTGCCCGCTTTCATCGCGATAGGCTTTGTAATTGCTTTCGCCTCTTGAAAAGTAAATCGCAGCGTTTTCGACCTTAGATACGCTGACGGATGTCATCTGCGCGAGATAGACAGAGGCGTTTGCAGCGATCATTCTTTGAGCGCAAAGGTCTCCTTTCGGGCAGGTATTTAAGGCTTGCATGAGAAAATTACCGTCAACGCGGATGCTGCCATCTTTACCATAGTAGGTTGCCTGAATATCTGATTCTGAAATGATTTGACCGTTTTCATCCACAGAAAAACTCATGGATTGAAATCCGGATGTGGGTCGGATAAGCCATTCTTTTGAATCTGTTACGCGAATAAAAAAAACACCATTTTCTCCCGTAATAGAAACAGTCAAGCCGTCCTCGAAAGCGGTTTGATAAGCTGCAACCGCGGAAGGCAATGAAACTTCATTCTGATTAACATAAACAAGAACTCTCTGGATGGAAGTAGAGCCATCTTCAAATGTTTGTTGGCGGGTAAATGAATCCAATTGATTGGCTTGCCGCAATTCTTCAGGCATATCAGCCATGATGGTTCCGCATTCACCCTCAGCCGAGCAGTATTCTTCCTCAACAGTAAAAAGAACAACATTAGAGTGTTGCATAGCTATTCCCGTGGAATCTTGAATGACAGCTATTTTAGAGCGCGGGTCATAGCTCATCGTTTTTCCGCTATGGAGCGTAATGTTTGAATTGTCCAGATTCATCGGCTCAAGACGCGGGGAAGGCGGAATTTCTTTTCCGGTCTCGTCGAACCACTGACTGCTTACAAGCCCGTCATTTTCCGAAAGAGTGTTGTCATAGTTCCTTGATCCAAGAGGAGTTCCGTCGGCGCCATAGTAACTGTCGGTTGCGTTGTTTCCGCAAGGAGAATCAGTGCATTCAAAATGAATGGTAGTTGTTTTGTAAATGACGGGATGAGTGTTTGTGTCGGGTTTCAAAATAGTGATGACTTGAGCTTGCTCTTCACCGGTTACTTCCGGCAAAGGCTCGGGAGAAGTTTGGAAACTTAAAGAGGTGTTGCCTGAAATATAGCTGTTGTATGAGCTATAGTCGGGAATAGCTAGTTCTGCGGTGTAGCCTGAGTCAGGATTGAGACCGCTTACACTGGCAACGCAGTATCCGTAACAGCAAGTGGATGTTTCGCTTTGAACATTGCCGGAAGCATCGCGGATTCGCAAAATAATATCGGAATAGCCTCCGTAAGCGTAAAAGCTGAAAGTGGCATCGGTTGTTCCGGTATGGTCTGTGTTAAATGAAGAAATATCGGTGTAGTTGTAATAGTGGTCATAGGAATAATCATATGAAGTTTGAAAACTTGTATAAGTGCTGCCCGACAACGAGCTGTAGGTTGAGCCGGATAAAAGCAATTCAGCGTTGTAGTTTTCGCCGGAATTTAAGCCGCTGACATTTGTGCTGCAATAACCCGAACAATAAATAGATGTTTCGCTTTGGATGTTGCCGTATTGGTCTGTGATGCGAAGTATCAAGTCAGCATAGTTCGAAGTGTAGAAGCTAAAGTTTGCGTCATTGATTCCCGTGCTGTCGACGTTGATTGAGTAGACATCAACGTTGTTGTAGTAGGAGTACGCGGGATCAATATACGCCATGTCGTAATTGTATGAATAGGTTGTGTCCGGAGTGGTGTTAAAACTCGTGGATGTTGTTCCGGAAACATAGACGGAGCCGCTCGCGTCAGGCGCAAGAATGTTTACTGTGTAATAAGTGTTCGGGTTAAGCCCGCTAATGGATGTCGGGCAATATCCCGAACAGTAAAGCATTGTTTGTGTCTGAAGGTTGCCATAGGCGTCTCTTACTTCAAGAATCAGGTCTGAGTAGTTGCCTGATAAATTAACATTGACCGTGGCTTCAGTCGGTCCGGCAGAAACATCCACTGATGAGACATAAATATCGGTATAAGCCGGAGTGTAATAAGTGGTGTCGTAATAATCAAAAGTTTGAAAATTGGCCGTGGTCGTCCCGGTGAGGTTTACGGAAGAGTCAGCGTTAGGTGCGGTTACCTCAATCACATAAGAAGTACCTGAATTGAGCCAGCCTGCGTTTACGCTGCAGTTATCCACGCATGATATGGTCGATTCGCTTTGCGGATAGTATCCGGACATGCCCTGCGAGTGATACATGTGCGAGTTTGCGTCCCATATTTTTACAGTCAAATCGGAAGATTGACCGGATAAATTAATATTGATTGTGGCATCGTTTGAGCCCGCAGAAACATCCAAAGAAGAAATGGTAATCTCAGCAGGCACTGGGTCTTGAACCATATCGGCTGCTTCTGTGGTTAGCGCGGGATGCCATTCAACTTCAGTAATGTTATCACCCGTAGAGCGAGTTACTTTTTTTCCGATATAGGTATTATCCGCATAATAAGCTGTGCTTTCAGTGCAATTTGCCGGGACAGCGTTTGTGCAAGCGGATTCATCAGGAAGATTATTTTTTTGGGTTGGTTTGGTTCCAAGATTATCTAAGACTTCTTGAGCTTCATCAGAGTCTTCAGCAATGTTCTCAACAGATGAGCCTTTTTCTACTGCGCTAAGCGGACTTTGGCTTGGCTCTCCTTCAGGAGTAGCAGTTCCTTCAATGTCTCTAAAGTCGAAGCTCTCTACTGTTTTTGACTCGTGGGTAAGAGCATCCACGGCGGGTGCTTGAGCCGGCGCAGGAGCAGAGACCGTGTCAGCCGCAAAACTGTATTGGCCCGGAGAAAGGGCAAATGTGAAAACCACGAAAAGCGCTGTGATCTTCTTCGCGACTGTAGCTAACTGCATAGGTATAGGCTCCTCGTTATATAGTCTTATTTTATCTATTGGGAAAGTAACTTAATGATCAAAGAAATGCAATGGTGATAAT